>Ga0335085_10000088_pt1 | contig 311902 bp, 257 predicted proteins | sample Lox_Sample_45_FD_206712 | JGI IMG/M metagenome (GOLD analysis project Ga0335085, IMG submission 206712) | Soil microbial communities from Loxahatchee National Wildlife Refuge, Florida, United States - Lox_Sample_4.5 | ecosystem: Environmental > Terrestrial > Soil > Wetlands | place: USA... | reverse complement strand
ACATGAAATCGAATGTGCCCGTCGAGCACCTCTGCCATCAGGGCGTTGAACGCTCCGCGGCATGCCGAGATCGTGTGCAGAATCTCCGAACAGTCTGCTTCACGCTCAATGGCGTGTTCGATGGCCTCCACTTGTCCGCGAATCCGGCGGACCCGGTTGAGCATCTTCTTCTTGTCCCGAATAATGTGCGCCAAAAAGGCCCACCTCCTGAGTTGTAGATAGTATACCCCGCCATGGTATATTTTGGTTAGAAGAATGGGCTCGGTGCGAAGCAAGGCTGCAGGCCGGGCCCTGCCTCTCTCAAAGGACCTGCTCAAACATCGCCTGGACCCGCTTCGAGAAATCGCGGCGCGCTGAGCGGATGCGCGATCTGTACGACATTTTGGCGTCGCTTGCTTTTGTTAATGAGAATGTATTATCATTATCCAAGCGCAGTAAGAGCTGCATGACTGGGAAATGAAGATCCTCCTCGGAACGTGCTGTCTCACGACGGCCATCGCGATTATCTCCGTCTTCTCGGCGGGCCACGCCTCGCTGCAACGGCGCATCCTGCCGTGGGTCGGCGGCCTTCTGGTCGGAATCGCTGTCTTCTGGATTCTGCCGGAAATGGCTGGACAGCGCGGATGGGTTCCTTCGTTGGTTGGCGTTTCCGCGATCCTGCTCGTGGCGGCATGGTTCGACCGCCACGTCTATCCCATCTGTCCCTTCTGTGCCGCGGGTGTCCATGCCGACCCCACGTGCCGGCCCAAGATTACATTCGGCTGGCCGCTGCTGGTAGTCGGCTGCATCCACAGCTTCTTCGATGGCTGGACGATTGCGCAATCGCAAGTTGCTTCCTCTTTGGGGGCCGCAACTGCTCTCTCCTGGGCCGCAATTGTTCATAAGCTTCCGGAGTCAGTTGCCATCGGAATCCTCGCGGCGCGTCTGACCTCCAGCCGAACCCGGGCGGTTTGGACCGTTGGATTGGTGCAGGCGGCCATGGCGTTGGGCGGCGTCTCGGCAATTCTAGCGGGCAAACTCGAGCCGCGCTGGTCCTCCCTCTACAGCGTGCCCGCGTGTGCGATTCTGCTCGTCTTTGGACTTCTCGCATTGCAGCAGGAGTGGCGTTTTCGCGGTTACGCCGCCGCGTTGCGCGCCGCCGGACCCGGCCTGTTGGGCTGCGGACTTGCCGCTCTGGCCGGCCAGTTCTGGCGGCGCTGAAGGCTTGCCGTATCCGGCGATCCGGGTTCCGCTCGCTGTACCTCAGGCTGCCGCCAGATTGCCATGATCGTCGCAATGCGTGCCATGCGGGTGATGGAGGTGCCCTTCCACTAGATAGTCCACATGGTCCCCATGCGGCACGGCTTCATGTCCGCAGCCGGGCCCGTGAACATGGTCGGATTGGTGGGCGCCGCACTTGTGGTCCGGCGTGCATCGGTCCCCGTGCGCCTTGTCTGCTGCCAATTTGTGTTCGTCCACGTGGTTTCCGTGGAGATGGTGCAAATGGCCATCGTGAAGATAGTCGGTATGGCCCTCGTGCTGCACGGCCTGATGACCGCAGTTCGGGCCGTGGACATGAGTGTGCCCTTCATGTTTCGTGCAGGTTTCCGTCATTTGGTGGTTCTCCTCTCCAAGACGTCCTCGCTTTCCCAGCTCAGACAAATGAAAGTTCCTACGACCCGCTCTCGGCCTCGTAGGACTATAAAGTATTTGAAAGCTCTAAGCCCATTATCCCGGCTGGTTTGACGGCAATGTCAATCAGTATAGGTTTGCGGCGGCACACTTTTCCGCCGGCGGGCTGATTCTCCGCACAAGCGGCCGCAAGTTGTACTCAACAGGACTGCGGAACCGGGCGAGCAGGCGGCCGCTACAAGCCTACAGGTAGCCGACCTCACTGGAACGTGTCGTGCGTCGATGGTTCACCATGACCGTGTTCCGCCAAGCCGATGGCGAAGGAGCGATTTTCGACCGACGGGAGTCCGCTGTGCACTCGTGGGATTAAAAGAAACAACCTGTCCGAGTAACCGTATCGCCATTAGGTTCGTATAGAGTTCAGGAGTCTCGGTACGGCCTTTTTGGCCGTATCGTAACAGACAGAGGAGTATCCACATGCGGCGGTTTTTGGTAGTGCCTGTGGCCTTACTGGCGGTCTTTACCCTGACGCCAGCCGGCTCCCTCGCGCAGAGTAAGAGCGAAAAAGACCCGGATGAAATCGGCAATCGCGACGTCGGCAAGGGCGTCAATTTCTATTCTATAGAAAAAGAGATCGCCATCGGCAAACAACTGGCGCAGGAGGTGGAACGCCAGTCCAAGATCGTTAACGATCCGGTGATCGCTGAATATGTGAACCGGATCGGGCAGAACCTGGTGCGCAATTCCGACGCCAAGGTGCCTTTTACGATCAAGGTCATCGACTCCGATGAGGTGAATGCGTTCGCTCTGCCGGGCGGTTTCTTTTTCGTGAATTCGGGACTGATCTTGAAGGCGGACAGCGAATCCGAGCTGGCGGGAGTGATGGCGCATGAAATCGCGCACGTCGCGGCGCGGCACGGCACCCGGCAAGCGACCCGCGGCGAGCTAGCCCAAATCGGCATGATGGCCGCGTCCGTGGTGGTCCCCTGGACTTTGGCCGGTTACGCCGCCATGCAGGGCGCCAACATGGTCATTCCCATGGGATTCCTGGTCTTCAGCCGCAAAATGGAACGCGAGGCGGATTATCTGGGCCTGCAGTACATGTACAAGGCCGGCTACGACCCTACCTCGTTCGTCGACTTCTTCGAGAAAATCGAGACCATGGAAAAGCGCAAGCCCGGCAGCGTCGCCAAGGTGTTTGAGAGCCACCCGCCGACGGACGATCGCATTAAGGCCGCCCAGGAAGAGATTCAAACCATCCTGAAGGCCAAGCCCGAGTACATCGTCAACACCTCGGAGTTCAACGACGTGAAGGCGCGCCTGTATGCCTTGGAGAATCGCCGGAAGCCGGATAAGGGCAAGAACGACTCGAACCGCCCGACCCTGCGGCGCAGTCCTGGCAGCGGCGATGCCCCCGCCGGCGATCAGGACGAGCGCCCCACGCTGAAGCGCCGCGACAGTTAGCACGATTGGCGGCCTCCCGGATGTGGTACTTCGATATGCTCTCAACCTGCTAGCGGCACACGTCCGCTCATCAGCCATTCCAGATCACATACCTATTGCCGTAAGCCGCTTATGCGAAAATCCTAGGCGTTTTAGTTTGCCCATGCTAAAACGAATCACGTGCGCTTGTCCCGAAAGGTGAGACAACCAGTTAAGACACTGCTTACCGTTCGATGATAAGTCGTTCCCTCGAATCCGGCAATTGATTTATTCTGATCGCGTCGGTGAAGCGGAGACGGGCTCTGGTGGCGACCAACCCGATCGAGGAATAGCCGGCCGGAACTCATCGCGGACGATGAGAAGAGCGTGGTCCTCCCGACCCGTTCTTTTACCTGGGTTGCGGGGCCGACCGGCGGGAGGCAGTTGGTCCCGTTCCCAGGGTTTGGTTTTTTTGGGGTTTGGTGTTGGACCACATCGGACCGATAGATTCCGTCATGCCTCCGAAAACGCATCCGATGGCCGTCGGAATTGAAACCGCCGGGGTAGCCCGGTAAATGGAGGAAAGGCATCGGGGCAAACTCGGCTGTGGCGATTACAACCCGGCCCACGTAGCATCCGGTCGCTTGCAGAGTTTCCCGGTAAAGGGCGCCTTTGCCTTCTCCACAACGCGCCGCCGAGAGGCGCGATCGCGAGGTGCGGGCGTTCAGCCTGCTGATACATGCTCCTGCGCCAGCAGTAGGGCCTGTTCGAATTCAGCGGGCGGCCGGTATCCCAGCGCCGCGTGCACCCGCTGCTGGTTGTAGACCTTCTCGATGAAGCGTTCCAGGCAGCTTCGAGCCTCCGCCAGATCGCGGTACTCCTGCCGGAACACCTCCTCGTATTTCAGGGTCTTCATCCACGACTCACATCCGCCGTTTTCCCACGGACTGGCCTTGTGACTCATGCTGATCTGGCAGCCCCGCGCCTTCAGCAAATCGGTGTAGTCGTGAGAGGCATACTGGCTGCCGCGATCGGAATGGTGGACCAAGCCGGGAGCGCGCTGCCGCTGTTCCAACGCCAGGCGGAGCGCCTGAATCGGCAGATCGTTCTCCATGGTGCGATCCAGCGCCCAACCAATTACCCGACGTGAAAACGCATCTATGACCACCGCCAGATAGACGAACTCGGCCTCCAGGCGAATGTAGGTGATGTCATAGTTGGTTGATCCCCTTCAACTCCATCGCGCTCTTCAGGTTCGGATAGACCTTCCGGCCGTGATTGGAATCCGTGCTCACCACGAATTTGCGTTTCCGCACGCACAGCAGGTTATCCTCGCGCATGATCCGCCGCACCCGATTCGGTCCCACCTTCCGGCCCTGCCGTTTCAACTCCGCGGTAATCCGGGGCCGGCCGTAACTGGGCCACTTCAGCGCGATCCGCTGGATGGCGTCACGCAGGTCCATGTCCCGGTCTACTTTCGGCGAGTCCGCCTCCTCGAAGCGGTAAAAGCTGGGGCGGCTGACGCCGCCCAGTTCCACCATCCGCTTTACCGTCAGGCCCCGGTGCGCTTCGATTTCCTCCTCGATTTTCCGGTAGACCGCGGAGTGCCAGTCAGTGCCTGCAGCATCCGCTGCTCGTCGATGCGCTGCAAGCACCCTTTCAAAAAATCGATCTCCAGAGTCTGCTGGCCGACCTTCCGCTCCAACTCCGCGATCCGCCCCTCCGACCAGCGCTGTTTCCCGTTGCCGGGAAACGCGTTGCCCGAACCCTGCCGGATCTCCCGCCGCCAGCGATGCAGCACGTTCGGATTCACCTCCAACGCCCGCGCCACCTCGGCGATCGAAACCCCTTGTTCCAGCCGGCGTACGGCGGCCAGTTTGAACTCTTTGGTGAACTGCCTACGAGACAATCCCATGACTCAATTCTCCATTCGATGGATTTTGAGTCTTAACCGGTTGTCTCAAAAATCGGGACAAGTCCATCTCGAGGCGGTGCGTACAAGAGCAGAGCCCGCAGCTCAGGGACGGTCAAGAAGCGCTCACAGGATTTCTTCTTGATGTTCGGCATGACCAGCTTCCGCGCGGGATTCTTCTCAATAATTCCCTCGTCTACCGCATATTCGAGGCACGCCTTGATATACGCCCGGACTTGGCCGACGGCGGACCTGCAATACCGGTCTTCAGCCATCTTATTCAACAGCAGTTGGAGGGAGGTAAGGGTGATTTCGCGCGGGCGTTGCTCTCCCACAACCGGAATCACGTGCTTGCGAAAGAGACACTGGAGGTTCTCCTTCGTCTTCTTCGACCATAGACCGGATTTGACTGCGCAGAATACTCTCCATAGTTCACTGAAGGTCGATATCGAAGTGCCTTGCTGCGCGAGCTTGCCAGTGTATTCGGTGACGTAGTCTGCCAGCTGCTCATGTGCCTCGTGTCGGGGCATGGAAGCTGGCCCGAGCGTCTTCTCTTTTTTCTGCCGCACGCGCCGCCCGTCTGAGCTTGTGGTCCACAGATGGAAAAAGCCGACCCAAACTTTTCCTTCGCGAGGCCGGTGAATCTTTTTGATCCAACCCTCCGGCGCTGCCGTTCTCGGTACTCGCCGTCCCAGACCTCTGACGTCGAAATCGGCCGACGCACCATATGCGTTTGTTTCGACTTCGGTGGCCGCCTGCGCCGACTCGAGAGGAGCAACCGTACTTTCTGCCATGGCCGCAGTATACGCACCATCACGTACCAAAACAACTCGATTTGGGTGGGCAACTGGGTGGGCTGTTTTTACGGCACTGGCCCGTAAATTATTGATTTTTATGGTGCGCCCGAGGTGATTCGAACACCTGACCTTCTGGTTCGTAGCCAGACGCTCTATCCAGCTGAGCTACGGGCGCACGGAGGGTTCTCTTTCAATCTACCGTGTTACCCGTCCGCACGCAAGTCGGCTGTGCTGGTGGCCTCAGGGATTGAAGCAGCGGGACGCCGGTGACTTTTCCGCAGACGCGCGCGCCAGTCCGTTCCGGTTCACGAAAAAGATCGAAAACGGTGAATTATAATGAGCGGCAGCGGCGGACAGCGCCGTTGTCGGCACGTCACAAGTGAAAGACCATGTCTAATCCGTTCAGAATCGATGCGATTGTCTGGGGACCAGGTTTGCGTCCCAACGAGGGGCCCAACGCACGGGCTCAACAGCCGCTGTCACTCCGGCGGGAGAGCGTTGCATTCGCGTTGCCGGTCCATGCGGGCGCCGTGATTTGCGCCGCAGCTTTATCTTTGGTGCTGTTGGTCACCGCGGGATGCGCCCGGAGTCTGACCGGACGCTGGGCGGCAACAGGCAAAACGTTGGATAACGGTGAAAAGGAAAAAGCGATGCTCGAGCTCACGCAGAAGGGCAGCGATCTGACCGGCAAGATCGCCGAACTGGGTTTCGGGCTGGATCTCAAGGGAAAGGCTACGGGCAACCACTTCGAGTTGTTCGCGGTTGGCTGGGACGACCAGAAGCCGGTTCTGACCGGCGACCTGGTCAACGGAGAAGTTCATTGGGTGCAGTGGGGCAACACCTTCGTCGCGAAGCCCGCCACGCCGGCAGATGAGCTTCCCAAGCCTCCGTATATCGAGCCTCCGGCGGTGCACCAGGTGCCCTACAACGGCTTGGCTAAGACGCCTCCGATGGGCTGGAACAGTTGGAACCTGTTTGCGGAGAAGGTAGACGATCAAACCGTCCGCACGATGGCCGATGCCATGGTTTCGAGCGGCATGCGAGACGCCGGCTATGTGTATGTGAATATCGACGATACCTGGGAAGGAGTACGGGACGCCGGCGGGAACCTGCAACCGAATCACAAGTTTCCCGACATGCAGGCGCTGGCCGGTTACATCCACGCCAAGGGGCTGAAGTTCGGCATCTATTCGTCTCCTGGGCCGCGCACCTGTGCCGGCTATCCGGCCAGCTACGGCCACGAGTTACAGGACGCCAAGACTTTCGCTGCCTGGGGCGTCGACTATCTGAAATATGACTGGTGCAGCGCCGGAATGATTTACAAGGATGCGCAAATGCCCGCAGTGTATCAAAAGATGGGCGAGGCGCTCCAAGAGTCGGGCCGGCCGATCGTATACAGCCTGAGCGTGGGCGAGCTGAAAGCGGCGCAGTGGGGTCCGCCGGCTGGCGCAAACCTGTGGCGGACCACTGGCGACATCAACGACTCGTGGGAAAGCATGATTGGCAACATCCAGAAACAGGTGCCCGCGGCGGCGTACGCAGGCAGCGGTCATTGGAATGACCCGGACATGCTGGAGATCGGCAACGGCCACATGACGGATGACGAATACCGCACGCACATGAGCCTGTGGGCGCTGAGTGCAGCGCCGCTCCTGGCCGGCAACGACATTCGCAACATGACGGAGGCCACCAAGTCGATCCTACTGAACAAAGAGGTGATCGCCGTCGATCAGGATCCGCTGGGAAAGCAGGCCGTGCCCATAAAGAATGGTGACCTGGAGACGTGGGTGAAGCCGCTGGCCGATGGCAGTGTAGCCGTCGGCGTGGTGAATCTCGGTTCGGCGGCGGCGCAGGGTACGGTCAAGTCCGTTGACCTGAAGCTCAACAAGGTCAGGAAGGCCCGCGATCTTTGGGCGCACCAAGACGTGAACTTCCGTGATGGCGCGTATGCGGCGGCGGTGCCCAGCCACGGCGTGCTGCTGCTCCGGGTGAGCGCTAAATAAGGCGATCCTGCCGCGCAATGCCGCCCCATAGGAGTGCTATCCTCAGGAGTTTGAGGAGCTGGGCGCATGGCGCTGATTCAATTCACACGTAACCACAACGATCACTCTACCGACAAAGGATTTCAGTTCGAGTTCTTCTGCGACCGCTGCGGCAACGGCTTCATGACGGAGTTTCAGCCATCGGCCATGGGCTTGGCGGGCAGTGCGCTCCGCACCGTGGGCAACCTGTTCGGCGGCGTCTTGGGTTCGGCCGGATCGTCGGCATACGAGATCGAGCGGGCCGTGCAGGGTCCGGCGCACGACCACGCCTTTCACCAGGCCGTCGCGGAAGCCAGGCCCAATTTCAGTCAATGTCCGAAGTGCTCGCGCTGGGTGTGCCTGAGCGTCTGCTGGAACGGAAAGCGGATGTTGTGCTACGAATGCGCACCGGACGTGGAGACCGAACTGGCAGCGGCCCAGGCGCAAGCCACCGTGGACCAGCTGCGTCAGAAGGTGCAGGAGCAGGATCTCACCAAAGGCCTCGACCTGACGTCTGCAGCAGCCGCGCTCTGTCCCAGTTGCGGGGCGCGTACGCAGGGCGCGAAATTCTGCCCCGAGTGTGGCAAGCCCTTGCGGCCGAAAGGGGAGTGTCCGCGCTGCGGCACGCATGTGGAAGCCGGCGCGAAGTTCTGTCCCGAGTGCGGCAACAAGATGGCCTGATTGAATGCCCGCTTGATTCGCATCTCAGAGATTCGGCTACTTCTTTCCAAACGCGATCTCCCACCGAATGGTTTCGCCTGTGCCCGGGAAGGTGACCATCAGCATGCCGCGTCTGGGGTCTTGTCTCATCATGGCGGACCCAGCCGATATCCGCGCCGCCGCCGGCCGGTAGCCTGGCGGAACGTAAACGAAGAGCGTGTAGGGGTCTCCGGCTACCGTCTCCGATGTTCCTCGCAACTGGCTCGCTGACGAATCCCAAATTAGTTCGTGGATGGAATATGCTCCCGAAATGTGACGGGAGAGTCCGATCAACTGCGGATGGCCCAGCTTTGGGTGAATCAGCAAAACGCGCGTATCATGTGGACCGGCGCCGGCTTGCAGGCTGTTCTTGAATACCCCGAGCAAATCCTGGTTCCAGAAGTCGAACACCACACACTTCCGCGCGGGGTCCAGCCCTAGTTTATCGGCGAAACTCAATGTCCGAACAGCCGGTGCGCTGCTCCAGTTAATGAGCCCCACCACGTCGTACACCCCCGCGGCCGCATTCACTTTCAGGTCCAGAATCTCCGGATAGTTATGGATGTAGTAATCCGCCTGTGTATGTTTGAACAGGTCAAAGCGCGTCTGTCCCCCGCGGCTGAACAAATCGACCGGCAGTATGGGCATCGCCGGCATGGTGTGCTTCAGTAGTTCCACGCGCTGGCGGGTCAGTTCAGGCATGATGCTGGCCAGCGGATAGACCACCCCGGTGAGTGAGACATAGGTGACCGCGGTACGGGCCTCGGCATCCGTGAGGCCCAAACCCGTGAACGGATCCTCGCGGTTGCGCTCGATTTCCGCAACCACCTTGGGCCGCTTCAGGCGGGCCTCCTTCACCGTCATCGGCATGCCGAGTTCGATTCCCTCACCCGGCATCACGTACACAAGCAGGTGATTGAGAAATGCATTCGCGTTGATGGCGCTGAAAAGCGGGTGCATGCCTTGCCAGTTCTCGTAAACGTCCTGGCCATTGAAGTAAGAATCGAAGTAACCCATGCCGTTGAGCGGCGTGCCGGCCGGACAGCCTTCGATAAAGCGATTGGGACCGATGGTTTCGCGGATCAGCTTGACGCGTGCGCGGTAGTTTGCCAGTAGGTCGGCATGCGGGCCGTATAACTTGTTCAGATCGACGTCCGGGATATAGCGCGCCAGGGCATGCTCGCCATCGAATTTGTAGTAATCGAAACCCCAATCGTCGAGAGTGGCCATGATCTTTCTGACCTGCTCGAGTACCTGGGGGTTAGTGGCATCGAGCGCGGGTGTTTGGTAGTCCCTGACGATGCTGCCGTCCCGCTTATAGCGCAAGTACCATTCCGGGTGCTCTCGGACGGCCCCGGCATAGGCGTTCGGAACCAGCCAGATTCCCGCGCGCAAGCCTTTCTGCTTGATGTAACTGGCCAGCCACCGTGGTCCGTGCGGGAACTTACGGCGATCCCAGTTTTCGATCCAATAATGCTGGCCTTTCGCATCGCGGTCATAACCGTCATCGAGTTGCACGTACTGAAAGCCGTACGGCTTGAGATTCGCCGCGAGCCAATCCGTGTTAGTCACTATGTCCTCTTCACGGACGGCGTCGTAGTAGCTCGGCCAACTCGACCACACGATGGGAGCGCGCTGGAATACGCGGTCGTCGAACGGTACGTAGTAGGGCACCCCCAGGGTCTTGGTGAAGTATTCGGCGGTAATTCGAATGACTGAGTTTCCGGGCACCGGCATCCTGACGGACAGTACGTCAGGGTCGTTGGTCGAGCGGGTCAGAACGGTTTCGGAAGAAAAATCGATCGCGGTGTCTGTCCGGCGGTCGAACAGACTGTGCAGGGTCGAACCCGAGATCTGTCCCAAGGCAAAATAATGGACGTCGGGATTCCGCCGTGGAAGGTGCGAGCGGTTACGGGTAATCGCACCGCCGTAGTCCGTCGATACTTCGGGCGTGCCAATCCAATCTACCGGAACGCCTTGCGGATCCATGGTGCGCGCCACGATCCGATCCAGTGGTGCCGGAGCCTCTGCCGTCAAAAGACCGTCGCTCGAAGTACTCGAAATGATCAATGCGTCAGGCGCAAGTTCGAGCATCCACCCTGTACGTGGTTGAGCGGTTCGCATCCCGAGCCGGTCTTTGTCGATTCTTTCCGCCGACCAGCGGGCGAACCGGGGGGCGCCCCGCAGGCCAAGGCGCACGTTGCGCATGACGGTTCCGAGTCCCTCCCTGGCGACGACTAAGCGCCCCTGTTCCGGCATCGCCGTGACGGTCCACCCGTTGGCGGCGATCGAGATCGCATCTGCCGCCGGTATGCGCGTCTCGGCGGCAACCAGCGCCAGCGCACCTGCCATGATACAGTAACTGCGGATCATGCGCCAGTGTCTTCTACGGCCGCTTCACCACCGTCAAGGTAACCTGAGACGGATATTCGCCCGAATGGTGCACCATGTTATGCGCCACGATGCCCTTCACTTCGTCATAAGTGTTCCCGCCGGTATTGAAGTTACGATCGAATCGAGGAAAATTACTGCTGGATACTTCGATCCGGATCTGATGTCCGGTGGCAAAGTAGTTACTGGTGTTCATCGGCTGTAACGTGACCTTATAGACCTTGGCCCGCTCCATCCACACCGGCGGTTTGTCATAACCTTCCCGATAGCGCATGCGCTGGATGTTCTCGTCCAGGTTGTACGCCACGCCGTCCGGCGAAACATCCACCAGCTTCACGGTGAAGTCAGTGTCTTTGGCATCGGAAGATACATAGAGGATCGCTTCGATCGGCCCGCTCACTTCGATGCCCGCTTTTAGCGGCTCGGAACTATAGACCAGGATATCGGCGCGCGCTTCCATCTTGCGCTGATCGAACGCGCCGCCCGCGACGGCATTGCCCGTGCAACAGACGTTGCCCCCGTAGGATGGGACCGGATTCATGGGATCGTACACGAATCCGTCCGCGGAATCCGCTACGGGAGCCGCCGTGGTCAGCGTTCCGTCGCCATAAAGGCTATTAGCTCTACCGCCGCTGGCAAGATATAGAGTCATGGGCCGCGCGCCTTCCGGCGGCCAGGTGTCGGATGTTTGCCACTGATTCAGCCCCATGGTGAAATAGCGTACGCGCGGCGTCTTTTCCAGAATATGATTATCTTCGCCCTTCAGGAAATGATCGAACCATCCATATGTGAGGGCGTCGTAATCCAGGCGCGCATCTCCCATGTCGCGCTCGCCGACTATAGTATGTTCCGTCGCGCGCTTATAACCGCAGTGCAGGGTGGGCGCGATCACCGCATATTGCTCCTTGGCGATCTCCGGCCGGGCGGTTTTGCGCACGAAATTGTAAGCCGCCAGGTTAGGACCCACGGACACGTCATACCAGGACATAAACCAGAATCCGGGCACGTTGATCGGCTTATCGTCGTGCCACAGTCCGCCGCGGTACCAGGCGGGATCGTTGGGCGTGCGCTTGATCATGGCGCCGCCGGTCGAGACTTCCTCGCGATCGGCAAAGATACCGTGCGGGCCATCCACCGCTTTGAGGATATCCATCTCGGGAAGGTGCTGCAGCGCCTTTGCCCAATCCACGGGCGGCAGTTGTTGCGCGAGGTCGAATGCTCTGGCTTCGCGCTCCAGGTCCTCCTGGGATGTGCCGGGCGGAAACATCGGCCGCACTGTGTTCTGCTCGCCGTAGAGCCAGGTGGCGAAGAGCATTTGGAATGCGCCGCCGCGATACCAGTTGCCTTGCTCGTAATAAGGTCCGACGCGTCCCACACCCGCGCCGAAGCCCATCGGGATCATTGCCGCAAAGGCTGGGTTCCCCTGCGCCGCCACGGCCAGTTGCCACTCCGCGGTGGACGAGCACCCGATGGTGCCGACCTTGCCGTTTGACCACGGCTGCGCGGACATCCAGGTAATGGCATCGTAGCCGTCGGTCAGCGGCGGCCCCAGGATGTCGTAAGTGCCTTCTGAGAAGAAATGGCCGCGCTCGTTCATCTCGACAAGGGCATATCCGCGCTTGACGGCTTCGAGCGGCGTCTTCATATCCGCCGGCACCCCGTTCTTTACGTCCCAATAATTGAAGTTGTATGGAGTTCGCACAAAGATGATGGGATACTTCTTCGAAGCATCGTTGGGACGATAGATATCGGCTGCCATGCGCTTGCCGTCGCGCATCGGCACCATTACCTTACGCTCGATAACGGCCAGCGATTCGAGCTCTTTCTCGGTGGCGTTGCGCGTTTCGGCAAGCGCCGGTTGAGGTTGTGCGCGCCCGATCGTCACGGCGCCGATCGTCAGTACTAGCAGACGGAAAGCACTTGTGTACGTCATTTTGATGACGATAACAGAATTGTACGGTTCCTGGCTTGCACGCATGACCTTTATGGACCGTGCGGCGATTGTGTGCTAAACAGTCCGGACCAACCCCAATCCGAGCGTTGGCTGGGGTGCAACCAAACGCCGCACGCCTGAATCAATCACGCAAGGAGGAGTAAGGATGCGAGCAACCGCACGACAACGACAGGGAGAGGTAAGCCCGCGATGAGCAATCCCCAGTCCGATGCGCTGGTGTTTTTCGGAGCTACCGGCGACCTGGCATATAAGAAAATCTTCCCGGCCCTGCAGGCCATGCTGAAGCGGGGGCATCTCAATGTCCCCGTGATCGGAGTGGCCAAAGCCGGCTGGAACCTCGCGCAACTGCGCGAGCGCGCAAAGGATAGTTTGGAGAAGCACGGCGAAATGGATCCGGCCGCTTCCGCCAAGCTGATTTCTTCACTCCGCTACGTGGATGGCGACTATGCCGATCCCGCGACCTTTGAAGCGCTCCGCAAAGAACTCGATGGCGCACAGCGGCCGGCGCATTACCTGGCCATTCCGCCGCTCATGTTCGCGACGGTTATCGAGCAACTGGCCAAGTCGGGCTGCGCCAAGGACGCGCGTGTGATCGTAGAGAAGCCCTTCGGCCGTGACCTGGCGTCCGCGCAGGAGCTCAACCGCACGCTGCATCAATTCTTCCCCGAGTCCGGAATCTTTCGGATCGACCATTATCTTGGCAAACGACCTGTCAACAACGTGATGGTCTTTCGCTTCGCCAATGCGTTCATGGAGCCGTTCTGGAATCGCAATTATATCGAGAGCGTACAGATCACCATGGCCGAGGATTTCGGCGTCCAGGGCCGCGGCGCTTTCTACGATCAAACCGGTACCATCCGGGATGTGATCCAAAACCATCTTTTCCAGGTGCTCTGCAACCTGGCGATGGAGCCCCCCGTGCGCACGGACAGCGAAACCGTGCGCGACGAGAAGGTGAAAGTACTGAAAGCCATCCCGGCCGTCGACCCGAAGAGCCTCGTGCGCGGCCAGTTTCGTGGATATCGCCAGGAAAAGGGCGTGGCCTGCGATTCACAAGTGGAGACGTTCGCCGCACTCGAACTGCAGGTCGATTCGTGGCGCTGGAAGGGTGTGCCTTTCTATATTCGCGCGGGCAAGAACCTGCCGGTAACATGTACCGAGGTTTTGGCCCGCCTGAAGAAGCCACCAGCCGTCATGCCGGAGTGCGCGCTGTCACACAACCATATCCGGTTCCGCATCAGTCCCGAGATGACGATTGCCATGGGCGCGATGGTGCTGGGGCAAGGCGAGGAACTCGCCGGCGAGATGGTAGAAATGATCGCCAGCCGTCATCCGCGGCCCGAGGATGTAGAAGCCTACGAGAAGGTGCTCGGCGATGCCATGGCCGGCAATGCGACGTTGTTCGCACGCCAGGACTACGTGGAGGAGGCCTGGCGCGTCGTCGATGCGGCGCTCAAAGCCGCAACTCCCATCCACGAATACGACAAGGGTACTTGGGGACCGCGCGAGACAGACGTGATCAAGCCGTCCGGCGGCTGGCACAATCCGGTTGCCTCGGAGCAGGAAGACTATCGCGTCGCGCCCGCGGCAGACTAACTGGCATGCGTCGAGATGCTCCGAAGAAAGAGCTGTGAAGCGCCGGTTCGGGGCGGCGTGAGTTCGTTGTGTCCCGCGAAGCGGCGCCGAAAGACCCTGCTTTCGTTGTATGCTGCGTTCGTGGAGCGGCTGAGTAGTTACAGCCGCCACGGAGGGTCACGATGCCGCACCCCACTCGCAGATCCATCCTTACTAACGCCGTCGCCCCCGTGGCCGGGGCGTTCGCCCTACCGGCGCTTTCCCAGGCGTTGCAGACCGCCACAACTTCCTATCAGCGGCCGAAGCTAAAAATCACGGACGTGCGGACCGCGATGGTCCGGGTACACGGCCCCCAAGCGCACATTCGGATCTACACCGATCAGGGGCTCATCGGCCAGGGCGAGTCCACCGATGCCGCCATCGGCACGCCTGCACTGGTCCACGCCTTTCGCGGATTCCTGGTCGGGAAAGATCCGCTGAATGTGGACGCGATCTGGGAACAGTTGCGGCGGTCCGGCATTTTCGCGGGCGCTCAGGGCGGCCAGTATGTGACCGCTTTGTCCGGGCTGGAAATCGCTCTTTGGGACCTGGCCGGCAAGGCCCTGGGATTGCCCATCTACCAACTGATGGGCGGCAAGTTCCGCGATCGTGTGCGTATGTACTGCGATTCCGACATGACAGACGTGCTGGGATCCGAAGGCGCCCGCAAGCTGCCGTGGATCAAAGAGGCGGGCTTCACGGCGATGAAAATGGACATTGATGACGCGCGCGATCCGGCCCGCTTCGACAGGGTGAACCGCACGGCCAGCAACGGCGAAATCGACCGCATGGTGCGCGAAATGCGCCACGTCCGCGATTCCATTCCAAAAGAAATGGACCTGGCGGTGGATATGCATGGTTTCTACGACGCACCCACCGGCAAACGCGTCGCCATCGCCGCCGAGGAGTTCCGGCTCTTGTGGCTCGAAGAGCCGGTGCCGCCAGAAGACTTGGATGCCATGGCGGACATCCGGCATGCCACCAGGACGCCCATCTGCTGCGGCGAGAACTTATACATGCGCTGGGGATTCGCCAAGCTGCTGGAGAAGCGGGCGGCGGACATCATCATGCCCGACATCCAGAAATGCGGCGGGCTATCGGAAGCCCGCAAGATTGCGAATATGGCGGAGGCTTACTACATTCCGTTCGCCCCGCACTGCGTGGTCTCGCCTGTGGGTACCATGGCATCGGCGCACGTCTGCGCCTCGGTGCCGAATTTCCTGGTCTGCGAGTGGCACTGGATCAATCATCTGGATGCGTGGAAGAACTGGGTCAAGGAAGGCGAGATCATCGAAAAGGGCTACATTACGGTGCCCAACCGCCCGGGCATTGGAGTAGAGATGAACGACCAGGCGGCCCGCCGTTCGCAAGTCCCGGGCACGCCCTGGTTCGAGCCAAATACTTAGGAGGTAGGCGATGGATTATATGACGGTCCTACACAACGCGCTCCGGTTTCTAGCTTGCGCCGTGCTCGCGGCCATCCAGGCTGGCATGCCCGTATCGGGCCAGGTGCTCCAGCTCTCCGCGGAACAACTCAAGCGGTACACCGCAGCCAACCCTTACGACCGCTTTCCGGACGGGCGGCCAAAAGTGCCGGACGAAATTCTGGAAAAGGTGCGGGGCCTTTCCGCGGAAGAGGTGTTTGGGATAGAGCGGCGCGGCTATCCCAACCAATTCGAGAATCACTGGCAGATTCTCCACCCCGACAAGAAACTCGTGGGCCGCGCCCTGACTTTGCAGTTAATGCCGCTGCGCCCGGATGTGGCGGATGTGGACGGGACCGGACTGCCCTTTTCCTCGCCGCGCGGCCGGCACATCACGCATCAGACGGCCATCGACCTGCTCCAGCCCGGCGATGTTCTGGTGGTGGATGCGCACTCGATCCCGGGAGGCATTATCGGCGACAACCTGGGCTTCTACATCTACAAGAAAGCGGCCGGCTTTGTGATCGACGGAGCCGTTCGCGACCTGGATGGACTCAAAGAGTTCGACGTGGCCGGTTACTTCCGGGAGGCGGTTCCCTCGTACCTTACCAGTTGCATGGTCACGGGGATTAACATACCCGTGCAGATCGGCAAAGCCACCGTGATGCCGGGCGATGTGGTCTTTGGTGATAGTGAGGGTGTTTATTTCATCCCCCCACAACTGGTGAAGGACATAGTAGACCGCGCGGACGAGACGCACGTCCACGACGAATGGACCAAGAACAAATTCGAGGGAGGCAAGTACAAATCGACCGACATTTACCCCAGGCCAAGTGACCCGGTGTTGCAGAAGGAGTATGAGCAGTATCTAAAGAGTCACTCGGTACCACGCTGACTCGCAGACGCTCGCCTGCGCGGCCGACCACTCAATAATTCCTAGTCTTGGCCGATGAGCAAAGACAGGAGGATTATCCGCTCGCAATCAACAGCGAACTGCCTGCCATGCGGTGGATGATCCAAACCTCGACAGTTTTTTTGCCTCTGGGCGCGCTGGCGGCAATCTCCCTGCTGGCCCTCTCGCGCTTGTACCTCAAGCTCCGCGCGGTGAACGATCTAAAAGCTGCAAAAGAAGCCGCCGAATGCAGTGAAGGACGCTTCCGGAAGCTGATGGAGATGTCCCCGGATGCCATCCTGCTGGCACGGGACGGACGCTTTGTGACGGCGAACGAGGCGGCGGTGCGGCTGTTCCGGGTCGGGAGCGCGCAGGACTTGATTGGCCGTACGCTTACGGACTTTGTGGCGCCGGAATTCCGTAGTGCGATCCTACAGGAGCGAGACCAGTTGTTTTCGAGGGAGATGCAACTGCCACCGCGAGAGATGCAGTTGATGTGCGGCGGTGAGGTGGTGGATGTGGAGATCGCCGGCTCCTCCTGCCTGGATGGAGGGTGCGCCATCGTGCAAGCCACCATTCGCGATATTTCTGCACGCAAGGTAGCGGAGGAGTCGCTCCGGCACAGCGAGACGCGCCTGCGCGCCATAGCCGAGTCGGCACAGGACGCCATTGTGATGATGGATCCCGCCGGGAAAATCAGCTTTTGGAACCCGACGGCCGAAGCGATCCTTGGCTATAGTAGCGCGGAAGCCATGGGAAAGGATCTACACGATCTACTAGTGCCCGGCCGCTATCTCAATGCGCACCGCGCCGCTTACCCCGAATTCCTGCGTACGGGCCAGGGAGGCGCCGTCGGCAAGACCACTGAGTTGCCGGCGCGCCGCAAAGACGGCCGGGAAATCATGGTGGATCTCTCGCTTTCGGCCATGTCCCTGGATGGTGAATGGCACGCGATCGGCATTCTGCGCGACATTACCAGGCGTAAGCAAGCCGAACAGGATTTGCGGGAGAGCGAGGCGAAGTTCCGCCAGTTGGCAGAGAATATTCGCGAAGTATTCTTCGTCTTCGAACCGGTGTCGAACCGTGCAATTTATGTCAGCCTTGCGTATGAGCAGGTTTGGGGCCGCTCCTGCGCGAGTGTCTATCAGAAGCCGGATTCGTGGCAGGAAGCGCTCCATCCCGACGATGCCGAGCGCATTGGCGCACTGGCGGCCCAGCGGCGGTTCGGCGCGCCGACCCAATGGGAATATCGCATACGCACACCGGACGGCAAGGAGAAGTGGATCAACAGCCGGTCGTTTCCAGTGAAAGACGATGAGGGCAAGCTCATTCGCGTGGTAGGCATCGCGGAGGACATCACCGAGCAGAAACGCTATGAAGCGGATTTGATTCAGGCGCGCGATCTGGCTGAATCGGCGAACCGTGCAAAGAGCATGTTCCTGGCCACCATGAGTCACGAATTGCGCACACCGCTCAACGCCATTCTCGGATTCGCCGAATTATTGGAGGTGGAGATGGCGGACCGGAATATTCATGAGTGGGACGATGATATTCGGAAAATCCGCAAGGCCGGCAATCACCTCTTCGCGCTGGTCAGTGACATCATGGACCTTTCCAAGATCGAGGCGGGCAAGCTGAGTCTTAAGCTGGACAACTTCGAGATGGCGGAACTGGTCCAGGAGGTGGCCGCTAGTCTGGAAGCGGTCGCCGCCAAAAATCATGTCGAGATCAGCGTCGCCTGCCAACCGGCAATGTTCTACGGCGATCGTGTCCGCATCGGCCAATGCTTATTCAATCTGGTCGGGAACGCGTGCAAATTCACACACAATGGGCGGGTTTCCATCGATGCGCGGGCTGACCAAGACAGCGCAGGCAACCGGTACACCATCAGCGTATCCGACACGGGCATCGGAATTAAACCGGAGGACGTGGCAAAGCTCTTCGCGCCATTCACGCAACTCGATTCTTCCCCGAGCCGCAAATATGGCGGCACCGGGCTGGGACTGGCAATCAGTTGGAGACTTAGCCACATGATGGGCGGCGACATTACGGTTGAGAGCACTCTCGGACGGGGTTCTACATTCACTCTGCGTCTGCCTGTCGCGAGCCAGCCGCAACTTTCTGCACATACGCTGGATCTCGCCCCAGTTGAGGCATGACCGGCCGGATGATGGAACGAATATGGCGATGATACTGGTTGTAGAAGACGATGATGCGAACCAGGAACTGGTGACTCGGTTTCTACGCAGGAATGGCCATCAGGTGCTTCTCGCTGAGGATGGCAATGCCGGCGTTAGCGCTGCACAGCAATACGTGCCCGACTTGATCCTGATGGACCTGGGGCTCCCCGGACTGGATGGCTGGGAAGCGGCGCGACGGATCAAATCGGCCCCCGAGACCGCGCACATCCCGATCATCGCCCTTACCGCGCACACCATCTCTGATGACGTTCACCGGGCGGTGGAAGTCGGCATCGATGCCTATGAAACCAAGCCCGTGGTCTATCAGAGGCTGATGAAGAAAATCGCGGCCTACTGCTGAAGAACGGGAATGCTATAAAGCTCTGTTTTCGTGAGCCCCGGTTTAGCAGGCTCATTTGCGAAAGGGCGCCGCTTTTTCCGGGTGACCCGACTCCTGGTACAACGCAATTAAATCGTCGCGCGACGCCTGCAGCCACTTTACCGGAGGACTGGCCTGCTGATTGAAAATCGCGTACCCTGCCAGCATGTGCCGTTCCGCTTCGGCATAACGCCGCTCGCGCAGCAAGGTGCGGCCCAGTTTGGCCTCCGCGATAGCCAGATTCAGATGCCCCGCCGGAAGCACCTGTTGGTAGACCGCCATGACCTCGCGAAACAGTTGCTCCGCGCGGGCGTACTCCTTCTTCTCCAGGTAGGCCGTCGCCAGGTTGGCTGATTCGAGCGCCACCGACTGGTGCCGGTCGCCGTAGACCGCGCGATCAATCTCTACCGCGCGGCCGAACCGCTTCACCGCCGCGTCGAACTTTCCGCGGCGCATCGCGAGCAATCCGAGTTCGTTGAGCGTCCCGGCTACACGCTGATGTACGGGGCCGTAGACGCGCTGCTGGATGACCAGCGCTTGCTCGAGCATCTCTTGCGCTTCATCGAACCGGCCTTCCATCACCAGCGCCTGGCCGAGATAGTTCAGGCTGGCTCCCGTCTCGGGATGATCGTTGCCATACCACGATCGATTGATCTCCAGCGCGCGGCGGTCAAACGCTTCAGCCTCGGCATAATGGCCCAGGTTGGTTTGGATGGCCGCCAGGTTGATCAGGTCGTCGGCTATGAGCGGATGGCGCTCCCCATAGGCCTGTTCGTGCATCGCCAGCACGCGGCGGTTCATGGCATCCGAGACGGCGTAGTCCCCCTGGTAGAAATGCGTGTTCGCCAGTTCCGACAGGGTCGCGGCCAGATCGGCGGCGGAGCCTGGTGCCGCCGATTCCAGGCGCGCGGCTTCCTCAAGTGTTGCCATAGCCTCTTTGTAGTCGCCGCGCTGCTCCGCGACCTTTCCCAGTGCGGTTTCAGCCCGCGCCAGGGCCGGATCGCCGGAAGGCAGCGTGCGCCGGCTCATGGTCAATCCATTGCGCACGAGCTTCTGGGCGTCCTCTAACCGCGCCTGATCCATACGCAATAATCCGAGCGCGACCAGGCTTTCCGCTACCTCGCGATTCTCAGGTCCGAAAATAGCGCGGCGCCGGTCCAGTGCGAGCGCGAGCAGGCTATCGGCTTTCTCCAGATTGCCGAGTTTCTGGTAAATGCCGCCCAGCGTGGCATAGAGATCCGCCTGCACGGCGGGTTCCCGATCGAGCCCGCGCGCCTCCTGAACGCCCCGATCCACTACGGCCGCTGCCTTCAGGCTGTCCGGCGGACCGGCGGAAGGGTCGCCGCGATCAAACAAATTCAGCATGAATTGTTGGATGCGCTGCGCACGCGCCGCTTGTGCCAGGGCGACATTGCGCGCCGTTGCCAGCCGCGCCGTGAAGAAGATAACCAGCACTGTAGCTACCCCAAAGGCCGCTGCTGCGGCCAGCACGGCCCGCCGGTGCCGCCGGATGAACTTGCCCAACTTGTACCGTAGCGAGTCCGGCTGTGCTTCCAACGGTTCGCCTTCCAGGTAATGATCGATATCGCGGACGAAGGCTTCCACTGACCGGTATCTTCGGGCCACGTCCTTGTGCATCGCCGTCATCGAAAGCACGTCCAGATCGGCCCACGCGTTCCGGCTCGCCGGAAGGGCACGCGCCGCCGACGGCTTTTCGGGCGCGCCTTCGAGAATCATCCGCTCGGCTTCCGCCGGAGTGCACGACGCGAAATCGAAGGGTAGTCGTCCGGCCAGCAGCTCGTAAAGAATCACGCCCAGCGAATAGACATCGCTATACACGCCTGCGGGCTCGCCGCGAATCTGCTCGGGAGACGCGTAGGCGGGCGTCATCAGACGCAAGCCCGTAACCGTGGAAGCCTCGCCCTGTGCGGCGCGGTCCAGATGTTTGGCGATTCCAAAGTCCAGCAGCTTTACCGCGCCATCGGCGCGGATCAGAATGTTGGAGGGCTTCAGGTCGCGGTGAATGATGGCCTGCCGATGCGCGTACTCGACCGCTTCCGCCACGGAACGAAATAATCGCAGCCGCTCCTCGACGCTCGCGCCGAGCTTGCGGCAATGCTCCGTGAGCGGCCGGCCGTCGACGTATTCCATGGCGAACCACGGAGTGCCATCGGGCAGCGTGTCTGCATCATAGAGGTGCGCGATGGCGGGATGGTTCATTTGCGCCAGGGTGCGCTGCTCAATCAAAAAGCGTTCGTGGCGCGCGGGTGATAACCAGGCGTCCCGCAAGACTTTGATGGCCACCGTACTGCCGAGATCGTCCCGTTCGGCGAGATACACGACCCCCATGCCGCCCTCGCCGATCAGGCTTTTGACGCGATACGGACCAAACTGCGGCAACTGCGTGGGGAGCATCGCGGCGCCGGTTACGGCGTGGGCCGCGTGCGCCAGGCCGCGATCGAGCAGAGACGCCGCGCGCGAATCCTCTTCGAGCATCGCCAGCACTTCGTCAATCAGTTCCTGATCCTGGCCGCAGGCAGATTCGAGGAAAGCTTTCTGGCCGGTGGCCGCCAGCGCAGCCGCGGCGTGAAAGAGAGTCTGGATACGCTGCCAACGCTCGGCGTCCATAGCTGGAAATCAGGAAGCGTCGCGCAGTTGATGCGCGAGCCACGCCTTCGCTGCACGCCAATCGCGCATCACGGTGGCCTCGGAGATGTTGAGCAGTTCGGCCGTCTCGGGAACATCGAGTCCGCCGAAGAAACGCGTCTCCACCATGGTGGCCTGGCGCGGGTTCAAGCGCGCCAATTCCTCGAGCGCCGAATCGAGCGCCAGCACTTCGTTGCCGCAGGCGGCGGCCTTCTCGAGCGATTCATCGAAGGCCACTCCGGGGAACCCGTCGCCCCGCTTTTGAGCATGCCGCCGCCGGGCTGCCTCCACCAGCAGTTGTCGCATGGCGCGCGCCGCGATCCGCTTGAAATGCAGGCGCGAGGTAGTAGCCAGGTGCGGCGAGTTGGCGAGTTTCAGCCAGGCTTCGTGCACCAACGTGGTCGGACTTAACGTAGCGTTCGGGTCCCCGCGCTTCACCGTGGAAGCGAGGCGCCGCAATTCCTCGTAAGTCAGGCTGAAAATCTGGTCGAGAGCACGGCGCTCCTCGGGCGTGGCGTTCGAACCGCCAAGTTCAAATCCACGTACCGCTGAAGTATTTCGAAGGCGCATGACAGTTTTTGCCGGAAGTTTGCGCAATGGTCAGTGGACGCCTGTCGACTTGGGCCCGAAAGCACCGGCTTCTGGGGATGCTATCACCCGCGTGCCAGAGGTGCAAGTACTATGCGTCCTGACCAGATAAGGAGAATCCATGCACTCGTTACCACGCTCGATCGTCACGCTAGCCATGCTGTTGCTCACCGCACTAGCCGCGTCAGCCAGGGATGGCCGCGATTTTGGCGGTTTTTATAGCCTCACTAATGCTGCGCCGGATAACGGCCAGGTCCATGTCACGGTGATGTTACAAATATTCAACTATAGCGGGGAAGACATAGCCGCAGCCAGCGTCACCATCATGCATGCGCCCCCCGTAGACGTGGCTTTCGGCACTTATGCGCCGATCGAGCAATGGCGGGACGGAACCGATGTGCGATTCGCCATGCACATCAACGTCCCGCAAGATGAATACGAACGCTGGGCGGGCCGCCGCCAGCCATCCGTCTTCGTCGTCACGCGCGACAGCCAGGGCCGCGAGCAGCAGCGAACGGTCCAACTAAGCCGGCGCCCCGCGATTCAACTCCAGGAACCGGCAGCCCAATAAATCGAAGGAGGAGAAAACTATGCACCGCATTCTGATTGCACTCATATTTGTAACTGTGTCCCTGCCAGCGTGGGCCCAGCAGGACTGGATCACCACATTCATCGGCGGTGGACCGAATGGCATACCGGCTGTTCAAGGGGATGTCAACGATCCATTGGCGATAGCCCTGGACAGTTCCGGCAATTACTACATCGCGGCCTGCGCCTCGAACCGGGTTTTTAAAGTGAACACCTCCGGCACGATTACCGTGGTGGCCGGCCTTGGCCCGGGGGGCTACGCCGGTGACGGCGTCGCGGGCGGCGCTCCCAACGCGCTACTGAACTGTCCGAACGGCGTGGCAGTCGATAGCGCCGGCAACGTCTACATCTCGGAATACTACAATTACACGGTCCGCAAAGTGACTACTAGCGGAACGATCAGCACGATCGCGGGCGTAGCCGGCTATTGCGGGTACAACGGCGACGGCAGCCCAGCCACGAGCTTTGAACTTTGCCGCCCGGGCGGTATGGTCGCCGACACATCCGGTAACCTGTACATCGCCGACGCGGGCAACTGCCGTGTCCGTAAACTGGTCCTTTCCACGGGCACGATCAGCACTTATGCAGGCACCGGCAGTTGTGGCTATAACAGTGATAACATCACCGCCATCACATCTGAGGTAAACCAGCCGGACGGGGTAACTCTAGATGGCGCCGGAAACTTATATATCGCGGACACAAATAATTTCAGAATACGTCTGGTTACTAAATCCTCAGGGATTATTACGACCGTAGCTGGAACCGGGACAAATGCTTATGCCGGCGATACCGGTCCGGCAGTTACCGCGGAGATCAGTTACGTCTACGAAGGCGTTTCGGTGAACAGCGCGGGAACGTTGGTAACCATCGGGGACGACGGGAACGAGCGGATCCGCCAATTCACGGTGTCAGGCAACCCCAATACCGGCACCATCAACACGATCGCGGGAACCGGCGCTACCGGCTACAGCGGCGATGGCGGCGCGCCGGGTAGCGCCGTGTTTCACGGCCCGCAGGGTCTGGCCGTGAGTGCCTCCGGGACCGTGTATGTCGCAGACCGCTACAACGATCGCGTGCGCGGGTTTACCACTGGCGCCGGTGCGACCATCAACACCGTAGCGGGCAACGGTAACAGTACGTTTCCGACGCTGGAGTCAGGCGTTCCGCCGCAAGGTGTGGTCTTCGACTACCCATTCGGTATTCTGGAAGATCCTTCTGGCAACGTATTTGTGAACGACACCGAAAACTATCTCGTGCGCGAGTTAGTCGCATCGACTGATCTGGTGAATATCTATGCCGGGAACGGTACGCGCGGCAGCAGCGGCAACGGCGGCCCGGCCACCGCGGCCGAGTTGCAGTATAACTACGGGGTCGCGCGCGACACATCCGGAAACATTTATATTGCCGACACGCAGAATTGCGTGGTGCGTGAAGTCACCGCCAGTACCGGCGTCATCAATATTTTCGCCGGGAAGAGCGGCAGTTGCGGTTACGGCGGCGACGGCGGTCCCGCAACCAGCGCTCTCCTCAACCAGCCTTGGGGCATCTTCATGGACAGCGGCAACAATCTGTACATCGCCGACGCCTACAATCACATCATCCGGAAGGTGAGTGGCGGCACGATCTCGACCGTCGCCGGAACACCGGGAGAGTCTGGTTACCTGGGCGATGGAGATCCCGCCACCGCGGCAAAGCTCAATCAACCTTGGGGTGTAACCAAGGATGGCTCCGGTAACTTGTATATAGCAGATACTTATAACTGCGTGATCCGTGAAGTCGCGGCGGCTACCGGCATTATCAATACGGTGGTGGGAATCGGCGACTCTTGCGGGTATAGCGGCGACGGTCCGGCGATCCAGAACCGCCTCAATTATCCGAACGGCATACTGGCGGACACCAGCGGCGATTTGTTCATTGCCGACACGAATAATCAGCGCGTCCGCTTGGTCGATCCGTCCGGCAATATGACCACCTTCGCCGGTACCGGCACCAACGGGATGAACTGCGACGCTTGTTACGCTACCCTGGCCGACTTATATTACCCGAGCGGAGTCGCGCGCGACGCTGCCGGCGACATCCTGATTGTCGATCAGTATAATTACCGGGTCCGCGAAGTTTCCGCTTTTGCCGCGCTGGGTGTCTCCAGCACGAGTCTCAATTTTGGCCTGGTGACGCTGGGTGGCGCCAGCACGCCCCAGTTCTTGACGATCAACGGATTGGGGCCGCTGACCATCGGCAGTATTACGATTACGGGTCCTTTCAGCGAGTCGGATAACTGCGGTACCGCACTGGCGAACGGCAGCACGTGTACCGTGTTTGTCCTTTTCAAGCCGACTGCGGCGGGGAACGCCACGGGCACCCTGACGATTTACGACAACGGCTTTTTCAAATCGAGCACGGCCATCAGCTTGGCGGGGACGGGCAGCGGACTGTCTGTCACGGGCGGCCCATTGGTCTTCGGCAGCGTGGCGGTGAAAAGTACAAGCGCGGCTAAGACAGTGACGGTCACCAACAAGAGCTCGGCGAGCATCACGATGCACTCGATCGCACTCAACGAGACTACTGATTTCGCTATCTCGGCGAATACTTGCCCGGCATCCGGCAGCCCGCTCGCGTCAGCGGCCAGTTGCACGGTGAGCGTGGTGTTCAAGCCGCAAACCACTGGCGCTAAAAAGGGTGCTCTCTTAATCAGCGATAGCGACCCGAGCAGTCCGCAAGTGGTTGGCATGACCGGCACGGGCACCAGCAAGGTGGCGTTCAGTCCTAGCTCCGTGGCGTTCGCCGCGCAGCCGATCGGCACCACCAGTGCCAGTAGCCGGATCGTTTTGACGAACAATACCGGCGCAACTCTGACTCTGGGCAATCCGGCGCTTTCCTTCAGCGGGCCGTTCACCAGCACTCGCGCTTCAACCTGCACCAACGGGCTGCCGGTAGCCGCCGGGGGAACCTGCGCGATCTTCGTGACCTTCACTCCGTCGGCGGTCGGCTATGTCACCGGCAGTTTGAGTGTCACCGATAGCGACGCATCCAGCCCGCAGGCGATCGCGTTGTCGGGGACCGGCACCGGCGTCGAGTTCACCCCGTCGTCGGTCAGCTTCGGCACTTCGAATGTCGGAGTCCGGGTGCAATCCACAGTCACGCTGACCAACGTGAGCGGCGCGCCAATCAAGTTCACGGCTTGGACGGTCACCGGCACTAACGCGGCCGACTTTACAACCAGCTTGGCTGACCCACCTTGCGGCGGCACGCTCGCCTCCGGAGGCGTCTGCACTTTCACCGCCTACTTCACGCCTTCGATCGTGGGAGCCGAGTCGGCCACACTGAACGTTTATGACAACAGCCCTGGCAGTCCCCAAACATTAGCTCTCAGTGGGACGGGCCAGTAACCTGGAGGGAGATGTGGTGCGGGCAACGCTCACGCAATGCCCGCACATCCTCAGAGACTGAGCGATTTCCGCCGCTCATCTTCGGATGGCCTGCGCTGCAAGGGTGAAGCGCTTGCAACTTATATGCGTTGCGAATATTGTCGTTAACATCCCAGACCTGCGTCTCCGGCGTATTATCCATTGCTTGCGACCATGCATAGTTGCCAGTAACTGTACACCCGCCGAGAATCGGTAGCTGTACGTATCGTCCACCCGCGACGCGCTCCAGCGAATAACTGCATGGCCAAGTTCGCGGCCCTGCTGGCCCGCTTTCACAGAGATTGGCCGTCGCGCACGAAAGACGCGTCCTCCGTCGCGACCTGGAGCCGTCCCCATCACCATTTCGGACTGGAGCCGGCGTACCGGCCCGCCGTGAGGCATACTTGAGATGTGGCCGATCTGTTGAACCACCCGCTCCGGGCCCAATTCCTGCCGCGTGACGGCGCGCGCACCGAACAGCACCGGCCAAACTTCGAGTTCGCGCGTTCCAGCGAGTAGTCCGGCCTGCCAACCGGGATCACGCGCCTGCCGCGCGCAACACACAAAATCGCGGAGGAACGCATATGAGCGGGATATCACGCAGGAACTTCCTGGGCATCACGGCAACTGGATTAGGCGGCGTGTGGCTGGCCGGTGGGCCTCCCACGGCAAACGCCGCCACCAGTGGGGACCTCGAATCGCTTTACACGGCTTTTCAAGATCCCGGCCGCCAGTTCAGTCTCCGTCCGTTCTGGTTCTGGAACGGCAAGATGGAGGCGGCGGAGATCGCCCGCCAGATCCGGCTGATGGTCGAACACGGCGTCTACGGCGCCTATGCCCACAACCGCGATGGCCTCCAGAATCCGTACCTCTCGGAGGACTGGTGGCAGGCCGTTGGCGCGGGGTTGCAGGCCGCGCGCGAAGCCGGATTCTCGTTCTGCCTGGTCGATGAATTCGAGTGGCCCAGCGGCGAGGCCCGTGACTATTGGATGCCGGGCATCAACAAGAGCCGCGTGGTGGCCGCCAACCCTGAGTTCCACATTCGCGTGCTGCATCCGGAGGAAACACCCGTGCAAGGCCCGCGGCGCGCGGAGATCGGCCTGCCTCCCGATACCCACCTGGTGGTCGCCGGAAAGCGCCTTGGGCCTGGCCGCATTGACGGAGAGACGCTACGCACTCTCGACGCTCCCCGGCATGCGCGTACCCTTTCTTGGGACGCCCCGGAGGGCGACTGGCTGGTGATCGCCTATCGGCTCCGGCCGTCGCAAACGCCTGATGGCGGCACGGTCGATCTGATGAATCCCGCGGCGGTGCGCAAGTTCATCGAGATCTACTACGAAGAACTGCACCGGCGCTACGGCGCATACTTCGGCAACACGCTCCCAGCAACCTTCGCCGACCACGAAGGCAGCTACGGCGGCAGAATCGCCTGGACACCGCGCTTCTTTGAAACCTTCCGCGCCCGCACCGGCTACGATCTTCAACCCCTGCTTCCTGCGCTGCTCTACGACATCGGCGCCAAGACCGAAAAGGTCCGCTGCGATTACCTCGACACCGCCAGTGAGCTCTACTGCGCCAGCTTCTTCGAACAGGTGAACGGCTGGTGCCGCGCGCACGGTCTCCAGCATTCCGGCCACGTCTGGGAGGAATCGCTGTTCTTCGGTCCTTGGGCGCAGGGCGACTTCTATCGCATCCTGCGCGCCATCGGCCAGCCCGGCTGCGACACTTTGCGCGAATGGGGCCGCCAATCGACATGGCTGAAGGAAGTCGCCTCGGTGGCCGATTTCGAGAGCCGCCACGTGGTGTGCGAGAACCAAGGCGTCCAGGGTAGCGACTCGTATCTGTCGCCCGAGCGCATGCGGCGCACCTCGAACTGCCTGGGCGCCTGGAACATCGGCGAGTTCATCCCGCACGCTTTCGATTACGACCTTGGACGCACGAACTTCCCGCCCGACTGGTTCTTGAGCCAGCCCTTCCTCGCGCACTTCAAGGCTTATGCAGACTTGATGCGCCGCATCAGCTTCATGAATCGCGAGAGCCGCCACGTGGCCGCGTTGCTGCTCTACTACCCGCAAGTGTCCGTGTGGGGACAGGCTTCGCCCGCGTTTCGTCCGGAAGGCTCGCCGAACATTATCGATCCCGCCAACTGGTCGAATGACGCGGCGGAGACCGATTCCAGCTATGCGCAACTGAAGCTGCGGTTGACAGAAGAAAACCTGGACTTCAAGGTCGCCGACGATGCCTATCTGGCCACCAGTCGTATGGACGGAAAGTCGCTGGCCATAGCGGACTCGCGCTTCACGGCCGTGGTCCTGCCACCCATGTCGGCGATGCGCCAAAAGACAGCCGAGCGCCTGCGCGAGTTCTGGGCCGCGGGCGGCACCGTCATCGCCATCGGCCGCCTGCCCTTCATTTCCGTCGAGAACGGCCGCGACGATTCCCAACTGAAAGCCGTCTGGGAGGAGATGTTCGACACCGCACCCTCGCTCGAAACCTACACGCTGCGCACCAACGCGAACAGCGGGCGCGCCTATCTGATGCACACCGCCGTCGAGGATGCCGTCGCCCTGCTTGGCAGCATCACCGATCGCGACTTCGAAATCGTCAGCGGCCCGCGGGGGCATCTTTACTTTCTCCACAAGAAGAAGGACGGAGCCGATTTCTACTGGATTGTGAACGACAGCGAAACGCCGCGCACGAACTTGCTGCAGTTGCGCGCCACCGGCCGGCCCGAACGCTGGGATGCCGTGACGGGGGAACGCTCGCCGGCCTTCTATCAGACTCGCGATGCAGCGACCCTCGTGCGCCTTGCGCTGGGGCCTTGGGACGCGGCCTATATCGTGTTCGATCCCACGGGGCCCGCGCAGCCGCTGGCGCTCGATGCGACCAACCTGGATGATTTCCACGTCGCCAACGCCGCGCCCACCGAGGTTACTGTCCAGGGGCGGGGACTTTGCGGCAAGCAACCAGCCTTCGTCGAACTCAGCCATGGTGGGCGGCGCTATCGCGGCGAATTCAAGTCGGCCCCGGCCGGCCCTCTTGAGATTCGCGGCGAGTGGAAGGTGACGGTGGAATCGCCGTCCATCGCCGTACCATATGCGCAGGTCATGGACGATCCGCTCGACCAGGGGATGCACGCCCGCTGGTTCGATGCCGGCACAACCAATCCGGACTGGGCGCGGGCCTGGCTTTCCCCGATGAATTGTTCTCTTCGCCAGTGGAATGTGCTGGGACCTTTTCCCAACCCGGACGACACCGGCCTGGATCTCTCCTACCCGCCCGAAAAAGAAATCGACTACCACGCGGAGTATGCAGGCGATGCGCAGCGACACATTCACTGGAGCGTCGCGGATAGCGGCAGGCCCGTCCTCGAACCCGAGAGCGGATGGGATTGGGGATTGCTACACGTCGCGGCCGGCCCCTATGGACCGGACAGCAACATAGTGAATTACGCCAAGGCCGTGAAGGCCGGATCGCCACCGAGTGGCGTCTTTTTCGCGCAGTCGAATCTCTACGTCCCGGAGGCGCGTGAGGCCGTCGTGATTCTGGCCGCCGGCAATCCCTGCGCCGTATGGATGAACAGCCGGCAGGTCTATTCGCGCTGGTTGCGCCCTCTGTATTTCGAACTGGCCGATGGTTTCGCGTTCCGCATCCCAGTCACGCTGCACGCCGGATGGAACAGCCTGCTGCTGAAGTTCCTGCACAACCCGGAAATGGGCCGTTCAGGCGAGTTCACGTGCCGCCTGGAACGGCGCGAGGGAGGCGCTGTCCCGGATCTCATCGCGGCAGTTCGCCCGCCCGCCGGCCGGCCGAAGCTGCCGGTGTACGGTCCCCGCTGGCTGAGAATCGCCGTGCCGCAGGTCGCAGCCGCGTTGCGCTTGCCGGCATTCCGGAACCGGTGGTCCGCCTGGATTGACGGCCAGCCTGCGGAACCGAGGCAGGAAATTCGACTTCCCAAAGGCGCGCATACCGTGACTCTCCGGGTAAGCGGCGCCGAAGTCCTCGAACGTCCCTTCGAGTTTGTCACCACACCCGCGTCGCTTCCCTTGGGAACCTGGATGGTACCGGGCCTCGAGCATTTCTCAGGACGCATGCTCTACGAGAAGACCGTCGACGTGCCCGCCGCACTCCTCACCGAGCGTGTCCTGCTCGATTGCGGCCAAGTCGGCGTGGCGGCCGAAGCGTGGGTCAACGGCGAGTCCGTGGGCGCGCGTCCCTGGGAGCCCTACGCCTTTGACGTCACCCGCCACCTACGCGCGGGTCCCAATCAATTGAAGGTGCGGGTGGCCAACACCGAGGCCAATGCCCGCGCCGTGGGAACCTCGTCGGGTATCTTGAAGAACATCGATGTGAACGGCTGGCACGGGCCCGCCCAGTTGGTGCCGTACTTCGAGCGCGCGATTGCCTGCCGCCAGGTTTAATGTGGGTGCCGAAATGACTCCTCGCGAACGCTGGCGCGCGTTGTTCGCCGGTGAAAAGCCGGATCGCGTGCCCTGCGATTTTTGGGGCACCGCCGAATTGACGGGCCGCCTGCTCCGCGACCTCAATTGCGCCTCCGAAGCTGCCCTCTGGCAGCGCTTGGGCATCGACAAATGCATCCACCTCGCGCCGCGTCATCCGCGCGCTACCGAACAAAACTGGCACATGCAGTCGCTGTTCAGCATTTGGCAGATCGGAACCGCCAATATTTCATACGCCGATGGCCTCGGCGTCTACGAAGAAGCCGTGCATAACCCGCTCGCCGAGGTGACGAGCGTCGCCGAAGTCGAGCGCTTCCCATGGCCGCAGGCGGACGATTGGGACTACTCGGACCTCCGTCGCCAATGCCATGAGTGGCCCAACTACCCCATCCTCGCCGGCAGCAGCGAGCCGTTCTATCTGTATTCGCGATTGCGCGGCATGGAACGCGCCCTGACCGATCTGATCGACGCGCCGGACATCGCTGCCGCCATCCTTGACCACATACTGCAGCTCGACCACGCCATATTCGAGCGCATTCTGAACCAGGCGGGCGACCGCATCGACTTGGTCTACGTGGCCGAGGATCTGGGTACGCAGGAGTCACTCCTGATGAGCCCTCGCCTGTTCCGCCAGTTCCTCAAGCCCGGTATGCGGCGGCTGATCGATCTGGCCCACTCCCATGGCGTTAAGGTCATGCACCACGACGACGGCGCGATCCGCCAGATGGTTCCGGATCTCATCGATGCGGGCATCGACATTCTGAACCCCGTGCAGTGGCGTTGCCGCGGGATGGATCGCGAAGTGTTGGCGCGCGAATTCGGAGGCCGGCTAATCTTTCACGGAGGCATCGACAATCAGCAAACGCTGCCGTTCGGCACGCCGGACGACGTGCGTCGCGAAGTGGCCGACAACCTGCGGATCTTCAAAAACGCCCGGGGCTACATCGTGGCCCCGTGCCATAACATGCAGGCGAACACTCCCACCGCCAACGTCGTAGCATTGTATGAGGCCGTCCGGGAGTTAGGCTAAGTCACGAAACGTTCTGCTAGAATGAGCAGCCTGATGGAAGGCGATCCCTCAAGTGCGGCCTTGCGCCAGTTCGGCAAGTATTCTGTCATCGGCGTGGCCGGAGCCGGCGGGATGGGCGTTGTATATCGCGCCACCGACACCGTCCTGGGGCGCACCGTAGCCCTGAAATTCCTTCCGCCCGCTTTTGAAGACGATGCCGCCGGACGCGAGCGCTTCCTCCGGGAAGCGATTACCGCTTCGGCGCTCGATCATCCGCACATCGGCACCGTATTCGGCCTCGAAGAGCACGAAGGCCGCCGCGCGATCGTGCTCGCTTATTACGCCGGCGGCTCCTTGAGCGACCGTTTGCGAAACGGCCCACTGCCGATCAGCCAAGCTCTCGACATCGCGTCTCAAGTCGCTTCGGGCCTGGCGGCGGCGCACGCCCGGAACATCGTGCATCGCGACATCAAGCCGGCGAACATCCTGTTCAGCGAGGATGGGATGGCGAAGGTCGCCGACTTCGGGCTGGCCAAGGTCTGGACCGATGCTGGCCTGACAGCGCCGGGCGCTACCGCCGGCACCGCCGGTTACATGGCGCCGGAACAAATCGCTGGAGATGACGTGGGGCCGCCGGCCGATGTATGGGCGCTGGGCGTAGTGCTCTGCGAGATGCTGTTGGGCCGGCGCCCATTTCGCGGCGATTCCTATGGCGCAATTTCCCACGCGGTGCTGCACGATGAGCCTGACCTGGCTGGCATGCCGTCCCATATCGCGCCGCTGCTGAAGCGCGCGCTCAGAAAGAAGGCGTCCCAGAGGTTCCCTTCCGCGCGGGAAATGCTGGCGGAAATCGGCGCCCTTCGCGGCAGCCTATCGGGCGTTCCGCAAGATCTCACCATCACCATGGTGGCCCCGCCTGCGCGAACCCGCCGGCGCCGTTGGGGCTGGCTGGCTCTGGCATGCGTCCTGGTGCTCGCGGCAATCGCTGGAGTACTGCTGTGGCGGGAACGTAGCTGGAGCCCGCGCGCGCAACAAGTCGCGGTTTTGCCGCTGCAATTCTCGGGCGACGCCTCGTTAGCTCCTCTGGCCGATGGTTTGACCAGCTTGCTAACTGATACCTTGCGCACTGCGGCGGAATCCAATTCACGTCTGCGGATCGCCGCCGCTAGCGAAGTGGCCCGAATCCACGCCTCGAATGTCGCCGAGGCCCGCCGCGGCTTGGGCGCGGACGTCGTGCTCACGGGAACGCTGGTCCGCGAAGGCGGCACGCTGCGGGCTACTCTGAACCTGGTGGACGCACACGAAGAGAAGATCGAGAAGACCATCAACGCGGTGCGGCCCGCCGCGGACGTCGCCAACCTGGAGAACGACCTGGCGTTGCGGGCCGAAGCGCTCCTGGGGTTGAAGCCAGCCCCGCGCGTGAGTTCGCTCGAGCGGCTTCAGGCCGCGTCGCCGTCCGCTTATCATGCCTATGTCGAGGCCGCCGGTCTGCTCCAGGGCAGGACGGATCTGCAGAATCCGGACGCCGTTATAGCGCTGCTCGATGAGGCCCGCCGCAACGTGCCGGAAAACGCTGCCATCGATACGGCCCTCTGCCGGGCGTACCGGCTCAAATTCGCACGAGCCAGCGATCCGCATTGGCTAGACCTGGCCGATCAGCCGTGCCGCCGCGCGCCAGCGATCGACTCTACCTTTGCGCCGGCCTTCATCGAGCGCGGCGATTACCGCGTGCAACGCGGCGATACCGCGGGCGGCATCGAAGACCTGCAGCGCGCGGCGGCCTTGGATCCATCTTCGGAAACGGCGGCGCGCCTCCTCGCGGCAGCCTACGATACCGCCGGCCTTCACGAGAAAGCACAGGCCACCGCGCAAAAGGCCGCGGACGCCAATCCGCAATCGTGGAACGCCTATTACGAACTGGGCGAGATTTATCTGAAGTCCGGGCGCTTCGATAAAGCCATCCAGGCATACAGCCGGGCCACGCAACTCGCCCCCGGTAACGACTGGTGCTGGACGCGCCTGGGCACGGCGTACTCCATGGCCGAACATCTCCCCGAAGCGGAGCGAGCCTATCAACGGGCCCTGGCCATCGCCCCCACTTTTCCGGCGTACAACAATTTGGCGAATGTGTATCTCAGCGAAGAGCGCTTCGCGGAGGCCGGCGCCGCTTACGAGAAGGCCCTCGAGATCAACCCGAGACAGGATCGCATTTGGGGAAATCTAGGCGCCGCCTATTCCAGGATGCCCGGCAAGCAGGCCGAGTCCCGCGACGCATATCGCCGCGCCGCCGAACTGTGCCGCGAGACTTTGAAAGCCACTCCGGACGACGCCGTGACCATTTCCAATCTGGCTTCATACGAAGCGTTCGAGGGCGAGCGCGCCGAGCCTCTCGAACGGATTCAGAAGGCCCTGGCACTGGCGCCCAAAGACGTCGACGTTCTTTACAACGCGGTGGAGACGTACGAATATCTCGGCTTCCGCGAACAGGCCTTGTTCTGGATCGGCAAAATGCTGCAGCAGGGCTTCCCCCTGAAAGACCTGGAACGTAGCGTCGTGCTGGCGGACCTGCGCCGGGACTCGCGCTATAAGGCGCTCGTGGCGGGCCATCTGCGCGAGTCCCGTTGACACCTCAGGCCGCGGACGGCGGAATATTCTGCGTGTGGTGTCCGCCGCCCGCCGGGTGTTCGGCAAAGTAAGCGCTCGAATTCGCATACTGGCCCTGAAATGCGAACCCGTACCAGATCTTGTCGGTATTCGGGCTCGCCGATCCGTATGGCAATGAAATCGACTGATGCTGGGTGTTGTTGTTCACCGGCTGCACCGGTATCGTGGAATCGGCCGGCCCGGTGTTGTCTTTGTAGAAATTCCTGGTGAACAGCACCACCTGCCGGCCGCTGGCGTTTCTGATCCATAAAACCACGGGACCCGGGTTGCCAGGAATCCAATCAAAGACCGCGCGTTGGATCATCGGATGGACGTTGTGTGGCGGGTTCGGATCGGTCTGCGGATACAAGACCAGGCTCAGGAGGCCCGTGACCTTCTTGACGTTCGTGTTATCGACGTGGGTGCAGTCGCAAGTTGCGCCAAACTCCTTGAAGTCGTAATGATGGCACACGACAGATTCCCCCTGGTTGAGAATCACGTTTCGCGCGTTATCAAGCACACATTTGGTGGCCTGATCGCAGGGCGCGGCGAACCTGGTGTGATAACACGCCACCCTTTGTGTGTCCTGGATCATGACGCAGTTAGTTCCATCAGGCGTACAGCTGTCAGTGCTGATGGCCCAGTTGTGATGGCAGACTTTTCGCATTGCTCTCCTTTTCGAACCCATGGTGCGGGCTTCAGGCCCAAAGTTTACACTAGGCCCGCGGCGTGGGCAAGCATACACGGCACAGCACACACAGGCACTCGGCCTCCGTTGCGAAGTCTGAGATGAGGGGAAAGATCGGTCTACCAACTGAGCTTGGCCGAGGGTGTCGCCCTCAGCCAGCCATGTCCCTCGTAGCTTCGGATGGGGTCGATCGTTCGGCCAGCGGCGGATGGTGCAACTGATATACTGATCGACGAATGAAGACATTGGCACCCCTTCTGGCGATGCTGGTTGTGCTCCCCGCGGCAGCACAGCCGCCTCAGGAACGGCTCGGCACCGTCCAGTTTCGAGTCTCCTGCGCAGCGCCGTCGCAAGCACCCTTCAACCGCGGCGTCGCTCTATTGCATGACTTCTGGTATGAGGAGGCGCGCGCCCAATTTCAGCGCGTGGCGAAGAGCGACCCCGCCTGCGCGATGGCGCACTGGGGCGTCGCAATGACCTTCTTTCACCAGATCTGGGGCCGCCCCGACGAGGAGAGCATGAAGTTCGGATGGGCCGAGATGCGCAAAGTGCAATCCTTGGACGCGGGTACCGCCCGCGAGCGCTCCTATATTGCCGCGCTTGCTGGTTTCTATCATCCCGGCGCCGGGAAATATCCGGCCCGCGTGGCGGCTTATTCGGCGGCGATGGCCAAACTGTACGCCGCATATCCAGACGACGTGGACGCGGGCGCCTTCTACGCCCTGTCCCTGCTGGCGGCCAAGGCGCCAGACGATACCAGCGTGGCCCAGGAGCGCCAGGCGATGGTGGTACTCAAGCCGCTGTTCGCAAAGTACCCGGACAATCCGGGCGTGGTGCACTACATCATCCACTCCTGTGACAACCCGGTGATGGCCGCCGAGGGCCTGGCCGCTGCCGGCCACTACGGCGAAATCGCGCAGTCAGGCGCGCACGCCTTCCACATGCCCGGACACATCTATGCGCGGCTGGGGATGTGGCGGCAAGACATTGCCTCACAACGGGGCTCGCTGGCGGCAGCCGAGGCCGCTGAGGCGCGGGGCTTGAGCGGCATCATGGATGAGCCGCACTCCTTTGACTTTCTGCTGTATGCCTATCTGCAGAGCGGCCAGGATGCCCGTGCGAAATCGGTGCTGGAACAAAACGCCACGGCGCTGAAGGCTATCGCGTCGATGCCTGACATGGGGTCGGGCCGCATGGCTGGAATGATTCCGTATTATCGGACGAAGCTGCCGGCGTTCTATGCGCTCGAGATGCGGGACTGGAAATCGGCGGCGGCCCTGGAGCCGGTGGCGGGGTCGCCGCCGGAGATATCGATGCTGGTGTACTGGGCGCGAGTGATGGCCGATGGACGTTTGCGAAACGCTGGGCAGGCGCAGGCCGGCCTTGCCCGATACGACGCGTTGTTGGCCGAGGTCAAGAAAGGCAAACACGCGTACACGGTGGAGGGGACCGGTCCAAAGATCGAGCGTGGCGAGATGCTGGCGTGGACCGCGTTCGCGGAAGGCAACCAGAGTGAGGCGCTGGCGAACATGCGGACAGCGGCGGATTTGCAGGACAAAGTGGGGCAAGGCGAGGTGGATATTCCAGCACGCGAAATGCTCGCCGATATGCTGCTGGAGTTCTCCCATCCGAAGCAGGCGTTGGCCGAGTACGAGGTCGCGCTGAAGCTTAGCCCCAACCGGCTGAACGGGCTGTACAATGCGGGCCGCGCGGCAGAAGCCGCGGGCGAGCCGGCGAAGGCGCAGTTCTACTATGCCGCATTGCTTAAGTCCACCAACAACGGCCAGGACTCGGCCCGTCCCGAATTGGCCCACGCCAGAAGCTTTGCCGGCTCCCAGCAGGCTGCCTCCAAATAGCCGCCCATGAAACACCCCCGTGCCGTCCTATTGTTTCTGCTCACCGGCTTTGTCTTCGCCCAGCAGGCGCCCGAGATTTCCTATCAGTCGGTCCCCCATTTCCTGAAGCTCCCCAAGGACATATATCTCGGGGAAGTCGCGGGCGTCGCCGTAAATTCCAAGGGGCACATTTTCGTTTTCTCGCGCGGGAATACTTCAGGACCCGCTTACGGAGCCGCCGCCGCACAACTTCTGGAGTTCGATGCCGGTGGCAATTTCATCCGCGAGATCGGTCATCATCTATACGCCTGGTCGTTTGCGCACTCGGTGAAAATTGATCGCGATGACAACATTTGGGCCGCGGACAAGGGCTCGGATATGGTGATCAAGTTCGACCCGGAAGGCCGCGTCGCGATGGTCTTCGGCCGCAAACAGGAAGCCTCCGACGAAGGCACCGAGCCTCTACGCCATCTGAAACCACCGCTGCCTCCGGTGGATGGGATGTTCAGGCAAGTGACGGACATGGCCTGGGATGCAGCCGGAAACACATACATCAGCGACGGCTATATCAACTCGCGCGTCGCTAAGCTCGACAAAGACGGCAACTGGCTCAAGACGTGGGGCGAGCCCGGCAGCGGGCCAGGACAGTTCAATACGCCGCACAGCATCGCAGTGGACGCGCAGGGACAGGTCTACGTGGCGGACCGTGGCAACCGGCGTATCCAGGTGTTCGATGGAGATGGCACCTTCTTGCGCCGGATGACGATTGACGTGCCCGCCGGCCCGCGTGCCCGTCCGGCAATCGGCAACAAGCCAAATGCGGCCACGGGCGCGATGGCGCCGGGTGCCCCTTGGGCGATCTGCATCACACCCGGGGATCATCAAGTGCTGTTTAGTTCTGACGGCTACCCTGGCCGTATCTACAAGCTGACCTTGGATGGGAAGGTGCTAGGAGTGCTGGGGGAGTCCGGCAAACAACTCAAGCAGTTCGGGTGGATTCATGAAATCGCCTGCCCGTCGGAGACCGAACTCTACGTCGCCGAACTGTTGAACTGGCGGGTACAAAAGTTGATTCTCGAAAGGCGCTGACGCAGGCCGTTACCCGGGAAGGGGACCAAGACTCCCTCGACCCACTGCCGTAGTTATCCATCACGTTGCCGATGACGCGGCAGGGTCATCGGTTGAGGCATACTTTCCGAACCCTACTTCACGCTCGGACTGTCATCGGCCTGCAGGTCGCCGATGGCGTATTGAATCCCCGCCAGCATGTGCTCAACGAAAGGCCGCAAGAAGTAAACCTTCTCATCGTGACCATGCGCCTCGTAGAACACGCGGCCATTGCCCACACGCTGGATGTAGCTCAACGCGTAATCGCCGTCAGTGCGCCGCGTCGCGGCCGGCTCCTTAGCCTTGTCTTCCGCGCTCATCCGGGCATAGTTGATGCTGGTCAGCACATGCACCCGCTTGCGGCTGAATGAGTCTTGCGCGAACGTGTAGGTCTCGTCCACCATGACGAAGCCGTGAGGCGGATACATGACCGTCAGCGGGCTGTGCGGATCGTCGACCTTGACCGGGATCAGGGTCGGGTAGCTCCAGTGAAATTTGAAGAAGCCGCCGATCATCCGGTTGAACTCAGGCCAGGTGCCTTCGGGCGCCGGAGCGTTGGTGTGGTAGCTGTCCGTCGCGGCGTGCACACCTGCCAGGCCCTTGCCGCCCTTGACAAAGTCGAGCAGCGCTTGCCGGCGAAGGTCCGTGGTGGCCTTGTCGTTCGGGTCGTCCAGGAATTGGCCGGTCGTGCTGTCCAGGAAGATGGCGTCATAGTGCTCGAGGTTCTGCGGCGTGATGGCAGCCGCGTCGTAGGTGATAGTGGTCATCCAGGCGCCGGTCTTGTCTCCCAGGTATTCGACCATCTTGGCCGCCAGCGGAATCGACGAATGTACAAAGCCGACGGCCCGGCAGAGGACCAGCACATGCCGCAGTCCGCGGGGCGTAGCGTATGGCTTGTCCGGCAGCGCGGCCATCATGGCCGAGATGTCCGCGGGATTGGCGAACTGTTTCTGCGGGCAGCCGCGGTTGAAGCCTCCGCTGAATCCTTCCGCCGGGCAGTTGCCGGGGTTCGACCCAGCTTCGTGCTGCGCGAAACCCGGAGCGCCGGTCAACATAACGGCGGCTACCACCACGCCCATTTCAAGTGCCTTCCATTTCATAATCCGATTCTCCTATGATCGCAGCCTGGATTGAAAGACGTAATTATAGCGCTCATGCGCGGTACGATCTCCTTATGCGAAAAGTTCTCTTTCTGTTCACCGGTCTGCTCCTGGCCCAAGGCACGGGGCCGCCGCCCGGTATGCAGTGCCCGCAGCGCACGCTGGTCACCTGGGAAACGGGCGCAAATTGGGACAAGCGCCAGCAGTTCGCCCCAGCGCACTTCGCGTATATGGCGCGGCAAATGAAATCCGGCGCGGTGATTTCGGCTGGCCCGATGGTTGGTCTTCCCAAGGCCACCGGTGTGTTTGCCAGCGCGGACTGGGCCCAAGTGGAGGCCATTCTCAACGACGAACCGTTCACTCGCGAAGGGGTACTGAAGGTCGCGGAACACGCCGTCTGGAATGCGTGCGAAGCGGCCCGCTAGATCAACTTCCGCAAAGCAACTCGTCGACGATGGCCTCCACGTGAATGATGGCCGTATCGAGAAGCTCCATGCCCGGCGGAGGCGAGTCGCGCAGTAACAGCGGGAGCTCCGTGCCGGCGAGGAGCAACGCCTCGATGCCGTCCTCGTCCTTCATCCTTTGCGCAATGCTGAGGATATCTGTCCTGGTTTCCGGCAGGAACCGGTTATTCAATAATTCGTCGAGGTACTTTCTGTGAATGAATTCCGTCTCGGACTCCCGCGGGCGAATCAGCGTCAGGCCTGCGCGCTGGAACTCCTCCAGATAAAAGTTCGCGCGCACGGTAAATCCGGTTCCAAAGAGTCCCAGCCTCTTCAAGCCGAGAGCCTTTGCGTGATCCGCGGCAGCCCGCACGATGCTGATCAGGGGCAGCGCCGAGCGGCGCTGCAATTCGTCGAATACGATATGCGGCGTGTTTGCGGCAATGCAGCCAAAGCCGGCGCCCGCACGCATGAGCAGCGCCACACCGTCTACCAGATAGTCCGCCAGATCGCCCAACCGGCCGGCGTCGAGGAGTGCGATCCCCTTGTCCACATCCAGGCTATTAATGACGACGTGCGGATACCCGGCATCCGGCTTCCGGGCGCGGTAGCGCGCGATGATCGACCGGTAGTAGTCGATGGTGGACTCTGGCCCAAGGCCTCCGATGATTCCTACGGTTGGCATCTGGTTTAGTCCTTTCGCAGGAGTTGGGCTTTCAGAGTCTTCACCCAGTCACTCTGCGACGGCGTCAACGCGGCTGTTTCCCTGGCTGCGGCATCCTGCGCGTCCGCCAGTCCGCGTTCAGAGGCTAACTGGAGCCACGCGACGGCCTGCACGTAGTCGCGTTCCGGACGTTCCGCTTCCGCCAGCAGGATGCGCGCCAGCCGGTATTGGCACGCCGCGTTTCCAGTAGTCGCGCACAAATGGAAATATCGTTGCGCGCGGCCGGTTTCGCGCGTCACCCCGGCGCCTCGTTCATAGTGATCGCCCAGGTAGAGTTGTGCGCGTTGGCTGCCAAGCACGGCGGCGTCCCGCAATTGCTTCCACCCTTTCTCGGGATCTGGCGCCAGATCCTGACCCTCGATCAGCCGGATGGCAACCTCGCAAATAGCGGGTGCGTAGTCCTTGGCCGCTGACGCGCGGACCAGCCTCAAGCCATCTTCGAGATCTTTGGCAATGTGCTCCCCATTTATTTCCCATATGCCGATAGCAAACATCGCGGGCGGATATTTCCGGCGAGCGAGATCCTGCATCGACGTGACCGCGCGCTGCACCGCTGCTGAATCGGACTTGTCATGCTCTAGAATGCGCACGTTCGCGTTGAATTTGGCCCGGCGGTTTTCTGCCGCTTGATCGAAGGAGACACCGTTGAGCCGGAAGTTGACTTCCACGGTCGCCAGGATTTTCACCGGGCGGCCGTCCTTGATGGCTGGCGTGAATCGCCAACTGCTGACCGTGTCTGCGGCCCGCTCGTCCAAGCCGAAGCCCACGGGATTCAGGACCGTAATGTCAGTGGCCCGGCCCTGTTCATCGATGATTATCTGGAGCACTACGGTGCCCTGAACCCGGGCATCCAGGGCCGTATGCGTATACTCGGGCTCTGTCTTGTGCAAGAGCCGCGGCGCAGTTACGCCAGGACCAAGGCGAACCACGTTGTCCGGACTGGACGGCGCTTGTGCAACGAGAAGCGCGGGCACGGATAACAATACGATGAATGCAAGACGCCGGCGAACCATGACCAATCATGATCCGTAACCGCGTGGAGCTTTGTCAAACGGGCGCATCTAAACTAAGGAATGGCGATTCAGGTGGTTGCCTCCCGGCTGGTAAGTTTACCGCGCAACTTCTGCGCGGCAGTGCAACTTGCGTAAAAGAGGACCGGAGCCTTAGTGCGCGTGTCTCAGGTTGTGGATCGGCGGAGGCACTTCGCTGTGGCCAGGCTCCGCAGCACCGTGGCTGCGTCCGCGCAGTGCCAGGTAAAGCATGAACGCCGCGCATAAGCCGAAATACGAGCTCATCCAAATCCAAAACAACGGCGGCGGTACCATCTTGACCCAGCCAAGGCTTACAGCAAGGAACGAGAACGCAAAACCGATCGAGGCCACTGCGGACACTCGAAAGAACCATCTGTCTCCGGCACCGCTCTGCGGCATCTGTGCGGCCCAGAATGAAAATGCACTGACGCTAACCGCCATTAGCACAAAGAGCAGCGAGATCGGGCGAAAGCTGAGAGGAGTTTTGACGAGCGGGGAAATGCCGATCCAGCCGAACGCCGCAAGCGCAAGTCCGTGCAGCGACAAGAGCCAGGAGCTATGTCTACCGAGGTTCCTCAGGCCAGCGCCAATCGCACAGGCTCCGGCCACCAGCGCGAGCAAGCTCATGTCCCAAACCACGTTCGATAACGCAAATCCGCGTATGCCGAGCGATGTGTCCGGGTTCAGCATCGAAAGGTTCATTGCCGCGCACATCGCATCCATGATGCCGCACAAGGCCAACAGCCACCAGATTCTTCCCAGTGATCGGAACACGACGCACCTCCTGGCTCTTCCTCAAGTGCGAAGAAAAGCTGCGCCAATCATATCACCAGCATCAGCGGCGTACAAGCGAAGGCGCGCTAACGTTTCTTCGGACCGATTAGGAATTCCGAAAATTGGTCAAGTGCGTCTTTATATTTGTGTACGGCGTGATTGTAGCGCTCGGTCGCACGCCTCCACATCAAATTCCCATCGGGATTTAAGCGGCCGATGTCCGGCACCACCCTACAGGCGTCCGTTAGGGATCTCTTGGAAGACTCGAACTCGGCACGAGCGGTTTCGACTTGCTCCCGAAGATGCGCAGTAATGGGATCGTCGGCCATTTTACTCACCCACAGCAACCGTACGAGTTCCGGCCGCGAGTGTGTGCAACCGCATATTCCAAGGCACGTTCGATACCACAACCAGACGCACGTTCAGCACTTGTCCGGGTGCAATATGAAAATGTGAATTACCGTACGGATTGCATCCATCGTCCCGCACAAAGCCTACAACCAGCGGATTCGAGCAAGTGCGTGCAACAAGAGGCACCTCCTGGCGCAGATCCTTCAGAAGTGCGGACGAAGCACCCTCATCATAACACCGGCATTTGAGATCTACAAGACAGATGTCATTCATTTGAACTACAGAGGCTGCCGCTCTCGTGATCAATCAACGCGCCGGGTCGTCAGAATAAAGGATTAAGTCCGTCTCTTCGGCGGGCGATAGTCAGGCTTGGATGCGGCAGGTTCCCCAGTTGTCAGTCTTTTCGGATGATGGCGGCAATCAGGTGCCTCTAGCAGTAGCGGAATTCAACGCCGAACCGTTTGCAGAATTGCTTCGATGAGCCCGTCCACCGTAAACATCGTGGCCTCGACGGCTATCTCTATCCCGAGCTGGCGGGCTCTGGCGGACGTGACCGGTCCGATAGAGGCGACCTTCAGGTTCCCGATCGCATCCGCTCCCGCCATTTCCACGAAGTTTTGAACCGTTGACGAACTGGTGAAAGTGATCCAATCCGGCTTCCACGCCGCATCGAATGTCGCGCTGGGAAGACCGGTGCGATAAGCCTCCACCACGTCGACTTGAGCGCCGCGGCGAGTGAGTTCAACCGGCACCAGGTCGCGCGCGACGGCGGCACGCGGCAGCAGGATACGCCGGCCCTCGAGGTCGTGCACTGCGAAAGCGGAGAGCAGCCCTTCGGCGACGTACTCGGCGCCCATCAGGTCGACCTTCAGGTGGAGCGCTTCGATTGCGGCGCGGGTGGCCGGGCCGATGGCACAGATTTTTGCCCGAAGCGCCCGCAGATCCGTGGCCGACCGATCCAGGCGGTCGAGAAAAAAACGTACGCCATTGGCGCTGGTGAAGATCAGCCAGTCGTAAGCTGCCAGGTTGGCGATGGCCCGGTCGAGCGGGCCGTAATCGGCGGCGGGCTGAATTTCGATGGTGGGAAACTCGATCGTCTCGGCACCCAGCGCACGCAGTTTCGCAGAGAGCGCGCCGGCCTGGCCGCGGGCGCGCGTCACCAGGATGCGCTGCCCGAACAGCGGCAGGCGCTCGAACCAGTTGAGCTTTTCGCGGAGCGCCACCACTTCGCCGACGATAATGGTGGCGGGCGGTTTCAGATCGTGCGCATGGATGAGTGCGGGCAGCGTCGCCAGTGTTCCGGTCAGCGTGTGCTGATCCGTGCGCGTGCCCCATCGCACCGCAATGGCGGGTGTATCGGCGCTGCGCCCGTGGACCATCAATTCACGGGCAATATCGTCGAATGTGGTCAGGCCCATGAAGATGACCAGCGTTTCGCTCGTGCCCACTTTGCTCCAGTCGATACCGGCGACATCGTGGCCGGTAACAAAGGTGACCAGCTTGGTGTGGTCGCGATGCGTCAGCGGAACGCCTGTATACGCGGCGATGCCCAGCGGTGAGGTGACGCCGGGCACGACCTCAAAAGCTACACCCGCCGCGGCCAGAGCTTCGGCCTCCTCGCCGCCGCGTCCGAAGATGAACGGATCGCCGCCCTTCAGGCGCACGACGGTCAAACCGCGGCGCGCGCGCTCGATCATCATCGTGCAAATCTCGTCCTGGCTGAACGCGTGCGTGGATTTCTTCTTGCCTACGTAGATGCGCTCGGCGCTCACCGGCGCGAGATCCAGCAGCGCCGGATTCGCCAGGTGATCGTACAGGATGGCGTCCGCCTGTTCGAGTACCCGGCGGCCCTTCAGCGTGATCAGCTCCGGATCGCCCGGCCCCGCGCCCACCAGGTAGACTTTGCTCATCCGTAAACCGTTTCCAGGATGTCGTCGGCCCCCGCGGCGAGCAATGCTTCGCCCAACTCGCGGCCGATTTGCGCGGCATCCGCGGCGGAGCCTTCCGCGTGCCGGCGGATGAACTGTGCGCCATCCGGCGAGGCCACCACGGCCTGTAAGACCAGCCGGTCGCCCGCCACCGTCGCGTACGCGCCGATCGGAACCTGGCAGCCTCCTCCTAGAGCTGCTAGGAGAGCACGCTCGGCGGTGACCGCGAAACGCGTGGCGGCGTGGTCGAGTTCCGCACAGGGTTGTTCGTGCCCTGCTGCGGTCTCGATGGCCAACGCGCCCTGCCCCACCGCGGGACAAACGATGTCCAGCGGCAGCAGTTCCGCAATGCGATCGTCCCAACCAAGCCGCCGCAGCCCCGCGGCCGCCAGCACGATGGCGTCATATTGTCCCGCGTCCAGCTTGCGCAGCCGCGTATCCAGGTTGCCGCGCACCGGCTCGATCTGCAGATCCGGCCGCCGTGTCCGCAATTGCGCGGCGCGCCGCAACGAACTGGTGCCGAGTTTCGCGCCCGCGGGCAGATCCGCCAGGCGCCGGCCGACAATCGCATCGCGCGGATCCTCGCGCTCCGGCGTGGCCGCCAGCACCAGCCCTGCGGGCAATTCGGTGGGCAGATCTTTCAAGCTATGCACGGCAAGGTCGGCGCGGCCGGCCAGCAGCGCTTCTTCGATTTCCTTGGTGAACAGCCCCTTCGATCCCACTTGCGCTAACGGCACGTCGGTAATCTTGTCGCCGGTCGTATGGATGATCTCGATGCGGCTGGAATGGCCCTGCTCGGCCAGCTTCTGTTGAACCCAGCGCGCTTGCCACAATGCCAGTTGCGAACCTCGGGATGCGATGACGAGCATGATTCTAGTCTTCGAGGTGAAATACTTTGCGGATGGCCGCGATTACCGGCGCACCATCCGGCAGGCCCGCCTGCAGCCGCAATTCAGAGATCGGCCCGTGCGCCACCTTGTTGATGATGCCGCGCGTCAGCATGTCCCAAGCCTCTTCCTGTTCACTCGTCAACGGACCATACTTGCGGCGCACCTTCTCGATCTCCGCTTGGCGGATGCGCTCCAGTTCCTCCTGCAGGCTGATGATGGTGGGCGTGATCTCCTGCACCTTGAGGCGCGCCATCATGCGCTCCACCTCCTGCTGCACGATCTCCTCGGCCCGCTCGGCTTCTTTCTGCCGCTCGCGCAAATTCGCGTTCACCACTTCCTGCAGATCGTCGATATCGTAGAGGAAAACGTTGTCGAGATCGTTCACCGATGGCTCGATGTTGCGCGGCACAGCGATATCGATCAGGAACATGGGCCGGTTGCGGCGCGCGCCGATCACGCGGTGCATCTCGTCTTTATGCAGGATGTAGTGCGGCGCGCCGCTCGAAGCGATCAGGATATCGACTTCGGGCAGCATGGCCACAAAACGCGTATAATCTACCGGCGTGCCTTGAAACAGCTTGGCCATCTCCACCGCGCGCTCGTGTGTCCGGTTGGTGACAAACACGTGCGTGGCGCCGGACCGGCGCAGGTGGCGCGCGGCCAACTCGGACATCTTGCCCGCGCCCACAATCATCACCGTGCGATTATTGAGCGAGCCGAAAATCTTGCGCGCCAATTCGACCGCGGCGTAGCTCACCGACACCGCCATCTGCCCGATTCCGGTCTCCGATCGCACCCGCTTGGCTACGCTGAAAGCCCGTTCCAGCAGGCCTTCCAGCCACCCGCGCAGCGCGCTCTGGCTCTTCGCGATGCCGTAGGCGTTCTTCAACTGGCCGAGGATCTGTGGCTCGCCCACCACCATAGAATCCAGGCTGGACGCTACGCGGAACAAATGATGAATGGCATTCTGGCCTTCGTGGCGGTAGAGATACGGCTCGATGTGATCGGGCGCCACCAGGCGCGATTCCTGCAGAAACGCATCGACCAGTGCTTGCGGATCGACCGTGTCTTCCGTCGTCACGGTAATCTCGACGCGGTTGCACGTCGACAGGATGCAAGCTTCCATCACTCCCTCGCGCGTTTGCAGCGCGTGCAGGGCCTCGGGCAGCGCGGTCTCCGGAAACGCCAGGCATTCCCGGATTTCGACCGGCGCTGTCTTATGGCTGACGCCTGTGACCAGCAGCTTCATGGTTTCAGCAGTAAGTGCCCCAATCGTGCGTGCGCGGCCCACGTGATAGCCGAGAGGCCTACCACCACGATCACCATGATGGCGGCCTTACGGCCTCGCCATCCGGCGGTGACACGCACAAATAACATGGCCAGGTAGCATCCCCAAGTGATGAAAGAGATGGCGATCGCCGGTTGGCTGATCCATTCCGTCTTGTGCTCGATAAAGGTCCAGGTAGTGGCGGCGACCACCGCCAGGGTCATCAGCACAAAACCCAACGCCATGGAACGCGAGATCAGCTCGTCCAGAATCCCGAGCGGCGGCAGGCGATAGTAAAACTGGCGCGGTTTTTTCCGCTTCAGCTCGCGCTCCTGGAACAGATAGAGCAGGGAAGCGCCCGCGGTGAATGCCAGCGCCGCGAAGCCCAGCAGCACGAGCGTGATATGCACATCCAGCCAGGCGTTGCGTATCGCGGGACTCGACCAGGCATCCACCGGATTGCCCATGGTCGCGATCATGGTCATCACGAAGATCACCGGAAAAATGAAAACGCTCAGGCTTTCGGCCTTGTATCGCCAGTGCACGAACAGAAACAGGACCGTGATCAGGAAAGCGCACATGGACATAGTCTCGTAGAAGTTGGCAATGGGGCAGTGATTCATCAACACCCCTTCTTCAACGATGGAGACTCCGTGCAGCACGGCGCCGATCGAGATCGCAGTCAGTGAGACGCGAAACAGGTGTTCGCGTTTGCGGACCAGCGTAAGGATGGCGTGCAGCAGGCCAATCGAATAAAGGGCCGCGGCCACCCGCAGCCAGATAACACTCATTTCAGCCATGACGCGCGCCGTATCGTGGGCAGTTAAATAATAGTATATCGTGGGGCCTCGGCGAAAACGCGCGACTTGTTCAGAGGTGCCCCGATCCTGTACGCCGCGGCTTAACGCGCCTTCCGGCTCTGTTTCTTGCGCGCCGGCTTAGTGTTCTTTTCGACGCGCAGCTTCCAGGCCGTATGGAGCGCGCCTGTCAACACATCCTCGTTGGCGGCGGCCAGGCGGATGTGGGTCGCGCCCATTCTGCCCCAGCCGCCCGCGACAGGGACGAACACCTCGGGCAGTTCCGCGACGAAGGCAGCTTGCTGCTCGAGTGTGAGCATCAGGTTTCCGTAGCCTTGCTTCTCGGAGGCGAGCGTTGCGAAGATCCGGCCGCCGACGCGGAAATCAGGCGCGCCCATGTGACTGCTCTCTTCGGCGCCCTCCATGCTGAGCGCGATCCGCCGAAAATCGTTGGCGTTCAGTGGCATGCTTCTAATCCTATAACGGTACGTGCAAAGTGCCTACCCTTCCCGAAGGAACGTCGCGAAAACCAATACTGAAGCCGGCGGTCCCAGGCGGCGTCTTCACGCGCGCGCCCAACATCAGGCCGGCATCCTGAATTTGGCGATACATCGCTTCGCTGAAGTTCAGCGGAATGGTAGTCAGTTGTTCCTTTCCGCCCACCAGCACCAGAAACTGCAGTGTGCCGGTCCACTTACTTTCCTTGGCTTCGAATGTAATACTTCTGGCGTCGATAGTTACTGCCGCTTTATACCCGCCTTCAACCGGTTCTAAGTGGACCGTAAAGCCGATACCTGCGAGCGCGATGGGACTGGCAATCGCCTCGGCCAGCGAGGGTGCGACCGCGGAATCCGGCGCCGCCACATAACCCGGCCGGTAGCGCAGCTTCACGCCAGGGCGCGTCACGGTTACTTCCAGCCGGTGATAAGAGCTGTCCAGACTGGCGGCCGGAGGGGAGAATGCCAGAGAGTAGCTGACTTGCGCATCGCTGGCCGCATCCCGAATCGCGGAACTTAGGTCGTTGATATGATGGAACGCCAGCCCGCCTGTTTCAATCGCCAAGGTCTCCAGGGTTTCGTAGTTGAAGTCAGTGCCGCCCACAGCCTTTGGCGGCCTGCTCCGTTTTCCGATGGAACTGCGATCCGCCTGAAACGGCGCGGGCGTGGTGATGCCCCGGGCGTCCACCGGATAGACCGCCACGTCAGCTTCATTCAAGGCACGGATGGCTCGCGCCACATCGCTCTCAAAGGCTTGGCCCGTGCCGGGCAGTTGAGAGTTTGTCAGGCTCGCCGCGGACGAGTTGGACTGACTGTTGGCGCCCGATCCGCTACTGCTGCCCGCTGACGCGCCACTTCCCCGCCGCCCCGCGCCGGCCGGACGTTCCAATGCCCTGCTGCTCTGGGGAATACTGTCCGCCGAGTTACGCAGGCCCAACTGAATGGGGAAGCCACCCGATATCCAGATCAACGTCTTGCGGCCGGGAATGCCTTCGAGATGTCCCGCGATGGTTTCGAGAGCCGCCGCGGTGCGGGTGGCGCGCAAGGTCTCTGTGTAATCCACGTATGGCTGGCCGGCAGACTTGATAAAACTGTCCCATTGCGCGTCCGTGCTTTGGATACCGGCGATGGAATTGGCCGATGCGGGCGGCGCCGTGGCGGCATCGACTTCCGGGTTTACCCGATTGCTGTGTTTCTCGAGAGCGGCCACCAGGGAAGCCATATCCTGCGCGAAATCGTGCAGCAGCGAGAGCGAATCGCCCAACACGAAGACGGCCGTCCGGCTGTCCTCGGGAAGGCCGCGCAAGTAGTGCAGGAAGTCTTTCTTGGCTAGCTCCTGATCGCTAAGCTTGGTATTCAATTCATCGAATAGAAACACGGTCACCGACGGCATGCCGTGGCCGGGGCGATTGGTGAACGTCAACCGTGCTGGCGTATCGGCGGCCGCGGGCGTGGGGGTGCTGCCCGCCTGTTCCAGCGTGAAGTACGCGATCTTCTGTTGCTCGCCATTGTCCCGCACCACAAAATCGTCGCGCGTGAGATCGGCGACCGGCTTGCCATGCTTGTCTTTCGCGACCACGTTCACCAAAACGATGTGCGTGCCGGTCTGAATCACCGCGCCTCCCGGTGCCGCTTGCGGTAGAGCGGGCCATCCCGGAAAGAGCGAAATCGGCAGGCCAACGAGCCAGGCGGACGGACGGAAGCGATGAGTCCCCATGCAGCCCTCCGGAGCGAAGTGATCTCGCAGTTTATCATTTCGGGAACCGCACCAGCTGTAGTAGCATCAGGGATTGGTCGATATTCATAGCCATATCTTGCCCGGCCTGGATGACGGCGCAGCCACGCTGGAGGACTCCGTCTCGATGCTCAAGATGGCGGCCGAAGCCGGGACCACCGATATTGTCGCTTCACCGCACGCCAACATCGAATACACCTTCGATCCCGACTTGATCACGCGGAAAATCGCGGAGGTGCGCGCGGCGGCCGGTCCCGTGCCCCGTATCCACCGCGGCTGCGATTTTCATCTGACGCTCGAGAATATTCAGGATGCGCTTGCGAATCCTGCGAAATACGCGATCAATCACCTGAATTATCTGCTGGTCGAATTCTCCGATCTGCTTATTCCCAGGACCACCCAGGAGATTTTCGACCGCTTGCTGGACGCCGGTCTGACGCCCATCGTCACCCACCCGGAACGCAACGGACTGCTGCATAAGCGGCTGGACCAACTCACGGCCTGGGTGCAAAACGGCGCATTGGTTCAAATCACTGCCGGATCGCTGCTGGGACGCTTCGGGCGCAGGGCCAAAGCCATCGCCGACGAACTTGTCAACCGCAACCTGGTGCACTTCGTCGCCAGTGACGCGCACGACACGAAATATCGCACGCCGGTGCTTTCCGGCGCATATCAATACGTACAAAAGACCTGGGGCGACGCGTTAGCCGAAACACTTTTTACGACCGCGCCGGAGGCTGTCATCGCCGGGCGGCAGATTCAATTGCTCGACGGCCCGGAAACTGGGCCGCCCAAGAAAAAATGGTACCGGATCGGCTTCTGATCGCCGAAACCTAGAACCGTTTGCGGTGTCCAATGGTTTAGGCCGTTAGACCATGCCCGCCCGCCTCCGCACCAGTGAGCGCCTGATGGCGATAGCCCAGGTGGCCGGCGTTCTGGCAACCGGGTGGTTCGTATGGATTACGCGGGTGCAGCCCCAGGCTGGCAGCCCCTCCGTCGCCAGTCTGGCGGTGGAGGCGCTCTGTTATACGGTTGCCGCCTGGTTCAGCGGGGCAGTAATCACGTTCTGTATCTACATGGTGGTGGCACTGGCCGACCTTTCGGAGGTGATCAACTTCTCGCTGCGTTCCTCGGCGCCGGCTATGTGGTTTGCGCCCGCGGTGATCCTGTTGTCGATTCCGATGCCCGCGGCCCTGGCGGCCAGCCTGGTACTGATCGGCATGGCCACCCGTCAACTGGTTTCACGATGGGCCACGATCGAGGCGCCGGCGCTCGGCCCGGTGTTCCTACCGGACCCTAGCCTGTTGTTTCAGTCACGCGGTCCGAACACGACGTTCCTCTCGTGGGACGCCGCACCGGTTCTGGTGGTGGCGATGAGTGCCCAGGCCGGCGTGGTGGCCCTGCTTTGGCGTCACCAAATCACCGCCGGCGCGCTGTTCGCGGCGAGCGCCGCCACGCTGACGTCTCTCTCGATCGTGGTTGGCGCTTATCGCCCGGAAAAGCCGGTCGCGCTGCCGAACTCCATGTTGAGCATTTTCCTGACGCTTTTGTTATCGGTCGCGCTTTCGTTCGGCGGAATACAAGTTCGGCGCAACGGCTGGGCAAACACAGGGGCCGATTCGCAGTCAGTAGCGCCGGCCGGAGGCCAGCCAGGCGCGTTTGCCTATACCAGGATCGCGCCGCCGCCCTCGGCCAGCGTGGAGCTTGGCGGGGGTTTCCCAGGGGTCATCCTGCTGCCGGAACCAAAGCCGCGCACCACTCTGGTAATGCCCGCGCTCGCGAAGTCCACCAAAGCGGGTGTGGTGCTGCCGGAAACGACCGCTCTTCAGTTCTCCGGCGAATACTGGATGTACAAACCGCCCGCCAAGCGGCCTCCGGTAACTTCGATCGTACGGCAGGGTCTACCATCCGAGATTTCCTTTCATACCACCGACGGCGCGCCCATGGAAATGGAAGCCTACCAGCGGCTTGACCGTCCAATCGACCTGCGCTGCTGCCGGCAGATCCAGGTGTCGATCACCGACACTGACCGCTATCCGGGGACTGTATCGTTGGAACTCGTGCTGATCGACGGCGCGTCGAATGACAGTGCCGTAAGTTTGGGAACAGTGCTGGCCGCGAGCGACTCACTCGAACAAACCGTCAGTTTCAGAGTTCCACCAATGAGCCGCATACGTCAGTTCGATCTGATGAAGGTGGTCTTTCATCGCGCGCGGCTGCGTCTCGACCGCAGCGCCAAGATAGCTATCGACAGATTTGTGTTCATGCCGTGAGTAGCCGAGTGGGACATTAAATACCATTCAGCTTCATCTCGCACTGCAACCCCAGCCATTCGCCGTGCGTTTGAATGAGCAGGAGGACGTGCGTGTGACTCTGAGACGAAGGTTACTTTTAATACCTACTGTGGGCATTGTATTACTAAGTGCGTGCGGCGGAGGTTACTATGTCGCGGTCGCACCGCCGCCGCCGCGTTATGGGGTAATGGGTTATGCTCCCGGACCCGGCTATGTGTGGGCGGACGGTTACTGGGATTGGCGTGGCGGTAACTGGTTTTGGGTTGCGGGGAGTTGGCGCCGGCCGCCGCACCGTGGCGCCGTTTGGGTTCCGGCCCACTGGAATCGCTACGGACATCGCTATCGCATCGTCGCCGGCCACTGGCGGCGTTAGTTCCCGCGGGTTCCGGAGGCGGCGCCGGGCTGGCTATAATCACGGGGATGGATCCCGCTCCAATTCCCTACCTCGCCATGCACGCCGTCAATATCTACGTGCGCGACCAGGAGCGTAGCCTGCGCTTTTACGTAGATCAGCTCGGCTTCACGGTGGCGTTCGATGCACGGCTGCAGTCCGGCGAACGCTGGCTGGCGGTCGCTCCGCCGGATGGGACCGCCGTCCTGTCCTTGATCGCGCCGAAGCCCGAGTCCCGGGAATCTAAGTTGATCGGACGATCCACCCAGATTCTTTTTGTCACCGAGGATGTGCTGGCCAAGTTCCACGAGTGGCGTTTACGCGGCGTGCGTTTCCAGAGCACGCCGCGATTGCGCCGCGTACAGTATCCGGGCGGCACGGAAAACACTCCGGTATGGGGCGGAGTCTTTGCGCGCTTCCGGGACGTGGACGGAAACACCTTCGTGTTAGCCGGCTTCGACGCGATCAGCCGGAAGGTGCAAGCAGAGCGGCAGGCGCGGGCTGCGCGGCTCGAAGCCGAGCGCCGCGCCGCCCAGGAGTTGGAGATCGCGAAACAAGTACAGGCCAGATTGTTTCCGCAGATGCGCCCCTCGCTCGCGACGCTCGAATATGCGGGTGTCTGTATCCAGGCGCGCCAGGTCGGCGGCGACTATTATGATTTCCTCGATCTGGGGCGCGGGCGGTACGGCTTTGTCATCGGAGACATTGCCGGAAAAGGCATGGCCGCCGCGCTCCTCATGGCCAATCTCCAGGCCAACCTGCGCAGCCAGTGCGCCATCGCGGACGATCCCGAGTGCTTCCTGCGCTCGGTAAACCGGCTGTTTTACAACAGCACCTCCGACGGCGCTTTCGCCACTTTGTTCTTTGCCGAATACGATGACCGCACGCGCCAGATGCGCTACGTCAACTGCGGGCACCTGTGCGGTCTGTTGCTGCATCTTGACGACACAATCGAACGGTTGGACTCCACGTGCCTGGTGTTGGGAATTCTCCCCGAATTGGAATGCCCGGCCGGTGAATGCCGGCTGGCTCCCGGAGACCTGCTCGCGCTTTATACCGACGGCGTCACGGAGTCGCGCAACGCCGCGGACGAGGAGTATGGAGAACAACGGTTGATCGATGCGCTATGCGCACATCGCCGCGAACCGGCCGAGGAGTTGGTGGCTTCGGTCGTCCAAAAAGTACAAGCGTTCAACTCGCCCGAGCAGCACGACGACATCACGCTGATCGTGGCGCGCTGCGGCTGAAGCAGGGAATTACACCGTTTCCGCTTCGGCCGCCTTCACCTTGATTTCGACGGTTTTCGTCCCCAGATAATGATGCCGCGCGTGCAGCCGGATGGTGCCCGCGGCTTCCTTGCTGCGGACCCAGATGGCCCCCACGCCGCCCACCAGCGAAAACGGATTTTCGCCCACGATCTCACCGGGGCCTTCGATGTGCAGGGCAATCGCGCCGGTTGAAAACGGCCGCGCCCCGCCATGTTCGTTGGTCACACTCAGCACCACGCGCGTCGCGTCGATGCCGTCTCCCATCAGTTCCGCATCGTCCGGCACCACGTGCAGCTCGCGATCGTAATCGTTACCGGGCAAGGTCTTCGAGATTACCTTAGAACCATTCAGGTAACCGTCGATGCGCATGTCGCCCCAGTCTTCCAGGCGCTCACCGGTGAGATCGAGCACGAAGGGCGGATGCGGCAGATGGCCGTAAGTCTCGCGGTCGGGATCGGCCTCGAACTTCAGCGTATCCTTCACGTAAATCTTCAGGTGATCGCAATTGGAAACGATCACCGCATGCCGTATGCCACCGCCTTCGGACTGATCGCCCTGCGACCAGTTGAAGCAAGGCTCGAGCACGATCTCTTCCTTGGGGTCGCATTGCGAGCGGTAGAATTGGCCGGCCGGCTTCGCGATACGGAAAATATCCGAGACGCCGTGATAGCAGATCTTGTCGCCCGAACCGAAATTGGCGTGTGTGTTGTAGTCGAACGCGCACCAGCCGATGCCGCCGGCATAGCGCTCGTCGGAGGCGAGCTGGTTGTGCACCCGCGCGTGCCGCAGGGCGTGCTCCATCACCCGGTCGACGTTGTCGTAGCGCTTGGTGGGGAACATGTGGCCGTTGAATTCGGTGTTCAGATAGAGCGGATGATTCGGCGGGCGCAAGGGGAAACCGAAGTCGTTCATGGTCATCACGTCCTCCAGCAGCTCCGTGTCGTACAGATAGCGTACGCCGCCGGTCTGACGGGAATCATCCAGCTCATGCGCCAAGGCGTTGGTCCGCGTGTAGAAATCGTGATCGTCCTGCGATTCGTTGATGCGCACGCCCCACAAGATGATCGCTGGATGGTTCCAGTCGCGATGGATCATCTCGCCCACGTTGCGCACCGCCAGGTCCTGCCAAGCCTGATCGCCGATGTGCTGCCAGCCGGGGATCTCTTCGAAGACCAACAGGCCCACTTCGTCGCAGGCATCCAGAAAGTGCGTGGATTGCGGGTAATGCGACGTGCGCACGAGGTTGATCTTCAACTCGCGCTTGAGCACCAGCGCGTCGCGGCGCTGCACGCGCGCAGGCATGGCTCCGCCGACATATGGGAATGTCTGGTGCCGGTTCAATCCGCGCAGCTTGATGTGCTGCCCGTTCAGCATGAATCCCTGCGGGGTGAAACGGCCTTCGCGGAACCCGATGTGCGTGGTGTACTCGTCGATTTGGGTATTGCCCTGATAGAGCCGCGCCACCACGGTGTAGAGCTTCGGATGTTCGAGATCCCAGAGTTCGACGTCACCAAGATTCGCCAGCGCAAGCGGCTCATTGAACGCCGGACCGGTGGCGGTGGCCAGCACGCGCGCACCATCGCGCAATTCCGCTTTCACCGTCATGGCGCTCGACGAGTGGCCGTTGAGCAGGCATTTCACCTGCACGGTTCGATCGCCCGAGAGAACATTCACCGGCTTGGCGAACACGTTTTCGATGAAGACCGGCGGCACGATGCGCAGCGCGACTTCACGATAGATGCCGCCGAAGGTCAGGTAATCGATGTTCTCGCCGAAGGGCGGGATGTCGGACCGCTCGGTCGAATCCACCTCCACCGCGAGCACGTTCGGCGCACCCGATTTGATGTGCTCCGTCAGCTCAAACGAGAAAGGCGTGTAGCCGCCGCGATATTCGCCGAGTTTGTGGCCGTTGATGGTGACGGTTGCGGCGGTCATCACGCCCGCGAAATCGACAAAGACGCGGCGGCCGGGCGGCGGCGTCAGGTTGAAATGCCGGCGGTAAATGGAGATGAATTGATAATCTTTCTCATCGAAACTGTGCCAGGGGAAAACGCGGTTGGAGTGCGGAATGGTCACGCGCTGAAACTTCGCATCGTCAAAATCCGGCGCGGAGCATCCTGAAACGGCGCGCCCTCCGTACAGCCAGTTCCGGTTCATCGGCAGCACGCGCTTCGAAACGTGCGACGTGGCGGATTGGGCATTTGCGGCCGCCTGCCAGAGAGCCGCGGCGCCGCTCACTGTGGCGCCGGCCTTGAGGAAGCCCCTGCGGTTAAATGAATCCATAAGTATGGATGGTAGCGCGCCGCACACAGATGCGGTGGATCAGAAAAGATCCATCTGGCGCAGGCGCATGGGCCACAACCGGACGGGCATGGGCGCGACTTCCAGTTCGCCCGAGAGCCACATCTGGCCGCGTTTGCGAGCGCGCGTGCGGCGGGCGGTAGCCACGCGCTGCGCCGCGTTGCGCTTCGAATGGCAGCTTGGGCAAAGCACCGTGAGCGCCGTGCGGTCCGCCGGGTCGGGCGAAAGATGCGCCACGTTCAGCAGGCGGTGCGGCTGATGGCACATCTGGCACACGTTGCCGGCCGCCTCCAGCATACTTAGCCGGAACTTGCGCCAGCGCGCATCGTAGTATTTCCGGTATTCGGCTCGGATCGGCATCTTCAGGCGCCGCTAAGTGCCATTGTCCTGCAACATACGCCGTTGTCAAGCGGCGCAGCGCGCTAAACTTGCTGAGAATATGCCGCTTCAGCCGGGCGAAGACGCTATATTAGACAGAATCAGCCGTCAGGTGGGATTGTCGCGCGCGCTGGTGCTGGGTATCGGCGACGATTGCGCGATTTACCGTCCGCGCGGCGCGCGTGAGGATTTGTTGTTTACCACCGATATGCTTTTGGAGGACGTGCATTTCCGGCAGGCCACGCATCCACCGGAAGCCGCCGGCCACAAGGCGCTGGCGCGCGGGCTGAGCGACATTGCCGCGATGGGTGGGACCCCGCGTTTTTGCCTGGTTTCGCTAGCCGTGGCCGCCAGTGCCGGCCAGCGCTGGATCACCCGCTTTTACGATGGTCTGCTGCGCCTGGCCGAGCGCACGAGTACCGCGCTCGCGGGCGGCGACCTGGCCCGCGCGTCGAAGACCGCCTGCGACATCGTGGTATGCGGCGCGGTACCGCGGGGCGCCGCGCTGCGGCGCGATGGCGCGCATCCCGGTGATGCAATTTACGTCTCTGGACGGCTTGGGGGTTCGGCGCTCGGACTGGAGAAAGGGAAAGGCGCGGCGTGGAAGCGCCATCTGCGTCCCGAGCCGCGCCTCGGTTTGGGCAAATTTCTACGCGCGCAGCTCCACGCATCGGCCGCCATGGATTTGAGCGATGGACTCTCGATCGACTTGCGCCGCCTGGCGCGAGCATCGGGATGTGAGGCAGCCATCGAGTTACCGCCCCGGTTTCGCGGCGCGAGCATTGAGCAGGCTCTCCACGGTGGCGAGGACTATGAGTTGCTCTTTACCGTAGAGCCGCGTGTGAACGTGCCGCCAACTTACGAGAATGTGCCGCTCACGCGCATCGGTGTGATGCGCCGCGGACGCGCCGGCGAAGTCTACTTACCCGGCGGTAGGCTGGCGCCGTTGGGCTACGATCACTTTCGAGGTGCGCGATGACCATTCCCGATCCCGAACCCGTGCTGGAATTGATCGATGCCTTCCGCCGCTCGAAGACCATGTTTACCGCGGTGTCGCTGGGTGTCTTCGAAGCCCTGCACGAACGGCCGGCCGACGCACCGCGGTTGGCCGAGAGGCTGGGCGCCAGTGTCGAGGCGCTCGAACGTCTTTTGGACGCCTGTGTGGGAATGGGACTGCTGCGCAAGCGCGATGGCAACTATGCGAATGCGCCGGTGGCGGAAGTGTATCTGTGCGATTACAGTCCTTGGTCCATGACTGGCTACGTGCGATACTCAGATGAAGCCCTCTACCCCATGTGGACGCATTTGGAGGATGCCGTGCGTGAGGGCACGCCCCGCTGGACGCAAACGTTCGGCTGGCAAGGGTCGCTGTTCGATCACTTCTTCAAAACCGAAGAACGCCAGCGCAGTTTCCTGCGCGGGATGCACGGTTTTGGACAATTGAGTTCGCCGGCGGTAGTGGGGGCTTTCGATCTGTCGCGCTTCGAGCGCCTGGCGGATCTGGGAGGCGCGACCGGTCATTTGGCGATTGCTGCCTGCGAGAGGTATCCGCAAATGCGGGCGATTGTCTTCGATCTGCCACGGGTGATCGGAATGACGCGGGAATATGTGGACGCCTCCAAGGCGCGCGACCGCATTCGTATCGAGGCCGGCGATTTTTTTAGCGATGGGTTGCCGCCCGCGGATTTGTATGCCTTGGGACGGGTTCTGCACGATTGGCCGGAGAACCGGATTCGCGCGCTGCTGCGCAAGGTTTGTGACGTTTTGCCGCCGGGCGGCGGGCTGCTGATCGCCGAGAAACTGCTGGCCGAGGATAAGTCCGGACCGGGACATGCGCAGATCCAGTCCCTGAATATGCTGGTTTGCACTGAAGGCAAAGAACGGACCTTGAACGAATATGCCGTGCTGCTGAAGGATACGGGTTTCACCGGGATCGAGGGCCGGCGCACTGGCGCACCTCTGGATGCCGTGCTGGCGCTTCGGGCCTAGCGTAACCATCGTCTATGTGTGCGCATCACAGTAACTATTACGAGTACGCGTCGTTTGAATCCGGCCAGGAAATTTCATGAAGATTCGCTTTCTGCTTGCCAGGCAAATCCTGTTTTTTTGCGGCTTTTGTATGACCGTTTTGGCGCCAGCCTGGGCGCAAGATGCCGGCGGTTCCAGCCCGGCCGAGGCGCCGGTGCAGAAATCTCCCCCATCCGCGCAGAATCCGCAGCCGGAGAAAGAAGATAAGCGCGTTTTTGGCGTTTTCCCGAACTACCGCACCACGGACGCGAACGTACCCTTCCGGCGGATCAACGCGAAACAGAAGATCGTGATCGGACTGAAGGATTCATTCGACTGGCCGGTCTATCCCACGGCGGCCGCCTTTGCCGCGCTGTATCAACTCGAAAACCAGAATCCTTCTTTCGGGCAGGGGATGGCGGGTTATGCGCGGCGCTTTGGCACGGCACTGGGCGACCAGGTTATCGGCAACATGATGACGGAGAGTTTCATACCCTCCATGTTGCACGAGGATCCCCGGTACTTCCGCATAGGCAGCCGCCAGGGAGGGGTGCTCCACCGCGCTGGATATGCGCTGTCACGCATTTTTGTGACGCGCACCGATGCCGGCGGCCGGACCTTCAATTTCTCCGAGTGGTTGGGGAATGCGTCGGCGGTGGCCATTTCGAATGCTTACTACCCGGACACGCGCACTGCCGGCGACAACATCGAGAGACTGTTCATCGCCTGCGGCACGGACGCCTTTTCGCAGGTGATGAAGGAATTCTGGCCGGACGTCAAGCGTAAGCTCTTCCACAAGGGCGACCCCAACGCCCAAACGTTGATCAGCGCGCCACAGGCAACTCATTAGGGCTGGCGCCGACGGCTCGGCGCATGGCGTCAAGAGAATCCCTGCCGAACCGCCGTTGCAATCTCCGGGCAAGCGGATAAGCGGCACGCACCCATCCCCGCGGGCGCGAGAGCGCGAATATTTCATACCAGACGGACTGATCCGCGGCTCTCATCTCGACCTTGAAACGCTCCTCGCCGCCTTCGGCGTGATCCGACAGGGTTCCATAGGCGAAACCGCAGCGCAGACCAGGTTCGCGTTCGTCGAAGGCGTAGACGATCCGGCAGGCATTGAGCGACCAGAATCCGTAATGCCGCGCCAGCACGGCGACCGTTCGCCCGGCCTCTATCGGGGTGCCCGGCAACCAGACATACAGCCAACCGGTATCGAACATCTTCCAGGCGAGCAGGGCGTGACGTGCCCTGGCGTAGGCTTCCCCGCGGCTGCCGAGTTGCACGCGATACCGGTCGGCCTGATAGCCTGCCAGCGCTTCTTCGCGGGTGGCTCCCGGCGCGGGGTAGGAGAAAGGCGACGCCCGTTGCGATTCGATGAAGGCGTGGATGCGCTCCGCAGAGGGCCGGGCAAAAAGCAGCACGCTACTGCTCGAGCGTGGCGGTCAACGTGATTTTCGTATTGAAAAGTTTCGAGACCGGGCATCCGGCCTTGGCGTTGGCGGCGGCCTTTTCGAAGGCAGCCTGATCCGCGCCGGGCACTTTGGCTTTCAGGTCGAGGTGGCTCTCGGTAATGGCGAAGCCGCTTTCAGTTTTCTCGAGCGAGATGGTCGCCGTCACGTCGATGCGCTCGGCAGTCAGACCGGCGGCGCCCAACTGGCCGGAGAGGGCCATGGCGAAACAACCGGCGTGGGCGGCTCCCAGCAACTCCTCGGGGTTGGTGCCGATGCCGTTTTCAAAGCGCGTGGAAAATGAGTATTGCGTATTCGAAAGCACGCCGCTGGCGCTCGATATCTGTCCTTTTCCCTGCTTGAGGTCGCCCTGCCAGACGGCCGATGCGGTACGTTTCATGAATTCTCCTTGGGTGGGGCTTGTATTGCGACACCCGTTAATGGATGTCCAGTACCGCGCAGTGGATACGAAAATTACGGACGGATGAAGCACACGCCGTTTGATGGTTGCCGGACGGCGGCCGGGAAAACAGCCGGAGCCTCGATCCGGGACCAGGCCGATTCCCGATCGGTGGGGCGCCCCAGGTAGTAACCTTGCGCATACTCGCATCCCAGGGCTTTGAGCTGCGCCAGTTGTTCGGCGGTTTCGACACCCTCGGCTATGAGATCCATGCCCAGATTATGCGCCAGTGCGACGATCGTGCGGATGATCTCCAGACTGTCTTCGTCGGCACCGATGCGGCTGACGAAAGCGCGATCGATTTTGAGAGTTTGAACCGGCAGGTGCTGCAACTGGCTCAGAGAAGAATAGCCGGTGCCAAAATCGTCGATATCCAAACCGACATGCAGATCGCCCAGACGTTCCAGGAGCAGAGACACGGCTTTGGAGTTGTGCATCATGGTGCCTTCGGTGATCTCGAAGCTCAGCCCAATGCCACGGCTTCCGGGCCAACAGTTCCGCACGATACGTTCGATGTCGTGGATGGCGCTGAGTTCGGCGAGTTGCACTGGCGAGAAGTTCAGGTGCAAAGTAAGGCGGGTATGGCAAGGCATCTGCCCCGACCAGGGGTGGGCGTTGAGCCAGCTCTCGGCATCCCGGCAGGCTTGCTCGAGAATCCAGCGCCCGGCCGGTACGATCAGGCGGGTTTCCTCGGCTACCGGAATGAACTCGGCGGGGGGCACCAGGCCGCGTACGGGATGCTGCCAGCGAACTAGCGCCTCAAACCCGGCTACCACATTGGTGCGCAAATCGATAATCGGCTGGTAGAAAAGACGCAGTTCCTGGCGTTCGATAGCCAGCCGCAAATCGGTTTCGACCTGCAGACGCGTGACCGCCCGCTGGCGCATGCCGGTATCGAAGATCTCGAAGCGCCCACGCCCGGCCTCCTTAGCGTGGTGCAGGGCGGTGGCCGCATCGCGCATCAGGTCCTCGCCGTGCTCGTAGCCGTGCATGCTGGCGGCAATTCCGATACTGCCTGTAACGAATACCTCGTGGCCGTTCAGCACGAAGGCGCCGCGCATCTCGGCGGCGATCCGTTCGGCCACGCACACCGCGTCCGAGGCATCGTGAATTTGCTCGAGCAGAACAGCGAACTCATCACCCGCTAGGCGTGCGACACCGCAATCTTCCTGCAGGCGGGCTACCGTGTCATCGGCGCGAAGCTTCTCGCGCAGGCGGCCGGCGAGCGATTGCAGCAGCAGGTCTCCGGTCTGCTGGCCCAGGCTGTCGTTGATGTTCTTGAAGCGGTCCACGTCCAGCAGCAGTACCGCGAATGCGCGATCCGGCTGGCGGACGGCCTGCTCGATGCGGCGCTCCAACCGGTCCATGAAGAGCAGTCGGTTGGGTAGTCCGGTCAGCGGATCAGCCACCTTGGCGCTCGTGATATCCGTCTGCGATCCTGCGATGCGGATGGCTTCGCCGTCCGGGCCCCACACCGCCAGACCGCGGCTGAGCATCCAGCGGTAGGTGCCATCCTTGCAGTGCATCCGATGTTCACATTCGAGGTGCGGTGTGGTGTGGCGGCAGTGCGCCGTCAGGGCCGCTTGCAAGCGCGGAAAGTCATCGGAATGTACACGGCAAAGCCATTCGTCGGGCCGCCTGCCGATCTCGCCGTCCCCATAGCCGATCATTTCCTTCCAGCGCGGCGATAGATAAATCTCGCCTTTTTCCAGGTCCCAATCCCACAAGCCGTCATTGGCTCCGCGGGCCGCGCGGGCATAGCGTTCTTCACTTTCGCGTAAAGCCGCGGCCAGCGCTTTCTGGGAGAGGTGCGTGCGAATGCGGGCCAGCGTTACGGGCAGGTCAACCGGCTTGGTGATATAGTCGTTGGCGCCCGTTTGCAGGGCTTCCACCATGCTGGCACTATGGCTTTCGGCGGTTACCATGATCACCGGCAGTTCGGTTGACGAATACCGTTTGCGAATGCTTTCGAGCACCTGCATGCCGCTCATGCCCGGCATGCGGATGTCGAGCAGCACCATGTCCGGAAGCTCCTCCTGAATAGCGGCCAACGCTTGCGGGCCGTCTTCGGCGAGCCGCACCTCGAAGCCTTGGCGCCGCAAGCGGCGGGAGAGCATATCGCGGTTACTTTCTTCGTCGTCGACAATCAGCAGGGCCATCTTACCGAATCTCCAGGCAGTCACGTGGAACCGGCGTACGGGCCGGGCTTCCTATTAACAGATCGGCAATTTCGGCCGCCAAGCCCACCCCGGAGTAGTTCTCTTTACGCAGAATCCGGTTCACGGATCCCTGCAGGCGCTGCCGATCTTCCCAGCCGATGTCTTGGGCGGTCAGGACGACCACCGGGATCTTGCGCCACTCCTCGACCAGCCGCAGCGTGGCGATGAAGTCGAATCCATCCATGCCCGGCATAACCAGGTCCAGGACGATCAGCCCGGGCTTCTGCCGCGTCAGGGCGGCCAATGCCGCGCGGCCGTCGGCGGCTTCCATCACCGGACCAAATTTCTGGCGTAGGGCGCGCGCGTTCCTATCGCGGGAGGCGCCATCGTCGTCCACCAGCAGCACGGGTCCCGCAGTCCGCTGCGGCTGCCATTTCCGCAGCGCCTCGACCAGCCGTTCCGGCTCGACCGGTTTCTGCAGAAACTCGGCAGCTCCCAGGACGCAGCCGCGCTGGCGGTCGTCGGCAATGGTCACCAGCACGACCGGAATGCCGGCCACCTCGGGGTCGTTCTTCAGAGCGCTGAGGACTGTCCAACCGTCCATGCCGGGCATGAAGACATCCAGGGTGATGGCCGCCGGGTGGATCTCGCGTGCACGGCGCAGCCCTTCTTCGCCGCTTGATGCCACTTCGACTTCGAAGCCTTCCTTGGCCAGCGTGCGGCGCATCAGATCGTGGACGGTGGGATCGTCGTCCACTACCAGGATGCTGCCGGCGCGCGGTTCTCCGGATGGGGACGGGCGCGCGACAGGTTCGGGTTCAGGCGATACCGCGACTGCGGATGCCTGCCCGGCCAACGGCAGCCGAATGGTAAAAGTAGAACCCTTGCCTGGTTCGCTGGTGGCCGTGATCGTGCCTCCCATTAACTCGCAGAACCGCCGGCTGATCGCCAGCCCCAGTCCGGTTCCGCCGAATTTCCGCGTAGTCGACGCGTCCCCCTGTGAGAAAGGCTGGAACAGACTGCGCATTTGCTCCGGCTGGATTCCGATGCCCGTGTCGCTGACCCGCCACTCGACATATTCCGTGCGTTGCACGCTGACCGAAAGTACGTCCACAGTGACCGTACCGTTCCTGGTGAACTTGCAGGCGTTGCTGAGCACGTTGTACAGGCTCTGCCGGAACTTGACGGCGTCCACGTGGATCGAGCGCACATTTGGCGCGCAATGCATGTTCAACTGGTTCCGGTTCTGGCGGGCCAGGGGCGCTAAAGCGCTGGCCGCGTCTGCGAAGATCTGGGTCACCGCCACGTCTTCCCAAAGCAGCTCGGTCTTGCCGGCTTCGGCCTTGGACAGGTCCAGCACGCTGTTAATCAAGGCCAGCAGATGCCTGCCTGCGGTGCTGATCCGCTCCAGATCAGGAATAGGCTTTTGCTGGCCCGCTTCCTCGGCATCCTCGCGCAGCATTTCGCTGTAGCCGATGATGGCATTGAGCGGGGTGCGCAGCTCATGGCTCATGTTGGCCAGAAAGACGCTCTTAGCGCGCGAGGATTCTTCGGCCGCCTGCTTGGCTGCCAGTAATTCGTCCTGTACGCGCTGGCGGCTGGCGATCTCGTCGCACAGCTCCACCACGTGCCGTTCCAGGGCTTCGCGCGCGTAGTCGAGATCGCGCGTGCGAGCCTGGATCTGCTCCATCATCTGGTTGAAGCTGTCGACCAGGACGCCAATCTCGTCGTTGCCGCGTTTAACGGCGCGCAGAGAATAGTTCTGTTCCGCCGACACCCGGCCAGCCATTTCAGCCAGCCGCAACGTCGGCTCGGAAATGACCCGCTGCAAGCGAGAGGAAAGCAGGTAGGCTGCCAGCGTGGCGAGCAGCCACACCCCCAGCACGATTCCCGCATAACGCTCCAGGCGCGCGTAGATGTCGTCCAGATCCCGCTTCAGATAGACCGTGCCGATGCGCTCTCCATCGAAGACGATGGGCTGGAAGAAGATGAGGTGGTGATCCACAAAGCGCGCGCCGGAAGGACCCGGGTGGCGCGGCAGGTCCCGGCGGGCTTCGCCGCGCAGGAACGCAGCGAACGGCCGGTCATCCTTGGTGTAGATGCAGCCTGCCACCACGTTTGGTTCCGCGCGCAGCGTCGCCAGGGTTTCCATGGCCGACCGGCGGTCTTCAAACGCCAGGGCCGCCGTGCTGGCTTGGGCCACGATCTGCGCGCCTGTGCTGAGCTGCTGCGTGACGGATTTGCGATAGGCGACCAGCTCGTACGCCAGAAATGTCGCGCAGGCGAGCGACAGGACCACGCTGCTGGTCACCATGTTGATGGCCACCAGCTTGTGTTGAATCGAGATGTCTCGAAAGCTGCGCATATCAGTTCCCGGCCCGCACCGGTCCTTCCCGATATACCGTCGCCAGGCGCAGCATCTTCGAACTGACCTCTAAGCCGGCGCGCTGGGCGGCGTCCAGATTCACCTCAAACCGAATGCGGTGGTCCTCGCGCAGAAACGCGATCACGCCTCCCAGCCGGACAAACGCGGCGGAGTCACCAATCGTCAAAATATGTGGACCGGAGGCGGACTGGAGGATGCGGGCCATCTCATGGCGCCCGGCCGGGCCGATGAACAGCACCGCGCAGTTCTTGACGGGGTCTCCGCCATCCAGGCGGTGAACCACGATCGGATGGCCTTGTATGGTTTTACCGTGCAGTAGCGCGTCCAGTTTTGGAATGAAGGAGTCGGCCCCTAGAACGCCAATCACCACTGGTGCGCCGGCGGCTCCCAAAGCGCCCGCGGGCCACTCGACGAATTTCGCGAAGTTGTACAACATGGCGCTCTCGATTTCTTCCTCGGTATGTGCGGCTGCAGGCGGGGAATCGTCCGTGCCGGCCGCTGCGAGCCCGGCCATCAGCAACAAGACCACGCATCCACGCAGGCGCATCAGAAAGCCCATGTGATTTTGACAACGACCGCGCGCCCCGGCTCCGTGCATTGGACATAATCCAGAGCCGTAAATTCCCGGTGACGGCCGTTGAGCAGGTTCTGGCCGGCCAGGCTCAACTCGGCCACGCGCGTCAGCCGCCAACCAATCCGGGCATCGCTGCGTAGATAGCCTGGAATGGCCAATCCGGTTAGCGCGGATACGTAATAGAGACCGGTGTCCAACTCGAACCGACGGCCGAGGTCCCATTGGGACCGTACCTGCACCTGGTAAGCGGGCGAACTGCCTTCAGCATCCACCGGAATACTGTTGGCCGCCAGATCCGCGGCAGCGAGACCATAACGGAACCAACTGCCGTTTCCGGTGAGGCGCCACCAGCGCGTCAGATCCCAGTTCGTAGAAAGCTCAATGCCATAGGTGTGGCCCGCGTTGCCGTTTCCAAATTCCATCGGGTCGATCAGCACGGGGGGCGCCCCAGCCGCTAAATACGGCGCGCCGATGTCGATGGTCCGCAGATCACGGTATTTGCTGAAGAAGGCCGCCAGATCCAAAGTGACCCAGTGCGCCGGCTGATTGCGGTATCCGGCCTCGTATGATCGGGCGGTTTCAGGCTGGAAGTCCGGGTTGCCGCGCAGAATGCCGATCACGCCGGGGTTGAGAGCCGGCTGAAATTCGATGAATGTGTCCCGATCGACCAGCGCGGGGGCACGCACAGCGCGCGACACAGCCGTCCAAACGCCCTGCCTCGGTGTCACATTCCACAGCAGACGTCCGTTCGCCTGAACATCGAAGCCGCTATATCCGGTGTACTCGAGTTGCCCGCCTAGCGTGAGGACCAGGCGCGCCGGTACGAGCGCAATTTGGTCCTGGGCAAAAAGACTGGCGATCGCCTGGTCGGTAGATGCCGGCACGAACTGCACCACCGCGCTGGGAACTGGTAAACCTCGCCCCGGCCGGGTGGTGTCGTCATAGTTCTGCAGGTTGAAACCGCATATCCAGTCATGCCGGGGTGAAAGCACGACATGTTGTTGCACATCGAACTCGGCGGTCCGCTCATCAAATTGCCCGAATCCCTCGGTGCGGTCCTCGTCGCTGACCGACAGTTGCATGGCCAGGTCCGACCGCTCCGAGAACCGATGCTGCCAGCGGGCCGAGGCGTACTCGCCGGAGAGTCCGATCACATCCGGAAGCGCGGAGGCCAGTTCGATCGCCGGATAATCCGGATAGATGGTTTGCTGCGCGCCGCCGCGGTAGAGGTCCGCCTCCACGCTCAGCGTGTCCCGCTCAGACGACTGCCAATCGAGCCTCCCGCCACCCTGCGCGGAATCCCAGTGATCGTGCGCAGTCTGGCCGCCCGCGGTGGCGAACGGACCGTCCTGAAAGTAATCGAGAGTGCCGCGATAGGAAATGTTGCCCCCGTCGCTGCCGCCATAGCGCAAGGATCCGAAGCCCGGTTCTTCACTGCCGCCGCCGCTGGTGATGGTGAGACCCTGCGTCTCCCGCGCGGGCTTGGTGATGATGTTGATGACGCCGTTGACTGCGTTGGTGCCCCACAGCACGGCGCCCGGCCCGCGGATGACTTCAATGCGTTCGATGTCACCGAGCGGCACCATGTTCTGCTCCCAATACACGCCCGAGTTCAGGTGATTGAAGATGCTCCGCCCGTCGATGAGCACTAGCATCTTATCCGCGAAGCGGCCAGCGAAGCCGCGGGACGTCACCGACCAACTGTTCGCGTTGATGCGGGCCACCTGGAGGCCAGGGACCATGCGTAGCAGCTCCGGAATGCTGGTGAGTCCGGCGCGGCGAATGTCCTCCTGGGTGATGACGTAGACCGCGCCGGCGGTTTGGTTGAGTTTCTGCTCCTTACGTGCCGGTGAACTGACCTCCATATTCATGAGGTCTTCCAGGCTGGCCTCGGAAAGGTCGCTTGGCGGGTGGGCAGGGGAATCTCCGGCGATGCACGGAAGAACTGCCACCATCAGCAGCGATAGCATCTTGACTAACGGCGCGCAGGCGCGCGATCGGAATGGCAGCCAAACAGCCATCAATACGGCTATCGGCCGTCGGTGTCCCAAGCTTTATACGCGGCGGCCTCTGCTAAACTGGTGAGTTGCAAACAACGAATGCGACGCCCAGGCTCAGGGTGTGCGCGGTGAGCTATTTAAATACGGTACCTTTGGTCTGGGGTATGCTGCACGGAGCGCAGCAGGGTCTTTTCGATTTGCGGTTCCGGGTGCCGGCGGTCTGTGCCGACATGGTGAATGGCGGTGCCGCTGATATTGGGATTATCCCGTCCTTCGAGCTGATGGGGCGGGAGTTGGGCGTGGTACCGGGGGTCGGGATCGCCTGCCGGGGCGCTGTGCGTAGCATCCTGCTCGTTTCGCAGAGGCCTGCAGGCGAAATCCGGACGTTGGCGGTGGACTCGAGTTCGCGCACTTCCGTGGCGTTGGCCCGTATCATTCTGGCGCGCCGCTACGGGGCTGAACCGGCGATCATCGCGCGGGCGCCGGATCTGGGGGCGATGTTGCGGGAAGCCGACGGCGCGCTGATTATTGGTGATCCGGCTCTGCGGATCGATCCGGCCGCGGTGCCCTTCCAGAGTTACGACTTGGGCGAGGAGTGGATGCAGATGACTGGCCTGCCGATGGTCTTCGCGGTATGGGCCGGGCGGCGCGAACTCCTGACGTCCGGAGTCGTGGCCGCATTTCAGGACTCCTGCGCTTTTGGACAGCGGGAGCGCGAGCGCATCGTCAGCCACGAATCGGCGGCCCGCGGATTCCCGCCGGAATTTGTACGCCAATATCTGGGAAAGCACATCGTACATGAAATCGGACCCGCCGAGCGTCAGGGGATGGAGCTCTACCTGCGCTACGCCCGGGAACTGGAACGGCAGCCGGTTTGACACCCGCAGCCGAGGTCTGATTAAATAAAGGCGTCAGTTCACCTTGGTCCTCAGTAGCTCAACGGTAGAGCATTCGGCTGTTAACCGAAGGGTTGTAGGTTCGAATCCTACCTGAGGAGCCAATTTTTTCAATAACTTAGAGCCATCCGGCCTGAGCCCCAACCCCACAGAAACCCACATTACGCTACATCCTCTCGGATAAGCATTTTGACAACCTTGCTGTTAGCGTCCTGCTTCGCGCGCAGCGTCGAGTTGCCGTAAACATTCATCGTCGTGGCCACATTGCTGTGGCGCATCAGCTTCTGCTGGACCCCTATCGGCGCGCCCGCTTCGTCAAGCAATGAGCGATACGTGTGGCGAAAGGTATGCCAGCCGAGCTTCGGTATGCCGATCTCCTCTCCTTTCGGCCGGAGAATCTTCTGCTGAAGAATCCCGGCATGATAAGACCGCCCGGTGACGTGGGACGGAAATACGAGCCCACTGGCCTTTTCTCCCCGGGCGCGCAAGAGCTGGGCGAACGCCGGGTCGATCGGGATTTCATCCTGGGAGGCTTCGGTTTTTACTTTGCCGATGCGCCCGCTGACAACGCCCTGCTGAACCAGAATGACGCCTGCGGAGAAGTCGATGTGCTCCCAGCGCAGCGCCAGGACTTCGGACGCCCGCAAGCCGGTGCACATGGCAACGACAACCATCGTCCGGTACGGTTCCTCCAAAATCGCTATCAGCTCCTGAAACTTCTCGGGCGTAATGGTGTGCGGTCTCTTTAGCCTTCTGCTCGTCCCTTTGAGCTTTATCAGCTCTATGGGATTTCGCTGCAGGTCGAGAAGGCCCCAGAGCATGGCGCGCTCAAACAGCATGTGGAAAAGAGCGCGGACATGCCCTTTGGTTTTCGGCGACAGCGGCAGTTTCTTAAGCCATTCGCTCACCTGTAATGGCTTGATGTCTGTAAGGAATACGGAAGACCATCGCGGTTCGATATGCTTCGTTAAGTAGGAACTGTAGCCCGCGACGGTGCTGTAGGACATGCCATCGGCTGAAATCTCCGCACCGGGAGGCATGTGAAGGATTTCCTCAAAGCGCTCCTCGGTTTTGAACTTCTCGATGACAACTCCCAGGGTTGGTTTGACATGGGCGCGGAACGATTCCGGCCCGTTTATGCGCAGCACTTCTTCTTGGAGGCGAATCCGTGCTTTGCTTTCGGTTGGATATTCAAGGACGCTCAGGGTTATCTGGCGCATGGGACTGCCGGGTTCGGCATGGTTGCGATAGCGGTATTCCCACATCTCTGCGCCTGATTTCCTTCGCACCTTCCGGAGGCTGCCCTCCTGGTATCTGTTACGCGTGAATTTCAAGATCATCTCCTGATTCCACGCGGAACGGTCGGCTGATCCCATTGTGATTCTGGCGCACCCAATGGTCAAGTTCCGAGAGCCGAAAACGGTAGTATTTTCCGATCTTTGCGCAAGGCACGCGCCCTTCGCGTGCCAGACGGCGAAGGGTCTTTACATGGATTCTTAGGTAGACCGCCGCTTCCTCGGCGCTGGCGAGGGGTTCAAAGGTTTCCGGCATATCAATACCTGTTCCGTCTCCATCGGTGGAGGAGGGTATAAAACGCCTCCTCGCCTTGGCGAAGCTGCTGGGGATTTTTAAACTCGCGTTGCAAGTCAAATGGATCAATCCGGATTGCGACTCCCGCCGCATAAATCCAGTCGATCCTGATTGTTCCCAGTCGATGGAATCCTCCCCCTATCGCCGTCGGGCCCGTGAGAATCCATTCTTCGGGCTGAATATCAGGAAAGGGACCAAAACGACGCGCTATATCGAACGCCTTAACAACGGTGGTTTCGAATATGATCAAAGCAGCTTCAAATTCCGGAATGAATTCGTCATCGTAAATATCCATTGCCTTTCCTTACTGCCGCTCCGGCTCGGCGTGGGGCTTTAGATACTGCTCGATGGCGGCCACGTCGAATCTGAGCGACCTGCCGATTTTGAGGAACGGGATGCGGTGCTGATAGACGAGGTTATAAATGGTGCCGCGCGGGATACTTAGCCATTGCGACAATTCATTGATATCGATGAGTCTGGGATTGTCCATCGCTGTCTCCCTCAGTGCCGCAGGCAGGCTCCCATACAGGTGCAGGCAGTGGCGTGCCGTGTGATGGGGCGTTGCCGGCGCGCATCACGGATCATTGTCGCGGCGCAGATACCGGCGCAGATCATGATTGCAACGATGAATATCGCGAATATCCGCCGCAGGCCACGGAAATCCCCGGCCGGAGATTCCGGCCGGGGCATAGTGTCGTGCGCCCGCAGGGATTTCATCTTCCCCTCTGCATGACGACGTGACCGCCGGGGCAGGCCCTCTCGGTCCATTTACCGACGATCTGACCCATGCCGAACGGAATGACGGTGAAGGTGCTGGGAGCGCAGCCATGGCTGTCTGTGCCGATAAGGGTGGCGAGCTTAAATTCGATTGTGCCTTCCTTGCCTTCTCCAATGAGGGTTGCGGCCTCGGGATTGGCACGGTCGATATTGTTCCCGCACCAGAGCTGGAAGAAGCCCTTGTACTGGTTAGGCGCGGAGAAGTCGTCGTGGAACTCAAATCGCAGATTGCAGTTGCCGCGATTGGCGAGTGCCAGCCTTCCGCCCCAGATGCCGTTAAGGCCGGACATCCGGGGTGGCACCGGAGGAGTGTTGAGTTCGGGAACGGCGCTTGGAGGCGAGGATTGCGAAGCCGGCTGCGTAGACGGGTTGGGCGCAGCGACTGGAGGCGGTGGAACGGCGGCTGGAGGCATGACCGGCGCCACAGCGGTCTGTGGAGGCGGAGGTGTGGCGCGCGGCGTGACCGGACGGGGCTGGATAGCCGCTGAAACCTTCGTGGGAAACGGACTTGCCTTCGGTTGCGGGTTTACGCTTTCCATCATCGAAGCGATGGTGGGGCGCATAACGTAGGCGATGAGCAGAATCCCGCCGCCTACAACCACAAACGTCGTCTTTTTAGTTATTTTCATGTGATTATCCTTTTCACAATCAAGTTTTTACTTCTCTGTAATGCTCGGAGGTTCGGCGGGTCTTGTTTCGGGGGAATAGGTGTGTGCGATGTGGATCGCGGCCGCTCGCCGAATGTCATCAGGGAGATTCTTCGGAAAGGACGCGAGGTGTACTCGGGCCAATTCGTCTTGGGTAGCCCTACCTTCGACAATCTTGGCGATGATCGGCCCGGCGTGACGACTGTCGAGCAACCCCCGAATGAATTGCCATTGCATGTACCAGGCGACATACTGCTTCATCGCGAGGCATATAGCGGACAGGGCGAGAAAGTGGGCTGCAGAGGGTTCCAGGATGAAGACATTCGGCAAAACAATCGAAACCGCGAACAGGAACGCCGGCTCGATCACGATGCGAATCACCCAGAACGAATAGGGCAGCTTCCGGAAGAAGAAAAGCGGCGGCCCCTCGTACAGGCTGTTTTCTTCCCGCGACATATCCAGCATCCGACGCCAGATACGGAATCCGTGTGCGAATGTGCCCAGGAAAAACAGCCGTGAAATGCCGCCGATGCCTATCAGCCCAATTGGCCCCCGGAACTGCGCAAACGGAATCATGTGCCCGACGAACTGCGCGAAGCCGAAGAAAAACGGCAGCATGATCATCAGGCCGATGGTGAAGAACTGGACTATCGGAGACACATAGCGCGAGCCGTAATTGGGCCTGAGCGCCATCTCGACCGGCAGGCAGACGATGCTACAGGCGTTATAGACGAAGTTCAGGGCAAAGTCCTGAATCTGGTTAATACTCATGGACTGCTGTTGTTGTCCGTTCATTGGTGGTGACATCGTAATCCTTGCTTTCGTTCGTTTAGATTTCGCGCGTGAAGAACACACGCATGTAATTGGACCCCTCGGGAGACTGTTCACTTACGGTTGCTTTGAAGATCTGGCCGCCCTTGTAGACAATCGCTTCGGCATACGGGTTTTTTCCGTCAGGTTTTAGAAGTCGCGTGAACTCTATCGGCTCGATCACGTGGACAAGCTGTCTTGAGGCTCCGAAGCCTGCATGCATCTCAGGGCCACGTCCAGCACCGGCGTGGTAGTTATCGAGATACTTGTATTCGCGGCCGATCTGATCAGAAGCGTAGCTGCACGTTTCGAATTCGTTCTGCTGGTGGAATATTTTAATAGCAAGGTTTCCGAGAAAACTTTTGGTCTTTGAACCGGGCTGGCCTTCACCCAGCTCTTCGGCGAGGTTCAGGATATTCTGGGTCAGGCAGACGACGACAACGCGACTGCCGCGCGAGGTCTGTTGAAAGAAATTGTCCCACTTTGGCGCAACGAAATATTGCAGTTCGTCCTGCCAGAGACAACATACATTGGGCGATTCAGAAAGCCGGCGACGCAGCCAGGCGCGCTGGAAAATGAGCTTTAGAATCATGTTGATCGTGCGGCCCGTCTGATGACCGTATTCCAAGAGTGGAAAGTCGCATATGATCCATTTGCCTTCTCGCATGGTCATTTCAGGGGCAAACGTGCACTCGCCACTACAAAACAGGCGGTTCAGCGGATTGAACAGAAACTTGTCCGCCATGCCACTCCAGGTCATCTCAAGAGAGCTGCGGGGGCGTTCGTCAAACGCCGGCCATTTGTTAAAGATGTATTGTGTTGCAAAGTCGAGGTCGCTCCACTCGTCGGGCGTGAGTGCTTCTTTGCGCTCCTTGATCGAGGCAATGAGTTGGGCGCAATACGCACCTCTCTGCCAAGCCTCCTCTTCATATTCCAAGGGGCGTGCGGGAAGCGACTTTATGACGCGATCGATGGAGGCAATCGAAATACGTTGCCCTGCGAGATCCAGCAGCTTGATGCAATTGCGCATGAGCTGTTCGTTGCCGCGCTCCCAGAACGGATCGTGTGCATGTCCGCTTTCCGTTTTGCCGATGGAAATCAACGTCGAGAAAAAATCGATAATGCTTTCCAGGTCGCCCGCGCCGCGGCCGGGACGTGTCCATTCGTAATGCAGCGGGTCAAAGCAATGGCCGGATTCCGCATTGAAGACAATCAGGTCCTTCTCGCGCCCGCAGGTTCTTGCGTACTGAATCCAGTTCTGCGTTTCTTCGGCCTTGGCAGTAAGCACCAGGCCTCCGGAATTCGGTAAGTGCAGAAGGCCGTAAGCCAATTGCTTACCACTAGTGCTGCTCTTGCCGCTGCCAGGAGAGCCTGTTATGACACACCCCTCGCAAAGCGATCTGGCGGTCAGGACATCGGACTCTGAGAGTGCGATGACAGGCTCATCGAGAATATCGTCGCGTTTCGTCATAGTATCGATCCTTCTGAAATGGGCGCGCGTCCGAGCGAACGCGCACCCGATTCGGCTAGTGGGATGGTGTACCGAGCAGTAACGCATGCCCCTGCGGGCTGAGCGTTACGTAAAGGACGACCTGGCCTCGGCGATTAATCGGAATTGTACTGTCGGCCCTCAGGAACGATGACGATTTAACGGTGCCGGAGAAGCCATTGAATTCGTATGAGCCGTCGGGCCGTTGAAAAGTCACCAGACCCGAGGGAGCCCATACTTCTAAACGCCCCTTCGCATTGATGTCGCCGATGGCAATCAGAAGGGGTTTGCAGGCGCGATTGAATTGCACTATCCGAAACGGTGCATTAAGCGGGCCGTAGAGTTGCGAGAAGTACTTCCGGCCGCTGACTTCCGGCTCGAATCCGTGTACGGCCGCCGGGCCTTCCGTCTCCGCCCCGATCTGCCATTCCTCCGGCATGGGGAACGCGGGCATTGCACATGGACCTGCAGGCTTCGGAAACGCCGGTGGGACCGCGGGTGGTTGCTTTTGTTGTACGGGCACCGGGGCCGGCGATGGAGTTTGCTGGTCGGGTTTGGTGCTGCCGTCCGGCTTGATCGTTATAGGAAGATGCTTTGAAAGACTACCGGGAAGATTAAGCCCCAGGTTCTTCAGACCGATGCCTTTCTTCTTGGCCGAATCGGTTGCCGGTGCGGGTGCCGGTGACGGCGGAAGCGCAAGCCGAACGCCGGGCCGGGGAATTACTTTGCCGTCGTCCGTCAGGACGAAATCAGGGCCGGGACCGGTGGCGCTCGGATCGATTGCGAATTGAAACTCGTGTTCGAGGAAGACGGCGCAGACGGTTGCCGCTCCGTCGATGAACTCGGCCTCATACGCTACGCGGCCGGAGGCGTTAATCGCGACGGACCCTTTGATGGCCTTCAAGGTAAACTTGCCGACGGAATCGCCATCGCGCGCGACGAGTCTGTGCGAGGTAAAAACACCGGTATGTTCCATTTCCTCTCCGGGAATCGTCCAGCGAGCAATGAAGCCCACTTCGCCGGAATCGTTCAGCACAACACCTTCGATGGTGTCGTCACTGAATCTGTGGTCGAGGATTGTCGTTCCGGTCTGCACAACGGGCCGGAACGAAAGTGCGGTTGTCGGTTGCTGGGCGAGGGCATTGCCCGCCAGCACCGCGATTACTGCAATTAGCAAACGTCGTCTCATTACTATCTCCTTTACTCAAGTGGTTTAGGCAGACCTCACCGTGTGCTCACGCGGAGATCACTCTCCGGCAGATGTTGCGATGAGATTTACCGCAGTTGCTTAGCGCATTGCCGATGCGCAAACGGAAGGCGGAGTCACCACCTCGTACACGTACACGCCGCTCGGCTCAGTTCCCCAGATTTCCTGGTTGTGCCGGGCAGCCCACGGCTCGCAAAACAGTGTTGAATCGTCGAGTACTTCAGAACCATTCCTGACGATCATCCTATAAACGGCTCTCTCACTCCCAATCTCCCGGCCGGTCATGCTAATCGTCCCCCCGGAGCGATCCACTTCCCGCCCTCACATCCGTAGTCGGAGCGTTAACCGACCCATCCAAGGTTTTGTCAGGCACACGCTCGAAGACACTGCCGCATACCAGACAGCGTGCCCGGAAATCATCACTTGCAACACGGACGCGAGGCGTGCGTGGTCGCTCGCAATCACACATGTAAAGACGCAGGCGCGAGCCCGACCCCGGTCCACGGGAAGTCCCCCCGTGGGTGCCTATTCCCAAAGGACATGTCGATCCAGAAACCTGCGGAACAGGAGCCAAGCGCGTCACCGGCGATCCGTCCTCGGGAAGAGGAATCTGGTTAAGGAGGTTCATTAGTTTTGGGTCGAGGTCCTCAATACCCGCAGGGCCTGATGCCCTGGGACAGCGTAGGCCCAAGCGCCTCGCGGCCTTTCGCCATTCTGGCCCGTGTCCCGCTTCATAGCCGGCCACGGCGTGGCCGAGCTCATGTGCCAGTGTTTCCCAAAGTTGCTGAACGGACTCTTCGTTGAAGGCGGAAATCTCGATCACATGGTGGACTTGTTCACGGCTCCACCGATTGTAGAAACAGGTGCCGAACGCGTTCGGACGCCCTGCGCCATAAAAAAGTTCCGTTTCTAGCGCCTTGTTGCGTTCTTCTGCGTTTAAACGAGCCACCAGAACGTGCCGAACGAGATGTAAATAGCTCTCGTGTGCCAGCCATTCCCGGTTTAGCTGTCCGTCTATGGGCGCTAATGAAGCGTGGGCCGCCGGCGGGGCAGTCGGGCTTGCAAACGAATCGATTGGATTTCTCACCAACAACGCCACTGCGTCCTCCATGTCAAACTCAAGTTCGGCTTGATTTCGTTGCCATATTAAGAGCAACGATAGCCCGGCAGCCACGTGGGAAACGATTAGGGAAGCGCTTGATTCGATTGCCTTTGATGGCGTTTGGTATACTGGCGTGAGATTGCGTGAGGTCCGTATTACAATATGGCGAAAAACTCTGAATTGGACTCCCTCATCGAAAGCGTCATCGAGTCACCCGAGTTTGGAAGTGCCCCTCAACGAGCGTCGCTCTTCCGATACCTATGGGAAAATCGCGAGGTGTTTTCGCGCCCAATCGATATTTGGGAGTTGGCGCTACAACCATATAGTCGAAGTAAACATCGGAACGAGGAGCACTACGATTTCGAATCCGCCGTCCGCCAAAGCTGCTTAGAATTGCGGCAGTTTCTGTATCGCCACTTCGCTGGCTTTAACGACGGCTGGGGGTTCATTCTGCCACTTGGCACACCCGGCAGAGGATACCAGCTGCAAGCCGTCCCCCTGAATAGGTACGGGCCCACCAATGAATTCTGGCGCGCGCACGCGAGGGCGGAATCGATCGTCCTGGTATATGCTGAGCCAACCTTCTATTACGACATCCTTAACGATGGTTATCTAAGGTTTCTCGATACGAACGTGCATAGCGATGACCAGGAAATGGCTTGGTCAGAACTTGAGAAGCTTCACGGCAAGGTTCTGGCCGCCTATGGAATCGCAATCAGACAAAGGCTGCGGCCGACGCATGTCTATATAGGCATCGGCGAGGTTGCTGCACTGGACACGTTGGGCAAGTGGTTTTATGAGCGTGCTGGCGTTCAAGTACAACGAGTGGCTAGCGGAAAGATTGCTAGCGTAAGCAAGTACTCACCTATCCTCATTGGCAATATGAGGACGAATCGGTTTATCAAATCATTCCTTACGTCTCGTCAAGCCCAGCATTTTCACTACGGCCTTCACGAAACGATGATCGGTCATATTACGCTGGACAAAAACGACGCCAAAGAGATCGAAGCGGTAGCCGGACTTAAATCGAGTGCAGATGGAAAGGGTCGTGCCATTTTGGGACAACGTGCTACTCTCTCGGCCGTACGGGATCGGTTCGCTATCTTAACGCGCATGCCGAATCCAGGTGGCACGGGCAGCATAACCATGATCTCCTCCGATACTTCGCTTGCGATTCAGCAGGTCGCCCTGGCTCTTACAGATAATAAACAAACGTATGAAATACTAACGAAGCTGGGCTGGCCGAAAGAGCCCCTGCCGCCCTCATTTGAAGTGTTGTTCTCTGTACAGATCGGTGCTGGCAACATCGACGATGACGCAACATTCCCCAAAATCCTTGCCTATCGTAAGTACACACAAGACTAGCGCGCTTGGCCCGAGTGTTTCCGCCGCCGCGACAATTCTGCATCAAGCAAACTGGCAACTTTCTCGACGCTTTGACGTCTCCGAAGAAGTTCTGCGTCCGACAGTTTACCAAGGCTCTGCTTTGCGTGCTGCATAGCTTCCTTAAGCATTCCTGCGATTTCGGTATCGCCACGCGCAAGAGCGCGGTCAAGTGGAAGCTGGCCGTGTTTGTCTGGTGAGTCAACGGTAGCGCCTCTGTCAATAAGTGCGCGGACGACCGAAGCATGTCCATGCTCGACTGCCCCAAACAGTGGCGTTTGGCCAAGCTTGTTTTTCGCATCGATTTTGGCCCCCGTTCCGATGAGGGCCAAGGCTGCTGCCTCCTTCCCATATCGAGCTGCATAATGTAGCGGACGGTTTCCATCGTTGTCCGGGGCGTTAACGTTTGCGCCTTCCTCCGTGACGATACGCTGGATGTCGTTGTAGGAGCCTCTTACTGAAACTCGAAGCAGCTTCTTTTGAACGAGCGCATCCATCGCCGATTCTCCGTCAATAGTTAAATAGCTCGCACCATTTCATATTCGATTCTTTAACGCCACTTAATTTTGGTCCCGTTTAACCAGCTCCTCACGTGATCTCACCCCATCTGAGGGTGCGGTAATGGCTTCTAACGGTAGTGTTCTTGAATACTCAGTGATGGAGAGAGCGTATGGCATTCCTCGACTTCATAAACAAGCGCAACGCATCCCCGCAACAGTCTGTTGCGCGAAAGACCCAAGACCCAAAGCCCGAAAGCGCCAAGGAAATGTACACCCGCCAGGCGGCGCAGGAGAAGGCGGGGCCTCCGGCGATGGAGCGGATTTCGGCCGGCGACCAAGCGAAGGTGGAGGCCATTAAGCAGAAGCTGGAGAGCGCAAGCCGGCATATTTCCCCGGCGCAGTCCCAGGCGCCTATTCCTGCCGATAATAGCGGCAGCCGCGAGGCGATGCGCCAGAACATGACCGGCCAGGAGAAGGCCGCCCCGGCGCTTAGTCCAACAAGTGCACAGGCCGGTAAGGTGACGGAGAAAGGCGGGCCGGCGCCGTCGCAAGAACGCGCTGCAAAAGGCCCGGAAAAAGCTTCCGAGCGCCCGCAGCAAACTCTGCCGCGACGGCCGCCGTCCTGGGAGCGTTAGGTGGTGGACAAGGAGCGGTTAATGCTGGCTTCCAACTCAGCACACATCTGCCGAATAGCCTCCGCGTCCCCGGGGGCGATGGTTTCGCCCTGCGTATGCGGTAACGCGTCGAACCGGTCAAGCTGTCGGCGCGTGCGATCGATGAACGCGCGGCATTCGGCGAAAGTCATGGTGCGGGTCGGCTCGGCAAGTGTCAGTACGTTGGATTCAGGCATGGGCCGCTCCCCCCGATATCGACGTTTTGGTGGTCCTAATGTTGCACCAAACCATACCGCAGACGCGCACTCCAGCCAAGCAAAAAAAGCCATTCCGCGTCAGCGCCCCGCCCCGTGTTTCCATCTCGCAGGCGGTCGTATTGGAACACGGCGCGGGGGGCGGGCGAGTGGCCCGATTTCGGAGAGCGCAGCGAGAGGGTGGCATACGCAGCGGGCCGCCTATGCAGTGCATAGGGGAGACGCATGCTTACCTTGGGCTGCTGGATTTGGAAAGGATGGATTCCATGTTGCCGGAGGTTGTTGAGGCTGGTAGGAAATACAACCTATGTGCGAATTCGGTGAGCGGTGGTTGTGAGTTTAAACGATGCTACGGATTACACCCAGCACCAGCCCGGACGGGGCAAAGAAATACTTCACGCAGAGCCTCACGCGGGATGACACCGGCTACTACCACGAGGGGCAGGAACTGGCCGGGCAGTGGGGTGGCAAGGGAGCAGCAATGCTTGGCCTCGAAGGTGCGGTATCCCAGCGGGATTATTTCGCCCTGTGCGATAACCGCCATCCTGAGACCGGCGAGCGGATCACACCGCGCAATAAAGAGGGTAGGCGCGTCGGTTTCGATTTCACGTTCTCGGCTCCCAAGTCGGTGTCAGTGCTCTATGAGCTTACGGGCGATGAACGCATCCTCGACGCGCACCGCGAAAGCATCCGCGAAACCATGGCGGACATCGAGGGCGAAATGAAAACGCGCGTCAGGGTTCGCGGAGCCGACCATGACCGGGAAACGGGCAACATGGTCTTCGCGGAATTCACGCATTTTACGGCGCGGCCGGTGGGAGGAATGCCGGACCCGCACCTGCACACCCACGTTTACGCCTTCAACCTGACACACGATTTTAAGGAAAACCGGTGGAAAGCGGGACAGTTCGGCGATTTGAAGCGGGACGGGCAGTTCTGGGAAGCCTCGTATGATGCCCGGTTCGCAAACCGTCTGCAGGCGATGGGGATTGCGACCGAGAAGCGCGGGCTCAGTTTCGAGATTGCCGGTGCACCGCAATCGGTTATCGACAAGAACTCCCGCCGCAGAAACGTCATTGTAAGCAACGCCGCCGAAAAAGGCATCACCGATACGAAGGGCAAACACGATATCGGTTATTACGGCCGCGAGAAAAAGAACACGGGTCTTACGAAAGCCGAGCTGCGGCAGGAATGGAATAACCGCCTGTCGGACGATGAACGGGCGGCGATGGCCGATGCGATTCACGGGCGCACCAAGGGCGACCGGGCTTACACGCCGGACGAAGCGAAAGAATACGCGCTCTCTCATTCGTTTGAACGGGCGTCGGCGGTATCGGAGAAGAAGCTCAAAGCCGAGGCGCTGAAATACGGCGTCGGTTCGGTGTTGCCCGAGGATGTCGCGGATTTGGCGCAACACCCGGAGGTGATTGCCCGGATGCATGAGGGCCAGCTGATGACGACCACGAAATCGGTACAGCGCGATGAAGTCGCAATGCTGCAATTTGCCCAAGGCGGGCAGCGGAAATTCCGGCCGTTTGTGAACGCCTCGCAACTGCGCCCGGATGCTTTTGCCGGGCTTACCGACGAGCAAAAGAAAGCGGCGCTGCATATCGTAACCAGCCGTGACGGGCTGACGGGCGTGATTGGCAAGGCCGGTGTCGGCAAATCGTTCATGATGCGAAGCACGATTGACGTTATTGAGAATGGCTCGGGGCAGAAGGTGTTCGTCTTTGCGCCATCGTCGCAGGCCTCGCGCGGCGTTCTGAAAAAAGAGGGTTTTCACAATGCGGAAACGCTCGAAATGCTGCTGAAAAACGGACGGCTGCAGCAGCAGACAAAAGGCCAGGTTCTGTGGATTGACGAGGCTGGCCTCATCGGTTCGAAAACGATGTCGCGGCTCACGGCATTAGCCGCGCGCAATGGCAACCGGTTAATTCTGTCGGGTGATTTCACGCAATTGCCGAGCGTCGAGGCCGGTGATGCGTTCCGGCTTCTGGAAAAGGAAGGCGGCGTAAGGCTAGCGCGCCTTACTCAGATTCGCCGGCAAACGGAGCGCGGTTATAAAAAGGCGGTTGAAGCAATCGCGCAAGGAACGGGCAGGGCGGCGCAAGCCGGATTCGATGCGCTGGAGCGGATGGGTTGCGTTATCGAGGCCTCAGGGCCGGAGCGCCACAGCCAGCTGGTTGCCGATTACCTCAATGCGGCGGCGGAGGGCAAGAGCGCGCTGATAGTCGTGCCCACCCATGCCGAAGGCGAGAAAGTCACGGAGGAATTGCGCCAGGCGCTGAAAGAACGCGGCGCACTCGGCAATGACCACACCTTCGTATCGCGGGTCTCGATGGGATTCACGGAGGCCCAGAAACGCGATGTGCGCAATTACGCGCCCGGCATGGTCGTCGAGTTTCACCAGAACGCCAAAGGCTTCACGCGCGGCGAAAAGGCCGTGGTGGCGGAAGGCGCAGACGGCCTGGTGCTGCAAAAGCAGGACGGGACGCGCTCGGCGCTGCCGGCGCAGGCGAATCGTTTCGAGGTGTACCGGACGCGCGAGATTGCAATCGCGCGCGGTGACCGCATTCGGATTACGAAAAACGGTGAGGCGAAAGTCGAATGCCAGGCCCGTGGGACCAGATTGAACAACGGCGATATCTTCACCGTCGAAGGCTTCACGAAGGACGGCGATATCCGTCTTGAAAAAGGCAAGTTGTTGCCCAAAAACTGGGGGCATCTGAGCCTTGGTTACACCGATACGTCCTATTCGAGCCAGGGCAAGACAAGCGACCGGGTGTTTATTTCCGTGGGGGATGAATCGCTGCCCGCCGTTAATCAGCAGGGCTGGTATGTGGCGGCCTCGCGCGGCCGGGAAATGGCGAAGATTTATGTCGATTCAAAGGAAGACGTGCGCAACGCGATTGCGCGGACCGGGCTGCGGCTTTCGGCGGTGGAGCTGACGCAAACCAAGGTCCCCCCGTCATGGCGGTCGCGTTTCTATGAATCGCTGGAGCGTAACCGCATCGGCCGATTCCTGAAAGCACGCGCCGCGGCGATTGCCGATCGCTGGCGCGGGCCGGAGATTGGTTATGCCTGAAGCAAGAAGCAAGTTTGTCGAGCGGATACTCGACACGAAGCCGGAGGACGGCAAGGCGTTCACCAGCGAGCGCCAGCTTACGGCGCAGGCATTCAATCTCCATGTGGAGAGGCGGGATGGAAGGCATTCTGAAGGATTCGCCTGGTCACATTACGTGGGCTACCAGTGGACAGATGATGGCGCCCACGAAACGCTCGTCTTGCTGTTCGGGACGCGCGCCATTGAAATTGAGGGCCATAACCTTGGCGTGCTGGTGGCTGAGATCCGAGAGGGCCAGCTCAATGGCATAAAGGAACTGACATCGGCGCAAGCGACCCTGAAGCAGGCTAATGCGGAGAAGGAGCCGATCATCAGCGGCATAAAGATGTACCCCGATTTCGCTGAGATTCTGCGGGACATCAAGGGTGAGGACGATGACAAAAATAGACACGCTCGAAAGTTTGAACGATGACGAATTGCAGGCGGTAATCGACCGCTCGAATGAACTGCTGAAACAGCGCGACGATAAGCGCAAGGCGGAAGCGATAGAGCAGGTGCGGATACTGCTTGCATCCGTCGGCCTGAGCCTGAAAGACCTGAACGGGAAAGCGAAGGCAAAAGCGAAGGGGCCGGTTTACCACGGCGGGCACACGTACCAGCACCCCACAAACAAGGCCCTGACGTGGAAGGGCGCTGGCAAAAAGCCGGGATGGCTGGTCGCGCTCGAAGCCGAAGGCGGGAAGGCGGTCGAAATTGCCTGACTATAGCCGATCAGAACATCTCGCGTTAATACGCAAATACTTGAAAGATGATGACGCGTACTCGGCGCTAACCGGCGCCCTCGATAGGTTAGAGACGATCATACAGGAAGCGAAGGAGAAGCGTTGCTATTGCTACAGCGCCAGAATCGAACACGGAAGCCTGTCTTTCCGGCTGCGGTTCCAGAACTACGACGGAGGCGAATACAAGAAAAGCCTCTCTTTCGCAAAGCTGTATGAGCGGAGCGGGAAACCATTCCTGTTAGAGACGGCTATGAATTTGAGTTCGGCAATCGATAGCCTTGTGTTGAACACCGATGGAATCCAGGCAATGAGGCGTATTCGCCGGCACGCAGGCCGACGCGAAGCCTGATAGCGGGCGTTACGGGCAGCCAGCCCGTAGGGAGGGGTGGCGGAAGCCCAACGGGCTGAAGCCAGGGGAGGGGCTCCTCCCCACAAAGTAAGCCGCAACAGGCGGCAAATCAAAAAGGAGCAAAACAATGGACGCTATACGTGTGTGTAATCGCGCCGGGCGAAGGCTCGGCATGGTCTTAATCATCATGGCATTGGCTTTAATGCCTTGTCTGGCCGGTGAGGTGATTTATACGGTCACCGGGACGGTAGCGGTGGGCGTTGACGATAGGAACTACTTCGGGCTCGGTAAGAAAATACCGGAAGGAACTCCGTTTACTGCAGTGGCTACTTTCGACGATACGAAAACGCGTGTAGTTCGCAACGACGTATGTCCGGAGAGCGAGTCTACGGTGAGAGGTGGTGCTCTCTCCGATGTTCGACCGGACGGCACCAGAGATCCCTCGGCGGGAACCGCGACGGTAACGATCAACGGCAGGCCAATCGAGTTTGGCAAGAGAGCGACCGCAGGCTCTCAGATATCGCGTTATTTCCACTGTTGGTGCAACAACATGCCAAGCAAAATCTCTATCCTCGTAATGGACGGCAGATGGATGGGAATGGGTCCGTCGCCCTATGCCTCGTTTACGATAACCGTGGAGGTTCCGGATACGCCGAAGGGCACGACATGGACCACGCCCGGCACATTCACAAAAACCAGCGGCACGCTGTCGATGAATTCGTTTTCGAGCAATGATGTATCGGCATCGCTCAATGTTAAGTCCATCGTCGTTACGCGTAAGTGAAGCCTCTAGCGCTGGCGCTGCTCGCAGCGTTGCCGCTCCTGCTGGATTCGGTGGGCGTACATTCCCTCCGATACCAGCGCGGTTGCCACGGCGGCGATGCGAATCCAGCGCCAGCGTTTTTCCGGGTCGTTGATGACCTCGCCGATAACCAGAGGTGCCATGATTCCACCCATGCGAATCCAGTGGCCGGCGGCACCCATGCTGGTATGCGGATTACGGAAGGCCTGCCTTTCGGCTGTTGCTATTTGAGGTTGTGTTACATATGGCTGCATTCGCGTGAAGGTTATGTCGTCAAAACCGCTTCGTCAAGAGCTGAAGCAGGCAGTGATACAGAGGCCAGCCTTGCGGTGGCCGCGGCATGGTATCTGGCATCGAGCTCGATTCCGAGATAATGGCGGCCCAGCATTTTGGCGGCAAGCAGCGTGGAGCCGCTTCCGGCGAAAGGGTCGAGCACCGTGGCACCGGGAGCCGAATAGGTCTGGATGAAAGGCAGCAGGACGGAGACAGGTTTCTGGGTGGGATGAAGCCGGTTTCCGGTGTTCTCGTCCCAGGCGATGACATCGCCAAGCGGCTGCTGTGGCCTCGGAGGATTGCCCTTGGCCAGAAGATACCCGCATTCATGCTGGCATCGGACATGGCCAACCGAAGAGGTGTACCGTTTTGGAAAGCTGAAGTGCCCGACGGGGCGAAAGCCGGCGGCGCGAAACGCCTCCATAAAACGGTCAGCATGCGGCCAGCCGTAGAAGGTGAAGCAGAATCCGTCTACCTGAAGTACGCGGTATATCTGGGCGAATGCAGGCTTCAGCCAGGCGTCGGCAGAATCGTTCTGCATACCGCGCCCGTCGCGCGGACGATAACGGACCAGGTAGGGCGGGTCGGTCAGAATGAAATCGACGCTTTCGGAGGCCAATCCCGGAAGAATTTTCACGCAGTCGCCATGAATGATGGTGTTAGGGAGAATGGTCATAGCGGCTTCCTTTCAACTGGGGTTGTTTGGGAGGGCGTCGCCAGCGATGCGGATAGGACACTGCGTATCGTGGACCTTGCCGTACCAGCTGCGGGTCGAACAGGTGCACGCCTCGCTGTCGCTCGCGATTTGGCGCAGTGCATCCCTCATTCCTGGGGCGGCCGCGAGCAGGGGGCGTATCGCCTTCCATTCATCGATACGCTCCTCGTAATCCGGGTCGCGCCCGCTGCTCCGAAGCGCATTTTCGGCCCAGCGGTCCAGGAATTCATCGCCGAGCTGCAACAGCCGGTCGGCGTCCTGCGCACTAAAGAGCGGCAGGTTAAAGTCATCGACCTTGCCCGAGCGCTCGCACTGCGGGCATAGTATCGCGCTGCTGCCATCCCATTCCATGTCGCCCCTGGCTTCGGCACCGTTGTCGGCCACATGCGCGGTCACGAGGGCGGATATGTAGAAATGGTCTTCGTTGCCGCAGTCAGGACAGCGGATTCCACGCAGGCAGTTGGTATTGCGGGGCATGGCTATTCCTCCCTGTTGCGGGCGAGTGAATCGTCGCCGATGGCCAGCGTGCCGAGCAAATCGATTTCGTCGTTGTCGTACACGTCGATGACGATACCGGTCTCGACGCGCAGAATGCTGATGTCGAAAATATCGTCCACGCGGACATAGACGCGGTCTTCATTGCGTTCATCGGTTTCGGGCGGGGTGTATTCGAATGTAGTCATCGGCGAACTCCTTTTAGGTAAGGGATGAAAGGGAAGGGGCGGCATCGCTGCCGCCCCTCGTGAGGCTACGCCGCCTGCTCGACAGCGGGCTTGTCCTCCTTCCTACGTGTGCGCTCGAAACTGAGCGTCCATCCGTCATCCACGCCGCGATTGCGGTTGAGGAAGTATTCGCCGGAGGAGAAGCTGGGGTCGTCGAAGCTGACCTTGTAGAACGTGCCGTATTTGCCGTTGTATTGCCATGCGGCGGCAATCTTCAGTTCGCCGACGAAACCCTCGATTGCCGGTGCCTTGCTGTTGGTCCGGTTGAGAACCCGGTGGAACTCGACCTTGAGCTTGTGCGAAAGCGTTTCGATAGTGCCCTCGTAGCCGCTGTTGGTCGCTTTGAAAAATCCGATGTTGTAGCCCATGATGTAGTCTCCTTTTGGTGTTTGGAGGCCGCACCGTGCAGCCTCGCTTACGGCCAGATATCAGCGGGCGGAAAGGGAGCGGTGCATAGAATCTTGCCTCGCGAGGAATTGACCGAAGGGAAAGGGGAAGATTCGTCATTGCACCCAGCGACCGCCGACCGCATCGTGGCCGTCATAAAGCGAGTGGCAGGGGTCGCGGCGGAGTGCGAAAGGGGAGGGCGTGAAAGGCAGCCCTTGAATCGGTGTTCAAATCGCGGGAAACACGGCGGGAGTATCATGGCGATATGACAGCCCCAAGCGATGACATGAAAATTGCGGCACGTCATGAGGCCGGACATCTCGTGGTGGCGGCAGTTGAGGGTTTGCGATTGCGAGACGAGGGCATTATCCTGGCGGCGGATGCCCAAGGTATAGCGTGCTATTGTAAAGAGGCGAAAAGCGATCCGGAGCGAAAGAGCGTGGCGAAAGCAACGTATGCCGGATATTACGCCGAAAGTCGGTTTTGCGCAGCATTGGGCCTGCCGGGGAAACCTGAAGATTGGCAGGCGTGGGGCGATGGCGACGAAGCTGCGAAGATTATAAATGCAATGGATGATGCGAGTCTGAAAAACGGGACTGTGAGCGCAACCATGGCCGAGTTGCAGGCGGCTGCCAAAGCCTTCGTGGAACAGCACTGGAGAGCCATTGAGGCAGTAGCAGATGCGCTCCTGGCAAAGCCATTGGAACCGCTCAGACAATTCAAGAGCGGCAACAGATGGACCGACCAGAGTGAAGCCAGGCACTTAACCGGGGCGGAGGTAGCGGATGTGCTGAATGGGATAGGCATCCGGGTAGCAGTAGTCGCTAACTGTTAGGGTTATGCAGTAGCTTTCTTCGCCGCCCAGCGCTTTTTCATGGCGATGCTGAGCGCCTTCCGGCCTGCAGCGGTGATGCCGCCCTTCGGTTTGGCTGCCCTCGCTGGCGCTTTCGCCGGCGCGGCAGATTCGCCCCGAATCTTGGCCCACCTGGCCCGTTGAGCTTCCTGCATTCTCTTACGGGCGGCGGCGCTGAACTTTCGCCGGGTTCCTTTCGCGGGAGCTGACTCGGCGGTTTCCGCTGTGCCGTTCATCATGCCGCGGAGTTCCGCGATCTGGGCGTCCAGTTCCTTCTTCTGTGCCTCGAAACCGGCAATGGCGGCTTCGATGATGGTGTTCGTGAGTTTAGCCATGGTTCCAATTCCCCACACCATGATGGCACAGGCTGGCGTCACCCAATTAAAGGGGAGTGATTTAGGGGTGAATCTGTGCCACAATGGCTGTGCTCCTGGGTGCGAGCGCAACGAAGACAGCCATGGGAATCAATCTCATACTTGGCGTGCTTAGCTCAATCATTGCTAGCATCATTGTAATTGTGGCGTCTCGTGTATCGTTGCGCTGGTTACGAGCTTTTCCTCGGGGTGTTGAATTTGTTGTGCCAAATCGTCAGGACTACACATCACGCATCGCGACGCAGATTCGAAGGAACAAGAACACGCTCTTTTTCAAGGGCTTCACTGGCTATGATCTCTTCTCTTCTGATTTAATTCGCTGCGCTCTGGAAGAAACTCGTGTCGACAGTTGGAAGGAGCTTGTTTTCATTCTTTCCGATCCAGCAAGCGCCGCCTTCCAAATAGAGCCAAATCGCTTTTACACGGCCGAGCGACTTAGCGCGATGCAAGAGATGATTGTTGATTTTCTGCGCGAGCGGCTGCTCGCGAATGGTAATCGAGACGGATCGGCAATGCGCGGTATTTACTACATAACCGAATCGCTCTCGGTGATCAATCTGCTTGTGCTGGATTCGGAAGCATTCGTGTTTTTTCGCGGTTTCAACAAGGCTGAAGGAGCGTCTGGACAGGTCATTATCCGGCTTGACCTGTTGAGATGCCCGGAGCTGATTCGTGAGCTTGTCGCGTTCGTGAAGCAGCATTACATTAGTCAATATGCTGCTGTCAGCAGGGCGTCCTCGGGCTCATGATCCGCAGTAAGCTAGTCACGAATCATGGCACCATCGCGGCCGCGCGGTTTTCAGACTCGACCCGGCCGGTAAATCCGACGGATTTTTCGCTCGGTTCTGGCGTCTCGGCAACCACCTGCGCCTCATGCTTATCAAGATCCAGCGCAGCGTTTAGCTGGGCCTGTTTGGCCAATAAGTCCCTGAGCCGAACCTCGTGCTCGAACGGCTTGTTGAGTTGCGCCCGGTAGTCCGTGAGCGCCTTTTCCTGCCGCTCGATATCCCGCTGTTCTTCCTCGGCTTTGCGGTCAAGCCCGCGCAGGATGTGTTCAATGCTGGCAATCGTCCCCTGCGGGCTCTCGGGGTTGAGGTTGGCTCTGTACATTTCCTTTCCGCGGATGAAGAGGTCCGGCATTCCGTCCTGAATCTGGCTGCCACGGCTTAAGATTTCAAACCCCTTGTAATGCCCGCGCACCTTGAGGGTCTGGTCATCGCGCCATGACATGACGACGGTGTTCAGAGCGTTCCCGGCGTCCTCGCGCGCACCCTTGCCCGAGTATTCCCGGTTTCCGACTTTCATTATGAAGTCGCCGTCATATGCGTCGCGCGTTGCGATGTCGGCGGCGACGGCGGCGTGATACTTCTTAGAATCCGCGATTTTCTCGGGCAGGTTCTTCACCTGCCAGCGGATATTGTGCTGCTGGTTGATGTGGGAAGCGCGGAACTGGTCGAGCTTGCGGATTTCGGTATCGACCTTGACCTTTTCCATGACTGCCGGGTTGCCCGAGGCGATGGCCTTGATCTCGGCGTAAGTCAGCGCGCCGCCCTCCAGGTCCTCCGCCTGGCGCACGGTGACGCTGCCGTTCATCACCTGATTGATGAAGCGGGCCTTGGTCTCCAGCGTCTGCCACATATAGGCGTCAAAGGAGCCTTCCGTTACGTAGCGGTGGATGTGGACGGCCGCGTTGTCGTTGCCCTGGCGAAGTATCCGGCCTTCGCGTTGCTCCATGTCGCGGGGCCGCCACGGAGCATCGAGGTGGTGCAGCGCCACGAGGCGCTTCTGGACGTTCGTCCCGGCGCCCATTTTCTCGGTAGAGCCAAGAAGGATGCGGATGCGGCCGGCGTTCACGGCATCGAAGAGCGCCTTTTTCTGGATATCGGTATCGGCGTCGTGAATAAAGGCGATTTGCTTCTCAGGAACGCCTCTTTCGATGAGTTTCTGGCGGATTTCATCATAGATGTTGAAGCGGTCCTTGTTTGGAGTCGAGAGGTCGCAGAAGACAAGCTGGGTCGAGCGCTTATCCGCCGTGTCCTGCCAGGTCCGGTAGATTTGTTCGATGGCGCGGCTGAGTTTGGTGTCGCCGTCGATTTCCGCGAAGGGCTTCACCAGGCGCATGTCGAGCGCCGCTTTCCTGCCGTCACCGGTGATCTTCAGCATGTTGTCCACCGACGGGTCGATCTTCGAGCTCTTGAGCTTGCGTGCGCGCTCCACCAGCGTTTCGACGTAATCGCGAAGCTGGGGCGATGCCGGAGCGGCGGTGATATCCGGCTTGCCGCCGTGGATTTCCGGTCTGGGAAGGTGGAGCATATCAGCGGTCTGCACGTCGGCGAAGCTGCGAAACATCGACAGCAGCTCGGGCAGATTCACAAACTTCGCAAACCGCGTATGCATCCGGTAGCCCGAGCCGTCCGGGGCCAGCTCCAGCGCGGTGACGGCCTCCCCGAAATTAGCAGCCCAGGCGTCGAAATGCTCGACTCCCGCCGCCGCGAGCAGCTCCGGCGCAAGGTAGCGCAGCAGCGTGTACATCTCAGCCATCGTGTTCGATACCGGGGTGCCGGTGGCAAAGACCGTGCCGCCGCCACGCTCGGCGAGATACCGCGTCTTCATGAACATATCGAGCGCGCGGTTGCTCTCGGTATTGGGAAGCCCGGCGATGCGGTTCATTTTACTGACGAAGCCGAGATTCTTGAACAGATCCGACTCATCGACGAACAGCCGGTCTATTCCCATCTGCTCAAAGGTGACGGTATCGTCTTTTCTTTCGCGGTCGGCACGCTCCTTGAGCTTCGCCTCCAGCCGCTTCTTGGCTTTCTCAAGGTCCTTGACGATTCTGCGGTTGTCGCCTTTCTCCGCTTTCATCTCCCGGATGGCGTCTTCGAGCTGGTCTTTTTCCTTGTTCACGAATCGCGCGAAGGTTTCATCCGACACCGGCAGCAGCTCGAAGGATTTGTGGCTGACGATCACGGCGTCATAGTTGCCGGTAGCGATGCGCGCCATCGCTTTCTGGCGGTTACCGGCCGCGAAGGCATCCTTGCCGGCGACGAAGACATGCGCGTGCGGATAGAGTTGCAGAAACGCCGCGCCCCATTGCTCGACGAGATGGTTAGGAACGACGATCATCGGCTTGGTGGCAAGGCGGAGACGCTTCATCTCCATCGCGGCGGATATCATCTCGAACGTCTTGCCGGCGCCGACGCAATGGGCAAGCAGCGTGTTGTCGGCCTGTAGCATTCTCCAGACCGCATCTTTCTGGTGCTTGTCGAGATCCGCCTTGCGCAGCATCGAGCGGTTCATCCCCGGAAATGTCAGGTGCGAACCGTCGTACGTGCGCAGCCGGAGATTGTTGAACGTGTCGTTGTAGAAACGCGCAAGTCGCTGCGCGCGCGCTTCGTCCTGCCATACCCACTCGCTGAAGCGGTCCTTGAGTTTCTGCTGGGCTTCGCGCGCGGCGATCGTCTCCTGCTGGTTGACGACGCGCGTGTCCTTGTCTATCTGGTCGTACACGGTGGGCGTGCGCCCATTGAGCGCGTCCTCGATGAGGTCGGTGGCGCGCACGCGCGGCGTGCCCCACGTCGTGGTATTGCCGACCGCCGATCTCGCGTAGTGGTCAAGCGTCAACGCCCAAGTGGCGATCGCGCCAGCATGCGTAACGGTGACGAAGGACTTTGGCATGTCGAGCGTCTCGCAGATGAAATCCTTGATGTCGCTTGCGGGGATCCACGACGATCCCAGTCTCGCGCTGATGTCACCGGGAAGGAGATCGGCGGGCTGGACGGCTTTCAGCGCTTCGATATTGCGCTGGTACGAATTGTCGAGGGCTGCGGCAGCCTCCGCCGTCTTGAGCTTGGCGCGGACATTGCCGCTTAGGTACCGATCTGCCGTTTCCCAGTCGCCCTCCGGGTTGCGGTAGACCATGCCGTCGAGCTCGTGCTGCATCTGCCGGGGATTCCTGCCGGTAAGCGACTCCATGCGCTTCCAGTCGATGCCGCCGGTTTCGTTGAGCGATATCGCCAGGGCTTCCGCTGCGGTGTCAACGTGGCTGGCGGGCGTGTATTTCTGCAATGTTCGGCGTTCGAATATCGCGGTCTTCGTGGCGCGCTTGCGCTCGGCGTCGTAATTCTCAAGGGAGAGCAGCAGGGGCTGATCCGGGTCGCCGGCAAAGGCGCGGAGATTTTCGCGCGAGGAAAGGGGACCATACCCGAAAACGAAGGAGTCATAGATGCGGTTAAGCATCCGGCGCGCCTCGACGATGGTTTCCTCGGGGGCATCTTCAAGCTGCGTCCTGAAAACCAGCCTCACCGCATCACGTACTGCCATCATTCCCCGCACGCGCGCGGCGGCAGTTCCGGTGAGGCCGGTCGGCGTGAGGCGGTTGCCGTCGCGGATGACGATCTGGCCGTCCTTCTCGCCGTAAGCGCCATCCTTGATGCCGGTGAAGGCTTCCGCGTCCAGCACCGCAGGCGGAGGGCCGCGGCCTTCGTCCTTCGGTATGTACACGCCCGCAGGCAGTGTGTGGACTGCGCCGGAGAGCAGCTCGGGTGTCAGAGGCCCCGATAGGGTAGGCTCGGCTCCGCGGTACATCGTCCCGTCCAGTTTCATTTGCCCAAGCATCATCTGCGGATGGCGGGCGTAATATTCATTCACCTCGACGGGACCGTCCGGAGAGTCAATGGTTTCAAGTGCGCTCCAGGATTCGCCGGAAGGCTGCGCGCCGGGCTGGCGTTTGCGCAGAAACAGAATGTCGGTGGTCACCTCCGTGCCGGCATTGCCCTTGAATGCGGTGTTGGGAAGGCGGATGGCTCCTAGCAGATCGGCTTTCTCCGCGAGATAACGCCTCACGGTTGCGTCCTGCTTGTCCATCGTGTAGCGGCTGGTAATCAGCGCCATCACACCGCCTGGTCGGACCTTCTCCAGCGATTTGGCGAAGAAGTAATCATGAATGGACCGCGTGAGCTGGTGCTTTACCGAGGGGTCGTGCACCCCGTAATCGCCAAACGGCACGTTGCCGACGACAGCGTCGAAGTAATTGTCGGGCAGCGGCGTTTCCTCAAATCCTTTCTCGAAAACGCAGGAATCCGGGTAGAGCTTCTTGGCGATCCGCGCCGTGATGGAGTCGAGCTCGACGCCGGTGCGGTGTCCCTCCATCGGCATCAGCCCGAAGAAATGCCCGACACCCATCGCCGGCTCCAGGATGTTGGCACCGCTCTTCAGGCCCATGCGCTCCAGCGCGGACCATATACCGGAAATCACCAGCGGCGACGTGAAGTGCGCATTCGGCGTCGAGGCGCGCGCGGATTCGTATTCCGGCTCCGTCAGCAGTTTGCCTAACTGCTCGGCGGTGGCGTCCCATTCCTGCCGTCGCCGATAGGGCGATTCAAAGACACCGGCGAGTCCGCCCCAGCCGACATAACGCGCAAGAACCGCTTTCTCGTCGTCCGTGGCTTCGCGGTTCTCCCCTTCGAGTACTTTAAGCAGCCGGATGGCTGCGATGTTGTCGCGTGCCTTTTCGTGCAGGCCGCCCTGGCCGATGCGGTGCGCGTCGGTTATCCGGAAGTCGCGGGAGGGGCGGGGCGCAGAATCGTTGTCGAGGAAGACTCTTCCGGCAGCAGGAATTCGTTCAGCATCATCTCCCAGGCCTGGTGGTGTTCCATTTTCTTCACCGACACCAGCTCGTACAGGAAGTCGGTCATCCGGTCGGCCGTCTCCTGCAGGGCCGTCTCCAGCCGGTGCTGACGGCGCAACTGCGCCAGCATCTTCGGCTGGCAGCGGCTCCAGTGCGTCAAAATCAAGCTGCTCAGGCGGTCGTGCTCGGCCATGCGTTGATCCTGTTTTCCGTGCCGGCTCCGATGCAACCGGAGCGGGATTATCTTCTACAGGCACTTCGGAGAACAGGTCAAGCTGATTTGTGTAGTCGGGCGTGACTACGGTCTTGGGAATCCATCGTTTTGCGCGGTAAGGCATGGCCATGATTTCACCCGCATAAGTTGTGTTTGGCAATTTAATTACATCCGCCGGTTTTGCAAGCGGTAAGGCAAAGCGTGCTGGCATGGGAGTCTCCAATGGCTGTGATTAACGGGTAGTATCCGGGCTTCCGGCAAGATGGGGATAGGTCGCGAGGAGCCGATCCTGGAAGGCGGTGGCTTCCGCCTCAGTCGCGAAGTCCTCGAAGTCGTCGGTGCCGCCGGTGCGAAGATGGCCGAAGACGCACCAGAAATGGGCATCGCCGGGATCGCACTGCTCCACGATTGGGTTGTCCAGGCTGTCGGTGCCCACCACCATGCAGGGATGAATTTCCAGGGCGTCGAAATCCCGGATGTTCTGCATCCATCGTGGCGTGAGGGCCTTTGCAGCATCGATGGGTGACGCCGAGGTCCCTGTTTTAGCCGTAAGTGCGTCCAGGTCCGTCAGGCCAGGAGTGGCCTGATCGCTGTTTTGAAGGGTGTCTTCGAGTTTTTGCGCCCGGCCCATCCACGGCTGCGGGCGTATGGCCTTGACCCAGTCGGCAAATGACGGGATGAAGCCCAGATCCTCGCGGACATGCTGCTCGCCGACCCATCGGGTCGGAATGATGCGACCGCTGGAGAGAGTAAGCGTGTGGCCGAAGATCGTCTGCGCCATAAAGATGCCTTCGGCGTGGTGGCGCAGCGCCCGGTGGCGGAAGTCGGCGATGATCTTCTTGGATTCGTCGAACCAGTCGTGGATGGGCTGGTAATCCGCGGCCGTGCCGCCCCATTTCTTCACGCTGGAGAGGGAGTGGTGGTATGGATGGGCCATTGATTCCTCCCTCAAAAACTGTGGCTGTGGTTGGTGGACTCCGTGTAGAACTGGTTGAAGTCCAGCTCGATCCGCCGCTCGTCGACATGGAAGGTGAAGTCGCCCTGGCCGCCGTCGTTGTTCTCCCAGCCGCCATGCTCCTGCGAGAGGTAGTCGAAGCAAATCTCCTCGATGGCGTCGCGGAGAGACAGTTTCGAGGTATCGGGCTTGCCGCCGTTCCATGGGGCGCGGAGCATGTCCACCTGGACGCTTGGCAGGTCAACCGGTGCATCACCGGCTTGTGCGAGGACCTCCTGTATCTGGCCGCTGTCGCCGCCGCCATCGAAGGTGACGGTTACCAGCGTGATCGACGCGGCAGACAGAGCGGCAAATATAGTGGTCTTGTTGGCGGTATTTGCTTCGGCCAGCGCCTTTGCATGGGCTTGGTATTGCATCATCATTTCAGTGACGACCTCGGTCATGCGCTTTTCTCCTTCTCAAGTGCGGCGATGCCACCATGGCCTCGCTTCGGCGCGGTTTCAGCGGGCGGAGGGAGCGACGGCGCAACTGGAAAATTTGTCTATGCGCGAGGAATCCGCGAAGCGGAGGGGAAATTTTCGATTGCGGCGGATGCGCTGCCCGCTATGCGCCGGGGGAAGCGAGGGCGGTGGCTATGGGGACGCTCGCCTGGGTTGTTGCCAGGTTGGTGGCGATCAGGACAGGAACCTCGCCGACGCGCCCAAGCACCGCGGCATCGAAATCGTCGATCCGCACCAGGGTGATCCTTCCCTGGCTTGAGGGCGAATAACCAGACTCCGGCGGCGCTCCGTCAGCCCCGGCTAGAGTTTCGGCAGGGAGTTACGAAGCTGGTGCGGCGTCTGTTGCGTGCGGAGGCCGCACTTGTCGCCGTTCGAGCATTGCAGAACTTTTCGGTCGTCTTCAATGGCGGATGCAAAAAGCGTAACCCGAGACGGGTCCGTGCGGGCAAGAGTCACAATAAAACAAAACACAGATTAGATCAGTGGCCATGTACCCTCCAAGCTTCAACAATGTTGCGAGAAAAAAGCACTAGACACGATCGCAGCATTTTGGTTACAATATGCGGCGTAACAAAAATCCAGGGATGACAAATCGCCAATGAAAATCATTGCCGCTGTGGTGGAGCTTCGTGTTGCGATACTACTGTTACACGGGAATTCCATATCTTCATTCTATTAGCCATGATTAGTCTGTTTAAAGAAATTAACATTGAGCATTATCTAATTCTATAACCATCGCAATTACATCAAAGAGTTATTGAATAAAACGACTCCTCTTGCCCAGGCATCCTTTGAGCGAGTTACGTGTGTCGATCGGGGTCATGGGGTGCCCATTTGGGAAGGCCACAGTGCATGCATTGGCGTTGAGTACAACTAATTCGCCACTCTGGGCCGACAAAGAATAAGTTTTTACAGCGTGGGCATCGAAAGGCAAAGAAACTACAGCCGATTAACATGCCAATGAGGAAATCAATGTCAGCTAGGTATTGCTTCGTATCATGATCGGTAGTGAATGCATTATTACCGATAACCATTAGTCCCAGCGCTACACACAGCATAAGTATTGCGAGCACACGTAAGCGCCTCCAAGCACGCGTATAGAGCTGCGAGTTCTCAGCCGTACTGACATTGTTGCCGCCTTTAGACAAGTTCATGAAACATACTCACTTGTACTCGCAATTTGCGGCATCAGTTCGCGTTTTATCTGTACCACTGGGGTCTACCGGCTTTTGGAACAGGAGCAGGTATCTCAGATAGCGGCATTCCATATGTCTCGGACAGACCGCCCGGCGGCCATTGAAACCCATAGCCACTACTATCAGAATTCTGGCCATAAGACAAGGCATATCCTCCCTGAGTTGTCCATCCATTGCAAAACGCCCACATGTTCGACACGTACTTTAGTGTCACAGTTGGGCCGGGCCAACCTATTCCAGAATCGAAATATCCATAGCCAGCTTGGTTAAAGGTAAAACCAAGACATACACCCGCGCAAACACCACCACCAATGACGAACCCGGGGCCTTGCTCATTTACCGGTGGTGGGGGCTCGCAATCCTCTGGAGGAAGCCCATGATTTATACAAGAATATTCGCTGCCTAGTCCGTTAGTATCATTAAAGTTTATAGTATTTGCGCGAACATATGCGTACAAGTTGATGCCCGCTGATTCCTTTAGTGGATCACGGTTGAGCCACCTTCCGGTGTTTCCATCCATCGGCCGGGTAGCGGACAGGTTGAGAGCGCTCGCGGCGTGGTAGAACAACCCGCCGTAACGGTAATCCGTCGGCGTGATGCCGTTGCTTCGGGCTATCGCGCCGTAGGGAGTATAGTCGTACGAGTGCACGAGGACGCCGGTACTGCCATCCAGCACGTCGCGCACAGAGCCGAGCTGGTCGGGCATGTAAAGAAGCTTGCGGCCGGTGCTGACGTTGTATTCACCTTCGTCGAGGTCGCGGCGCTGCACATTGTCCGAGCCGTCGCGGGTCTGGCAGATGGCGGAGCCACACCACTGGTAGCGTGTCGTCGTCGTGCCTCCGGTTGCGGCAGTTTCCACGTCCTGGAGCCGGTGGCCAAGGCCGTCATAGCTGAAGTTGCTTTTCGCGCTGCTGCCGACATAATCAATCTCGATGAGCCGGTTCTCGGCGTCCCACCTGTAGGTATGCGTGCCGTCGCCACTGAGCAGATTGCCGTCCGCGTCATAGGTGTAGGTCTTGGCTCCCCAGGTCTTGATCTGGTTCAGCGCGTTGTAGGTCGGCTTGACGGTACTGCCGGGCTTGGTCACCGTGGTGGCGTTGTCGAGATCGTCGTAGGCGTAGGAGAAGTCGCCCGGTGTCGTCGCCGTGGCGCTCAGCAGCCGGTCGATACGGTCATAGCCGTAGGCGTGCGACTGCGTCGCCCATGGGTGGCCGGGCGCGGCCATGTCGGTAATGCTCTTGATGTCGTACGGGTCCTGCGTCGTGCCTGAGAGCAAATACGAGAGGGCATAGCTGCGCGAGACGCCGGAATTCGTGATGCTGATCAGCCGCCGGTCGTTGACGTTGGTGTCATAGGCCCAGGAGGTCGAGACGCTTGTCGCGCCGTTTGTCACGCCGCGGCTGGTGGTCTGGTCCGTCTGACCGAGATATCCGTAGGTGAACGAACCTAGCGGCGTGTCATGCGAATTCAAACGACTGATGAGGTCGTAGCCGAACGTCTCGTTGCCGCCGACGATGTTGCGTCCCGAAAGCCGGCCCAGCGCGTCATAGGTGAGGCTCATAGTGTCGTTGGCCGGAATGCTAGTGAACGGGCCGGCAACCGACGAAAGCTTCAGCGCGCCGTTGGTGCCGATGGGAGTGTAGGAATAATTCGTGGTGCCGATCCCGTCCACCATCGAGGAAAGGCGCGGAAAATACGGGTCCCAGGTGAAAGTGACATTGGGGGTGGGATTCACCGTGCTCGTGTAGGTAATTCCGGTGATGCGGTCGTCTGTGGCATAGGTGAACGTCTTCACCTGCCCGAGCGCGTCGGTGATCGAATGCAGCCGGCTGATGGTCTTCTCGTAGGCATATGTCTCCGTCTGAGCGCTTGCTGTTCCGTACGCGTATACCTTATCGATGGGGCGACTCTGTGCGTCGATATCCCAGTGCGTGTCGTTGCCGTTCGCATCAATGATGTCCTTCAGCGTCCCGTCCTCGTAATAGTCGTAATTCGTGGTGCGTGTCGCGGTGGCGGAAATGGGCTCGGTCACCGAGATCAGGCGCTGGTCTGCATCATAGTTGTACGTGGTGGCGCGTCCCAGGCGGTCGGTATGCTTGCGCAACTCCAGGCTGGGCGTACCGGCATGCGCCCCGCTCTGGAAATTGTAGCTGTACAGATCCGTGGTGTTATCCGGATAAGTGATCTTGGTTATCCGGTCGAGATTGTCGTAAGCATACGTAAGCGTGTAGCCTTCCGAATCGGTCCGCGTCTGTATCCGGTCGGCGCTGTCGTAGGTGAGTGTCAGCGCCGTGGCGTTGTTTGCGTTTATTACGTTACTGAGGCGGCCCAGCGCGTCGTAGTTGTAGGTCGTGACGCCCGAATCGGGGTCGGTAACGGATTGAAGCTGTCCCGCCGCATTGTAGGAGTAATGCCAGGTCTGCCCATCAGCGCCGGTGTAGGTTTGCGGCTGGTGCTGGTCGTTATAGTCTGCGAATGTCGCAATGGTCGTGTAGGTCGAAGGCGCGGTGAGCTGCTGCACGGTCAGCAGATCGATGTTATTTGAGGCATAGGTATAGGTCGTCGTGCGGTTTAAGGGATCGATCGCGGTGAGCGGGAGACCTACGCTGTTGTACGTAGCCTGTGTCAGTTGGGGGCTTCCGTTATCGAGAACCCGATCAATTCTGATCGGCTTCATCAGTGTGCCACTGTAATAATAGAAGTTAACGCTCATTCCCGGATAGTTATAGTACACCTGGTTTGCCTCCAGAGGCTTTTTTAGGTAGCCGAGCTGGTTCGTGACATAAGGCGTATTTTGGTAGAGGTGCAAGAAATGGTGTATGGTGGGATAGGCAAAATTCTCGGCGGTAGGATTGCCATTTGCGTCCGTCGTGACACCCAGCGCCGAGGCGTGACGGTTCCAGTAATAGGTATTTCGCCACTGGAAGAGGCCGTTGTCAGTGCCCATCGTGAGGGCAGGGGGGATGACTGCTTCAGAAGGGGTATGTGTCACCGCATCATCCTGATAGAAGTACAGGTAGTCTACATAGCCAAGCGGATCAGTCATCGCCAGCGACCGGGCGTAGCTATAGGGTTGGGGGTCGTTGGGGTTAAGCGTCTCGGAGAATTTCGAGGTGCCGTACGGGGTCGCGAGTTGCGTAATGAAGGTCGAGTCCGTCGCGGAACCGTAAGTGAACGTCGATTTGATGCCGATGGGGTCCTTAATGCCGGTCAGTTGGCCTGCCGTATAGCTGAGCTGCGATGTGCGGCCGAACGGATCGGTGATCTCGGTGATGAGCAGCGGATAGCCTTCCAAATCATAGCTGAATAGGGTATTCCGTCCCATTGCGTCCGTGACGGAGGTGATGCGAAACGTGGCATCATAATTGAGTGTTGTGGTATTGCCGGCGGGATCGATGAGCTGCGTGAGAAACATCAGGCGTGGACTGGTGGTTGCGCCGTTGGAAAGGCCGTAAATCTCCGTGGACCCGTCCGGCATGTTCCGCTGATAGGAAGTCGCCGGGCCACTCGGAGGATTGCGAACGAGTAGGGAATTATCGTACGTCTCCGGCACGAAAGCCCCTGTGGATTTGTTGTAGATGGGCTGCGAGTTAGGTGCTACCACCAATGTATAGTCGAACCCGCCCCCGCCCGACATAATACGCGTCACGCTGCTGCCGGGATTGTTCGGATCGTCCTGTACGTAGCTGATCCAGCTGTGGGTCCATTTCGGGCCGACATTGGAGAAGCTGAAATTCGCCGGCTGCTCGGCTTCGCGGGAGTTATAGGAGAGGGTTGTCAGCGCCGAGCCGCCTTTTTGCGGCTGATAACCGACCGGCGTGTCCGTCAGATTGAGGCTCACCGACATGATATGTGCGCTGGCGATGGCCATGCCCCCCGGCTTCCCGGATTCAGGTTGAGGCTGTGGCGCCATATTGTTTAAGGAACAGCGCGTACAGTTCTTTGCGTCTGACACCGTTGTCATGCCCCATGGGCTGTAGTAGGCCGTGCCCATTCCGTAGACCGCCTTTGCTTCGGCGGATTCTGCCGCAACGGCACGCCAGCTCTCAGCTATGCCGGTCGCCGCACCCTCGGCGGGGACCAGGAAATATCCGCTGCTTTCGGCATCGATTGCCTTAGCTGTCAACGGTGCAGCCGCGATATTGCCGAAGGTCGGGTCCTGCACCAGATATTGGCCCTGCTCCTGGCCGATGATTGCCGCGTAATGATGTACGTTCCAGTTAATAACAGAAGGCACCGGGATGGGTTGCCCCGGCTTGCGGTAGACAAGCGTGTATCTGAATCCGGACCTGTCTGCGAGTTCTGCCAGTTGCTGGAGCGAGAATCCGTGTGGGCCGGAGTGGGCATCCTCTGCGATCTTGATCTGTCTGGCGTCGGCATGCAGTGATATCAACAGGTTCCTGAGCGCGTAGGGCCCGCACAGGTAAGCGATCTCCGGGCGATGATAGAAGGTCGCAAGCCCTTCGCGCGCTCCCTGGAGCAGCTCCGTCGCGGGTCCGCCGATGGGGCGTTTGCCGATATCGGCCAGTACCGCTTCAATTTCCTTGGCGTGTCCGAGCCGCGCGTGCATCTCTGCGAGTTCCCCCACCGCGCGATCGATCATAAGGTGCGCCTGAAATGAAGGAGCATTCTTGCCGAGGCTCCACGCTTTTTCGTAATCGGTAATGGCGCGGCTGTAATATCCCGCATGGTAGTACCCCAGGCCGAGATTGAGGTATAACGCGGCGTTCCAGTTCGACCGGGGATGGGCCTCCACGAATGCAAGCAGGGGCTGGGCATAATCGCTGAAATCGCTGCCGGGCGATGCCTCAAGCGGTGCTTCGTGGAAGGCCTTGAGGGCAAGGTCGAGGTCTTTGCTTTCCTGATCCGTCACCGGACCCGTTGCCACCAGCACTTCCGTCAGTCCGGGGACGATTTTCATCGGCGGGGGCGGGAGCTCCGCCCGACTTGGAGTCGTCGGCATAGTAGGACTGACCGCGGCGCGTGCTGGGGCAAAGTCCGGAGCCTTCGTTGCGCGGCTGCTGATCAGCGACTGTGACGAATCGGGCGACGCAAAGAGAATCAAGATCCCGATTATGACAAGGGCTGACGCCTGCAAACGGATGGCTGAAGCAACGAACATCTGCAATCGACGCCGTTTCCCCAACGATCGGTCTTGCAGACGCATATACGAAACGTGGGCGGGTAACCGCGTCAGAGAAATCAGCGTCGCGAACATAGTGGCCAAAGGGACGGCAATCCCTGTCATTCGCATTAGATCTCCTCGTGTCTGAAAACGGGTGCGGGCCGGGAGGATCACACTTGTGGGACGATTGCTTCGCCAATTTCTCTTGGCCCAACAAGTGCGCGCCAAAGCCCGACAAAGGCAGCCCCGCCCCCTTTTCTCCAATTCGCACTCCCAAAACGCCACTGGCCGCGACGCAGCGTTAGTCGCGGCTACTGCTTTCAAAAACAATCGTCGATGCGAGGTCCGCTCACAGCAATCTGCGCATGGAACGGGGTTCGCAGCCGTTGTTTTTTCGGAAATCTTCGCGTCCGAAGCGGGCGGGGCTTGCGCAGAATTATGTGAACCCGTTGTATACGTATATTGACATGGGCAAATTGAGCCTTGGGGACCGGTGCTGCGCCCTCTGCTTCTTACTAGCAGCGGTCGGCAACGTCGCGCTCAGCCAGCAATATCCCATTCTCGCCGTCCCCGGCGCGCCCAAAGGCGTGACGATTCTGTTTCAGGACGGAAAAGGGCGTCTGTGGCTCGCAGGAGCGCAACAGATCGCCTGCTTTGACGGTGCGCGGTTCTTTTCCCTTGCCGACTACGGGTTGCCGGCCGCGGTGCCCAAGGATATCGCCCAGGACCCGAGCGGTGCGATCTGGATCAGCGCGGACACGGGAATCTATCGGTTTGCCAATGGGCGCGTTGATCGTGTCGGCAACGGGCCTGCAGTGAGCGCAATACCGGTCGGCGCGGATGTTGCGATTGCGGCGGTCCTTAACGCCGGGCATAACGGCCAATTCCGGGGTCCGGTTTCGCTGGTCAGGATTGAACACATCGACGGGAAATGGAGCAGCCAGACCCTCATGGATCTTGACTCGGCCGGACCGCTGACACGCGATTCGTCGGGTACGATCCTATACCCCGTGCCCGGCAAGGGATGGGGTGAGATTCGGCTGGCGGATTTGGTTCGTTGGCATCCCGGAGCGTCGGTGGCGGTCACGGAGCATCCGGTCCCACGGTTTCCCGGCGGGCCTTTGAAAATCCTGCGTGACCGCTTCGGCTGCGTGTGGGAAGGCGCATCCGGCGGAAACGTTTATAATTGCGGCGGCGGCCGGACCGAGGTGAAGTCGCAGGGATCGGAGTTTCAGTCGAATCTGCACGAGGCTTCGGACGGAAACATGGTTCTGTGGAGCCGTGACGCGCTGGCGCTCGGGCGTCCCGGCTCGTTCCGGTTCGCGGGCACCGCGAACGGGCTGGCCGGTCCCCAGGATGCTCTTGCGGCGCAGGACGGCACCGTCTGGATCGGCAATGCGGAAGGGCTGTACCGCTTCGCATCTGCATTTCGCATGGAATACTGGACACCGCGCGACGGCATCTCCGCCGTGCCATGGTCGATCGCACGAAGCGGGGGAAGGATGTTCGCGGGCCTCGGCCGCGGAATCGTCGCGTTAGACGAGGATAGGCTGCGATGGAGGCCCGCCGGTGCGCTGCGTGTCTATGTGGCGGGCTTGCTGGGGGCCGCCGACGGGAGCCTGCTGGCGGGCCTGAAGAACGGTGGCGTCGTTGAGTTGGACGCGAGCGGCGGAGAACTCGCACGGACAGGGAAAAACTGTCCTATCCGCAGCAGCATGCGGCTGACGCGGACGCCCGATGGGGAAGTGTGGGTGGGGGGATCGCTGCTCGGGAGCCTGAAGCGGCAAGGCAGCGTGCTTACGTTCGAAAACCACCCGTTGCGGACTCAGCCGTCGGCGAACGTGCTTGCCGTCAAATACCAAGAGCACACCCGCAGGCTCTGGGCCTGCTACAACGGCGGCCTCGTGGTCCGCGACGAAAGCGGCGCGTGGAGAGAGATGACGACCCGCGACGGGCTTCTGGTCAACGGCTGCTGGTCGCTTGCGCCTCTTCCCAGCGGGGATGTCTGGGACGCGTATTTTGATGGCAATGCCATTGCGAGGATCAGGCCAGGCTCGGATGGCGGTGTCGCAGTACGCCAGTACCGCGCGGCTGACAAAATACCGGAACCCGCCAGCCAGACGATGGACGCCGACAGGCGCGGCTGGCTGTGGCGATCCGGGGATGAGGGTATCTACGTCGCCGATGCTGCGGAAGCCGAGGCGGGGCAGTGGCTCAAGCTCGATCAATCGGACGGGCTTCCCGCCAACGACATGAACTCCGGCAGCGTGTTTGTCGATGTCGACGGCTCGCTCTGGTGGGGAGCCGATAACGACATCGCGCATTTCGCGCCGCCGCCCGACCTCGTGCATCCCCAATTCGCGCCGCAAGTCTTCGTCTCCGCCTTCTCGTGGGATAACAAGCCCCCGCGCCTTGCTGACTCGGTCGCGAGTCTCCCGCATGGTTCCGATATCACCGTACACATTGGCTCGCTTCAATTCGACCGCCGCAATGCACTGCGTATTCGTTATCGGCTGCTGCCTGATCAGTCCAAGTGGAGTGAAACCCAGAAACTCGACGTGCCGCTGGGCGCCCTCTCCACCGGATCGCACACGCTCGAAGTGCAGGGCCGCGTCTTCACCGGACCATGGTCCGCCACTGAACGCCGCACATTCGCCGTGCTGCGCCCTGTTTTCCTGACCTGGCCTTTTCTGATGACATACTTCGCGGCGGCGACCGGTCTGGCCGGCGGCGGCTATCTGCTGCGCCGCCGCCGCAAGGCCGGGTTGGTGGCGCTTCTGCCCGATCTGGCGGCGTTCCGCATGAGCGTGCTGTTGCCGGAGGTGTGCGACCTCACAGGCACGTTGCTGGGTGGCAGGTTCGAGGTCGGCGACCTGCTCGCGCGCGGCGGCTTTGCCAACGTGTTTTCCGGCTATGACCGCAGTGAGAGCCGGCGGTGCGCCGTAAAAGTCTTCCGCGGCGAGCTTAAGGACAAGGAGTGGATGCAACGCCGATTCACGCAGGAAGTAGCGGCGCTCCAGCGCGTGCGGCATCGCAACGTCGTGTCGATCTACGCTCACGGCTCGTCACCGGCAGGCGCGCCCTATCTTGTCATGGAGTTTGTGGAAGGGGAAAACCTGCGCGAGATCCTGGAGGCGGGACCGCTGCCGCCAGGGCGCACGGCGCGGCTTCTGCGGCAACTGGCCGGAGCGCTCGATGCCATTCACGCGCAGGACATCTGCCACCGGGATGTAAAACCCGAGAACGTCATTGTCCGCCAGGCCGGATTTCCCGAGGAGGAATCGGTCCTGCTTGACTTTTCCATCGCCATCGTGAAAGACGCCAACGAAACCCTGCACGGGCTTTCGCGCGCGGCGGGCAGCTTCGACTATATGGCTCCCGAACAGGCGGTCGGCTACGCGCAGCCGTCAAGTGACATTTACAGTCTGGCCAAGCTGCTGATCGAGATGCTCACGGGCAGCCAACTGAAGAAACTTCTCCCCGACGCGGCCCTCGACCTGCCCGAACGTGTCCGCGGCCTGCTGCAACGCCTGCCGGTACGGCTGTCGCCCGAATCCATCCACCTCCTCGCCACGGCCCTGGAATTCGACCCGTCCAACCGGCCGCGGGCCGCCGGGCCGTTTGCCGGAACGATTGCTCACGATCTGGAGTCAGATGCCGGGGTCAGGCACATCTGAGCTGCGGCCCGGCAGCGCAGGGTGCAGCATTCGCCTGAGCCATTTCGTGCCACGTTCCCAGCGCAGGCGCACCTGGCGCAGGGTCAACCCCGTTTCCTGCGCGATCTCTTCGAGGGTGAAACCGCTGAAATAATGCATATCCACCATGCGCGCGGCATCCGGGTCTTTGGCCTCCAGACGCTCCATGATGATGCCAATCTCCACGATCTGCCGGAGATCATTGGCAGGACTATCCAGAACGGCGCTGGAATGGTCGAGCGGCACTGTCATCTCTCCACCGCCACGGCAAGCCGCCAGGCGCCGGCGGGCGAGATCCACGAGCACCCGCCGCATTGCCAGGCTGGCCAGCGCGTAAAAATGTCCCTGATCCCGGATTTGCCAGCCACCCTTAGACAAGTTGCTCAGCCAGACCTCGTGAATCAGCTCGGTCTTTGAAAGGGGCGCCATGTAGCGCTCGCGCTTCAACTCACGGACGGCGATTTCATGCAGCTTCGGCAACACCTCGCGCAGTAACGCGTCCGCGGGTGCCATGTCGCCTTTCATGAAGGAATTGAGCCGCTCCGTGAGGGAGAATATGTTCGCCATCGCAAGAATTTCCGCGGCATGCCTGCGCGTATCCATCAGCCAACGCTGCTCTGACCATGGTAAATGAGTTGCCGCAGGGCGGGAGCTTGCGGCTGAGCAGGGGAGATTTTCCATTGCGGCGGAAGCGCCGTTGGCTCATGCGCTAAATGGAAGCCGGCAAGAGGGGCGTTGCGGGGTGTACCCCGCTGGGAAGGGCAGCGGAAAGCCGAAGGCTTGCAGCGAGGGAAGGGGCTCCTTCCCTTCTAAGACTTTATCGGCCCAAAGAGCATATCGCTGTAGTACCGGGCTTGACGGCACCGTACCGGTTTGCCCTCGATGAGGAGGATCTGCTCGTCCTTGCTCATGTTGAGGATGTCGTCGGGCGAAACGCCGCCGATGAGATTGGCCAGATCACGAGCCATGCGGTAATTCCTCGCCCCGAAAATCTGTATCACGCCGGCGTTGTCCACAAGGGTGTTGGCCTGCGAACCATAGATCTGAAGCTGCGCGACGTTCTGCCAGAACGTCCACAGCGTGACTCCCCATGACCGCAGCAGCGTCGCTGCCGTCACCAGCATATCGAGCCTTCCGAGATTGCCGATTTCGTCGCACAGGATGAGTGTGCGTTGCTTTGGTGGGCTCTCGCGCTGTGTCACCGCCAGTATCAAACCTGAAAGCCACAGGCGCAGCAATGGCGCATATGCCGCAAGACGCAAGGGCGGAACGACGATATAGATCGACATGGGCTCACCTGCAATGAACGCCTCGATGTCGATGCTGCTGGTATCGGTCAGCCTGCGGACGAGGTCGCTATCGAATAATCTCAGATGCGTCTGGACCGAGCCAAGAACGCTCGGGCGCGTTCCGGTATCGGGCAGTTGCAGATAGGAAGCAAATGCGGCTTTGGCGGCGCGATTGGTGACATGCTTCTCGTCAAGATGTACAGCCAGGCTGTAATCGACGTCTTCACTTGCAAACAGGTCAAAGAGCGCGCTCAACCGGCGCTCCTGCTCAGGCCGGTCTGAGAGCAGCCATGCGACAGCGCCGGCGATCATCGTTTCCGCCCAGTCGTTCCAGAAGCGGTCGCGCTCACCGGCCCCTCGCTCGATGAGTTCGGCGGCAAAGCCGCGTGCGATGGCCGCGGGGTCGGCGCCGCTTCGGGCTACGAGATCAAGCGGATTCAGGGAACCGGGCTGCCCGTCATCACGGAGATCGATGACGTGTACCTTCTGGCCCATTGCGCGCCGTGCCTCGGCGGTGGCGGCAAAGACCTCGCCTTTCATATCCAGCACGATAAGCTGTCCGGGGTGCCTGAGCGCGTTGCAGATCACCGGGCCGCAGGTCTTGCCGGTGCCGGTGGGGGCAAACGTAATGAGATGGCCGTCGCCGGAATAGGTGATGAGTTCCCCGCCTTCAGCGCGGGCGCGGGTGGCAAACCCGATGGAGCGGGCTGCCGATGCCCTGCGCCCGAGGATGAGACCCATTTGTCAATCGCCATCCCTTACAACCGCTTTGATGGCCCACCATGCGAGTCCGCCGACGACGCCTACGAATATCGACAATGGCAACACGGCGAGACCCGTCGAAACGCCGATCAGCGCGATAGAATTACCGACGCCGGCGGCGCCGACGCCTGCACCTGTGAGGGCGTACTCCTTGGCACCCCAAGGCTTCTCTGTTTCGTTTTCCATGTTCAGCCTCCGATCGCGACGTACAGCGTCTGCGTGCCGTTGACGCCGTCCACGGTTAATGTGAGTGGCTGGTTGCCCGTAGCCACATTCGGCACGACGATGTTGAACTGGTAGAGTCCGGTATAGCTCGGAGCAAGGCCGTCGTACTGCACCTGGCACTCCTCGCCGCCGATGAAGATGTGAAAGTCCGAGGCCAGCGTATTAGCCTCCCCGACAAGCTGGCCTGCCGGGATATCGGGTTTCACCGGGCCGAAGCCGATTCCATAGATGACGAGGATGTCGCCGGGTACTGCGGGCCGGGAGGGAAGGCCGGCGATAGCGCCAGCGGGAAGCGCATAGGTGCCGTCGGCGAATTGGGCCACGACGTATTGCATTCCCCCGATATTGAAATTCGGTGGGGCGAGAAGGCCAGGCTCGACCGGATTGACGGTCAGATTCACCGACGCAGTTGTGCCGCCGGGATAGGTAAGCGTAAGCGGCTGTGTGCCGGGAGCAACGCTTGACGGTATCAGCGCATTGACCTGGGTGGGGCTGATGTAATCGACGAAGGCGGCCTGCCCGCCGATGGTGACGGAGGTGCCGTCAAGGGAGGTCGGGGCATCGATGTCATTTTTGAAATCCGCGCCGGTCCAGCCGCGCGTATCGGTGGCGAGATTGGAGCCGTAGATCTCGATCCACGAGCCGGGTGCTACGGAGGTGAACTCGCCGAAGGCGCTGGCGCTGACAATACCGCTGCTGCTTACGACCGGGGCCTTGCACTCGCCTGCACTTGCGGCAGTGAAGATGGCCAGCAACTCCGCTTGGGAAAGTGCCCGGTTGAACGCCTGAATCTCGTCGAGCACTCCGACCCAGGTGTCGGCGAAGTTGGGGAAAAACTGCTGGGCGCCGGAGCCGAATTGCCATCCGGTTGAGGTGTAGGGGATGGTAACGGAGGCGGTTCGGGAGCCTTCCAGCGCACCGTCAACATAGAGGTTGAAGGCGGTTCCGTCATAGGTTCCCGCGACGAGGTGGAACGTCCCGGCAGGAAACGAGTCGTTGGAGGTGATCAGATCGGTCTTGGCGTCGCCGGAGATGAACAGGTAGCGGCCATCCGAGGGGCGCCAGGCAAGCTCGACCGAAGCATGGGACCCGTCGATGTTCTGGTTGATCATGATGCTGGTGGTATTGGGGCCGGGTCCGTTTGGCTGCGCCCATGCCATCCACGTGAATTGCTGGTTTTCGAGGCTGGAGGACTGCGGAATCTGAATATATCCCTGAAAACCGAAGCTGAAGCCCTGCTGCACCTCTGCCGGGACCAGTGCGACGCCGTTTACAGCGGAGGGATTGTTCTGGCCGAAGACATCGTTCTCGTTGGCATCTCCGGGCCACCAGCTCACCAGTCCGGAAGGGGGAACGACACAGGTCTGGGCGCGCAAAATAATGCCGGCGCACGGCACAAGCAGCGCGCAGGCGGCGATTCGATTGAGCATTTTGGAAGGAGCGTCCTTTACGCTCTTGGATCGGATCGTACCGCATGCTGAGCAAAAAGATCAACTAGTGATGTATAGTGCTCATTTCCTTGGGTTTAGACCGGGGACGTGATAGTTTCATGCCTTGATCCTCTTTAGCGGCAGGCACATACGAGCGGCGCGCGCCCTTCTTGGATGGACGCAAAGGGAGCTGTGCAGGACATCAAAGGTGGCGCTCGGCACCTTGCGGAGAATGGAGAGCTTCGACGGGCCGGTCAAGTCCCGGACGGAATCGCTGATGCGCGTCGTGGCGGTGCTGGAGCGGGCAGGCGTCGAGTTCCTCGATAACGGCGAGACCGGCGTGAAACTGAAACAGCGATAAGAGCGGTATTCCGGATTCGCAGTAATGCCGACGGAGAGGGGAGAGGGCCGCGGGTAGTCCAGCGGCCCTCATGCTTTAGCTGCGGGCGCGGACTCTGCTTCTTGATAATTCACGTATCTTCGCGCTTGCCTCGTGTGCGGCTTCGGCGAGCGAGAGCAGGTCCAGCGCGCCGTAGCTGGAGCCGTCCTTCCACTCTTCGCCTTCCCTGTAGCGAATCGTGGGCGAGGACGCGCTGTAGAATTCGCCGCTGGTGCCCTGATTCTTCCAGACGGCGATCTCGACATTGCCGACCCTGGCCGTATATTCGGGGCGGCGGGCCGAAGCCGGCTGGCCTTCTTCGCTCCCGTCTTCGACGCGTTGTGCATTAGACTGTGCCATATTTCCTCCATTGGTTGATTGATGGCTGGGGGAGTATAAGGCCACAATTGCAACCGTCAAGTGTGTTGTCGTCGCCTGAATGCACCCATTGCGTGCACAATCCCCGAATGAAGAGTGGGATATACTCTTTGTGGGAAGATTTCCGTGCGCCGCAGCGCGGCGTGCCATGCTCTTTCCCGTCACTCCCGCATTAACTTCGACCCACATGGCAGCAAAGCATACCGCCAAAGGCAAGCACGATCTGCACGGCTCCGGCCAACCGGGAAATAATCCACCAATGGATCAGCCCATGCACGACGCGACTCCGTCGGAAAAGCTCAAGCTCGAGATCAGTATTCAACTGGAGGAGTACAAGGCACTGCGCGCCGAGATCGTGGCTACCCTCTCGGCATCGCAGTTGACCACGAGTCTGACGCTCACGGCCGCCGGAATTCTGATTGCCGGCGCGCCATTCATCATCCAGTACCGCGCGGCGTATCTCTTCCTGCTTGCCTCGTACGGCTTTTATCTGATTGCGTGGATGCAGCTGCACTACGTGAATGTCGTGTTCCAAATTAGTGAACATATCAGCACGGTCATTGCGCCTCGGATACGCACGCTGCTCACAAAGGTGGCACCGGCGGCCGGCGAAACCTATCCGCACCTGCTGAGCTGGGAGGACGCAGGCCGGGCGTCTGACTTCTGGGCCGCTCCGCTGCAGGGGGCGCGCTATCTTTTCCCAATCTGTGCGGCAAGCGCTTCGGCGATCGGGTTCTTTGTCAACGCCTCTCAGTTGGGCAACACAGGATGGCAGCCCTATTTGTCGAAGATCGGCGCCATCTCGACGATTGTCCTACTCGCATACACCGTCTTTCTTACGCTCAAGGTTCGCGTATTGACCCGACGCTATGAGAAGGGCGCGGGGCGATAAGACGAGGCTCGGGTGATGGCACTCCGCTTCGGGCGATTCGGCCCGAACGGAATTCTCCTGGAGCCAGGAATTCAGGCCCGGCTCCGATGGGGTTCTCTGGCGGCCGCCGCTGAAGCGTTCTCAGCCGTTTTGGTCACGTATCCCGGATCTCCATCCATCATTCTGCCGCGTGCCTTTTGGCTCACCTTCGGTAATTCTGCGGCGATCTCTTCCACACTGAATCCCCGTTGCGCTGCCAGTTTGCACCACCAGAAATCCGCATGGCTTCGGCTCGGGCCGGTTCCCCTTGCATTTAGCGGTGCTCCGGCAAGCGACATTTCATAGCTCGGCCAGCGCCGCTCGCCTTTTGGCGCAACACGGTGGGGCGTGAATTTCTTGACGGCCTCTGCCGGGGTGGGCTGCGGTCCAGTCAGCAGGCCGATCTCTTGAAGCACCGACTGTGTCATCACGCGGCCCGCTACTGCGTGCTCAATGGTCACGACCGGAAAATCAGGATGGTAATCGAGCTTGAAGTTCTCAGTGCCAGCCAGCCGAGTCGCATGAGAGGCCGATTTGTCATTTCCACCCACGGCCCTTCGGATACGACGCACGAACTCCTTGAACTGCTCCTTGCCCTGCGGAGCATCGGAAACGGCAATCCACGCTTGGTAATTGTTAGGGCTCGTGGCGTGTACCAGGAAAGCGGCCGGTCGGACACGAGCGAGAAATTCCGGCTTCAGGTCGTCGACCTGCACGAATCCGACTTCCGGCCCCGTCGGGCGGACAATGAGGTTCTCGCCAGCCATTACCGTCCGGCCATCATCGAGAACGTATCGCCTGCGGATCGCCGCGGTGCGGACCATTGCTGGTAGCTTCTGGCGCAGCTCTGGGACTGAGTAGGTGCGGCCCCACTTTGCTTTCTTGTGCCCCGGCCATTCGAGTTCTGTTTTCGTGACGACGAAACTACGTGCGCCAACGCTGCAGAATAGGTCCAGCATGCGCTCCGCTTCTCTGAAATCTGACGGCATCGGTATTCCTCCTTCTGTTGTGGCCTCTCGCCCGGCGCTGGAGGGCACAACAGAAGGAGCCGCCCGTGTGAATGATTCCCCAAAAAGCTAATGCTTTTTTCGGCTCTCAGAATATCCAATAGCCCGCAGAATGCAATTCACGGTTGCTCTTTCGACGCCGTGCGAATAATATCCGTGCCAAGCAGACGAAACACTTGGGGGGACCATATGACCTTGTTTTGCAGGCACTCGCGCAGTCTGCGTTCCCCTTTCATGTCCATTCTATTAGCTCTTATCACTATCGTATTGACACCCCAGACCGGGCACACCGCTAACCTGTATACTTACACCGAAATCAATGACCCCGATGCGACACCTCAGTTCGGAACGAGCATATACGGAATTAATAACGCCAGTGTTCTCGCCGGGGTTTACGGGTACGAGGACGATGCCCCCTACGTTTTTGGTCTTCTCTACGAGTCGGGTTCCTACAATTCAATCGCGTATCCGTATTTTCCGCCTTCGACTTGGGATGATCAGACAGAACTCGATGGTCTTAACGACTCAGGTGACATGGTGGGTTTTGCGTCCTGGTTATATGTTGGCGGAGGGGCGGCAAATACCGCGTTTACTTATAACAATGGCACCGTCAGTGACTTTTCGTATCCGGGTGCTACGCAAACAAATCTAACGGGAATTAATAATCTCGGCCAGATTGTAGGGACGTATGATAACGCTTTCGGATTTGCTGGTGGGTTTGTTTATAACAACGGAGGCTTTACGACGATTGCATATCCGGGTGGTGGGGGTTTTCCGGAAGGCATCAATAACCTCGGCCAAATTGTCGGAACCGCAACTATAAACGGCGCTCAGGGAGTATTCGTCTACAGCAATGGCGTATACACCGCCCTGAATCTGCCCACTAACGAATCTTGCCTCGCAGGGGGAATTAATGATCTTGGTCAGGTAGTTGGTTCTTGTGCCGACTCCGAGAACTATAGCCATCCTTTTCTATACCAAAACAATACCTATTACCCAGACATACTTCCCACTCAATACAGCGCCGATGGCTATGAGCCTTATGGCATCAACAACGATGGGCAGATCGCAGGCACCACGGTCACCGAAACACCTGGAGGCTTTCTTGCTACGCCTATAAATGTGCCGGATGCCAAAACCCAAGGCAATCCATGCAATCAGCCGGGCAGTTGCGGAGGGGGTGAGCCTATCGACATCGCTACCGGCAATGTGTTTTACCAGACAACGGACTACCAGACGACGGGGCAGAACCCGCTCAGCTTCATGCGCTATTACAACAGTATTTCCGCTCCGACGTTCGCGTTGACGGCCGGGATGAACTGGCGGTCGAACTATGATCGCTATATCCGCATTTTGTCGGCATCGTCTGTGATCGTCGAGCGCCAGGACGGCAGACAGCTTAGCTTTACGCTCAGCGGCAGTACATGGAGCCCGGATAGCGATGTCGATCTGCACCTGACGAATTCGGGCTCCACCTGGACGCTTACCGACAGCACCGACACGGTGGAAACCTATACGACGCAAAGCGGCGGATTTGAAGCTATCCTGAACACGATTACGTCGCGGAACGGCTATACCCAAACGCTGCATTATAATGGCAGCAGCCAACTGACCTCCGTGAGCGATTCCTACAGCCGCTCGCTGGGATTCACGTACAACAACGGCCTGATCCAGACCGTCACCACGCCCGACTCGCTAGTCCTGACCTACGGCTATACGACGATCACCCAGGGAACGCAGCTAACCTCGGTCTCCTTTAACACCTCGCCTGTTTCGAGTGTCACGTACAATTACGGCCAGAATTCCGCGCCATTCTCGGCGCTCACCAGCATTATCGACGAAGACAACAACACCTACGCGACATGGACGTATGACATCTACAGCCGCGGGCTGACGAGCCAGTTGGGTGGGGGCGCCAACCTCATCACGATGACGTATAACTCCGATGGCACTACGACGGTGAAGAACGCACTGGGCGTGCGCGATATTTACAGTTTCAGTACTCTGCAAGGCGTTCCGAAAATCACCCAGATCGCGCGGCAGGCGACATCGACGACTGCGGCAGCGACCCGTACATTCGGCTATGACGGCAATGGTTATCTGAACAGCGCGACCGACTGGGACGGCAACCTCACCACCTACACCAACGACGGCCGCGGCCAGCCCACCGTCATAAATGAAGCCGTCGGTTCATCCGTCGCACGCACCACCGACGTTACGTACGACACTACGACGCCTAACACGATCTACCCCTACCACCTGCCGACCGTGATGGTGACGCCAGGGCTCACCACCAACTTTACCTACGACGCCAGCGGAAACCTCCGTTTAAAAACGCTGATGGACACCACCAGCCAGAGCGTGCCGTATTCAACCAACGGCCAGACCCGGACATGGCATTATACGTATAGCAACTTCCTGCTTGCCAGCGTCCGCACGCCGCGCACCGACGTCACCAACAAGACGAGCTTTACCTACGATAGCAGCGGCGCGCTGACGGAGATCAGCAATGCACTGAGCCAGAACACCAACATTACCGCACATACCGGTGGCGGGCTGCCGCTGACGGTCGTCGATCCCAACGGCATCACGACGGCCCTGACCTACAACAACCGCAACCACCTCCTCACCAGCACGGTCATGACGAGCGGGGGCAACTTCGAGACGATGTACGGCTATGACCCGGCGCAAAACCTCACCAGCGTGACGCTGCCGGACGGCTCCGAGCTTACCAACGGCTACGACACGGCTCACCGGCTCACGAGCGTCACGGACCTGTTCGGCAACTACATCGAGTACACGCTGGATGCGCTCGGGGATCGCACCCTGATCGACACCTATGACTCCACCGATACGCTGCAGCGCACGCATTCGGGCATGTTCGACGCGCTCGGACGGATCACGCAGGATATCGGCGGAGAAGGGCAGACGACGAAGTTCACGTACGACCCCAACAGCAACACGCTGCACATCACCGATCCTTTGTCCCACCAGACGCAGCAGGCTTATGACGCGCTGAACCGGCTCTCCACCGTGACCGATCCCACTCCGGGCGGCACGACGACGACGACATACGACGCGCATGACCGGCCGCTGAGCGTCGAGGCGCAGAACGGCGCGACGACCGATTACGTCTATGACGGCTTTGGCGACATGATTCAGCAGGCAAGCCCTGATTCCGGGACGAGCGTTTATTATTACGATCCCGACAGCGACCTGACGCAGAAGATTGACGCCACCGGCGCCACGACGAACAACACCTATGACGCGCTCGACCGCGTGAAGACGACGGCCTATCCGTCCGACGCCACAGAAAATGTCGCCTATACCTACGACCAGACCACTGGGCACGGCTATGGCGTCGGCAGGCTTACGAGCCTCACCGACGCGGCGGGATCGCTGTCGCGCACGTATAACGCGCGCGGCGATATTGCCAAGGAAACCCGCACGATAAGCGGCAACACGCTACCCACGACATACACGTTCGACGCCGCCAACCGCATCGCCACGATTACCTACCCCTCTGGCACGGTAGTCACCTACATCCGCGACATCATGGGCCGTATCACCTCCGTGACCTCTAAAGCGCCGGGGGCGGGCAGTGCCGTCAATGTCGCAACCAGCATCGGCTATGAGCCGTTCGGCCCCGTAGCCGTTATGACGTTCGGCAACAGCGTCGCCGATGCGCGCACCTACGATCTCGATTACCGGCTGGATACGCTCATCGACGCGGCCACGGCGGGGGATCTCCAGAACCTCACCTACGGCTATGACGCCGCCAACAACGTCCAGACGATCACGAATGCCGTCACTTCAGGCAATAGCCAGTCAATGGGCTACGACACGCATAACCGCTTGAAAAGTGCTGCCGGGAATTACGGCAGTCTTGCCTACACCTACGACTATTCCGACAACCGCACGTACCAGACGGTAGCGCCCGCCAGCACCTATACTTACACGCCCGATAGCAACGTGCTGGATTCGGTGAAGACCAGCGGCGTGACGCAGACCATCGGCATCACGGCGGCGGGTAATATCAACAGCTTTAGCCCGGCGCTGCCCTCAGGGATAACATCGCTCACCTACAACCAGGCCAACCGGCTGGCCACCGCCTCGGCAAGCGGCACACAGGTCGCGGCCTATACCTATGACGCATTCGGCCATCGCCTGGAGAAGGTCACGAGCGCTACGACGCTGTTCCAGTACGACCAGGGCGGGCATCTGCTGGAGGAACTGAACGGCAGCGGGGCGGCGCAGGCGGATTACCTGTACCTGGGCGACATGCCGCTGGCGACGCTGACCCCCTCCACCGGCGCGCTCTACTTCCTGCACGACGATACGCTCGGCACGCCGCAGCTTGCGAGCAACAGCACCCAATCCGTTGCGTGGAGCACCACGTATCAGCCATTCGGCGCGACCGCCACCATCACCGGCAGCCTCATCCAGAACATCCGCCTGCCGGGACAATACGCCGACGCCGAAACCGGCTTCTCCCAGAACTGGTTCCGCGACTACGTGTCGATCCTTGGACGATATCTGGAGCCCGACCCCATTGGGCTAAATGGCGGCATAAACACCTACGGTTACGCGTACCAGAACCCGCTTATGTACACAGACCCGCTCGGATTGTGGCCCTTTGGAGCACCGACCTCCGGTTTTAACTTCGGAAGTGTGCACGTTCCCAGCAAGTCGACAGTAACGACCCAGCTTCAGCAGGCCTTGAATCAGGGCGGGACGTGTCAAAGCCTGACTCAAGCGCAGCAAATCGCGAACGACATTGTCAACCAAGTTGGATGGAGCGACCTCGGTCTCGCGCAAGCGATATTGAACTCATTGCAAAATGGAACGCCATTGACCGGACCTCAGTTAACTGCAGCTCAGCAGTTCATAAATAATCTACCTTCCGCCGACCAGCCTCCGCTGAATCAGCTTCTTAAGAACGTTAATGGGGGCGCACAGTGACAACACTAATACGCTTTGTAAAGTGGGCGTTGCTTGTTATCAGTTTAGGCTGGGCGGCATACTCGGCGAATGCGTTCATATTTCTCGCGCGGGCCTTCCCTTCTACGACGCCTGACCAGTCCGGGCTGTTAGAATTGCTCGCAAGTGCACAGGGTTATGCGATTGTGTTTGGCCCCTTCGCAATTGCGGCAGGTCTTCTTCTAATACGGTGGCCAGAGCATATGATTTCTATGCAAGAAATAGCGAGACGGGGACACTCGGGAGAAGAGCCTTCCCGGACCACAGTAGATGATTAGCACAGTCTTATCCTCAGTTACCGCGCCAAACGGTGGTACCGTAGTGACATTACCTGACGGCAGCGTTGCTACTCTGTATCCTCCTACAAATTCACCCGTAGCGCGATTAGCCCAGCACATGAAACTCCGCCAGATCTGTTCTGGCAGATATTCCTAGCGTTCGATGCAGGAGAATATTATCGACCGCAAAAGCGAGACGAGGCCCGGGGCGAAGTATACCCGACACAACATGCGGCCGAACGCGCTGCGCACAATTGACTGTGAGGCAGCACCTACAACAAACACTAGGAAACGGTCTTTGCGTCTTGTTTATTGAGTTCATCCAATAGCCATGCGAGGTGCTGACGGGCGCGATTAATCAGAGCCGGATATGATATAACGGTAGTGTCCGGTGCCAAATGACCGAGCATATTTGTATCATAGGCACCACCGACCACCCAAACGCTGGTGGGGGAAAAGTATTTGGTCAAGTCGTCACGGTATTGCTCCGCCTGGCTGACATCTGGCCTGCCGATCGTGTGGCTCGGCCGCTTAAACTCGATCAGCACATAGCGCCCAGCGAACTCGCTTAACAACAGCAGGTCGGGGCGCTTCGTTGCCCGCTCGCCGCTAAATCGCTCACCCGAATACTTCTCCACAATGGATGTAAGCGTCCTATTAGAAGACATGGACGCAAAGTCTGGCCCGAAGATCCACAGGTTTGTGCTGAGGGCGGTGTGGAGGGCACGTTCTTGCGTGGCAGCGTCCCGTATCAGCTCATCCAGCTTGTCCAGGAGGTCAAGACGACGTTTGGTCTGCTGCGCAACCATACTCAATTCAAGTACGCCGAAATCGTGCAACGCCTGCGCAAGGGCGGCGACATCTTCGTGCCGCGCCTGATCGAGCCGGTCCAGGACCTGCCAGTACTCGTCGCGCTCAAGCGCGTCGAGTACCACGGAGATAATCGGACGTATCCGCTCTTCCGACTCCTCGTAGAAGTGCTGCATGATGCGCTCGATGGCCCTGCGTGCATATTCACGGCGATACTCCGGGATTCTCTGCAGAGAACGATCAATCTCCAGCTTGAGGCGCGCCTTCGCAAGATTCATCTCGCGCGTGCAGGTTGCCCGGAGCTGCTCGCGTACAAATGCCTGTACGAATGCCTGCACTTCTGCATATCCCTTGCTGTTCTCGACGATCTCGAATCCGCTGCCTGTCACGTCCTCGCTCAGGCCGTCGGCCTCTAACTCCCCATAAACCCGGCGGAGCACGTTGAGGGGAACATCCGGCGCCTGGTCGAGGCCAAAATACGACGGCCGCCCGATGATCTTACCGCCGATTCGCAAGGCGATACCCGCCTGTCGCGCCGGCTGCCGATCATCGGTTATCCGCAGACGGAGCCGGACAGAACCAACGGTCGGCAGCGATCTTTCGGAGCTTGCCGGCACTCCCCGCACGTCTTCGATGCCGACCGCTTCATCATTGACGAATATCTCGAAGCCTTCCTCCCGCCCATATTCGAGCACCAGAAGCTCTTTGAGTCGTTCGGCGGATGGGTAGTTCAAATGCTGGTCCAGAGCCAAAAGCGTGACGGTAGTGCCGTGATCTTCCGGTTCGCAGACGCCAACATCGATGGGCAACTGGAGCGCTTCCAGTTCCGCGCCGATCAACAGGTCTTCCTTTCGGATCGTAAGGCGGGTACTCTGGGCGCGCGCGCGAGTGTCGATATGCATGACGCCTGCCATCATGAGGCCCGCAAATTTTCCGATCCCCTTGCGCCCCTTGACCCGCCGATGCAGACGCGGCGTCGTGTTTCCTTTGGTGGCACGGCGGTCGCGCGCGATTTTGAGGTATTCGTTGCGGACTTCCTGCTCTCGCATGCCGCTCCCATCGTCTCGAATGATTACGGGATCGGTGCTTACCGGAGCTGGAAGTGTAATCCGGACGTGATCGGCGTCGGCGTCCCAGGCGTTGTCCACGAGTTCCTGAATGGCCTGCTCGCTGGAGTGGTATCCAGCGCCTAGCAACATTGCTAATCGCGGGTCAACCTGAAATTTTGCTGGACGTGCCATGGTTGAGCAAAATGGCAACTACGTTCCAAATCTATCACATACAGGGATAGCGTTTGGACCTGTCCGAAGATAACGGACTGCTGGCGGCCGCAAAATCGACCCTTACCGTTTACGTCCCATAAAAGAAGTTATGGGACGTAATCCGAAAGTGGTCAAGAGTATTCAAGGGCCAGGTCTGAGCACGCCGGCGTAAAGGCTGCCGCCCAGTTTCTCTATGATCGTGATGGCGGCAGCGACCTCGGCAGGGGCTACCCGAATCCTTCGGCCTTCGACTGCGCTCGGATCGTTGGCTTTCCTAACATACTCTTCATCGATAACGCCAAGTTTGTGTGCCAGAAGATGTCGCTTCTGGAATACCTGGCACGCGCTCTCCCACTCTCCGGTTTCGAGGCCGTTCGCGAAATCGAATCCGAACATCTCTTGCACCTTGCGTCGCGCGGCTAAGAGGCTCTGAAACCGTATTTCGGCTCCTTTGCGTCGGCAGATTTCGCGCGCAAAACCATCGAACGCCGCAACGATGTTCTCCAACGCGTCGCCAATGAGATGGTCCGCCAGCTCTTTATCAAGCGTTTGGGCGAGGGCGAGCTCCTTTTTAGCAAGCTCCAAATTCTTCGTTAAAATCTGGACGGAGTTGTGCGTCCCGCAATCAGGGCACCATCCAAACACGCCATAGATCGCATAGCGGAGGGTACAGTTGTCGCAAGCTACCTCGGTTTCGAGTTCCTTCTCCCGGTAGTAGCGGATGGGATGCCGAGCACCTTGGGTGACGGTCATGCTGATGCCAATCCCAAAGCCACCGGGAGGGGGCCGATGGTCGAATTCCATGGCCTTCAGATCTTTGAAGAGCGCGTCCGTCACCCGCCTAACGACCAGCGACTTCGCGTACTCGATTTGCTCTTTCGTCGTGAAAGTGTTCATGTCGCCGGAATGTCCGCAATACGGGCAATGGCATGGAACTGGGCCTTTGACGCCGGTTCCCGGCGTGATCTTAAAATACCCTAGGCACGCCTCGACAGGGCACTCACGGCCAAGGTAGCCGTCCGCGTCGGGCTTGATCGGAATACTGAACTGGTTCCCGAGGTTCCGCAAATGGCGCATGGGTAAACTCCTGTTTGAAGGGCCTATAGACTGGTTGGAACACTTTCATTATAAAATGTTTTATGTAAGGCAAAAGAGGCTCTGCCGCGCGAACGTTTTCTAGGAGGTCGATTTGGAGACGATTTCGACGAGGACACTCAATCCGTTACCCTTCAACGACCTGGAGCCCCATCGTTTCGAGGATCTGATCCGTCAACTCGCCTATGAATTCCGCCGTTGGAAATCACTGGAAGCCACCGGGCGCGCAGGCTCCGATAGCGGAATTGACATTCGAGCAACAGAGCTTGTCCCTGTCGATGAGGAGATTTTAGAGGAGGATGACGAAGGCGCTAGTGAAACGGCGTTTAAGGAGCGGCTTTGGTTCTTCCAGTGCAAGCGGGAGAAAGCACTCCCGCCGAAACGACTGCGCAAAGTAGTTGCAGAAAGCCTTGTTTCTCTCGTGACGCCGCCGCATGGCTTCATACTTGCAGCGGCATGCGACGTTTCCAAAGACGCGCGCGATGCCTTCCGCGAGGAGATGGTTGCGCGCGGCGTCGAGGAATTTCAGATATGGGCCAAAAGCGAACTGGAAGACCTGCTTTTCCAGCCGAAAAATGATCGGCTGCTATTCGCGTATTTCGGGATTTCGTTGCAGCCTCGGCGGCGCAGCCTGTCCACGACCCTGCGGGCGGATATAGCAAAGAAGAAGCAACTCAAGGCGTTGATCGGTGATGACCAGCAAAGGGACGGAAGACTGGTCCTGCTGCGTGACCCAACAGATGAGCGGTATCCTGACAAGCCAAAGAAGAACCAGACTCCGCCGCGGTGGCTGCTTTGCCGCGCAGTACACTTGCGACGCCCAGGGCATCTCGCTGTGCTCGCGCACGAGTTTCTCGCTGCAATCAGCGCCGACCATCAACAGTGGGATGCCATCTTTGATTACGACGTGATGATGAACAGGGCTGAGAGCGAACTTTCCTCCTACCACGCCTGGGCAATCGAAGACGAGCGGAATCAGGATCGAACTCCGCATGATTTTTGGAACGAATACATTGACGAGCCTAACCGCGCTTACCTCAAGATCCTTCGGTGGGTCCCCCTCGATAGAATTCTGGCTCTCGATCCACTTGGTGATGGATACTTCCCAGTGCCACATATCCTCGTGGAATTCGAAACGACCGGTCCATTTACTGCCTACGAAGGTCGCCGATTGGAACCGATGCAAGGCCACCTGGGCCGTCTGGGCATTGACGTAGGAGAAAACACTCGTGCGCATATTTTTCCAACACCGTTGCCTGCCGTAACAGATCCAGCACCGAAGCAGTTTGACGACACTGGAAAGGGAAACTTGCCATTAACGACCGCGTCGAACGACAAGCTGCAGGCCTTGTTGGCCAAAGCCACGGAAAGAAAGAGCCGCTTCAACCTTGAAGAAGATGCGCAAGCGGTTGCGGATCGGAATAGGCAAAATCGGCGCAACGCGCTGGAGTTCCAACAATGGCGTGACGCCGTCCCACACCCGGTGTTTTCGTCATTTGTCCATCAGCTTCGTGCAAGCGGTCACCGCGCACGCGTACAGATACGGCCGGCATCTGAATACGGTTCCGAATCTATAGAGCTGAGAGTAAGTCTTAAGATTTCCCAGCACTATAATCCTTCCGGCCACGTTCGCATTTCGATGTCCACCCACAACGGAGGTAGCTGGTATCTGGGCGTATCACCGACGCCCGAGCGAAGCGGCCGACATTCGGGCGCGGTACAGGCTACGCCAATAATTGCGAGCGCGGAGACCACCAAAGAACAGGTCGAGGCGTTGGTCTTGGAGATGCTTGAGCGCATGCAGACGCAGTTCTAATAGAAGTGCGCGAAAAAACAACTACAATCGAGTTTGTATCTATGTTTGGACGGCGATGAAGGAAACCCGAAAGATAAAAACGTGCTTCGTATCGGCTCCCAGGGGAATTCCGCTCGAAGTTCTCCGCGAGTCGCTGCTGGCCCATGGTATTCGCCCGCTGATTCCTCAGGAATTGGCCGCGGGAAACGACTGGGCCTCCGAACTCCAACGCCAACTTGCGCAGGCTGATCTCGTCGTCGGCATACTCCCAACCCGTCGGCAGTCGCCTTGGGTGCTCTTCGAATTGGGACAGGCTTGGGCGCTTGGACGTCGAATTCTCATTATCGCCCAGCCGGGCTCGGAGCCGGTTCCGTCTTCATTGCAACGATTGCTGGTCCTGCGAATTGCTTTAGACAATCGGCAAGCGATTGACTTTGCTCTCGATCAGTTACTCTCAGCGCCGCCTGAGCCTCCCGCTAAAGAAGCGACGCGAAAACCTTTCGAGTCCGCGGTTCTTGGTGCTCAGGCCGATTTGCTCCTCGCAAGACTTGATCAGTTGTTACATTCGGGTGGGGCACAGGGTTTTGAAAAAATGGTCTCAGAAGCCATTCGAAATTCTGGAACGGATGTTGTAGTTGAATCGCCGGAACTCGATCGCGGTGCCGATCTGGCCGTTTGGTCGGACGTGCTAGAGCCGTTCGTGGGAAATCCGCTGTTGGTTGAAGTCAAGCTGAAAATACCAACCAAGGCGATACTTGTGGAGGTCTTTAAGCAGCTCAACTCGTACCTGGGAGCGTCGGATAGTCGGTGGGCTTTATTGCTCTATGGCGACGGGCCGCCTCCCGAAGATCGGTTTTGGAACTCGTGCCCACCGAACATACTGTTGATGCCGGCACGGGCAATGCTTGAGGCTTTGCGAACGCGGACATTTCCCGAAATCGTTCGGGACCTGCGGAACCGCCGCGTGCACTCTGTGAGGCCGTGATGGCACTCATTGATGCCGCAACTATTCAAGCATTCCTGGATGTTGGCCGGAATGGCCATACAACCGCAGTGCAAGGGCGTGCTCTGGAAGATTTGATTTGCTATGTTCTCGGTCAGGTGCCAGGCGTATCGATCACGCACCGCAATGAACTCAACGTTTTCGACACTGAAGAGATCGATGTTGCAGTTTGGAACGACGGTGCTCCTGATGGTTTCTTCTTTCTGCCTAACATTGTACTGATCGAGTGCAAGAATTGGTCAAATAGGGTCGGCAGCGGTGAACTGAATTGGTTCGATACAAAATTGAAGAACAGGGGACTACCATTCGGAATCTTGGTTACGACTCTGGGTATTACCGGCCAAGCTACCGACCTGACTGCGGCACATTCCATCATCGCCATGGCACTAAAGGAAGGGCGGCGCCTTATCGTTATTACCACGGACGAACTGCTGGCGGTGGGTTCGACGGAGGCCCTCATTCACATAATCAAACGAAAGATGTGCGACTTGGCGGTGAAAGGAACTGTAGGTTAGAGCATGCCGTCTGCCTTCAAATGTTCCCGCAAGGACTTATTATTGCGTTCAGAAAGCCAGTCCCGGCAGAGGAGTACCACCTCAAATTGCCGCTGAAGATATTTCGCGGTAACTCGCTTCCGGTGATGATCCTCTACATACCGGGAAGGGTGTGCCAGATTGCGGACCTGGCGGACCACTTCAGCGTAATCCCCAATTCGGGCCTTCCTGCTGCTCCAATCATCGTCCAGGTTCAGGGTGGAGGGCAGCCACTGTGCGGCTTTCGCGACCCGCAGCAATTCAATAAACTGCCACTCCAACAGGGGTTTCGGTTTGCCTTTTTTCATCGGAACCTTTCCAGTCTGGTCGGCCTCGTCCGCATAAAGGTTGATCATCTGAATGAGCAGGGTCTCCAGCGCGGAGCCTAGCATCACGCATCCGGCCAAGTACGCCTTGGCTTGTTCGCAGCGTAAAGCTTCTCTCCAGTAGACGTGCTGTAGCCGGTATAGTTCTTTCTCCTCTTCGTCGGTCAGCGTGGTGAACGGCATGTTGCATTCCTGCACTACGGATTGATGAAAACCGACGATAGCATACCGTACTGTCGCCCTTTGGTGTAGGGTGTGATAAAGGACGTTACCACACGCTCCTATACTGCCAACATATTCGTAACCGCATCAAGGAAAGTAACCTCTCCTTGGGAGCATTCCATATTCGCTCCAGGTCCATCCGACTCCAACGCCAAAAACCATAGTTGCCGTTCAGCCGCCGTGAGACTCCAAGGGCTCTGTCTTTGAAGTGACCGAATCTGCGATGTGCTCGCCGTCGCGGGGTACACGAGTCCTCCGCTCAGCGCTTCGCTTGGCTGGCCATGAGCTGAGAGATACGCCGCCAGTTGATATAGATCTTCACGATAAATTCCATCGGGCCGCTCGGCGGAGGTTTCGGTAGTTTTGTATTTGGCATCAATTATCGCAAGAAGACGCCCGGTTCGGATGCCAAAGAGCAAAACATCCGGCTTCAGCCTGCCGAGTTCGGCACCGGTGTGGGTACTGCGCAGGAGATGACTTGTCTGACCGGGACCTCTTCCACTATGAACGACTTCGACTGCCCGGAGCCGAGTGCGTAATAGGTGGAACACGTAAAGCTCCCACACCTCGGCCATGTCGATGAGAGCGCCCAGTACTTCGTTTGTTCCTTCTGCTGTAGAGGAAAAAGGCCGTTGCAGGATGATCGCCCGAGACAGATCCACGACGCCGCGGTAGCCCTCGGTGATCGGCGTATAACGGATGCGCTGTCGAGATTCACTCCTCGCCGGATTGACGCGGAGGGGAGCCTGGCTGCAAAGCTGGTCAAGCAGACTGGCTCCCCGATCAGTTAACCAGCTCCGCTCGTCACCGAGCTGACGGAGTTCCCGCCGGAGCCGATCGAAGCCTCGAACGATGAGGTCGGCGATCTGTTGGTCGATCTTTCTGTTTCTGGTGGTGCTAACTAAAATTTGCTGTCCTATAGAGAATGCCTTCGCCGTGGCTCGAACTTCGAGGCGTCCCCGAATAGTCGGCCCCCGGTGAATTTCAGCCTTCCTCGCAGATGGCGGGCCGTGCTTCGCCGCGGCCAGAAGCCTAGTTTCCCACAGTTTCGCAAGCAGTTCCCAGAGCCAAATACTGGAATTCTCATACTTCCCCTTGCTTGAGATTAGGCGCACTCCCCAAATCCTGCTTAACCATCGGTGAAGCTGAGGCATGCCGAATCGCGGCATGATGCGAAGCGTAACGCCCTGGTAGCGCAACTCTCCGATATACCGGCCCGCACGCCACTGGCCGAAGCGTTCATCAAAGAGCACAACGGGCTCCGCGTCCTCGCGATCCCGCTGCGCCAATTGGAGAGCCAAGGCGTTGGAATCAGCCGCCCTGGCGAGTTGACGAAGCCAGGCTTCGTCTTCGTGGTTTAAATTGAGAATCGGGCTGAGGTCTTTGGCTTCGATTACGCGGTCGCCTGCCTTGCTCATGACACGCCGCCGCGCAGAAGAATTTGCTCGGTCTTGGAGAGGAATTGCCGCCTCTCGTCGCTATCCACCCCGGATAGATATTGCTCAAGGAGGGGTCTGAGTGAATACTTCCAAAGGGCGCCCACCGTGCTATCGCGCCCATGGCCTTTCGCGCTGTAGAGCACAAACTGGCGCTGGGGGCGCGCCGCCAGGTCTTTCTCAATGAAATAGACAATGTCGCAGAAATAGGTGTGGCCGATCTGATATTGAGCGCCGAGCGAAGGCTGCTTCTCAATCTCGCCGTTGATCGACTCGGCCCGGTCGGCGAGCACCTCGAATTCGGGCGCGAATCTCTCCCATAGTTTACGGATGCGCTTGCTGCGGTTGAGAAGCTCCCACCTGTGGCGCGAGACATCGATGAACTGTTCGCGCTCGAAGCCCCGGAAAAACCAAAGAAAGCGGCGCCGCAGAGCGAAATCCACCTGTTCGAGCGACTGGTCGATAAGGTTCATTGTGCCGACAAAGTGAAGCTGCAACGGTATGAATACTTCCCGCGGCTTTTCGTCCTGCCCCGCGAGTTGAACCGGCGCGTCGCGGTCTTCCAGGAGCGAGAAGCACTCACCAAGAACTTTGCTCAAGTCCGCGCGGTTGAGCTCATCGAGAATCACGACGAAGGGGATGTTGATCAGGTTAGCGTCGGTCTCCTGAATCTCCCTTATCACGCGCAGGAGGATACCGTCGCTGTACTCGGTTCTTCCCCCGTCGCCCAGCCGGAGGCCCCGGACCAGATCCTCGTACGCGAAGCCGGGGTGAAACTGGACTCGCCGAGTGCGTGCGGACACGAGGTCTGCAACGGCCTTTTCGTCGGTGAAGTATCGCCTCGGACCCCAAGCGCGAAGTAAGCCTTGGCGGACAAGCCTGTCGGACAGTTGCCGCGCCTCGAATGTTTTTCCGGTCCCCGGCGGTCCGTACAGGACAATTTGCTTCTTTATAGATAACCCCTGGAGTGGGTTAAGTTCGTCGTCTTCGCCTGGGACGTACCACACGTCGCGCAACGGCGGCCAGTAAAAGTCGAGCTTCTGGTTTGGTAGAAGGCGTTCAAGTTCCGTCCTAATGAGGAGAATCTTCTCATCGATATCGTCAGGGGCGGCTCCGGAATCGAGAAGATCACCGAACGCTTCTGCGATCACTTGCTTGTGCCCGCGGCTTGCGATGCGCTCGTATTTGTCCGGGAAGAGCAGGTGAAGGAGGATGTCGCGGCTTTGGCGCGTACCCTCATCCTCAGCTTCATCGAGCAGCTTACGGAATTGGTCGTGATCCTCAAGAACAGCCCTTCGGTCGCCGGGGGTTTTGCTGGCGATCTCAAGGGCGACCTTCCCCAGATAGGCGAGTTCATAAGGCCGCCGCGTGTTGTATGCCAAACCAGGTCCGCCTATGCCGACATCAAGGCGCGAAAGAAAGGGTGTCTTTCCGACGCCGATAGGGATGCTCTTCCAGCCCGCGATGGTCTGAATCAGCTCGCGCTTCCGCTTTCCGCTAATGGTGGAAGGAAAAAGAAAATAGATAAGGACTATTTCACAGGCAAGCTTCGTCACGCTGAGCCCGGCGGGCGTAAGTTGCTGCTGAAGTTTCTCCTCGAAACTGCGCTGCGATTCGTCTGGATTATCGGTGAAGTACTTTTTGAAATCCTTTAGGTTCTGCTCCGTCCAGATATCCTCGCCGTCCCACAGGAGTGACTTTCCTTCAATCAGGCAGGTCTGGCGCCACATCTGCGCGATGTCGTAGATCGCCGTGGCGTCACTTTCGGAATAGCGGGCCATTTCAATTTCCTCACGAGGTGCGAGATGCCTCTGACGGACTGCCCTTGCACCCAAACCCTCAAGTATAGATCTCGGAAGGCAGAGAAAAGGAGTTCGCGCCGGACTTCTCCTCGTTTCGGCATGTGCATACGCCGGGCGCGGGGTGCCGGTCAAGCCCGTTCACGTTATGGCGGGCCGTTCGAACGATCTTCTCGCTTGCCGGATGCCGGCGTATGGGATAGATCATTCCGCAAGAACGGATTGCCGCCGAATGTCAACCGGCTTTATGACCGCACCCGTATTTCTCATCTCCCATGTGATTCCGCTGCATCAGTGAAACTTCCTCGTTGCGTGGTCCCCTTGTGAAAGATAAAATCCGTTATCTTTCACAGGAACACGGAGGGGGGAAAGGTATGGCGGAGCTGGTCGGGTCGCAATCGCTGCCATCGCTGCCACCGATTCTGGCCGGCCGGATCACGCCCGAGGTTAAGGAGCGCGTCGAGCAGTTCTATTTTTCGGTCGCCGCCATCTTCGAAACCTGGGTGACGCGGCGGCAATCGAAGCACACCCAGCGCGCGTACCGCGAAGATGTCATGGCCTTCGTGAATTTCGCCGGCATCCGCTGGCCCGACGAATCCGCGCGGCTGCTCGCGGCTTCGATCAAGGATGTGCAGGCATTCCGCGACGCCATCACGAAGCGCGACGGCGCGCCGAAGACGATTAACCGCCGGATATCCTCACTATCGTCGTTCTATAAATACCTCGCCGGTGCCGCGGCCGAGCTGCGCCTGCCGATCACGGTGCCCAATCCCGCCCACGCGCAGTTCATCTCGCGCGAATCGGCGGACGCCCGCGACGAGACCAAGGCGCTCTCTGTTATCCGCGCCCGCCAGCTGATGAGCCTGCCGTCCGGCGAATCGGTCCTTGAGTACCGTGACCGTGCCATCCTGAAGCTGTTCATCTATTCTGGCATCCGGCTCGGCACGGGCTGCCGCCTGAAAGTCGAGGATTTCCACCTCGAAGACGGCAACGCGACCATCCGGCTGCACGAGAAGGGCGACAAGCGCCGCACCATTGGGCTCAATCCCGTCGCCGGCCAGGCCATCGAGGAATACATTCAACATGCCGGGCTCACCTCCGGCCCCCTCTTCCGCCCCCGCCGTGCTCCCGGTTCCGACGCGCTGGCCGGACGCGGTATGAGCGAAGTGTCGCTGTACCGGGTGATCCAGAGCTACCTTCAGCGGCTCCCCGGTGCGATGAAAGAAGTGGCCGGCAAGGATGGCAAGCCGCAGATGCGCTGCATTTACACGCCGCATTCGCTGCGCGCTACCACCGCGACACTGCTGCTGGACGGCAACAACGATATGGCGGAAGTCCAGGATCTGCTTGGCCACCGCCACATCACGACGACGCAGATTTACGACAAGCGGCGGCGCGGTACGAAACAAAGCGCCAGCCACAAGCTGGTGATTTGAGGCAAATTATTGGCTTACAGGGTCACGGGCCTCCAAGGACGTATTGTGCGAAGCGATATGATAGAATGAACACGCCGCACCGGTGCAGTCATGGGAAGTACATCTCGTGGTCGTGTTCTCCTCGAACAGGCTGCCGCATCGTACGCCAGGGGTGACAACTCCGCTGCTGCGGCACTCTACGCTGACTGCCTTTCACTGTTCAAAGAAGGCACCCCGGAATATGGAGTCGTACTAGTCGGCTACGCATCGGCATTGGCCGAGTCTGGACAAACCGATCCCGCGATTGTGCTCTTTAGTCAGGCTCTACGCATTTTTCGGGCCCACAAGCAGCAAACCAGCAGTTCTTCAACTCACTTCAATCTCGGCAACGCGTATTTTTATAGCAACCGTTTTCCTGAGGCGATGAACCAGTGGGAGTGTGCGCTTGCCGGGTTTACGGAAATTGGCGATTCGGAACAGGTGGCAATGTGCCTAACATCGATTGCCAACTTGTTAGCGAGCTTCCCAACTTCTCAGTCAGAGATGAAGAGGCAGTACGTCGGGAAGCTCGATAGCCTTGCTGCGTCCATGGAAGGTAAACCAAATCTGCTTAGACCGTATCTCCAAGTCAAAGCCAAGATCAGAATGAGCGACGGTGATCTCAGTGAGGCCGCGGCATTGGGCGATCTCGCGTTACAGCAAGCGCTGAATGGGGGCGATCTATCCTATGTAGCCGACGCCCAGGCATTCTTGGCGGGCATCTACCGCCGCCTAGGTCAATATGAGAAGGCGCGTCCACTTCTTGAAGCAGCTTATCTCTACTCGAAGAATACACGAAGTCGGTTGCACATCGAGAATTGCTTCGAGCTTGCGTTGGTTAGTGCTGAACAGAAAAACCGGCTTATGTCTGCTGGTCTTTTCGAGGAATGTTTGGATACTATTGATTACGAGCGCGCGGGATTGGACGGCCTTGATAAATACGGTTACATGCAGTATCAGGGGGCCGGGCCGAAATATATTGAAATGCTGATCACATGGGGACGCGCGGGCAAGGCGTTCGAGATTGCGGAAAGGGTTCAAGGCCGAATACTTCTCGATCAGATGTTCCGTCATCAGTTTAAGCGGCAGGCAGGTCGCACACTGCGGGCGTCGAAAAACAGCGGTCGTCTTATGCTTGATGCGCCGTCGCTAGCCGAAATGCAGGAGGCGGTCAGGGAATCGGGCCTTCACGTTGTGCGGCTCTTCTATATCAGTGAAAGTGTGCTGCATGGCTGGTACTTAACTCCGGAGGGTGCGCTTCTCGATTGGGACGCGTCCTCGTCTGTTCCTCACATCATCAATCTCCTTGAATTTCTGCCGAAGTCGCCGCTCGATGCGAGTCTCGATTCGAGAGCCGGAGCCTTTTCGGGGGGCCCAGGGAGCACTTCCCACACTACGAGACCGGCAACGCCGAAGGACTGGAGGGCGTTTTCAGAGCTGGCGGAGCAAGTCTACCTACAATTGTTCCCGCCCAGTGTGCGGAGTTCTTTCGAAACTCGTGAAGGAAAACTGGCGATAGTTGCCCATCGGGAACTATTCGCGCTGCCATTTGCCGCTTTAGGTGAGTCTCAAGAAAAGCGCCTTGGAAGGCGTTGGCAGATTGCGCTTATATCTTCGATCGGCGCCTTCTTGCAGGCAGACAGGCGAAGAGATGCTTGGATACGAGACCCGGAGACCACGCGAAAAGCCTTAGTCGTTGGGTATGGGGGGGCCCAAACCGTTTTTGTCCGGCTCCGCCGGAACACTCCAGAGACGATAGCAATGAGTTTCGATGCTCTTGGCGGTGCCGAAGCCGAAGCCAGATCAGTCGCGCGTCAATATGGACAAGAGCCGCTTCTCGGCTCGAATGCGACATGGTCAAACATCGCACCTCAATTCTTCAAAGCGAACGTCGTACATATTGCTACCCACGGATTTTGGCACCCGCATATTGGTGAGTGGTCGTTCCTGCTTCTCGCGCCAACTCACTCAGACCCCGTCCACTGCACGGTTCAAGCTGATTACTTGATGGATGTTATGACGACGGCCGAGCTCATTATTCTTTCTGGATGCCAGACCGGATTAGGCCGGGCACATCCTGATTCTTATATCGGCTTGGCACAAAGCCTCCTCATTGCCGGAGCACGAAGTGTTTTGGTCAGCTTGTGGCCCATAAGCGATGACATGACCGCCGCTTTTATGCGGAGGTTCCATGAACAGCTACTCGCCGGCGTTACACCCGCTGAGGCCTTGCAGGCGATTCAACAATGGTTTCAAGACCTTAACACACACCAAGAACTTCGTGACTGGGCCGGCTTTCAGTTGCTGGGCCAACCATTTTATTCCGTGCTGGACACGGCTTCTGAAGCTTACTTCCAAGGTCCGATTTTCTGCGGAGGTGACATGTTGTGGAGTGACGGCCAGCGCAGACAGGTCTTTCCACTAGAGGAATATAAAGATTTGAGACAGGGGATCAATGACAGCTTTTGGATAAAATCAGGCGAGTTGATTATCTTACAGAAGTCTTGGGGCGGTTAGGGCAGTGCGGAGGATTAGGGCAGATCATGGCAACTTACGTGCAACTTTCAGGTTCGTGTGATGACATACACTTTACGGACGAAGTATTGGTCGACCTCGTACTGTTTCTAGGTCGCGACGGTCAGCTATTTGTTCCCTGGATTGAGCGTACACGCGAGGCTAATGTTATAGCGCAGGTTCATCAGATCCTTGTGGCGCTTGGATCAGCAGGCGCATTCACTGCTGTGTACCGGGTGATAACGGCCTACCTATCGCGTCATAAAGATCGCGAGGTCACTTTGGAATGTGGTGATCGGCGAATCGTGATGAAAGGGCACAGCTATGCAGAAGAAGCAGAGATCGCCCGATTACTCCTGCCGGACGGTGGACTTAAATCCGAGGCTGCGCCTTCGAAGGCGGGGACGGAGATAGCAAAATCAGTCACTTAGGAACATCGGAGATGTTTCGATAGTAGGTAGCAAGACATGCGATTTATTGACCAGAACAGGAAGCGTTTGGATGCTAACGATGAAAAGGCCTAAAGAAAATACAGGTCGAGCGGGGGAGCATTCTGAGCTCCAAGCCGGTCTCAACTTACACGCGTCCGAGGTGAAGCTTGAAGGTCTATCGATTATCGCATCTCAATTACGCGCCGAAGGAAAATATGACGAAGCTCTGCCATATGTGCGCGAAAGCGCGGCTGTCGCGGCGCAGATCTGGGGAGACAGGCACCCTGAATATGCAATGAAATTAAGTAATTTGGGCCTGCTTTTCAAAGAACTGGCTGACTATCATCAGGCTCTTAATGTGCTTGGACAGGCCCGAGATATTGTTCGGGCCGCTGTGGGTGTCAGGGATACTCATTACGCGACGATTATTAACAACCTTGCGCTGGTACATCAGGCGATGAGGCATTATGATGAGGCGCTACCTTTGTTTTTGCAGGCCTACGCAATTGCAGTTGAGACAGGCGGTAAACATTCATCTACTTATGCGGTAAGAAGCGGTAATTTAGGACTCCTGTACGCCGAAATGGGCGATTATGACAAGGCGCTGCCTTTCCTGACCGAGGCTCGCGAAGTGACTCGCCAGAATGTTGGATCGCTGCACCCTAGTTATGCTAAGCGATTGAATAATTTAGCCGGTGCGTATTTAGCCATGCGTGATTACGCGCAAGCATTACCACTATTAGTTGAGGCGAAGGATGTCACGGCAGCCTCGCTGGGGGAGGACCACCCAGAATTTGCCCTGAGGCTTCATAATTTAGCCAGTCTACACGAAGCCGTTGGAGACTACGCAGAGGCTCTGCCATTGATGGTCCGAGCTTGTGAAGTGGCCGCAGGCTCGCTGGGCGACAGGCATCCTCAGTATTTAAGCATGCTTCATCACTTGAGTGAGCTGTATCGAGCCTTAGGGCGACATGGGGAAGCTGATGCTCTACTGGCCGATGTTCCGTAGCGGTGGTGAGGTCTGAAGAATCTTGCCCTGCCCTTTTCAGTGGGCCAAAGGCCGCTGCGGGTTAGCCATCGCCAGACCGCGGGCCGTTGCGGATTACCTAAGAACGAAGTAGGCACACAAGGCTCTTCCCACGGCGAGGTACGTGATAAACGGGATTATCACGTAGGCAGGAAGGCGCCAAGTGGCATCGCGACGTTGCTTATTGAATTCGATGCGGGTGATGTGCGGATGCAACTGACCCACGCGGCGATCCTATCGTGTTAATACCTTACCTGTTGTGGCCGTAAAACCGAACGGACTCGGTGCGACCGAACTTCGAACGGAAGGCGTGCTAGGCGTCAATAAACTGGCTCACTTCCCTTGTGGCGGCAGGAAGATTCCCGCGAACCACCAACTCGTTAACGACCTTCACCGGAAAGTGTGGGGACGCTGCTTGGAGTTGTCGGACCGACTCGTCTGCAGCATAATCGTTCGTGAGCGGTGCGGCAAGCGCAATGACGGAGCGCTTGCTGTCCTTCCCCGTTGCCAGGATCGGTACGGTTATGTTTCCGAGGCCTGCGACCGTAATTACGGCGTTGGATTCATATTTTGTGCTGCCATCACTTTGCCTCAAGAGATCGTTAAACAGAAGCAATGTAGAGTTAGCGACCCGCGTCTGGTTGAAGGTCGGAAGCGCCCCCGTTAAGAGGAATTCCAGCAATTCCGCGGCAACGTGCCGATCGAGCAGCCCATGCTCGAACTTATTCTTGAAGCTCCGCAGGCACCTGTAGCAAGAGACGTCGCAATTCTCGGGGCATCCCTTCACGAGTTGAAGGGCCCGCTGGAACAGTTCCAGGCCTTTATCGACCAGTTGGCTTGAGAAGCCGGCTCCGCCGGGCAAAGTGTCATAAAGAAAGATCTCGGCCTTAAGCCCCTGCTGCCCTTCCGGCGTGAGCGAGGGCCGGTATTCCGCCATGAGTTCGCCGGGCTCGATTTCAAGCATCTGGCTCGCGGCTTTTGCCAGGGACTCGCTAACGGTGCGGAGCGCCACATCGGTCGGGTAGTGGCCGGGACGTAGCCTGAGCGGAGCTTCGATCTTCATAGAAAACAGCGCAATGTCGGTGATGAAATCGGTTCCGAGCACAATGTGCCTAGTCGTCCCCGCGCCTTCGCAGTCCGGCTGCTTCTCGTCCGGATACGGCTTGCGGTGCGGAGCCGTAAGCAGAGGAGTGGGATCGCGGCTGGCCTCGATACGCCCGCACTTCACGCAATAGCTATAGCCCTCCCTCTTCGGTCCGGTGTTGGAAACCAGCAGGTGCTTGCGTTCCTTCAATACCTGAACGCGTTCATTCACCTGCGTCCACTTGGCTTCATCCGGGGGCGTCTGCATGGTCAGCTTTGCCCGTGTGGCATAGCTGGTTTCCGGTATCTCATCCGGCGAAGTGACCTCCGCGACATCCACTGGATGCGCGAAGCCCGGCGGGCGCAACCAATAGCGGGCTTCACCGAAGGCGTTTTCGGTGGCGCAGGCCGGGCAGTCCTGCCGCTCGCCCTTGGCAATCTCCCCGATCGTGTAGGTCCTCGCGAAACCGCACGCGCTGCACTCGCAATAGAGCCGTTTTGCCTCCCAAGCGGCGAAGCGCTCGCTGGCCATGCTGGTGTAGAGAGCGCCCGAGGAATAGCACTTACCGGAGATCCATATCTGCTTTCCGGGTGCGTATTGGGAGAGAGCGATAGGCAGGCCTTGCGAGGGAGCGAAGCGCATGATGGCACGGAAGCGGCTGGACCTGGCCAGGTCGAACACATGGAACGTCGCCACGTCGGTGGGGAAAGCGTATCGTGGAAGAACGCCCCGATAGAGGAGTCGATCGAGCAGCTTGCCGCTGTCGGGATCTTGCAGGGGTTTCTCCTCGTCTGCCTCTGCCGCAGACTCGGGCTCGTCTTCGTCATCTTCGGTTTCTCCCTCGGCCTTCACCTCCGGGACAAACTGGATGGCCTCCTCAATCGCCTCGATGCAGTCCAGCTTGAACCCCGACAGGAGAAACGCACGATCCTCATGCGAAAGCTCTAGGGGAATCCACGACGCGATCCTGCTCCTCAGCGGCTCTTCATTGTCGGACAGCCAGTCCTTAAAGTCGCCGATATTCAGCATGGACGTGGCGCTCTTGAAGCTCGGCACACTGCCCAACACCGAGAACAGGTCGTGAGGCTGTGAGGGATCGATGTCTGGCAGGCGGTCCTGGTGATAGCGCTGCAGCAGGAAGGCGCGTATGTGACGGAGTGCGATGTCGCAGTTGTCGAGCGTGAGCTTGGGGTCGACTACATCGCCCCGGATCATGCCGTCGGGGCTGGAGAAATAATGCTCGTCGTGGCTGTCCGCGCTGCCGAAGGCGACGACGGTCGCAACCGCGTGGCCGCGGCGGCCAGCGCGACCGGCACGCTGCTGGTAGTTTGCGCGGCCCGGCGGCATGTTGCGAAGCGCGACGCCGGAGAGCGCCCCGATGTCGATTCCGACTTCCATCGTCGTGGTGCTGGATAACACGTCGATGGCCGTGGCGCGCTGCGCCTTCTTGCCCAATGCCGGCGCAACATCCTGAAAGAGCAGTTCGTGCTCCTCCGCTTTCGAGAAGACGTCTTCATTCTGCGGCGCGTTGAGCTGCGCGGTGTGTTCGGCCGCAATCAGCGCCATAGGCTCCGCAGGCGGCTGGCCGAGCGCGGCCATCACGGGCTGGCGATAGTAGCCTTTCCGGGCAAGGAATACAGGATCGCTCTTTGGGTCGAGGGCGTTCACTTCGTCGCTGTTGCAGTCCAGACAATGGACGACACCGGGAATCGGCCGATGCACAGATTTGCAGGTTGAGCAGCGTGCCCAAGGCGCATCGAAAAGCAGCGATAGCTCGCCGCCGCGCAGTTGGTATTCGCCGCCCATGTCGGTACAGAATATCGACAGAAGCAGCGGAGTCCACTTCTGCTCAAAGAACTTGCGGGCGGACTTGTCACGGATGACGATTTCCATCGCCTTGAAATTGCCCTTGCCCTTCTTTGCCTTGACGCTCACGCCTTGGCTCGCGGGCCGGTTCCACCATGACGACGGCATCTGCGAGAGCCAGAATCCGTTATTCCGCCAGCAGCGAAGCCACGCGCGTGCAAGGCCGACCTTCGCCTCCCCGGTCTCAGCGAGCCCCGGTATGTGAGGTAATTGCTCAAGCTGCGGCGTCAGTTCGGCACGCTCGCACAGTGAGGCGAGCGCGAGCGCCTCGAACCCGAGGAATGGGTCCTGGATCGTCGTAATAATGTCTTCAAGCAGCGCTTGAGGAGGCAGTTCGGCACGGAGCTTGATCAGAAGGAATTGCAGGCCGCTGTCCGTATCAGCGCTGCCGTTCTCCACCGCAAGGTCCACCACGCCCTCCGCGGCGAAGGTTTCCGCGGGCTTAAGTTCCGGCCGCAGCCGGACCCGCAGCTTCTTCGATGCCAGAAGGATGGCGAGATACAGGTCGCTGAGGCTCACGAGCGGGTTTAATCCTGGAATCGACTGGAGCCTTGTATATCCCCAGGCGATGAGGGGCCGTAGCGAATCTCGTGTCGAATACATCTGCAGGTTCGGGGCAAGCCGCGCGGCGACTTGCCGGGAGTCCGAGAAGGCCAGTACCTTGCGCCCACGCAACGGCGCAAAGCGGGTCGGAGGCGTTGCATTGCCCGGCTGAATCTGAATCTGTTTTGCCACCAAGGCCTGAAACGGCTGATCACCCTTGGTCTGGTGATCCTGAACGGTGGAACGTCCATAGCGTGCGCTCTTGCCGCAACAGGCGCACGGAATGAATTGCCCGCGCGCCTCCATGCTGGCATCCACGTCGCCGTTCTCGTCCGGCGGCGGCGTCACGCGATCGTGGCGGAGATGCACCGTGCGCGTGCGCGGGCCGAGCTGGTTGGGATTGAGCCGGCCCGTCTCCAGATCGTAGTCGGCAGGTTCGGTCGGATTTGCCCGGTTAGGCGGCTCCAGAAGCATGTCCAGCGGCAGGAGTGGACTGGTTTCGCCCTCTTCCATCCGCAACCTCCGACCGGGTTCCGACCAAAGCGCCGAGGGACCGTCAACGTCGTCGGTGTACGCGCGAGCGTAGGCTGTGCCGCAGTAGCGGCAGGTGAAGAACTCATGGACGCGGGCGCCGCAGACGCAGCGCTCGCGCGGCTGGCTGTACATCTTGCCGCAGATGCCGCTGCGCTCGCTCTCGGCCAATTCGCTGCAATCGGCATCCATGCAGACCCAGAGACCGGGCAGCCCGCGAAAGAAGTTGTGAATCCGGCACGGAAGCAATCCGGGACTCTTCGCGTTCGGCTTCGCGATGCTTCCCAATGCCATGAGCACCGTCGCGGCGGCGTCGGCCTCCGTCTTTGGGCTATCGGGAAACAGTTGTTGCCCCAATTCCTCAATCGGACGGGCCTGCTGCATGGTGGTGTTGATCAACAGGCCCAAGGGTGGGAACGCTTCCAGGGAGGCGAACAGCGTTTGCTCCAGGTTCGGTTCCGGCGTAACGTGGCGATGCTGCAGCCAGGGGCCAACGAGCTTAATGCGGCCCTCATCGTCCTGCTGAGCATAAAATGTCGCGAGATCGATCGCCGCGAGCACTTCGGCGTCCTTCTTGCTGCCGGGAGCCGCGTGGGGTCTCCAGGCGAAGTCGCCCTGTATGGCGACGAAACTCTCTGATGGCACGCCCGCGAGTTGGGCGCCGAACTGCGGAGCATAGCCTGCGTCCTTGAAGCTAGCAGTGGCACATATGACCTGAAACCGTTCGGGAGGAATGTTCAGGCGATCCCGAAGCCGCCGAAGCAAAAGGCCAACCTCGGCACCAGCTGCGCCCCGATACAAATGCGCCTCATCCAGCACGATGAGGAACTTCTCGCCGGGATTCTGCTCGAGCCAGTCGCGTGTCCGGTCAAAAATGGGCCGTTCGATCGGACGCATGAGCATATACTCCAGCATCGAGTAGTTGGTCACGAGCAGATCCGGCGGCGCCTCCTGCACCTCGTGGCGCGTGATCAATTCGACATCATCGGGAAGGGTCACCGCCCTTTTGAATTTCCCGGTCTTCCGGTCCTGCCACTCGGTCCCCTTATCGCCGAACCAGGCGATGAGGTTGGGTTTGGCGGGCCATTTGCCTTTGGCCTTGAGTTGACCAAGCAGCGTCGCCGCCTGCTGCTGTTCCTCGGATGCCGCCCCCTGGGCCTGGCGCTGGATCTCCACATAGAATTCGTCGAACGCGTGAAACTTGCGGGAATCCTTGTCGCGCGTCCTCAACCCGGCGTAGGGTGTGCGGCTGGTATAGCGCGCAAATCTTGCGGGTCTCTGCGCCCACTTCTGGAAGAGCCCTACAAGGCGATGATCGCCAAACAAAGATCGCAAGCGGCCCAACTGGTCGTTCACGAGCGCATTCATGGGATAGAGCAGCATGGCGCGCACGGCCGGTTGATTGCGGAACGAAGCAGGATGGGTACTCGCCTCGCGGGCAAGCTTACCCAGGATGGGCAGCAGGAACGATTCCGTCTTACCCGAGCCGGTCCCCGTCATGACCATCAGGTTCATGCCTTTCACGAGGCTGTGCAGGATGGCGTCCGACTGGTGCTTGTAGGGAGGGTCGTGGAGCAAGGCGGGCGATTCGCCCTCGGCCGTCGATAACGCCAGCAAGGCCTTCAAGGCCGCCGGAGGCACCCCTTCGATGGTGGAGAAGGAATTCCCCGTCTGGTAGCGGGGAGTCGATTCGATGTAGGGGATCTGGTGAATGACCTCGGGGCGGTTAAGCAGTTCCTTCCGCTGGTTGATCAGAGCCGACGCACTGATGTGATACGTCGCCTCGATGTACTGTTGCAGCGAGCCGAGGAGCTGACTGATGGTTTCCTGAATCGTTTGCATCGTTTCTCGCCTTCCTACTCCCGCGGCATCAGCCAGAGTTGTTGCTGCAGGAAAGTCCGTTCGGACTGAAAATCTTGCTCTGTGATCTGAAATGCCAGCAAGCACTTCTCACGCGGCCCCGGACTGCCCGCCACCAGCATGCGGCGATGAGCCCACATGGGAAGCGGTGAAAAGAAATCCAGGGAATGCCCCTGCCCTGTCTGCCGCAGTCTATAGTGCTGCGGCCTGCCCCGGCAAGCGTCAATCGCCATCTGCAGATGCCAGGCGACGTCAGAGCCGCGCCAGGGCGTGTTCGGCAGCGGCAGGTCGAGGAATCTGACCGCCTTACCCTCTGAGAAGCTCGCATATCCCCAAATCGGTGCGCCGTAGGCTTGCGGCCGGCGGGCGACAAATTCGCCGGTGTCGTTGGCAGGCGTCCGCCAGCGGTCGGCATAGTAGTCTGCAGGGCAATCCGGATCGAGGATCGACAGGTCCTGGATTTCGCCGCTCGGTGGCTGCGCCGCGAGACGCGCCGACATGCCGCTGCGAAAATTCGCCGCCGATTGTGGTCGGGGGGCCTTAAGCCAGGTCGATTGCGGAAGTTCCAGGAAACCTAGGTCCCTGAGCATCGCGGGCAAGTTTTCATCCGGATGCGGCCGCAGCACACGCAAAGGCCCGCGATAAACAATGCGCCCGGAGAGCGACGCCGGCAGTGGGGTTATCTCGTCCCTCGCCGTGCCGAGAATAAAGATACTGCCTCCGGGTCCGTCGGCAAAGCTGGGCGGAGCGGCGAATACCCAGGTGCCTTTCGCGGCCGGATCGTCGATGGTGGTGCGGCTCAGTTCCAGCAGATCGCCATAAATCATCAGACTCTCCGTAACAGCGGTGAGGCGCTTTAGGATCGCGTCATGATTGTCTGCAAGGCCCTCAAGACTTGCCGCGACGCTGGCTGAGAGCGTTGCCGGGGAGCAGGGGCAGAGAATACCGGAGGCGCGGCGCAGCAGGGCCGCAAGCACTGCATCGTCAAGCGCGTCACCATCGAGGGCCGGCAATCCAAGGGCCCTCCGTGTGGTCTTCATGACGTCCTGGCGCGATGCGGGCGCAATCACCATATCCACCTCGGCAGCGGCGGCTTCACGGCGGCGGTGTCGTCGGCGACCGCGAGCAGGGCGAGTAACCGCGCTCCGCGCAACAGCACCTCTTTCTTTTTCACTTCGGCGAGCAGGGCCTCGAAGGCAGGTGCGGGCACAGCAAGCATGCGGTGGGGCTGGCTCGAAAGTTGTAGCGCAAACTCGCAGAGTCCCGCATCGGAGCAGACGCCGTAGCGGTGGGCGACAACAGCAAACCAGGCTTTGCCGGGGCCCGTACCCTGCTCCATTCGCTCGTGATCGCGTCGCAAAATAGCGGCGAAGCCGGGCGACCCGATCAGGCGTTGGAGCTGCTGCTGCGCCCCCTCGGATTTCATGTCCGACAGGTAGGCCGTTTCCGCTCCTGCCCAGCGGGCGCCGCACACTCGGGAAAAAAAGGCGGTGACCAGACGGGTGACGACTCGGTTGTGGCGCATGTCTACGAGAGGCCCCACCAGGCGTGCATCGGCCCACATTCCTATCAGTTCCATGAGTTGCTGGAGCGTTACGGCCTCCGCCGTAAGATCTCGCAGGTCAGGCTCGATCAGCAGGCCTTGAAGGCCGCCGTCAATGCGCGGCGTGCTTGCGACGATAACGTCGCCGAAGTTGCCATTGCGGGCTTCGAGAAGCCCGCCAGCGCCCGGAACTTCGAAACCGGAACTAAGACGCTCCGCCTCCGGAACGGTCGCCTTACACGGATGCTGGAAACTAAAGAAGGCGGCTACCGCGCTCTCGTCGCGGCCAGTATCGTCGTTCAGCCGGACGGTCATCACTCCGTGGACGATGCGGCAGATCCACCGGACCGGCTTGATCTCGCGATCCAGCCGGATGGTGTACTCGCCGAGTTCGTCGCCTCTGACCGTGAAGTGGCCCGATACCGCCTCAAGATACGCGAACGTGCGTTTTTCCTGGGCCTGGTACTGACTGAACTTGCTCCGCCAGGCGGCGCTGGAAACCGGCAGGTCGAAGATCGCGATCTGGTCGTGAAGCAATTCCACTCCTGCGGCGCTGCTTAGGGTTAAATCGCAAGTGACCTGCCGGCCAGTTGGGCCGAGTAGGTTCACTGTGGCACTGCCGTCCCAAAAGGCATCGAGGGAAGCGTCGAACGGCTCCAGGGAAACGGTGAGCCCTGCATGGGCCGTGGTGCCGGGAATCCAGGCAGTAGGCTCGCGAACTTCGAGCACCATGTGCCCTTCGAGGGGCGAAAGAAATCGACTCGGATTAGGCGCGGCAGAGCGTGCCCTGACCGACAGCGTATGCCGACCGGGCGGAAGTGTCGCAAGGTTCACGAACGTCGGGATGCCGTTGCCCCCGGCCTTGATGAACAACTCCGCGCCCTCATCAAGGCGCAGGACATAGCCCTCCACCGGATGATCGTGGGCAATCCCGAAACAGGGGGATTCGGTTGTGAGCCATTCGCTGTACCCCTCGCCGTCCCACTGGCGGGCGCAGAGTCCCGCGGGCCAGATGCGCACGGTTCTCGCGACGTGGAGCCCGAGATCCTGCAATGCGCGTATCAGGTCGCCGCCACATTGCGGCGGCGTGGTGAGCAAGGCGGCGTTCAACCCTTCGCAATCGACGTGGCATTCATCCAGGAATTCGGCCTTCGGGAGGGGCTTCTGGCTCAGCAGTATATAGGTCTGTCGCGGCCGGACGGTACGGCTGGTTATTTCGTGCGCGAGCCCGTCGCCTCCGAGTTTGCACAACCAAGTCGGCCCGGCCGACAATCGGACTTCTTCGTCGATCAGATGATGGAGCACAGGGTTGTCACGCTCGAAATGCATCAGCGCCGCGCCCGCGCCCGGCCACGACCTGAGCACGCATTTTTGGTTGTGGGACAGCAGCCAGCCTGCTGGCCGCCATGCCTCGGCTGTCCCGGTTATCCGGCACCTTGTACGTGCCAGGAACGTGCGCAGTTCGGTTCTTATGCGCGCCACGCCGGCGAAGCTGGGGATGTCGAGCACCGGGGACCATGTCATGTTTCCCGAACGGCGAAGCATGAGGGCCGGGCGCATCCCCAGCGTGATGTTCGCCTTCGGCTTGGGAGAGTGACCTTCCCCTTCCTTCGACGACTCCCACGACTTGCGGGCGGCGCCCTTGATACAGTCCGCCACAAAACGCTTGGTCTCGTTCAGCCACTCGCGGCTGCTTTGCACTCGCTGCAAGTCCGAAGCGAGCCTGTTCAACGTCGGGAGATCGATCGGGCTCGGGGCGTCGGTCGCCGCGTCGCCTAGCAGCGCCAGGACGATCCGGCCCGCCAGTTCCTCCTGTTGGAGAAACCCCTGGAATCGCGACGAGGCGTCCCAGGCACTTTGCGCAAGCAGATGGCCAATCGACTCCGGGCTCAGGGCATCCAAAGCCGCGAGCTGATAGCGAAGGTCGTACAGGCTCTTGGCGAATTGCCACTGCAGGTACTTCGGAAGGATGGCATGGGTGATCGGCCACGCAATGATGGGAAACTGGTCCGCCCACGCCCCCGATGGCTTGACTCCGCCGAAAGTCGTCTGAAACTTTTGAAACCAGGTCCGCAATTGGTTTCGGCTGACCTTTTCGCGCCATCCGGGGGTATGGCTCTCGAAGGACGTCCAGTATTCATCGCCCTCGTAGTCGTAGCCGAATTCTGCCGCGTAGACCACCCAGCAGAGCCAGTGCCCAGCGAGCCACATATTGGCCGCGAGCCGGTATCGCAACTGGCCGCGGATGTCGTCCAGTTCTTCCTCGCTCAGGCCATGCTCAAGGGCGAATATCGGAAAATCGGCGGTGGATCGCGCAGCGGCCAATGCCCTGAAATGCCCTTCCAACCGCTTCTGCCATTGGTCGAGGGGCATGGGCATGGCGTCATCCGATCATCTGCTCGCGCATGGTCACGCTCGGGCTTTTATGTTATAGGCCCGCTCGCTTGGCGGGTCGCAGATCAGCGCGCGTATCCCGTCGCGCTTCCACGCCCTGAACTCGGGCATGCGCTGCGAACGGGGAAGCATCCAGCGCTCCACAGCGAGTCGCGCGACCTCGCCCGCCGTCTTCAAAGTGGATAGATCGGGCTTTCCCTTACCGCTGCGGAGAATCTTAAGGGCGTTTTCGGCTAGCGTGCAGATAAAGACCTCACGCTGGATCCCGTGGCGCAGCATGTCCTCCTCGAAGCCCAGGGCCTCAAGCGCGGCCCTGGTCGTGCGCATTCGCCAATTCGGCCCTTCGCCGTAGCAATGCAGGTCGGCATACGCATGGCCTATTTCGCGAAGATACTCGCGAAGATCGGCAAACAGGTCGTCCGGAATGTGAAAGTGCCCCCAACCTCCGGTATAGCCGATCGCCTTGAAATACTCTTTGCCGTCAAGTTTCAGGCGATTGTAGACGGATGAGCGGCCCATCGAGGAGGAGGTCGTAACGGCGAGGAGCCTCGCCCTCTTCTCCTGCTGCGAGATGATGCCGGTCGTCTTTCCGTAGGCCCGAGTGAAATCGTCGTAAATGTCCCTGCTTCGGATAAGAGTGGCCACGAGTTTGCCGCCGAGGAGTGCGTTGTACGGCGGCAGGGCCCCCAGGACATAGGCATCCATGATGTTTACGAGGCGCTCCCCTCGGGCCTTGGCATTCCAGTTGATCAGGCTGTCCCGCACCGAGAGGTTGAACACGGGATCTCCAATGGCGACAATCCCGATAAGCTTTCCGTTGTGCTGATCCCAGACCAGGTAGCGCATGCGACGGCCGAAGCCATTGGAGACGGGAACAGACCAGGTCAGGGATGCGAGGCGGAAGAGATCGCCCTCCCAAGTGTCGCTGGCGATGAGTTGCAGGGCGGGCGCTATCTTAGCCGCGTCCACCTCTTCGCCGGAGGCGAAGTGGTGCAGCAGCTTGGGTAGACGGGCATCCAGGAAACGCTCACTCAATGCCAGCCGGTCCGCACGCTGCAGACCGTGGATGGTGCGGATGGCATCTTTCCCGGAGCCGGGCGGCACCAGCGAACCGTCGTCGGTCTTCTGAAAGCCCAGGGATTGAAGGTGCCGCCGCAAACGGCGTTTCAGCGCGGCTTTGCGCGTTGATACGGTGATTACGTTCCTATTACCGTTTTTGGCCATGGTCTCCTCGGGTCAAGGCATAGGTCATAGCAGAAGGCCGCCCGTCGGAATGAAATGAGTGACCGGAGCCGCCACGGTGCCATCGGGCAGCCATGCGAAATCGCTAGACCATTCACCTTCTGCCCCTATCGGGCGTGCTTCGTCAAGCGCATTCCATTCTCCACGAGCCGCGGTGGCAATCTGCGACGCAACCCTACTCTGCAAGCCAACGAAGACGGCGTTACTTGTGCCAAACTCAAGCGGGATCTGCCAGCCTTTCTCGGTTAGAACGGGTCCGTGACCGGTTCCCGTGCGGTAAAAGCCACCGATATAGGTTGTTCCTTCAAAAGGCTGTGCAGTGCAGGTCCAAACGGGAACGGTGAAGCTCAGTTGCCTGGTCAGCGCGTACCCCAAATTCAGCGCTGATGCAAAGGGGGGCAGTTGCAGCTTTTGGAATATGCGGCTGTAATGAATAGCTTTGGCTCCCCTTGCCAGTTGGCGACTCTGATCGCGGTTTAAACGCTCGCCTTCTGTGGCAGGATCTTCAATAAAGGTTGCCGATCGTTGCGCAGCAGGGCTCGCCTCGGTCACGAATTTCGTAGCAACGATGTAACCCTTCATGCTTCTAGGTACATTCTGGGCGTCGATGACCCGGACACGATTGAATTGGTCCCTCCAGTCGCCAAATGCGGCACTGGAGAACTTGATTTTCGAAAAGCGACCCTTGGCCTCTGCAAGATACGCGTTCTGGTCGTCGCCGCAGAGATAATCGGGAGCGTACCCTTTGCAAACTCGCTCGACGCGCATTCCTCCGAAGGCAGGGTGTGCGGGCTTGTTGAGGACATCGTTCATGTGCACGAAATGCACTATCCCGAAGTGATCCCCGAGCATGAGCCGGCAAAACGCCTGTCCTGTGCTCGACGAAATCTCGCGACGTTTCTCCTCACTGGCGCCCTTGATGAAGGCGTGAAATCTGAAATCGTCACCGGCGCTGACATATTTCAAATACTCGAATGAACTCGGATCGGGATTCGGGGGACCGTTTGGAAATTCATCGAAATACTTATGAAGGAAAAGTTGACCCAGATTAATTTCCGTAGACGGAGCAGGAGCGTCGAGCGCCGGATTGATCCGCAGGCTTTGTGGCGTTGGACTGACGTCCTTCAACTGAAAGTCGATGGTGCGATTCATGTTCTTGGTAACGGCGAAAATCAGTTCTACGACTTCAACCAGTAGCAGAGCTCCTGGGAGCTGTCATTCGTATTAAAAAATACGATTGTACCCGTATTATCGAGGGCAAGCACAGGCAGAAGGCTGCAATGCCTGGAGTTTGACATTTACGCAATATACGTACATACTTACGCAATATGCGAAAGCTCCGGACCCTCGATACGCTGCTGCCAAAGACCCGCCAGGGAATCCTCGCGGCAACACTCGTGCAGCCAGCAAAGGCCTGGTACGTCTCGGAACTGGCGCGCCGCCTGGGTGTGCCCTCCTCCAGTCTGCAGCGGGAACTGCACGACCTCACCGCAGTCGGCATCCTCAAAACCCACAAGCAGGGTCGCATGGTGTACTACCAGGCTAATACGGACTCCCCCGTCTTCCCCGATCTTCGCGGATTGCTGTTCAAGACGGCCGGGCTCGTTGACGTTTTGGCGGATGCGCTCAAACCACTCGCGGCGAAGCTGCAGACCGCGTTTGTATACGGCTCCATCGCCGCCGGCAACGAGCAGAGCTACAGCGATATCGATCTCATGGTGGTGGGACAGATCCAGCCCACGGAACTGGCGCTGCCGCTGCGACGCGCCAGGGAGCTGCTTGGCCGGGAGATTAATCCGACCGTCTATACGCCCGCGGAATTAGACAAGAAGCGGGCGGCGAATGACCCTTTCCTGAAGCAGGTATTGGACAAGCCGAAGCTCTTTGTGTTAGGCAACAAGGATGAGCTGGGCAAAATTGCTGGCGGATAACCGGGTAACGACGCTCCCGCCGGACAAGGCGGAGCTCGATAATCTGCGCTCGATAGTGGCTCGAAGCCTGAAAGACGTGGAATCTGCCGGTCTATCGGCCGACGCGCGGTTCGTCATGGCCTACGACGCTGCCCGGACCTTATCGCTGCTCATCGTACGGGCGGCAGGTTATCGCCCACGCACGGTCGGCGCTCACTACAACACGTTTCTGGCGCTCGAAGCGGCCGATCCGGCATTCGCGAACTTGTCCGCATATTTCGATGGCTGCCGAATGAAGCGCAATAGCTGTGAATACGACTTCGCCGGCGGCATAACCGATACGGACGCCGAGGGATTGCTGAAAACCGTCCAGCAGTTTGCAGTCGATGCCGAAGCATGGATCACAGCGCGCTACCCGCGCTTGGTCTGAGCGCCGCGGCAATGTGAGGAGGGAGGAAAAGGAATGACCCAGGAAAAAACACCCCGACTACGAAATCGGCAGTGGCAGTGTGTTCGCCGACCTGGGGCTTGACGACGCCGACGAACTCCTCACGCGCACAGCTCGGGCACACCGTTCGCCTGATCCTGAAGGCAAGGAAGCTCAAACAGCGGGAAACCGCCGAACTACTCGGCATCGACCAGGCGGAGGTGTCCAAAAACTGATGAATCGTCAGTACCATCTTTTTGCCGAAGGACGACTGTTCGCGTTTTTGAAGTCCCTTGAGCATAAGGTCTCAATTCAGGTGAGCCGGCACCACAAAGGCGAACCCTACCAGGAAGTAACGCTTGCAACATGACGCGTCTGGCAGCGCCATCTTCGAGCCTCGTTCCAGCAAACTTGAAGGCCGGCGTCTGCTCCACGGCTTTTTTTCGCTTGTCAGCACCCGCCTTCATTGATAAGCCGCTGTCATGTTCGAGGCCACAGCCACACATCAGGATCTGCTGATCACCGACTTTCTGCTCGCCGCGCTGTTCCTGACGGTCATTGCGATTGTCAAAGCCAACATCGCCTATCACCGCGAGCGAAGGAATATGACGGCTGAGCAGCGCAAGCAAGCGGACGACGATTTGGGTCTGGACATCTGGTAGCCATCGAGCAGGCGTCAGCGCTCCAGGCACATCGCAATGCCCATGCCTCCGCCGATACAAAGCGTAGCCAGGCCCCGCTTCGCACTCCGCCGTCGCATTTCGTGAAGAAGAGTGGTGAGCACGCGCGCGCCCGATGCGCCAAACGGGTGACCCAGCGCAATGGCACCCCCATTGACATTGACCTTCGTGAGGTCCCATCGCATTTCCCGGTTAACGTAGATGGCCTGCGCGGCAAACGATTCGTTGGCCTCGATGAGGTCTAGCCCGTCCACCGTCCACCCTGCCCGCTCCAGCGCCTTGCGGCATGCGGGGACGGGACCCACGCCCATGATGGCCGGATCGACGCCTGCCTGCCCCCAGGACCGTATGGCGGCCATCGGCTCAAGCTTGCGGCTCTCCGCCTCGCTCCGCCGCATCAGCATGACGGCGGAGGCGCCGTCGGCTATGCCGGAGGAATTTCCCGCGGTCACCGTGCCGCTCGGCGATACAGGCTTCAGGCGAGACAGCAGATCAAGGGTGACGCCGTTGCGCGGCGTTTCATCGACGGTTAGCGTTAGACCCCCGGCCGGGGGCTTGATCGGCACGATCTCTTCATCGAATGCGGTCGTCTTCCGGGCGGCTTCGCATTTGCTCTGAGACGACGCGGCCAGTTCATCCTGCTCGCCGCGCGATATCCGGAAGCGCTTTGCGATGTTTTCCGCGGTCTCTGTCGTATGCAGGTCGTAGAAGGGATCAATCAGCGCGTCCTGAAACATGCCGTCTGTGAGACGCGCGTTCTCGTGCTTCCAGTCGCCGCGCATCGGAAACAGGTGCGGAGTGCGTGTCATGTTCTCCTGCCCTCCGGAGATCACAATGTCGGCGTCGCCCGAGCGGATGGCCTGGTAGCCGACGCAAATGCTGCGCATCCCCGAGCCGCACAGCTGGTTAAGCCCCCAGGCGACCACCTGCTTGGAGACGCCCGCGCGCATGGCGGCCTGACGACAGGGATTTGGGCCGGCGCCGGCATTCATGATTTGTCCCAGGACGATTTCGGAGATCTCGTGGCCGCGCACGCGCGTCTGCTTCAGAAGCGCGCGGATGACCGCCTCGCCCAGGCTGCTCGCCGGCACGCCGCGGAACATGCCGTTAATTGCGCCGATGGGCGTGCGCTTGGCGGCGACAATGACCACATCATCTCCTGAAATCCCTCGATTCATATTGACTCTTTACGGAGGGTAAGCCTTACTAAGAGATTCCTGCACACTACGCTTGGATCATTCATGCGGTGTCTCACCTCGTTTCTCTTACGCTGGCTTATCCATCAGGGGCAATTCGACCGCTGGGCGAACGTGCTGGCCGACAACGACAACGTCTCTTCCGCGGACGCGGACCTGCCATGCGATGCCGCTCCGGCGGTCAGCTTGCTGTCCTTCTACTGACGCGCCCGCGCGGCGCGGGTGCCGTCTTCGCGGCGGATTTCGTCTCATAACAGGCGATAACCTGGGCGACTCGTCGCTGCCGGGCTGCCGGCAAGTCCCGCCATTTGAGCAGGAAATCCAGCGCCTGACACAAGGGGACGTTGAGCATTTCATGACTGACCACGCCCGCGGCTCCCGAGTCCAGCCAGCGCTCAACGGATGCCAGCGCATCCCACATAATCGCCGCAACCGTTTCGAGCCCGTCGCGCTGCGCTTCCCGGCGCAGATAGAGCAGACTAGCCAGGTACGCCTCCAGCGTGCCTCTCCCCCCGCGCCGTGCTTCCGCCTGTACGCCGGGTGATTTCATGCGACCTTTCTGCGCGAGATGCTGGCATCCTCGTCGCCGTAGCTGAGAATCATTTCCTCTATGCCGGTGGTGCGCCGCACCTTGAGCATCATGTCCTCCGAAACCGGCAGGCCCCCTGCCCTCACCCGCTCACCGTCGGGCAGCGCGGTCACGGCTCCGTACCAGAACGGGTCCCAGCCGGAGCCTATATAGACCGTGCGCCAGAACACCGGCTGCATAACGCCGATGATCTTCTGAATGCCGTTGCTCATCGCGTATTCCATATACGCCACCGACAGCTCGTGGATAATGCGTTTGCGCAGCGGCGCGGGCAGTTCCTTCTCGACGCAAAGGCGGCTGCCCTCCCAAATTGTCATGTCGTTTTCCGGAAGGCTGCCGTCGGTTACCAGGAAGGCGAAGGATTTCTTGAGCATATACGGGCGGTCGGTGGGGCAGAGCCGGGCGCATCCGCATACATCGTCGTTTTCGTCCCGCCAGACGAAATAGGTGGTCGAGGGGTTGTCGAACTCGTCGTACTCCATCCTCTGCCAGGTTGGCATGTCCCATGCCTGGCGCTCAATCACGGCGCGGAAGCGCAGCCCGAACATCGAGGCGATGGGATTTCCGCGAAACAGATGGGCCGTTTTAAGAGTGATGCAGCTGATCATGACCCAGCCAGTTGAAGATTCATGGCTCGATCGATAGATGGTTAGATTCGAAAAAACTACCTAGCTACCCTGCTAGGGTATTCAGAGTGCCCGGACCAGGCTCGGTGTAATCAGGCCCAGCCGTATGCCCTTCACCACGGCTGTCTGGCGTGTGGAAACGTCGAGTTTCCTGTAGACATTCTGCAGGTGAAACCGCACTCCGGCTTCGGATATCGAGAGAATCGCGGCGACGGCGGGAATGCTTTTGCCCTCGGCGCTGAAGGAGAGAATCTCCCGCTCGCGCGGCGTGAGATAGACCATTTTATTCGGCGTCGCCCGCGGGAGGTCGAAACGCGAATAGGCAAAATGGAACTGATGCGAGAGCGCGCGGATGACGCAGAGCGTGTCAGCGGAAGGCTTCAATCCTCCGGTCGTGCTGGCAAGACCGACGCCGGCGACCTCGAAGTTGGGACCATAGATGGCGACCGCGGCGCCGCTTAGCAGCCTTGCCTCCTCGGCCTCGTGCATCAGGCGCCGCTGGCGGGCGCTGATGGCGCAGCTATTAACCACATGCTCCCAGGTATAGGCCGCCGCCGTGGTGAAGGCGTGCTTGGGGATGGGATCTTGCGCGAAGTACTCCTTCGCCATGTAGTAATCCATCCAGTCGGCGGGGTAGTTGCCCATGACGCCGTGCCCTGCCCTGCGGCCGATGGAGGGATGATCGGTGAGCAGGCTGTAGACGACGCTGTCGTACCCCAGATCCTTAAGGGCTTGCTGAAAAAGGGAAAACACCTCCTCCTGCGAAGTGGCGGCGTTCGACCGTGTAATGAATTCTTCGAGGGTCATGCTGCCTCTTGGTCGGCGGGGCAACCATAACCTGCGATTGAGTATCAGTCAAATCACTCTTGCTAAAAGTAGAAACACGGGGCGGAGATTTGCCTTTTGCGATTGAGTCCGTCCTCGCTTTCAGCCGTCCGCCGGGTCGCCTCCGCCTGCCACATGCTTCATCAACTGCAGAAGCTGCCTTCGTAACTTCGCGTCGCCGATGCGCTTATAGGCGCGCACAAGCTCTAGTGTGCTCCGGTCAACGGTTTCAAGACCTGCGGCCGCCGCGACCTGCGCATCCACGTCCATCCAGAAGGATTCCGGTGTGCGCCGGAACAGGCGCGCCAGCGCGAACAGCCGGTGGAGCGGTATCGTATCCATGCCCTTTTCGTATTTCTCGATCTGCTGCCCGGAGACGCCCAGCTGACATCCGAGTTCCACGCGCGACAGCCCGCGTCCGAGCCTCTCCTCCCTTATCTGCCGCCCCACGCGTTGTGCCAGTTGACTGCGCTCCTTCGATGATTCTTTTGGGGCCTTGCTGTCCATGACTTACGATTCCGGTCTCGTCCTGGTTTGGACTTCCCTCACGCGCTTGATGGCCCCAAGCAGGGCATCCCATTGCGCCGCCTCCTTCGCGCTGCCCTGTTTGCGGGAGTCCCAGAGCTTTTTTGCGGCATATTCCTCAGCCCCTGCCCCATGCTGGAGAATCAGCGCGTTCGCCGTAAGCAGGGTGTCGGTGGAAATTTCCATAAGTGAGCGAGCCGGGTTGGTTGAAGAAGTAGCATCTATATTACAGGTGATGCAACTTCGCAACTGATCGGCTTGCTTAGCTTGCAGGCCCTTAGTCCGTCCCATGCAAACAGCGCATACGGCTGAACTACTAATAGAGGCCTCTAGTGGCCCAACCGCCCCCCGCCGTGTTTCAAGGATAGTCGAGAAAGGGTTCTTGCCCTTTCTCGGGAAGCGAAGCCCTCGATGGGCTGAGCTTCCAGGTGCGTTGAAGCGGCGGTTCTGTCGGGTTATCGGGAACGGAAGTTCTGTTAGATAAGTTAAATATTCTAAGTTAAGAAAGTTAGAAGGTTGGACAAGCGATAATTGCATTTGAAGATCAGGATCATGTGAACTACGTGCGTTCCTGATACCCCGACGAATTGTTCCCGTTTCCCCGAATCGGATGTTCCCAAAACCCCGTGCTTTCGTTCCTGATGTACCGTCGGAACGCTGATAAAGGCAAGAATTATCCACAGGTTAGTGTGTCGTTTCAGGACAGCGATTCAATAGAGCGTTCCCGATACCCCGATGGACATCGGATAAGCGGCTGAAACATATTGATTCATGATCCGGCCGGGGCGCTGACGTCGGGTTATCAGGAACGCTCCGTTTACGAGACCTGGGAACGGTTGCGGCTGTGATGCTGTCGCACCCAGCCATAGAACGCGGCCTCGTAGTTTTTCGGCGTCCTGGCGGGATCTTCATCGAGCCATTCATTAAACGTGGCTTGCAGCGCGTATACATCCCATCCGGGGAACTCGCTTCTAATCTGCGCAATGGTTCGATCAGAAAGGGCGCGGATGATAGGCTTCAGAAGCGGCAACTCTTGGGTACGGGACGGGACCGGATGCGCCGGTGGCCGCGGCCGGTGCGCCGGTTTGGATGCGGGCTTCCATTCGGCCTGCGCCCCCTCCCCTGCATATTCGCGCCGCAGCATGTGAACGAGCGGTTCCCCCGCGCTTTCCGAGCGAACGGAGAACGAATAACCGGGGAGGTCATTGCGCTTGATGATCTTGAGTATTTCGAATTTGAAGCGGCGATAGGGACCCTCCGCCCCGGATTTGTCAAAGAGGATCGGCATCGAGATGGCGAAGCCGTCTGCACCGTTGCCCCCGGCATGTTTGCGCGCGACCCGGTAGAGCCAGCGCTCCCTGCCGCCCGTAATCGAGAAATACGCAGGGTCGATGGACAGCAGGCCGCCGTCCTCCATCACCCCACGGTGGAACCAGTCGGAGACGGTGAGCGTGAGGCCCCTGCTCTCTTTCGTCTGGGCATCAATCAGGTCGTCCCACTGATCGATCCAGCTGAACATCGTTGTCTTCTGGCCGCGCTTGCTGCGGATATTGGTGGTGACGACTGTCGTCTTCAGGCGCTCCAGCGAGTCGCGCAGCTGGGCGTAGTCACGCCCGCCGGTCGAGCGCGCGATGGCCTTGAGCAAATCGTGCGGCTGAAACTTCAGCTCGCGGGGTATGTCGTTTATGCCGCGGTTCTTCATGTCGCAGAGGACCGAGGCAGCCCAGATCAGGATATCGGCATCCCAGATGGTCGCCATGCCGTAATCCTGGTGCGGCTGGACGGTGACGAAGATGCCGTCATTGTCGTTGACGTACTGGATGGGCTTCATGCGCTTTGATTTCGAAAGCGAAAAAAACGGGCGCTCCATCGTGTCCTTCTGATCGCGGAACCGGAGATCGACGATGGTCGGCAGGAAGAGATCAAACTGAGGATTGTAGAAGCGGCCCCTGCTCATGTCGGCTTCTTGAGTTCGCGTTGAAGGGCCTCCACGGCGCGCTGAAGCGTATAGCCCAATACCCAGTTCTGCGTATCGGTAATCCCATAAAATGCGTCCACCGTTGTTTGAAGCGCCTTTATGTTGAACTGGACATTGCGGCCGGTGCGGTATTGGCGCGGCGAGCGCCTGGGCTTTGCTTCGGGCTTTGGGCGCGAGGGCTCCCGGCTGCGGAAATGGGCAGCGTGCGCCACCTCCCTCACCTGTTCCGCGGGAGGCGCTGCGCCGTCAATGGCGGTTTTGGGGGCAAAGCCGCTTATATCGAGCTTGAGCGGTTCTTCAAATACACTGGCGCGCGTTTTGGTCATCAGGCTACCTCCTCGTGTTTCTTTGCCGGCGCATTTGCCTTGAGCTTCTCGATTACCTCTCCGGCGAACATCTTGGCATTCATTATCGCTGCGGGGAGGTTTGCCACCTGTGCCGGGTCGAGCCCCGAAACCGTGCCACCGAATGCAAACACCGCGCGATAGGCCTCGCGTTCGTGAATCTGGGTGCCGAACATCGGAATGCGGTTGTCGGCGAACTCCCCCTCGATGCTCTGCAGCGTTCGCGGGCGGATGGCTGCGCTTGTGCGCGTGAAGAGAATCGCAAACGGAATCTTCCGTTTGAACGCTTTCTCCTGCTCCCGTACGAGCCGGATGGCTTTCACGGCCTCGGTCGCATCGAGGTGGGAGCCTTGCGCGGGAATGATAACGAGGTCGGCGCGGCTCATGGCGTAGCCCGCCATCATCGACGCCGTGCCTTCCAGATCCACGATGACGAACGTGGTCATCAGCGCCGCTTTTTCGATAGTGTCGATGATGGATTCCTCGGTTGTGGTGGTGACCACCGTGAGCCTGTCGGGCTTTCCCGGACGGCTGCCCCACTGCGTCAGCGGCCGGTTGGGATCGGCGTCGATCATTGTCACCGAGCCGCCATGGCTTGCAAGTTCAGTGGCAAGCAGGACGGCCGCGGTGGATTTACCCACGCCCCCTTTTGGGCTTGCGAACACAATGGTTGGCATATAAACTCCCGGTGCAATACCAAATATGGTAGGCACACTATCCGAAAGCTACTCGATACTCAAGCGGAATCGGAAAGCTACCCGAAGGCATTCCGATACTCAATAGATACGGGTGAGCCTTCGGATATCCTGTGAGTACCGGTTAGCCTCCCGAGCGCCGGTGGTTACCGGTTAGCTGACCGATACCGGATAGCCTCCTGATTCCGGATAGCCACCGGATATCCTGTAGCGGATGATGCTCATGATTTAAGTCGTGATGATCGCTTGCATGTACGCCACCCAGGAACCGCTCGGCGCTTCATGGACGATGCGGGTTGCTACACGGGCCGGATAAATGTCCGCAGTGTCCAACAGTGTCGATGCCGGTGGAGCGATGAGCCATCTTGGAGCGTCGCAATCCAGGCGGCCAGGGGAGGCCCTTCAGCCGCGCAGCGAGCTGTGCACACCGCTCTTCCACTCCTGCAGCATCCGTTCTGCGATCTCCGCGAACTCAGGGTGCTCCTTCGCATAAGCGCGTACTTCTCCTGTGGTCTCCTGAATCGCCTCTCCGATGCGCTCCAGAATCTCCCGCACCTTCGCCGGCGTACCGCCCGCCCGTGTCTCACCGAGCTTGCGGAGTTCCTTCGCTGTCGGCCACCGCGTCGAGCCATTGAGGGTGAGGGCCAGGCTGTCTTTGGCGATGTACACGGACGTCGTCACGAGATCATAGACGGGTGCCAGCCGTGCTTCGCCTAGTACATCGTCATAGACAATTCCGAAATTCTTCAGATGCGCGTCGCCATTGCGGAGCGCAGAGTTAAGCACAATCAGCATGAAGAGCTTCTCCAGGTCTTCGTTGACATGGGTGGAATTCGCAAACTGGGAGAATCGCTTCATTACATGGGTCTCGTAGCTGCCGCGGTACTTTTCGTCGGTCCGGCGGGCGTTGAGCGCGCAGAAATCCTCGAATCCCCGGTAAGTGCCGTCCATGCGCAGATCGAAGCGGTCGATGACCAGCGCCATGCCGTCTTCTGCAAGGCGAAAAGGCGGCACGTCGAGTCCGCACTTGCGCGCGACTCTCAGGCAGAAATACTCGTTGGCGGCAAGCTGCGGATATTCATTCGGCTCCCAGAGCTTGACGATGTGTGTCGCGCCCCGGTAGCTTGCCGAGAGCCGGTGGCCGGTATGCTCCATCTCGGCGAAGGCGTTTTCATCGCGCACGAGGATCTTGGGCTGCACGCCGCTGATACCGGAGAAGGACGCGAACTTCTCCAGCAGATAGCGGAACAACTCGCCTCCGCGCTTGCGCTCCAGGATCTCATCCACCGACTGGAACGGCACGTCCTCGTGCATCTGCTCCTTGTCACCGGTGTAACGGATGCGGCCGACTTGCGAGCGGCCGACGATCGACAACAGATCGAATTCGTCAAAGGTGCCGGTGGCTTTCGCAAAAGCAAGGCGCAGGCGCTCGCGCAGAAATCCCTCGGGCAGATTCATCTCGAAGATGGGAGGCAGGCCGAAGTTCACGCTCCAGGAGGGGAGGCGAAGAGGCATGGTAACGGATACCGCGCGCGCTGCGGGCGCTTGGGGGAGGTAGGCGAACGTGCTGCCGCGCTCGCCGTCACGATCAAGCAGTCCCGCCTCAGCGGCGTCGGTCCAGACTTTTATCATCGCGATCCTCTTGCATGAGTTCGTCGAGAGTAGGGCGGTGCGAGCCCGCAGCCTGGAGTTTCAGCTCAAGCCCAAGCGCGGCGAGCAGTTTGGTGACTCTGGAAAATCCCAATTCGCCGGCGCGCCCGTTTTCAAGCGCGTCAAGCGTAGCCCGGCTGACGCCAGCCTTGCGTGCAAGCGCAGTCTGGCTGAGTCTCAGCGTTTTGCGGTGTTCCGCGATCTGGCCGCCTATGGAGATCAAATCCAACATAATGCCCAGTATAGTAGGCATAAGCGCACTACGCAAGCTAATTGCCTAATGTATTAGGCATATGCGAAAGTTGCAAGCCGTCAAAGAGAAGGACACCGAACGCAAAGGGGCAGGGGTAGGCTTACCGCGGGTCAACGGGTTCGCTCGCTCAACAACATCCGTACTCTCTGCCGCCTGGTTATGCCCGCAGGCCCTTCGCGGGTGCTGTTCTGCCCGGCCCATCTGGTCACCTGGCCCAAGCTGATCTTGTGTTCTACAGGATTGCGGTAAACGGCGACCGTGAACTCCGTCATCGCACCCGGATTCTGAGGTGTCAGCTCATCCTCGCGAAACTGCAGCACGGCGATGGCGACGGCCTCATACAGGCTCTCGGCATCGACATCGACGCCATGCAGGACGCCGTCCGAATCAGTGAAGGATACGCGGCAGCGGGAACCGGCCATGCAACGGATTATAGCGCGTGTTTTGCTTTTTATTCGCCCTTGCTCGACAGCGAGCGTCGAAAGCGGCGTTACCATGGAATCGTGCCGAACCTGAAGGACATCCGCACATGGAAAGAGCATCTCGGCCAGTCCAAACTGCGCTCGTTTACTGATGCAGAAGGCCACTTCTGGCTGGAGCAGAATCGGGCCAAAGCATCGAAATGGGCAAAGCTCGCGAGGAAAGGCCACGATATCGCATGGGAATTCGCACGACCCGGCGGTGACTATACAGGCCGGATGCTTGTGGACGGCGAGATCTATACGCCATCCGAGGCGACGAAGAAGTTCCTGCAGGGGTCTGCAAAGAAGAAATGAAGGGCGCCAGTTGCACCCCACGTTATCCCCACATTAAGTGTTCCCTAGGGTTCCGTATCAGCGCGCCAGGTTGCCGACCGTTCCGCGTAAGTCTCTGATAGTACGTTTATTCTTGTCCTGTTAACCGAAGGGTTGTAGGTTCGAATCCTACCTGAGGAGCCAATTCTGTTTCTCCCGAAAAACCAGTCCCCAGTAGTTGACGGCAGCACCACCCGTGCGCCCGTCCGCGCCTCGCGTAATATCCCCAATAACGCCAAACATTTCCGGACGGTCCCGTTCTCTGCGCCGTGTCGCGGAGAGGGGTCTGCATCCACCCGGTGAGTCCGTTTTCTCCCCTTCCCTCCTGACCTCTCCCCGACGCAGGAGAACGCCCGAGGTTGGTTAACGCAATCGTCGTCTCGTTGCCCGGATTTCGAAACTCTGGGGTTGGTTGACGCGAGTGTTTGGCTCGGGTGGTCCGTTCGACGTGGCCGGAGTGGTTGCCAGGATGCTTCGCACAACCGTAGGGCCGATCGAGAGATCGCCCAAGCCCTCAGGTGGTCGGATTCGCCGATGGCCATGGCTCGTTCAGGAACGCCTGTAGACCCTTCCCGTCGGACTGGTCCAAGCGACGCCACACGAAATCCAGTTCCTTTGAATATAGAAACCGATCCGCTCCACGCGCGAGGCACGAATTGATTTTGGACACCAGGTTGTCATCGACCACAGGAATCGAACCTCCGGGCTCGGTGCCGAACAAGCACAACTTGGCATGAAGAGGCACGATGATGTCCAGATCGAGATCAGCAATCTGTCCCGGCCCAGTCGGTTGAGGGCTATTGCCCCTCGTGATGGTCGTCACCGGCCTGTCGGAGCAGATGAAGCTAATGCCAGGACTGACCAACAGACCCCATCTTCGGCGTGCCAGGACTGGAAGCAGAATTTCGGCCGAGGCAATCATCGTCAGGACGAACAGAGTCTGAACAGATTGCGTGCCGAGCTGACCCTTCAATGCCTCGTAGGAATACTCCGGCGTCACGAGGTTTCGCCTATTCCGTTCTGCCTCCCAGGTTTCCGGAGTCGACATTGCTTCGACCAAGCGCTGATACGCCTCCTCGATTCTGGGCTGCTCACTCGGGACTCTGCCTACTTGTAGGGCGACAAAATAAAGGAGCTGGCGCAGATCACCCTGAGACAACATCACGGCGGGATTAGCCACCAACTCCGTCAGAATAGACGCGGTCTGGCCCTCGATCGAAGCGAGGCCTCGCTCGGCAGCCATTGGATCGAGACCAGCGATCCCTTCGATATCGAGCTCGTACAGATCACGTTCGTGGGCAGCGTGGGAGGTATTGGATTGCCATCCCTTACTGGCGTGAAGATCCGAAACATACAGTTTGCCGTCTCTCGATCCGTCTGTAGTGAAACCCGCGAGGAGAAACTGCGACACGTAATGATGCTTTCGAGGAATATTGCCATTAGCCATGATTGTTGATCTCCGACCCCGCCCGCTGTCTGCCGGCCCACCGGCTAATCACCGACAGGAGACCCAGTTGGCGCGAACGCTGTAGGTATTCGGGGTGATACGTCCGAATGGTCTTCACCGGGAGACCTGTAGCCTGAACAACCCCTACCGCGGATGCCGGCGTGCGTCGGGACAGCGGCGAGATTTTCATGTCGGGGAATTCGCCCCTAATCGTGCTGTCGTATCGAGGCCCGGAAAAGAACACGACAACATCAGGGTCAAGAATGGCAATCTCGGCTGCGAGAAGCCCCTTTTGTGCTCGCTGCAAAGCCGCAACTTCGGCGGCCCTGCAGTTCTTCATCACCGAGCCATTCACGTTCACTTTGAAGACGTTCGTCCACAGTGCAGCATCCTGGGTTCCGTTGATCGCCGAATCGATCGTTCGGAAGCCCCGCCAGAAGGGCGAGTTCAGTCTTTGGTGGACCCTTCCGAGCGCGTACCAGCGGTAAACATTCCACATTGCTCCAACACCGTGCTTCGCGCGGGAGAATTCCCAGAAGTTCTCGATTGGGTCATCGAGTTCGCCGGCCCTCACTCGGGTTGTACGTCCAACGACGGGTCTCTTGCCCGACGATTAGCAATTTCACCGGCGCCGTGTGCCATCGGTCATGAGGACAGACCAGGAGGGGAGGTGATGCTTTCACGGCCAGCCTTTTGGGCAGCCGGGCAGATTGTTGGAACTTGAGATAACGAGTGTGGAGCTGAGCGGTCAGCGGGCACGACGGGCTTGTCGAAGTCAGCATCTTGCATTATTCCAGATTCGTGTCCCAGTGGCGAGACGACTCCCTCCCCGATCAAGGGGTTAACGTTGGTGGCCGACTCGGTTTACGCTTTTCGAATTCCCTGCGTATGTTTACAGCAGCGTGCGACTCGCACGCTCCACTCGACAGCGGAACGACCGCAAGGCGGACTTTCGCTGTGGTGCCAATCCACAGCGAGGTAAACCGTCTTGAACTTTCCAGCCGAGGATTTCCGATCCATCGCCCGTATCCTCGCCACCGGCTACCTCCGGCTCCGCGAACGACGCCGGCGCGAATCTCCCCTTGCTAGTCCGCCGACATCGAGCCCTCATGGACACGAGGTTAACGGCCTTGAGAAAGGAGAAACGCGTGGAGACGGCGATGCAGATTCAGAAAGAGATTGAGGCGCTGAGCCGGATGACCGTCGGCCAGCTCCGCCAGAAGTACAAGGAGGTGTTCGGCGAGGAGTCCCGCTCGAACCACAAGCAGTTCCTGTTTCGGAGGATCGCCTGGCGCATTCAGGCGCTGGCGGAAGGCGGCCTCTCCGAGCGTGCCCGCCGCCGCGCGCTGGAGATTGCTAACGACGCCGACTTGCGCATCCGGGCGCCCAGGACCATGTTCTGGCAGGATCCTACGCTAAATCCGAAGTTGAGCGTCACGCGCAAGGTGGCTTGCTGAAATGGAAGCCGCAACCGCTCCGGAACTATGACTCAAAGCGCATGATAGCCCTGAAGTACGAAGAGCATTCTGGGAATCTGTGGACCTGCTATGACGGCGGCCTTGTCGTTAGGAACCGGAGCGGACAATGGAAGGAGTTTACGACCACGGACGGCCTCCTGGCGAATGCCTGCTGGTCTCTCGCGCCCCTACCCAACGGTGATGTCTGGGACGGATATTTTGGGCCGCCCGCATTCGCGTTGATCCGCTCTCGTGACGATAGTCGGCTGAACATAAGGCATTATGGAGTCGGCGATGGAGTGCCGGGACCCACCAGCGTTGATTTTGAGGTCGACCCCCGCGGCTGGTTGTGGCGGTCCGATGGAAACGGCGTCTATGTAGCTGACCCGGACGAGGCGGAGGCCGGACAATGGCTTACCCTTGATGGGTCAGATGGGTTTCCGGACAGCGGTATGAACTCCGGCAGCCTGTACGTGGACCACGACGGGTCGATTTGGTGGGGAACGACGAACAACGTCGTGCACTACAACCCGCCGCCAGATTTGGTCCGCCCGAAATTCGCGCCGCAAGTTTTCGTATCTGCCTTCTCCTGGGAGGGTCAGGCGCCGCGACTGGCCGAAGCCGTCAGCGCGTTGCCGCACGGCTCGAAGATCATCGCGCATATCGGGTCGTTGCAATTCGACAGGCGTAATGGGCTACGGGTTCGGTATCGCATCCTGCCCGAACAGCCGTCTTGGCGCGAGAGCCGCAGTCTCGATTTGCCGATGGGAAAGCTATCGACTGGGGCGCATACCATCGAAGTGCAAGGCCGCGTATTCACAGGGCCCTGGTCGGGAACCGTCAACCGCTCGTTTAATGTTCTTCGTCCGGTTGCGCTGACTTGGCCGCTGCTGGCAGCTTATTTCATTGCGGCGGCATCGTTAGCAGCGGGCGGGTACCTTCTGCGCCGCAGGCGCCAAATCGAGGAGGCCGCTCTGTTGCCGGATCTGGCGAGGTGGCGCTTGGGTGCGCTGCTGCCTGAGGTGCACGAATTGGAGGGAACTCTGCTGGACGCACGGTTCGATGTGGGCGCATTGCTGGCTCGCGGCGGCTTTGCGAACGTACTGGAAGGCTACGATCGCGAGCAGAAGCAGCGCTGCGCGGTCAAAGTTTTTCGCGGCGAGGTGAGAGACAAGGGCTGGATGCAGCAGGGATTCGAGCAGGAGGTCGCAGCACTCACGAAGGTACGGCATGCCAACGTCGTTTCGATTTATGCGCACGGCACCGCACCTTCCGGTGCACCTTACCTAGTGATGGAGTTTGTCGAGGGACGGAATCTGCGCGAGATTCTGGAGACGGGACCTCTGCCGCCACGGCGCGCGGCAGGTCTTCTGCGGCAACTGGCGAGTGCGCTGGATGCCATTCACGCGCAGGGAGTTTGCCATCGGGACGTGAAGCCGGAGAACATCGTGGTCCGCAAAGCGGGCTCACCGCACGAGGAGCCAGTCCTCATCGACTTTTCGATTGCCATCGTTAAGGATGGCAACGCTACGCTGCACGGCCTGTCGCGTGCGGCTGGCAGCTTCGACTATATGGCGCCGGAGCAGGCGCTCGGCTACAACGAACCTTCGAGCGACATTTACAGCCTGGCGAAACTGATGCTGGAGATGGTGACCGGCCGGCAACTGCGGGTCCTGCTGCCGGATGCAGCGCTGGACCTACCAGACCGGGTGCGGGGTCTTGCCAGGGGACTGGACGTACACTTATCGGCGGAGGCAGTCGAAATGCTGGGTGCCGCGCTGGAGTTCGATCCTGCCAGGAGACCGCGCGCGGCAGGGCGCTTTGCGGCGCCGCTGGTTAGGGATCTGGATGCCGATGTCTAGCCTTCGCCTGCAGTATCTTCTTTAACCACTGCATCCCGCGTTTCCATCGCGAGCGTACTTGGCGCACGGTGAGTCCGGTTTCTTGAGCGATTTCTTCCAGCGTGAAACCGCTGAAGTAGTGCATGTCCACTATCCGGGCGGCATCCGGGTCCTTGGCTTCCAGCCGTTCCATCAAGATGCCGATCTCGACGATCTGTTGCGCGTCGTGCACGATGGCCCCCAGCGAGGCTGGCGATTCATCGAGCGACAGGGCTGCTTCTCCCGCACCCCGGCGAACGGCGAGCCGTTTGCGGGCTAAGTCCACCAACACGCGCCGCATGGTCAGGCTGGCGAGCGCGTAGAAATGGCCGCGGTCGTGAATCTGCCAGCCGCCCTTAGATAGACTGTTCAACCATATTTCGTGAATGAGCTCGGTTTTGGAAAGTGGCGCCACGTATCGCTCGCGCTTGAGTTCGCGGACGGCTATCTCATGAAGCTTCGGCAGCACTTCGCGCAGCAGGGCATCCACGACGGACTTATTGCCCCGCATGAATAGGTTCAGCCGCTCGGTTAATGATGCGTAACTGGCCACTGAATGGACCTCTCGCTAACTTCGCAGATTTCTGGCGGATCTGTCAATGCAGGAGCCCGGAAACGCGGGCATACCGGGGAGGAAGCTGGTCGACCGACGATTTTCAGTGGTGCTGTCAAAGCGGATGTCAAACGTGATCTCACGTCCCGTGCGCCACACAGCGGTTACAACCTGAGGCAGTGCTGAAGGTTGATTCCGATTCGAAGAGCACCTTCACTTCTACTCGACGTGGCCGCCACCAGCTGTTTTGATCGTTCGCATCCAAGTCCGGCTCGAAGGAGCCCGTGCGCGATCTCGAAGTATATGTGTCTATGCGCGCGTCACAAAGATAACTTATCGGATATATTGACCAAGCCACAGTTCGGGATGGCTCAAAATCAGAATCAAGCGTGTGGCTGAGCCCAAACCAACCGAGAAATGGGACCTCATGTTTGGTAGAATCCAAGGCGCCGTTCAAAGTTGTATCCCCCTCTTCGCGCTATATTGGCGTGTTGTCCCGGGAAGGTCGTTTAGTCGATGTGTCCGCCTTGAATCCTGGGCCATGCGGAACGACCCAACGGTGTCAATGAAATGCGGTTCGAGGGAACTCCACGAAACCTGTCAAATACGGTCAGATTCTGGCTCTCGCAAGGTAGTGGAGTTCGAGTCCTCTCATCCGCACCATTCGCTCGTCGCAGGCCGCCGCAGATGAAGGAGGGGCCCGCGACCCGTGCGGCCGGTACGGAGCGTGACATCGGCTGAAATCCGTGGCATCAAGACAGTTCCCCCGGTTTCGAAGCTGGAGCCTCGTAGCCGACACCAAACCGGTTAGCTACTGCAGAGAAACGTGGGTCGGCCGTCCATAACTGCAATCGCCCCACAATAGCGGACGCCAAGAGGTGAATGTCGATCCAGCCCACACCGCGGCCATGCAAGTCGCGATCGCGGACGAAGCCGACGACTTCACGGTGCGGAACCATGGCCGCTTGATGCATCCGCTCGTAGGCGGCCAGGAGCTTCCTGCGGCCCCCGCGGTCGCCAATGAGCAGTTCTCCATAGACCAACTCGTGCCCAGTCACTTCATCGAGTCCGAGGAGTCTGTCCAGCTCGGCCGCATACGGCGACCGGCCCGCAAGGAAGCGAATCCACACGGAAGTGTCCACCAGGACCATCAGGCGATCCTCCGTTTGGGCGACGGCCTTTCACGGCGCCTGGGCACGTCGCGAGCGAGAGGCTCCGTACCGCGCAGAGCCCGAAGTCGTTCGTAAGCCGCGTGGCGCAGCAGGGCCTCAAGGCCCAAATGTAAAGTCGCCGTATCCGTGGTTGCCCCGCAAGCCGCCTTCGCCTCTTTGAAGAGTTTGTCATCGACGTTGAACGTTTTCTTCATACATTCAATTCTGCCATAAAAGTACGGCTTCTGAGACCATACCCATGGGCAGCCTGGCCTCAGCGTATAGTGAAAACGCCAAACAAACATCAGAAGTCTGTTGCGGCTACAGATCGGTTTTGCCGATCGCCGGTCGTGGCAAAGGCCCGGCTACGCAGGACTTCGTTTGTATGTTAGCGGTCATCAGGAAACGTAGATTTTTGGGCGTGCGCCGGCAGGGCCGCGGCGGCTTGGCGCAGCTTGAGTCGGAGGTAGTCGAGATAGCCGTCCGGCGCAGGATGGGCGCGGAGTTCGTCGATGACCGGCCGGAAGTAAGCCAAGGAGCGGATCGGGGAGAGTGGGGGTGCATCTGCGGGACGAATCAGGCGTCGTAACGACCCAAGCATCAGGGCGGTCTCGACCATGGGTAGGGGCACGCCCTCGCCATAGAGACGGCGGGCGAGCCATTGATCGGAAGCACTCGCGCGCAAAGGGGTATCCGGCAGATCGATATAGAGCGTCAACACCGAAGAGACATACAGTGCCGGGTTGGAGTCTGGCTGCAACAGCGAGCCGGCGGGAGTCATTTCTTCCTCCTCCGGGCCGCCGTTTCCTGCTCGCTTTCACGAACCCGGTAGCTGTCGCCTTCGATTTTGGTTACGTCGGCGTGGTGCAGTAGACGGTCCAGCAGGGTTACGATGCAAGCGGCGTTGGGAAAGACCTCGTTCCACTCTTTGAAGGGCCGATTGGTCGTGAGGATCACCGGTTTTCGTTCGTAGCGCCGGTTGATCACCTCGTAGAGCAAGTCGGCGGACTTGTCGTCGAAGGACAGATACCCGACCTCGTCCACGCAAAGGAGTCCCACGTTAGCATAGGTACACAACTTGCGCTGGCGGCCTTCGGGGCTCTGTCGATGGAGTTCTTCCAGCAAAGAGGCTGCGGAGCGGAACAGGACGGAGTGGCCCGCCAGCACGGCGGCATGGCAGATGTTCTGAGCGATCATAGTCTTGCCCAAGCCATTGGTGCCGGCCAGAACAAGGTTGCGAGCCTCGGGGAGGAAGTCCAGAGTCAAGGCGCGTTCGATCACATCACGTTCGATCTTCTTGGGCCAAGACCAGTCGAAGTCGGCCATAGGCTTGAACTTCTTGATCTCTGACAGCCGCAATCTTCGTTCCAGGCTGCGATGGGCGCGTTCGGCGGCCTCTGTCTCGGCCAGATGTTCCAGAATCTGGCGCGGAGACCAGCGTTGTTTGGTGGCGCGCGCCAGAAAGTCGTCCACGTCGCTGGCCACGGCATGCAAGCCGATCTGTTCCAGTTGTTCCGGCAGGCTATTGCTCCGGGTCGTCGTCGTGCGAATGGGCGAGTTCGTCGTAAGTCTCCAGATCGTGGGGGCGGACATCCAGCGCCTGCGCTTCGGGATGGCGGCTGAGATCCAGCGCCGGAAGGGGCGAAGAGCGATGGTTTCGACGCAATAGAAAAGCGACGGAGGAGGCGCGCGGCGTGTTCCGTTCCAGCGCTTCCCGAACAGCGCGGCGCAAAGCGGCCACGCCGTACAGGTCCAGCAGCCGGAGCAGTTGGGTGGTTTGGCTCGCGGCCGATTCTCCCTGGGCGAAGGCGCGCTCCAGCAAGTCATCGCTTTCGGGAACGGCCCGCGCGAGCCGACCCGCGCGAGTGGCGTGCAGAGCTTTGCGTTTGGTGCGCAGCAAGGCTTGTTCATGCGCCGGGTCCAGAATGGATTGCTGCCGGTCATAGGAGCGATGATGGCGGGCGATCTCGGCGGCGCCATCCAGGAATGCGGACGTCGGTGTCGGAGGCCACCGGAGTCAAAGGCCGGCCCACCGCTTCGGGCGGGATGGAATAGTCATTGAGATCGAAATGCACGTAGATCGCCTTGCGAGAACGGACCTGCTCTACCCGATCGGTGTTGAAGGAGTGGAGCGGCAGCGCCAACAGGCGCGGCTGTTCTTCAGCGAAAGCTTGAGCCACGGAGCGTGCGCTATCGTCGGGCCAGCGGCGTTGGTGCGCTACTTCGTCGCGCCACACCTGCGCCTGGCGATTGCACTCGGCCAGAGTAGTGAAGACGCGCCGCGCCCAGAACGAATCGCGCACATACCGAATAACCCTCTCAACGCGGCCTTTTTGATTTCCCGCCCGCACCTGGCAAGGACGTGGCGCGAAGTGGTAATGAGCGGCGAGTTCCAGTAGCCGCGGGTTGAAATGAATCTGGTTCCCGCGGCGTTCCAGGACGGCGCTTTTGAGATTGTCGTACAGGATGATTCTGGGCGCACCGGACCAATCTTGAAAAGCGCGCACGTGACCACGCAGGAAGTTCTCCGTGGTCTGGTCGAAGAAGAACTCCAGATACAACGCCCGTGACCAGGATAAGGTGATGACAAAGCAGGAGAGCTGGCGCTTGGCGCGGCCCACCATGACGGAACCGAAGTAGGCCCAGTCCACTTGTGCTTGCTCGGCAGGAAATACCTGCAATCGAAGGAAAGTCTCGTGCGGTTGTGGGCGCAAGCGGGCCACGATACGGCGCAGTTGCTCGACACTGCCGGAGTAGCCACGATCCCGGATCATCTGATAGATGCGCGTAGCGCGCAAGCGTGGATGCTGCTCCAGCACCTGGCGCACAAACGGCAGATAGGGGTCGACAACGGACGGACGGAGCGGCTCGGCGTGCTGGAAGCGTTCCACTTCAATGGCGCGCCTCACGGTGTCGGGGTGGACGTTCAGGGCTTGTGCAATCGTGCCGATCTTCCAATGCTCGGCGTAGAAATAGCGGCGAATCTGTACGCGGGTTTCAGGGTTGATCATCCAAGCTCATCCGCCCACGCAGGCGGACTTTGACAATGGCAACGGTTCATGCCAGGGTAGTACCAGCTTTGATGGTGGCCTTCTCATGAAGGTTGCCGAGCCAGAACCCCGCCGCTCGAACGGCGGGGTTCTCCTACCGCCTTCCAAGCCACAATACAAGTTTTCGCCGAAATGTTTTGAAGATGATGATTGACGGATGATCGCGCCTTCGGCGCGGATGATGCTGCTTGGAGCCCCTCACGCCGGCCAAAGACTTAGAAAACTACGTTTTCTGATGACTGACAACAGTTTGTATACCGGCCTTCCGCCGTTTCGCCTGGTAACCTGCCCAGCTCTCGCGCTCTGCAGCTGTGTCAGTAGGTGTGTCAGTAACAGGTGCGAAAACGCGGTCATTTCGTGTCGGGCCGTGTCGCGCGGTGTCGGCGCAACCCACTGCAATACCATGTACTTCGCAGAAAACAAAGGACTAGCGCTTGCCCCTGTCACGTCGGAGGTCGCGGGTTCGAGCCGTCATCCCCGCGATTCTCTTGCGGTGGACAAGTAACGTCACCCACCGGTAGCCTTCGTCCGGGCTCCTTCGCTCGCGAGTACTGAGCCCTCGCCGCCACATTCGGACAGACGGCGTAAAATCACTGCTGTCCAAGACAAGGCAAACCTGTAGCGCGGCCTGCTGAAAAGAGGTGACTTGGAGGGGATTCGCTGAGCTATTCGGGTGGAGGTCTCCGTTTTGAATTGTGGCAGCCTGTCCCAATCACGTCAGAGCCAACGAAAGTTGTTCGGCAGTTGGGACAAGGGGCGGAGTGCCCATGGGATTGTCGATCCACTGGGTCAATTCGCGGTACGTGAACAGGTTCGGCCGCAGCATCGAGGCCAGGTTGGACAATGACCAGTTGGCTTTGGAGAGGTGATGCAGCCATTTCAGCAGGAGCAAGGCGATCAGGGCTGTCCAAATCTGGATGCGCAGGGCGTTCTCACTGGTGCCGACGAAGGTTTTCACTGTCAGATTTTGCTTGAGGGCCTTGAACAAGTGATGGACATACTGCCCATCAACATGCCACCGAGGTTACGATTTACTACTGCTTCCATCCCTTGCGCACGCAGAGTCTGCCTGTGGTCAGGTTATACCACGTCCACGATCAGGTCCACTATGTCGTGCGGCGAATGGATGGCACGCCGTTGGCGGTGCCGGCCTGGATGACCGTGCCGGAGTCGGGGTGCGCGAGGATTGTCCCCACCGCGCGCCTGCCGGTTCGTGTGTTGCTCGAATTGCGGCGCGTCATCGTGGGCGGGCTCTCGGAGCACAATGTGCACGAGGAGGCTCACGATGCCACAGCTCCGAGCAAGCCAACGACATCTCTTCGAAGAAGCGCCCGTGGCTCCAGCCGTACGACTGCCGCGGGAGGCGCAAGAACAGCTACGCCAGGCGCTGGTGCACTGGATGCAAGCACTGGCCAGGACAATCCGCCAGGAGGACGCCCGTGAACAAGATCACTGCTGATCATCTGGCCCGGAAAGCCTGTGTGTACATCCGCCAGTCCACGCCGGATCAAGTGCGGCACAATCTGGAAAGCCAGCGGCGGCAGTATAGTCTTGGTGATCGCGCGCGTGCCCTGGGCTGGCAGGAGGTCGAGGTCATCGACGACGATTTGGGGACCTCTGGGTCTGGAATCCGCCGCCCTGGCTTCGAGCGCCTGTTATCGTCGGTGTGCGACGAACAGGTCGGTGCTGTTTTCAGCATCGAGGCGTCCCGACTGGCGCGCACGAATCGGGAATGGCACACGCTGCTGGAGTTTTGCAGCATTGTCGGCGTGTTGCTGATCGACGGCGAGGCGGTGTACGATCCCCGGCTGGTCAATGACCGCTTGTTGCTCGGCATGAAGGGCACCATCAGCGAGATGGAAGTGGCCAGCTTTCGGGAGCGTGCCCAGACGGCGATCCTGCAGAAGGCGCAGCGAGGCGCCTTGATTCGCCGAGCGCCGACCGGGTATGTCAAGGGCCCTGACGATCGTCTGGAGAAAGATCCTGACACCAGGGTCCGATCCGCGATCGATCTGATCTTTGGGAAGTTCGCGGAGCTGGGTAGCGTGCGCCAGGTGTATTTCTGGCTGGACCAGCAGGAAATCCAGTTGCCGGTCCAGCGCGGGCCGGAAGAGGCGGGCGAGATCGTCTGGAGGCCCGCCCGGTATCACGCCGTGCTCAGCGTGTTGAAGAACCCGGTCTATGCAGGGGTCTATGCGTATGGCCGCAGCAAGACGGTCGTGCGCCTGGAGGCCGGACACAAGCGAGTGCGCCGGCTGGTTCAGCCCCGCCGTGAAGATTGGCGAGTGTTGCTCTTGAATCACCATGAGGGGTACATTGACTCGGATGTCTATCAGGGCAATCAGGCGATGATCGCCCACAACGACAATGCGAAGGGCGGCGCGGTGCGTGGATCGGTCAAACAAGGTGGCGGACTGCTCGCCGGCTTGCTGCGCTGTGGCCACTGCGGCGCCAAGTTACTGGTGCAATATCCCGGCCCTCATACGGTTCGATATCAGTGCTCAGGATATCTTCAGAACCGGGATCGAGCGTGTTGCGTCATGTTCGGCGGACTCCGCGCCGACCGTTTGGTCTCGGAGCAACTGCTGGCGGCGCTGGCACCGTTCGGGATGGAAGCCGCCCTGGAAGCGATTGACTCGCTACAAGGCGCCGGCGATGAGCGACTGCGGCAGAAGGCGCTGGCTTTGGAGCACGCGCGTTATGAAGTGACACGCGCCCGCCGCCAGTACGATGCGGTGGACCCGGAGAATCGTCTGGTTGCGGCGGAACTCGAGCGGCGCTGGAACCAGACACTGACTACAGAGGCCCAGCTTGCAGCCGAGCTTGTGACATTACAGGAGACGCGCGAGCATCCACTTACTGACACACAGAAACACGACTTACTAAGATTCGCGCGGGATCTTCCGGGGCTGTGGGACGATCCACGCAGTTTACCGGAACACAAGAAGCGTCTCCTCCGCATCGCACTGAAAGAGATCGTCGCCACGTCTGAAGGTGAGAGCATACGTTTTGTTCTGCACTGGCAAGGCGGGGATCATACGCAGTTGGAGTTCGCAAAGATTCGCACGGGCCGGACTCGGCACAGCAGTGACGATGATCTGGTGAAGATCGTCGGCCTGCTGGCCCGGATCGAACCCGACGCGCGGATCGCTTCGATCCTGAATCGGAATCAGCGCCGTACCGCGCATGGGCAAGACTGGACTGCCAAGCGTGTCTGTTCCCTGCGCCACAACCACGCGATTCCCGTCTACTGCGAAGGAGAGCGGCAGTCCCGCGGGGAAATGTCCGTCAGTGAAGTTGCCGCCACGCTCGGCGTCACGGCGACCACCATCTTGCGGCTGATTCGCCTGAAACGGTTGCCGGCAACGCAGGCGTGCACAGCCGCGCCGTGGATCCTGCGCAACGCAGATATCGAGCGGTATATGGCCGAACGGAATCAGGCCGCACCCCCACCAACGGTCAGTTCAACACAACTGGAGCTTGAAATCCCATGACATCCGAAGGAGTGCAGAATGTCGAGTCATCGAAGAACAGTTCAATTTGCCAGCGCTCCTTGTAGATGGCGGCGATGGTCGTGGAGCCGAACTCCACCTGATTGGTGAGCAAGACGATTTCGCGTTCGTTTTCAGCATCCCAAACCACCACCCGGCGCAGCAGGTCGGGATAGTCAGCTTGGGCACGGGGACCGGTAAGGCGAATGATCTGGTCTATGCGAATGTCGCGGTTCTGGGGAACGGCACATTCCGTGACCACTTCAAAAGCGGCGTTGTCCTTCAGTCGGGTGACGAAGAAAACCCCGGCCATGCTCCAGCGGCCGAACAGGGCGTAGTCGGTATAGCCGCGATCCACGGCCACAATCGAGCCGGGGTTGAGCGCAAAGGAATCGGCCAGTTTGACGTCGCTGCGCCGCGCCTCGGTAAGCAGCACATAGGCCGGCAGGTAGTCGTCATGGTCCAGCAGGACATGGGCCTTGACGCCGCCTTTGGCGCGCCGGAACTGGGCCCAGGGAAACAAGGTGAGGCAGAGGGAAATGGTGGTCGAGTCCAGGCTGAGGAGTTTGTTCTTGAAGCGGAACTGGTGCTTGCGGGCACCCAGCCCTTGTGGCTCCCGGAATCGCCCCAGCGCGGTGAAGAACAGGTCCTCAAACAAAGCCGCTGGACGGTGTTGGTTGGCGTAGGACAGAGTCGAGCGGCAGGGGGCTTTGGCAATTCCCACATGCACCAGTCGGCCCAGGCAGCAGCCCAAACCATTGCAGATCTCGCGCAGGGAATCGGCGCGCCCCAGTTGACAGAACAGCATGGAGACGAACTGCGTCCAGCAGGTGAAGCCTTTCGCATCACGCTCGGCGGCGTGCTTCTTTACGAGTGCAGCGAACTCAGTTCGGGGAAAGTGCTGGAGCAGTTGATTAAATAGGCTCGCGACTTGTACGATTGGATTGCCCTCCTGTGGGCAGCGTTTGGCGATGTTTCCGGCATGGAATGGCTCGCCAACGTCAATTATAGGAGGGCACCTCCTCTTATTTCAGACTGCAAGAACCTGTTTTGGACAAGAGTGAAATGCGCTAACAACGAACTGAAGAAGGCACGCATTCTCGATGGCGCTCTCGCGGTGATCGGGCATTTCGGCGTCAAGAAGACGTCAATGGATGAACTCGCGAAGGCCGCCGGCTTATCAAAGCAGGGACTGTATCACTTTGAGAGCAAAGAGGAATTGCTGGCTGCGGCGGCGGACCGGTACTTTACGGAAGGTCTGCGTCTGGTGAAGGAGGCGTTGTCACGTCCGGAAGTCGCGCTTCAGGAACGCCTCGTTGAGGCGATGTATGCCTGGTGCGGTCGGCATCTCGCGCATTTTCACCCTTCGACGCTCGAGGTAATGGAGCCGCGAGACAACCCTATCTCTAGCAAGGTTCAGGAAGTCAAATTGGAATTCTGCAGGTTGCTGGCTGAAGCGGTTGCGAAGCGCCCGAATACCGTCACAATCCCCATCCCTGTACGCCAAAGGAACTGGCCAGCGTTCTATTCCAGTTTGGGCTGACGTGGAAAGAAGGCCACGAGTCTCGACGAGCATTCCGGGAAACGGTTGCTTTGTGCGTCCGCGCCTGTTTTCCATACAGGCGCGCCGCCGCTCGAACGAAAGGGAAGGCGCGATGAGCAAAGTTCTCGTAACCGGCGGTTCCGGCTTTGTCGGCGGCCATGCTCTTCGGACATTGCTGGAGGGAGGTCATACCGTAACCACTACAGTGCGCAGCGCAGGTAAGGAAATGGCTGTACGGAATCTCCTGTCCGTCGCGGGCGCACCTCTCGATCATCTGAGGTTTGTGATCGCGGATCTAGCCGATGACAAAGGCTGGGCGGATGCAGCGAGCGGCTGTGACTTTGTCCTCGATGTCGCCTCGCCTTTCGCGAAATCCGCACCGGAAAACGAAGACGAGTTTGTCGCCATGGCGCGCGACGGGACGCCAACGTCAAGCGGGTGGTGGCCCACTTCATCATTTGCCGCCGTCGGCTACGCGCATCCCCAGCAAGAGAAGCCCTTTACGGAGGAGGACTGGACGGACCCGAAGGGTGCCGACGTGCAACCGTATATTCGATCAAAAGTCGTCGCGGAACGCGCCGCCTGGGAGTTTATCCGGCAGAAGGGCCGTGGGCTTGAACTTGCTGTGGTCAACCCGGTTGGGATATTCGGCCCAGTTCTCGGCCCTGACCTGTCAGGCTCGATCGAGATCATCCAGCGCATGCTGGCAGGCGCGATCCCAGCCTGTCCGCGTATATACTTTGGCGTCGTCGACGTGCGCGATGTCGTCGATCTTCGGTTAGGCCTGGTCAACGTGACACCGTAATTGAAAAACTCCGCCGAACGTGGTTCGCAGTTTCGACCGCTGAGCTTCTCACGCTCGCCACTCGCGCATCGTTTCGCGCATTCAGAGGGCGCGCACCTTGCGCCCCTTGGCCTTAGGCATACCCGTCGGCCGACTGCTTCTGCGATGCCGAAACATTACTCTAGTCGAGGATCTATCTCCCTCTCTTAGCCTCAGTAACGAAACGGCTGACTAATTGACACAAGCTGCTGCGGCGAGCATTTCGGGGCGTTTTTGCCGGGTTCATAAAAAGGCGGTTTCCACGTCGCCGATCGAGAACTTCAGGGTCCCGTCTGTTTGCACGGTTCACAGGCGATAATTAAAAAACGCCGCGAGGCCGTATCAGTTGGCGTTCAGCCCAGTCGCACGTGTTCCGAGTTTTTGTTTGTATAACGTCTCACGCTGTAGCACTTCCTCACGCGCCATCGTTTTAGGTAGGATCTGCAGCACAGAGAAGCGGAATTGCTCCGGGTATTCGGCTGGGTTGGTTCTGATTAATTCACGGAGCGGAAGATTGCCGCCGTCGCCTGACCTGGCGTATTCGCGCCAACGTCCCCAAATGCCGCTTTCGCCGTAGGCGCTCCCAACATACAAGTCGCCCGATCTCTGTGCCAGGATCAAATACACGCCGGCGACCGCGCTCAAGGGCACTCGCCAATCGCGGTGCGCTTCCTCATTTGCGAAGAGATCCGTCAACTGGGCGTGCGTAAGACTGAATTCCAGATAGTCGGCAAACGGCGCGAGTTTTCGGCCTGGCTCCAGGATCTCCAACACGGGCTTGTTGGCGAGTCGCTGCACCCACGCGAGCGCGCCTGCCCCCCAATCGATGATGATCCTGTCACGCAGTTCGTCAAACCGCCGGTCGCGTTCCAGGTCATAGAAGAAGTGCGACCGATCGTGCCATATCTTCGAGAATTCGCATTCAGGCAGGATCGACCCTTCGCTGGCCGGATGGTGTTCGTGGACCATGTATACACCGTAGAATCCGGCGCGCGTGCCTGGCAGCCCATAGAAGCACACGATTTGTTCGACCTTGTGGAATCTAGGATTGGACTGATAGCTCTGGTAGAGTTCCAGCCAGCCGCGGCGCCGCAGTTCGTCAACCGCGTAGCGGTGGTCCTGGTGGCGAACCAGCCTGGTGCGCAGGCTCGAATCGAAGCCCGCCAGTTTCAGAATGTCGATCAACCCGATCACCGTCAAACGCTCAGATTATCAAAGCCGGCCTCTGTGAGACAGGTTAACCATCGGCCACCTTGCACCGCCGCCCGGCATCCTCAGCCGGTCCCCGCCGTTCTTCCCATTCAAACCAGTGCTCCCCGCGATCGGCAGGCGGTAACTCCTCGGGCGGAATCTGCACCGCTGTGACGACGAGCCGCAATACTCTGCGTCATTGCAATCCCAACGTTGCCTCTAATGTCGGGTGTGGGTATGACTTTCTGATGGTCCTATTCGTCCCGCAGAGCATCCATCGGCTGCAACCGCGCCGCCCGCCACGCCGGCCCATAGCTGGCAAACAACGCCACTATCGCCAGGAGCGCAACCGCAGCTCCCAGCGTGACCGGATCGTGCGGCGTCATGCCATACACCAGCGTGGCTGCCGCCCGGCCCGCCCATGCGGCTGCCGCAGTGCCCAGCGCCAGTCCAATAACCAGCAGCAGTGCGGCCTCACGCAGGACCAACGCAATCACCTGACCACGGGTCGCTCCCAGCGCGATGCGCACGCCAATCTCGTTCCTCCGGCGCGCGACCATATATGCGATGACCCCGTACAAGCCCAGCACGGCCAGCGTCCCCGCCAGCAGACCGAAGGCGCCCGCCAGTGTGGCCATCAACCGGTCACGCATCAGCGAGTTTTTGATCTGGGTGGTGAGCACGGAGAACTCGATGGCGAGTCCGGGGTGTATTTCGGCCACGGCCTGCTCCGCCGCGCGGTAGAATTCACCGAGCGGGGCGTTCGTGCGCAGGACGAAATTACCACCAGGCGATGGGTCATCGTCCTGGTCCTCAGGCACGAAGGCGATCGGCCGGAAGTCCTCACGCAATTCGTAATACTTCGTATTTCGCACCAACCCGACAACCAGGAACACCGTGTCCGGCTTGTCCGCCGATTCCTCCCGGCGGAACGACAGGCCGACCGGGTTCTTTCCATGGAAAATCTCCCGGCCAAACTGCTCGTTCACAATCGCCACTTTGGGTGACGTCAAATTATCGTGCTCGTCGAAATCCCGACCCGCCACGAACGCCGTGCCCATGGTGCGGAAATAGCCTGGACCGCAACGGTTGAACAGGGTGTCGATGCGCCGCCCCGCCGAGCCGTCCGCCCAGGCCTTTTGGTCCCAGCCCGAGCCGCTGACCGGCGTCATATCCACCTGCCCGGCGGCCATAGCTCCGGTTCGCGAACGCAGCTTCTCCAGTGTTTCCCGCCGGATCTCCGCGATGCGCTCTTTAGGAAAATGCGCCGCGCGATAGTCCACGCTGACCGCCACGATTCCCTCCGGTCGAAAGCCGGGATCGATGGCCAACAACTTCTGCAGGCTGCGCACAAACAGCAGCGCACCCGCCAGCAGCACCAGTGACATGGCTACCTGGATCACCACCAGCGCACGGCGCAGGCTGAATCGTTCCCGCCCGGCCGTCAATCCGCGGCCACTCGCACGCATCACCGAGGCCGGCGCCACGCGCGTGGCTCTAAGTGCCGGCACCAACCCGAACAGCATGCAAGTGAGCATTGCCAGCCCCGCCGTAAAGGCCAACACGCGCCAATCGAATTGCAATCCCACAAACATCTGGTTTTCCGCCGTCGACAGGAACCCGATTAAGCCGCGGCTGAGGATCTCCGCCAACACCACGCCAAGGGCCATTCCGAGTATGGCGAGTAACAGGCTCTCGGAAAGCAATTGTCGGACGAGCCGGGCGCGCGAAGCACCGATCGCCTGGCGCACCGCGATTTCCCGTTCCCGCACACTCGCGCGCGCCAGCAGCAGATTCGCCAGATTCGCGCAGGCAATGAGCAGCACTAGCGCCGTGGTCGCGAGCAGGATCCACAGCGGGTCCTGGTATTGACGGCGCAATTGTGAGACGCCCGTCGCGCCTGGCGTTACGACCAGCTTGTTGGCCAAATATCCTTTGGCTGTATCTGCGCGATACGAAGGCGGCAGCGTCTCGCGCATGATGGCAGGCGAGGCCGCCTGAAGCTGCGCATTGGCCCGCTGGATGGTCCAGCCCGGCTTCAGCCGTCCCATGAAAGAGAGCCACCAGGCGGTCGGCGTGGTTATCCGTCCTTTGCCGGGCTCCCAGAAAAAAGGATCTGCGCAAAGCGGTATGGCCACGTCGAACTTGTGCCCGATCTCGACTCCAAAGAAGCCGGGCGCAGCCACGCCGATGACGGGAAATGGTCTGCCATCCAGCCGAACGCTGCGATTGGTGACCTCCGGATCGCCGTTAAACTCGCTCTGCCAGAAAGAGTAGCCGATCACCGCGCCGGGCGACCCACAACCCGGCTGATCGTCTTGCGCACTGAATACCCGCCCCACGGCCGCGGGAATCTGTAGCATGTTGAAGAAATCTCCGCTGACAAACAGTCCTTCGGCGTAGCGGCCTTTGCCTTCCTGGCTGAGATTGAATCGCGTCGCGCTCCAGGCGATCATGCTGGAGAAGGCCTGCTGCTGGCGGCGCACGGTGTCCCACAAATTGGAGGTGAAGGTGGCGCTGCGCGTGGACCACCAACCGGAGCGGCGCGAGCCCTTCGCGAAATCGATGTGCCCGAGTTCCTGGGACTTTCCGACCGGCAAGCTGCGCAGGCGGATGGCGTCAATCAATTGAAAGATCGCAGTGTTGGCTCCAATGCCGAGAGCCAGCGAAGCCACCGCTACCAGCGTGAATGTCGGGTTCAGCCGAAGCTGACGGAGCCCAAAACGCAAATCTCCTAAGTGCCAGCCCATACCGTTTATACTCCGCTGGTTCCGGAAAGTTAGGAAATTAGATCTTGTCAATACGCAGTGCCAGCTACCGCGGAGTCACGAAGCGGATGTGCGAATCGCAGCATGGGCACGGAGGACGTTGTTCGTCAATATCGGCAGCGGTCTGTTGGCCGTTTAGCCGCCAAGTGGCGCTCGCTTCAACGTAGCAGACCTGGATGCTCTGGTCGTTGCTGCGGCGCCCGGCATCCTCGGGTCGTGCGGGCTAGCTTGCAGGGCAACTGGCCGCTCCGGCAGAACGTCCATTTGGCTCTCGGACTCTTTGCACTCGTGCGCGGGCGCGTATTCGCTCAACATTATTCGCCCTGGATTTAGCGCCAGCTTCATTCTTGTCGCAGCGCACTGTTCGGATCGACCCGGCTGGCGCGTACGGCAGGTACAAATCCCGCCAATCCCGCCGCCAACGAAAGCGCTGTGACCGCCGCGATGATCGTCGCCGGGTCGTTGGCGTCGAGGCCGAAGAGCTGGCTGCGAACCAGGCCGCCGAGGGCCAGCGAGAGAGAAACGCCCGCGGTGACGCCCACGATGATCAACCCCGACACCTCCCGCATTACCATGCGGACGACGTCACCCCGCAGCGCTCCGAGCGCCATGCGAATGCCGATCTCACGCGAGCGGCGCGCAACCGTGTAAGCCATCACTCCGTAGAGTCCGATCAGCGCCAGCAGCGTAGCGAGGCCGCCAAACAATGTGGACAGGCTCGCGACTAGACGTTCGGTGGTCAGCGTGCGGTCGATCTCTTCGTCTACGGTCTGCACGTCGAAGATCGGAATTGCCGGATCGATGCGGCGTACTGCATCACGCACCTGCGCAACGATTCGGTCGGACGGGAGCGCCGAGCGGACATAAAACGTCATGCCGCGGATGTGCGTTGCCGCAAGGTAGAGGTAGAAGACCTGGGCAGGAGTATCATCGCGAAGGTTCCGGTATTTGATGTCTTTTACGATGCCTACCACTTCGTCGCGGGTGGGGGAGTTCGTGCCCAGCCCGATGTGCATCCCAATCGGATTGCGGCCGGCGAAGTACTTTCGAGCGAACGTCTCATTGATGAGGCAGCTAGATCGGCCTGCGTCCCGGGGCGCCAGTCCGCGGCCGGCGATGAGCGGCACGCCGAGGGTCGCGAGATAGCCCGTGCTCACCTGGTTGAAATTCGATTCGGGATTCTGCCCGGAGTCTGCCGGGTAGCCTTCCACGCTGACCCCGTACCGCCATTGCCCGTTTTGCAAGATCCCAACGGTGGCCGCACCCACGGAACTGACGCCGGGCATTGCCTGCAGGCCGTCAGTCAAGCGCCGATAGAAAGCGAACGTCGCATTATCGTCATAACCTCCGAGAGAGGGATCGACCCCGAAAGAGAGCAGGCGATCGGTTGAAAAGCCCGGACCCATACCGCGAAGGTTGATGAGCGAGCGGAGAAACAGGCCAGCCCCCATGAGCAGCAGCAATGAAAGCGCCATCTGGCCGGCGACCAGCACTTTGCGCACGAACACGCTGCCGCCGCCGGTACCGGCGCGGTCTTTCAGATCGATCGCCGGATCAGAGCGAGACGTGCGGATCGCCGGAGCCAGGCCGAAGAGGATCGCAGTGAACAGCGTGACGCCAACGGTGAATGCCAGCACGCGTAAGTCAGGATTCGCGGAGATGGTCAACTCGCCGGCGACTTTACCTGAAAAATACACCGCCAACAGGAAGCGATCCGCCGCGAACGCCAGCGCCAGACCGATGACGGCGCTGAAGCCGGAGAGAAGAAAGCTCTCCACCAGCAACTGGCGTACGATTCGCCCGCGGCCCGCGCCGATCGCGACTCGCACCGCCATTTCCCGCTCCCGCGCCGTGGCGCGCGCCAGCAGGAGATTGGCGACGTTCGCGCAAGCCAGCAGAAGCACCGCGCCCGTAAGCGCCATCAACACCCAGAGCGGCGTTTGCATCTGCTTCCGCAGGCTGGACCAGCCGTGCGAGGCCGGCTCGATATCCATAGCATTGCTGAGGTACAAACGCCGGTCGTAGGCGGAGTAGTTGCGGAACCACGGTTCCGCAACCTCGTGTTCCAGAATGCCGCGCAACAGCGGTTCCATCGCGGCGTTGGCCTGTCGGGCGCTGATGCCCGGTCTCAAGCGTCCGAATGCGGTGACCCAACTGTCGTAGTGATTGTGGAGGCCGTCCCAGTAGCGCGTCACCTCGCCCAGCATCATCATGGGGATGAAGAGCTTGGGCTGGTAGCCGAGTTCCACGCCACCAAAGTCGCGCGGGGCGATCCCGATGACCGTAAACTGGTGGCCGTTCAGCCCGATGGTTTTGCCGACCAGGGACGAATCGGAAGCAAATCGGGCGTGCCAGAATCCGTAGCTCAGCATGACCACGGGATGGCCGCCCGGAATGCGGTCGTCGTCCGGCGTGAGCGTGCGCCCGAGCGCCGCGCCCACTCCCAACACCGGGAAGTAGGAGCCAGAGACCAGTTCGGCGTCCACACGCATCGTGCGATCGGCTGCGGCGAAGTCAACAGCGAGCGGATAGCGGCAAAACATCCCGGAGAATACTCGGTTGCGATCGCGAAAGGCCTCGTAGATCGGATAAGAAATGTGATCCGCGCCCCAACTGCCGCCATACTGCTTGCCGCGCATGGCCACTAACACCAGTTGCTCCGGATGTTTCACAGGCAACATTTCGAGCAGCACCTGATCGAGCAGACTGAAGATGGCCGTGTTGGCCCCGATGCCGAAGGCAAGGGTGACAACCGCAACTGCTGTGAAGAGCGCTGCGCGGCGGAAGCCGCGCAGCGCATAGCGAATATCCTTCCAGACCGAGTCGAGCCAATTCCAGTTCCAGGTCGCGCGCACATCTTCGCGGACCAGCGCAGGGCTTCCGAAGGCGCGCAGCGCGGCACGATGCGCATCCTCAGGGGATAAACCGCTGGCGATGAAGCGCTGCCGCTCATGCGCCAAATAATCTTCGAGTTCGTCGGTCAGGTCGGCCTCCACCTGAGCAGGCCGGAACAGCGACTCGATTTTCAATCGAAGAGACCGCAGTACACGCATTCCAACCTCGCATTAGCTCTCAAAAACGATGGATGAGATGGCGCCCGACAGACGCTTCCAGTCTGCTGCTTCCTGACGAAGGCGTTTACGGCCATCCGCGGTGATCGCATAGAACTTGACTCGCCGCCCCAATTCGTTCAGGGACCACTCTGATTCGATCCATCCCGCCTGTTCCAGTTTGTGTAGCGCGGGATAAAGCGATCCAGCGCCGACCTGTAAAACCTCTTTCGACATTTGTTTCATGCGCTCGCCGATCGCCCACCCATGCATGGGCTGAAGCGCCAGAATCTTAAGGATTAATAGATCGAGAGTTCCCTGGACAAGATCGGTGGGTCGGCTCATTGCGTTTATGCTAACCGATATCGGTAACCAATACAACTGGATATTCTGAGATTTCGAGCCTGCACGTTATCGGCTGCTGAAATCTGATCGAGGTCATTACGTGGTTGAGCGCCAAGTCCGGATCGATTTTCGCAACCACCCGTCGCACCGGGTTTACCGCGGCCATCGGATCGCCCGAGGTCCGTACCGCCAGAAATCGCACCCACTGCCAACTGGTCTCCGACTGGCGATAAGGACAATAAATCTCGTGCCACACCGGCTCATTCAGACCGGCTTCCCGCACATCTCCGACTACCCCACGACGGTCCGCCAAGGGGCCTCACTGCTCGCCGCGCCTAACTTGAGACGTTTGCCAATGGGGTCCTGGTTGGGCCAGAGTTCTCTGGCCGCCTTGCGATTTACCAGCACGACGAGAAGTGCGTCTTCGCGGTCGCGGCTGTCGAACATCCGCCCTCGCTCGAGCGGGACTTGCAAGGTTTCCAAGTACCCCGGCACGACAACCCTGTAGACGGCGGTATCCGGAACCTCGCTCCACACACTCGACCCTTGGGGTGTGATCTGCTCCCGCAATCCTCCCCGCGCCGTGAAGGGCACGCCGCCCGCCAGTCCGGCGCTGCGCACTCCCGGTAGCGCCCGGACGCCCGGACGCCCTCGATCACCCGCTCCACAAATCGTGTGCGTATGGGCCAATCGTGAAACTTCTGCTGGCCCATCCCGAAATCCAACGTGAGCACACCGCTCGCCTGGAAACCCGGGTCCACGTGCTGTAGTTTCGAAAGGCTCTTCAATAACAATCCGGCGCAGACCAGCAGCCTCAGCGAGAGCGCAATCGAACCGCTCACAAGCGCGCTACCCAGGATCTGCCGTGAGCCGGCGCTTCCGCGGGCACCCTGGCGAAGGTGGTCATTCACACCGCTCTTGACAAATCGAATTGGGGACGAATCGTGGCCAGAGAGCCGTGGATCATAGTACCGCCACCGCCTTTGGCAATCGCACCGATTCTGGCTAAGATTTGGAGTGTGGCGTCGCCAAAACAGGTTCGCATCGCGGGCGCTTGGGCAACGGTTGTAATTTTGTTTGCCAGCCAATGGTGTCTTTATGACGCCATTCGCCATCATGCGGAACGGTGGACGTATTACCTCGCCACTTCTGCGTACCTTTGGGGCGTGCTCACGCCGGCCGTCTTGTGGCTGGTGCGCCATCGGCCGGTGGATATCCGCACGTGGAAGCGGGCGCTCCCCCTGCACCTTGCCGCCAGCCTCGGGCTCACCGCCTTTGGGGTTTTTGTCGAGGTGTCGGTTGGCTGGCTGCCGCGTGCCAGCCATTGGTCGTTTGGCTCAGCCCTGCGCCACTACTTCACCCAACATACTCAGATCAGCCTCGTGACTTATTGGGTTGATTGCGGGCTTGGCTCATGTCTGGCGGATGTACGACCGCGGCCGCAGCCACGCGCTTCACGCCGCCCAGCTAGAGGCCAAACTGGCCGAGGCGCAACTCACCGCGCTGCGCACTCAGCTTCAGCCGCACTTCCTGTTTAATACCCTTCAGGCCGCCACTACGTTGATCTACGACGATCCGGAGGCAGCGGAAGAGATTTTGCTTTCTCTCAGCGAACTGCTGCGCATTTCCCTGCAAGCGCTACAGCGTCAGGAAGTCTCGCTCGAAGAGGAGATCAGTTTTCTCAAGCATTACATAGCGATCCAACAGAGGCGCTTCGGCGACCGGTTGCAGTTCGACTTCCGCATTGACCCGGCTTCGACCCGCTGCGCGGTGCCGAGCCTGGTGCTGCAACCGCTGGTTGAGAACGCCATTCGCCACGGCGTCGGAAAACATAAGGAGGCGGATGCGGTTTCAGTCCGGGCATTCTCGCGCCAAGACCGCTTGCACCTGGAAGTGAGCAATCTGACGAGCGCGCTGGAGGATTCGCCCGAGCGGCTCCTCTCCCAGGGCGTTGGTCTGGCCAACACGCGGACCCGTTTGGAACACTTGTACGGAGCGCGGCAATCGTTTGAGATTCGCAACCGGCAACCGCGAGGCGTAATCGTGTCGCTATCAATTCCGCTTCATACTCTGACCGCGGTGGAATATGGGTTGGTGGGGGAAGCCGTGCGATGAGCATTCGGGCATTGGTGATCGATGATGAGCCTTTGGCGCGGCAGATTGTCCGGCGTTTTCTGAAGAACCACCATGACATCGAGGTCACCGGCGAATACGGTGACGGGCGCTCCGCCATCGAAGCCATCCTGGCCCAAAAGCCCGACCTCGTCTTTCTCGACGTACAGATACCGGAAATGGACGGCTTCGAAGTCGTAAGCCGCATTGGCGTAGAACGAATGCCAGCCACAATCTTCGTGACCGCTTACGATCAATATGCCTTGCAAGTATTCGATGCCAACGCGCTCGACTACCTATTAAAACCTTTTGGAAAAACTCGATTCGACCGGGTGCTGGCGAGAGCGCGCGAACGTATTGCCGGAAGCCTGGACCGCGAGGCCGCTCAGCGGATTCTGCGCGCGATGGAGGGTGCGGCCGCCCGCGGCCGTTACGTTGACCGCTTCCCGGTTTCCGAAAACGGCCGCATCGTTTTTGTGAAGACCTGTGAGATTCAGTGGATCGAAGCCGCCGGCAACTACGCACGCCTCCACGCTGCGGGGCGTAGCCACGACGTTCGGGAAACTCTGACGAGCCTCGAAGCGAAGCTCGACCCGGCAAACTTCCTTCGGATTCACCGGTCCGCCATTGTAAACGTACAATTCGTGAAGGAGGTCCAACCATGGTTTCACGGCTATCATCTCGTCTTGCTGGAGACCGGCCGGAAACTGCGGATGAGCCGCTACCAACGCGAAGTTGCGGAGCGGCTCGGTCTGGTCGGGCGCCTTCCTAAGGGCCCGCAAGAATAAAAGCCGACAGATAACCGCTTATCTGTCATAATCGACTTCCGCTGGTGCCCGTCTGCAGAGGGTTGGAGTAGCTTCTCGCACCGAAACTCTTGGTCTTGGCCATGCTGGAGGCGCCGAGGCAGACACCGCATAGATTTGTTATAGTTCCTAATGTGAGCCTCGGTTTAGTCGGAACTATAACAGTATGCGACCCCTCTCCTTCCGTCCCGATGCCCTGCGCGTGCTTCTGCTGTGCAACAAAATCGCCACTCTGCATGAGTTGAAAGAGGCCCTTGGCACGTCTGTCGGATGTGTTGCAAGTGCTATCTTTCTAGCAGGTCTCGTCGTGCCAACATCGCTGAAAGGCCCGTGAATGGCGGGTTCCAGCAGACGCATTTTGTCTCATCTTTGTTTTATTCGCTTATTTGCAACACATCCCTAACTGTGCGCCAGGATCGAGTCTACTACTGCGATGGACGTTGGTCTCCAGAGGGAAGTATGGGTTGCCTTGGGGCTAGTGTTGCCAGAGTGGATCGTCGCGATGTATCCCCGCCAGTACGGGTTGACGGTGAGCCTCAGATCGGCGCATTGCCAGAGAAACAAGGCGTCTTCTCCGACGTGAACAGGCGGGAACGGACTTCGCCGCCAGAGGGACCGTGTAAAGCACAGCGTGCCGCCGCACGCCCAAGGCCTGCCGGTCTGCGCCGGATAGGTGTACGTCCACGCCATGCGGCGCCGCGGGTCGTGGAAGAGTACGCGGTCCAGCCCGCAAGCGTCGCTGCAACAAGCCGTCATGATTCGCGCCTGTTGTGACAGCCAGTCCGAAGCGCGCCAATCGTCGTCATCCCAAATGCTGATCAGATCGCCGGTGCTAAGCTGGCATGCGCGATTCCGAAGCTCGCCCAACGGGGCATAGGGAACTCGCTCGTAACGCACCGGGACTCCCGGCTTAATCCTTAGAGGCGGGCCATCCACACCGTTATCCAGGATGATCAGCTCTTTGTCGGGGTAGTCCTGCGCCAGGAAGTTGTCTACCGCGTTTTGCGCATATTCGGGACGGTCCCGCGTAGGCATGATGCAGCTTACCCGCGGACTCCCCGGCCGCGGGTTCCATGGCCCGGTGACGGCTTCTTCCAGAAGCTCCCCGGCCCCGGGCGGAACGACACATGCCCTGCTCCAACTCACGCCACTCGACCCGCAATGCCCGGCGCTTTGGAAGTCCCAACGCCAGGTGTTGCACGCATGCCGCACGTAGACATAGTCACAGCGTCCATTCAGACGGCATAGGCGCGCACCGCGACGCATCGCCTGCAGCATGAAATCGGCGTCCTCGCGCAGCCAAGTATCAGGATAGTGGGCAAGGTCTGTCCATACGCGAGACAGGAAGACCAGCGAGCCGCCCAACACATTTTCGGCGAACATCGATTGAAACAGCTCCGGCGAGGCTTCGCAGAAGGCCCGGCGCCGTTCATCGAAGAACAAAGTGTTGGTCAGGGCGCTGATCTCGGCCCATCCACCGGCAATCGGCTGGACTTGGTTGGAAAGCCTCGCCGGGCCGTGCCAATCGTCGTCGTCCCACTGTGCAATCACGGCGCCCTTAGAGACCGCGCAGGCCAGATTGCGTTTCGCGCCGATGCTCATGCCTGGACTAACGCGCAACAAGCGGATGCCTTGTGACTCCGGGATATCGCAGGGCAGGTCCGCGGGCTTCTCGTAAACGATAATTAACTCACGATCCGGGTAGTCCTGGTGGCGAAAGTAGTCTATCGCGCGGCTCACACGCCGTGGGCGGTCCTTCGTCGGCATAACGCAACTTACGAGCATGGCCTGACGCTCCTTCGCTACATGAACTTAATCAGGAAGTACACATACACGTTGACCGGGCGTGTTTCGGAACTGATTCGTGCGGGCGGATTGGGCGGATTTGTCAACTGGCCAAGCGCCAGCATGGGCGTTCCTTGTCCGCCCGCGTGCGTGCCGGACGGGGCGATACCTCCATAACTGTGTACGTGAGTCTGCAGGGCGTCCTGTTCTGAAGAACCCACCAAGTTGACGCCCGGGTTGGCAGGGTTGGCCGGGATGCGCGTACTAATGTCCGGATCCTGGGTGCTGTTGACGGCCAGACCGCGCAGGAACTGGCCCTGCAAATTGGGAATGGCGAAGAACTCTCCCGATCCGCCGTACTGGTATTGGAGAACGGCAAACAGGAGGGGATATTGTTGTATCTGGAGAGTTCGTCCGTCGCACACCATCCAACCCAAGGCTTCCACCTGCATATTGGGAGGGGATTCCAGGGGAGCGGCGTAGGCGGTCACGGCGCCTACCGGCATCGCCGGCGGTGGGACCAATCCCGCCAGCGGCCCACCTGGGGCTGGCGGCGGCCATATCGTTCCAAAGAAGTCGCTCATGCCGGCGCTCCGATCTCCGGCTCTGGCTGGCTCAGCACGCCCGTGCGGAAAAGGCTGGAACGCCCTGTGACGATCTGTTCTGAAGTGGGCACCGCGATCTCCCAGGGCCGACCAATGGGCCGTGGGCTCGGATAGTCATTGGCGGCGCGTGTCAGCTCGCAAACCAGCGCCGCGTCACAGCACTCCACAGGGACCAGATCTTCGCGGCCCGTCCAGGTCATTCCCTCGCGGAAGAAATAGAGCGCGGCAACCGCCCGTTCCGGCCTGACCGGCACCAGTACGGTGGCCTCCCGCGCCTCGAGAAACTGTGGAAACGTGTTGGCCTGCATCAACGGATCGCTGGCGTCGGCCGGACCTTCGGGAAGAAGGGGTGACTTCTGGGCCGCGTAGGTGTAGCTGATGCGCGCCCAGTCCAGGATCTCATCGAAAAAGCCCTTCGCCAATATGCCGAATTCCCTTTCCGCTGGCTGGGGAGGTGACGCGATAAAGGCGAACGGCTCGCGGTTCATCTCGCGGAGAATCTGAAAACAGCGTTTCTGAATCTCGATCCGCTCGATGTCCTGCAAGAGCGCGGGGTTTGCGCTCACCGTGCCGGTGACGGCATTTGCGATTCCGGCGTTCGCGCGATAGCGCGCCAGTTGCGCCTGGTATCCCTCCTCGATGGCCCGAAAAACCGCTATTCGCCATTCATCCACCAGCGCCGGGGTGGGATGGCACTCGACCTCGATGTTCAAGACCACGTCTTGCGCGTACGCAGGCGGCGAACCTTCGGGCAGCGCCGTCAGCATCGCGGCTCCCATGGCCTGTTCCTCGTCGTTCAGCGACAGGTTTTTCGCGGTGACCGGTGGCGGCCCGCTGAAGGAAAACATCTGGCGCCCCAGGACAACGTTGACGGTTCCGTAGTTCGCGTTGGCCGCCGCCATGGACACCCATGCCTGGTGGGCTTGATAGCCGTCGGGGATGACCGCTTCTTTTGTTTCGTTCCGCCGCAAGACCACGGTGACCATGCGCGTGGGCGGAGGCGGAGGAACTTCTTTCCCGCCTCCATAGCTGGCTAACAGAGCAATCCAGTTGTCGCGGCTAATGTCGCGAAAAGTATTGACCCCCTGTTGAGCGGGCGGGACTGGCCGTGCCAGGATTATCCCGGAGACCGCCTCTGCCGACGCCAGAAACCCGGCCGCGGGCGAGGGAATGTCGAACCGGATCATCAACCGCACGCCGCAGTGGTAGACCTGGGTCTTATAGATCCGGCTGAGCCAGCGGTACACTGCAACCAAGTTCTCCCGGCTGTGCGTGTTATCCACGATGCTGGTATCGATCTTTTCGGACTCCTCAACGAGCCTCTCGCGGCGGGCGCGCTCCACGCTCTTGGATATGTCCGCGCAAGTGCTTTCGAGAAGGTTTTCCGCCAGACGCTGTAGATCGCGCTGGGATGGCGGGCTGGTGGGAGCCAGGTTGGCGCTCCAAGATCCTGTCAGCGTAGCGGTAGCCGGAGGACCGTAGCTGACTTGGAAATTGTCATAGGCAACCGTCAGGCCTTTGCCCGCCACACTTTCCAGCGCCGCCTGGAAGAACTCTGAAGAGTTGGAGGCGGAAGTGGAAGTGGTGGTGGACTTTGCAACCGTGCGCTCGCCGCTCGACCGTTCGCTGCGGTCCAGATGCCGACGGGTGCGTTCCCGGCGTTCGCGGCCCATCACGTTTTCCACGCGCGCCAGATCTCCCGGGCGATAGCCGGCCGGAGTGTGGCGGATCAGTTGCAGCTCGCCGAGCGCAAACGGCGCTGAGGTTCCGATTTCGGGACGGCAGGGCACGGGCGGGGGCAGTGGAAACACCGGCGGTTCCAGTTGGATTCTGGCGTCGATTCGTTTGCGGAACTCCGCTTCACCGGGGTCCACATCCTGGGGGGTGAACAACCATTCAATCAGACTGGCTGCCAGAATGGCCTGCGCCAGGTTGTCCAGTAGATCGAAGTCGCAGCCCAATTTGATCAAGTAGCCGAAGTAATTCTGCCAGCAACACTCCTTGGCGCTGGCGAAGTCCACTCCTTGCAAATAGGCGGCCAGATCCTCCGCCGTGGTGTCCAGGATGTTCAGCGCCACCGAGGCCGCCTCCGCGAGGGGTATATCAGAATGCTGCCGGAAGTAGCGCCACACTAGGGGAAAACGCTGGATGAAGCCCGTGAGATCGTTCCATGACTTGAGCACGGGGAACTGCGTCGCGAGCTGTCCGGTGAGAAATTGCGTGACTAGCCCTTGTAGGTTGGCCCATGTTCTGGGATTCGCCGCCGCCAGATGTTCATACAACGTGTCCTCCGGCGGGTTGGGCGGCCGGTAGCAGACATACGCGCACTGGCAATCCGGACCGCTGCACAGGTGCGACCACTTGCGCAGAAACACGTAAGGGAACGCCTTGCCGCTGGTGTCCGGTTCGACGATCTCCTCATCCGGTATATGATCGTCATCGGGAGGCGGCGGAGGCGGTGGGGGAGGCTCCGGGGCGCGAAACTCGGCCATGACGCCTTCGAAATAGATCTTCAGAACACTGCGCGGCCACCCATACGACAGGTGCCCCCAGACGCCGAGTTCGGCGTGGCTGGCATCGGTGAACGCGACCAGCCGGAAATCCCCCGCGAGCTCCAGACCGTTGCGAAACTTCTGTTGGATGCGCACGCGCGAGCCATCGCGGGGAATCCCGAAAACAATCTCGTCTTCGACGGCACGAGGCGACCAGAAGCGCACGCCCACCGGGGCGGAATCCGCGTCCATGGTGAATTCTGCCTGGAGGCGGTGGCCCTCAATAGCCTCGTCGGAGTTCCACGTCGCTCTATGGGCTTCCGGCATTTATCGCTCGCTCGGGGTACTAGCTTGACGCAGGCGCAGCTACCGCCAGCCTCCGGGCGGTGGCCCGAAAACCACGCGCGGGTCTAGGTTGAGATACCAGCCAAATGTCACGGCGATGCCCTCGAAATGGCTGAGTGGGGCCGACCCGTAATGGGCGTCGAGCCATACGCCACCGCTCTCAGGCACGGACAGAGTCTTCAATTCGACATAGCCGCGCACCGTTTGAAGGCCCGGCGGCTCGCCGGCGACCCAGTCGAAGTTGGTGGGGCCCACCAAATTCAGGTTGATCGTTTGCGGCCACGCGGGCGGCGACAACGGAGGTGGCAATATCCCGCGTTGGGGCCTGAGCGAGAAACTTGCCGACGCGGAAGCCAGTCTCGGCAATGGCACGCCATCGTCGTAATTGAAAGTGACTGCCATCACTAAAGCAGTCATCGTCGGGAGTGGTTCGTCAGTTACAAAGGTGGTGACTATCTGTGGTGGCTGGTTCATTGTTAACGCTCCTGAGACCCCATCATCCTAATGGTGAATTCTAAGACGGCCGCCTCCCGCCACTTTTCCGCACCCGGAAAGTCGCGTGGCGGGAGTGCGTGCCTATACACGCATGCGGCGCTACGCGAAAACGACATTCTGCAGAGTGAACTGGAACGGGGTGGAAGTAGGTCCCGGACCGCCACCTGTCATCACAATATCCGCGGACTGCACACCGAGCAGAGAGAGCTCGGTGTTGATCGAGGAAAGAATCGCAGAGTCCAAGATATCGCCCTCCACGATCTGAGACGCGACTCCGATGAAAATGGTCGGCTTGAAAAGAAAGGTAGCCTTCTGCCCGGGCGCAACGTTGGTCTTGGTGGCAAGCAGCTTGCCATTGCGGTAAATGTTCGCCCCGACGGCCCCTTGCAACAGATCGTTGCGCACGTCGATGTCGAGCAAGTCGGCGGCGCCGGGCGGGTAGGGCTGGAGCACATCGCCGGAGGGTGACAGCACCATCTGGTACGCTTGGCCCGGAACAGCCGGGAACTGCGGCGTATAGTTGCCCCATGAGTCGTTGGCATCAACCATCAACTGCAGCGGATAGGTGAACGGATGGCGGTCTCCTTGTCCTAGGTTCTGGATGACGGTCCAGGCAACAGCGATTTCCGAGAAACCCGGCTTCACGTTTTTCTGAAAGATCAGGATTTCGCTGTTGTTCTGATCGTTACTCTGGTTGATCACCTGTAACTTGATTACTTGGTCTGGCATTTTGTTCTCACTCCTTTTCTTATTTTTTGATGTGCGCGCACGAGCGCCACTACAGGTCAGACGTCCCGCGGACTATGGTTGTGAGTTTGTCGCATTTGCCGGAATGTCTCGTACATTTATGCGATTTGCAGCACAATGGCGCAATGATCCGACATGAGATTATGGTCCATGGTGATGCCGGTGGCAGCGGGCACCGGAATAATAAAGGGAGGCGCCGGCGGCGGTCCCGCCGGATTCATGTCCGTATACCAATAGTCGTATAGATTGCCGGCCCAGGTAGTGCCGCCCGGAGTGGCTCCCTGATAGAGCGTGTTAGGTGGAGCCGCGGCGGAATACTGATACGCGATACCGGTTCGGTTAGTCCCCCGATTTTGGGGGGCGACATTGAAATCTCCGCCCAAGTAGACATGCCCGCCGGGACCCATGGCCGGGTTGGAAGCCATGATCTGCATCATGTTGGGGATCTGTCCCATGACCAGGGCGCGCTGGTCCTGAAAGGTGTACAAGTTGTGGAGATAGCCCACTGCCACGGATGTGCCGCCGGCCGCGACCACTACATAGACGACGCCCCGGTAATCCGGGGTGGCCTGTGGCGGCAGGTTTGCCGCCCAGAGGGCCGGCGGAGGCACCGCGGGAGAAACGTCGGAGATCAACTGGATTCCGCCCTGTACGGCTTGCAGCAGAATGCGGCCCACCGAGAGTACGGCCAGTCCATTGGCCGTCGCGATGCCCACAAACTCGGGGCCATTCGCGAGTGCGGTGATGCCACAAGCGACCAAAATGCCGCCGGCTCCGGGGCTTAGTGCGTTGGCCAGAGGTCCTAGGGCCCCCAGCGCGGCGCCGTTATTCACAATCTCGGTAAAGCCCATGACTGATAGCGGTCCAGCCAGTCCTATTTGTTGGTTAATGGCCGTGAAGGCGTTCAGGTAGGCACCGTTGCGCGCTGCATTAGCCCCGCCAAAGGTGCGCATGTTCTGGTGAAAGAGGAACGGCATCGTTTCTTCTCCTACAAGAAAGAGGTTGGCGGGGACAGTCTGTGACTTTCGGGAGTTTAGCGTTAAGCGCAGGCGCCGCCGGCCGTCGCGGACAGAGCTTTTCCTTCGGACCGCGCTCGCCGCCGGATGGGCAGCGGCGCCAACGCGCCGGGTAACGGCGCCCAAATTGCGCGCGGGCCGGATGGTGGCATGCCAGCCCCGGTCCTAAGCAGCTTCGCCTGCTGAATCCACTCGGCGGCGCGGATCGGGTCGATACTCGTGAGACTGTCTGCGAGGTCGGCCGCCCGCGTGGCCCAATCGGCGGAACCGCTGTCGCCCGATGCGGCGGCGCAGCGCGCCAGATCCAGCGCAACTTCGCCCGCCAGCGAGTGCAGCGGTTGGGGGCCGACCAGTTCCCAGGCCTCGCACAGAGCTTCCATGGCCGCGGTCCAGTGCCTGTGTCGAAGCAACAGCTTTGCCAGACCGTAACGCACTACCGGATCATCCGGCGCATCCCGAGCCGCCGCGCGCAGACCTTCGAGGGCCTCTGGCAATTCTCCAAACAGCTCGGCCTGGCAGGCAGCAAGGGCGAGAGCCACCCGCGGATGCCCGAGCGCCATCTCCCGCAAGTCCGCACCGATACTGCGGAAGCTCTCCAGATCGCCGCCATGCAGGGCGACCCATGCCGCGGCCTCGAGTAAGAAAGGATCGCGAGGCGCGAGCGTGAGTCCCTGCGCCAGCGACCCGCTTGCCTCCTTGTACAACTGCAGACGCGCCAACCAGGCTCCCTGCAGCCTCCAGATCTGCGGATCGTGCGCGTATCTCACGGCGACTTCGTCGAGAAAGCGCTCCAGCCCCGCCCAGCGACCCTGGTGGGCGAGCCAGCCACAACAACATTCGATCAAGCCAGGATATCCAGGGGCCGTATCGAGGGCGCTGTCGAGAAGCCGCCGCAACCGGCTTTCCTCCGGAAGGCTCAGGGGCCGCCGCAATTCGAGCGAGACGTAGTGCCGGATCACGTTGGCGCTCCTGTCGCCCCGTCCGAACAACTCCGCCACAAACCGGCTCAGCAGCCCGGTGTTTCCGTCGGCCTCCAGAAGATCCAGCGCCAGATGCATTGCCTGCGAATGAATCGGCGGCGACCGCCATAGCACCCCAAGAAGCCGATAAGCTTCCCGATCCCGCCGTCCACCGAGCAGGCTCGCTGCAGCAGCCAGAGCATGCGCCGGGTTTTCCGGCTCGCCGGCCATGGCCTCCCTCCATAGTCGCTGCGCTTCTTCCGGATGGTTTACGCACTGTGCCATGAGAGCCCTCAGGTGAAGGCGCGCGGGAACATCCGTGCTGATGGCCATTGCCTCACGGTAAATGAGACTGGCCTCGTCAGCGCGGCCCAGCGCCCGAAACAGCTCGCCTGCGCCCAGGTGGGACCGCAAACTTCCGGAGCCTCCGCGCCGCGAGGTCTCATAGCACCAAAGAGCCTCATTCCAGCGGCCGGCGGCGGTGTTCAGTTCAGCCAGCTCGAGCCACCTCGACCAGCCACGCGGGTGGTTCTCCAGGTAGCCTCGCAATGCGCGGCGGCGCTGCTGCTCCCTTCCCAAACGATGGAAGAAGAAGAAGTGGTGAAACGCGGCCTGGCGGCCGTGTGGAACCGGCAGGATCCGCGAGGCGCCCGGCGCGCTCTCGATTTCGAAACTCCGCGGGGCGTCCGGCAGCCAAATGCCGGGCAGATCCGGAGAGGTAGCTTCCACCGCCGGCCGCCTGCCCTCAAGATAATCGAGTGCGAACTCTTGAAGCCGCGCCCGCGCAACCTGGACACGCTTGCGCACGGTAGCTTGCGGAATTCGTTCAGAGTGCGCGATCTCCTCATAGCTGCGCTCCTGGATCAGATACGCGAAGGCGGTTTTCCGCAGCTTTTCAGACAATGATTGAAAGGCTACGCACAAGGCTTCGGATCTCTCGCGTTTCTCGATCTCGCCCACAGGGGACGCGGCTTGCTCGTTTTGCGCCGCGCCTTCCGGGTTCTCGCCGCTGTTCAACGCCACGTACAGGATACGGGAGCGCCAGCGGCGGCGCAGCAGAGTACGGGCCTCGTTCCGCGCCATCGTCCGCAACCACGCTGGGAGGTCCCGAATCGCGGGAGCGTGCCGGGGCAACTGCACGCCGAACCGGACGGCCGTACCGCTGATCACCTCCTCACGGTCCCACGAGGTCAGGGCCGGGATGCCGCGGACAACCAGCTCCACTTGTTTGTGATAGCGGGACCACAACGCCCAAACGGCACTCTGATCCCGCGGGCTGAGCAGTTGCAGTTCGCCATCGCTTAGGGGCGAGTCGTCTGATGTGAAAGATCGGGCGGGCATAGGTCCTTCCTCCATGGGCAAAAAGATGGGTCTATCAGGCCGGTGGCGGCTACTCGCTCCGGGCGTTAAGGTATGGGTGGCTGACGCATTATGTGAAAGGCGAAGGGCCCGGCGCGATATCCCCACCCGCCTCCCACCATCACGAGCCAGGCGATATGCAAACCGCGCAGGTCGATTTCGGCCCACCGATGTCCCCGGAATCCGTTAGTCGGCGCCATCCCCTCGCGCGCGGCGGGATCAACGCCGATCTTAAAGCGCAGGTCCGGCGTCCAAGCTAGAGTTTCGCCCGGTGTCAACAGACGGCTCCGCGCAAGGCGCAGGTGGCTCTGCCAGAGGTTGACTCGCACGCCCCCCTCTCGCAGTCCATTTCTGAACACGACCTGGCGGGAGTTGGCCGGCTTGGTTTCACGCCGTACGCGGCGGCTGGTATCGAGGGAGTAGATGTAGCCCGGCGCTGGCATCTGCTCTGGGGTGTGATTCCCAAACGCATCTTCGAAACTGAAAGCAGGAATGGAACGGATGGCGAACGGGTGCCGCCAGCCATGATGGCAATGAGCAATCACTTTCCAGGCCAATGGCGGCCCGAGACCCGTATCCTGCCAAATCAGGACGGTCGCATCAGGGGACTCCGACCAGTTGAAGAAATCGATCGAGATTTGCTCCGAGACCGTGCTTGCCATCCGTCAGCTCCAGTCCGGCGCGGCGCTAAACTGACGCTCCTTCACGCCGATTGCCAGAGACCATCGCGTGTCGACTTATTTGATATTGACTGCCGGATTCATTTCGCTGTGATTTTTCCGATTTAAGCGAGAATGTTGTCACCGGGCGAGAATCGTAACAATGAAATCAACCGGCAACAACTTTGAAGTCACAACGAAATCCACGGCTGTCGGGTTCTTGCGTGAAGTGCGTCAGCGCCAGCGCTGCCGGCCCGGTCTGCCATATCCCTGAAGGATTATTGAGAATTGTAGCGATCTCGGCCCACCCACCAAGAAGCTTATATCGGGCACCAGCCAGCGGTTGTGTGCCCCGATTGCCGACGTTGAGTACGGCTGGCCAAGGACCACGTCTCGTCTTGACACTCTTTCCAAAAGCCGAGCGGAGCCGAGAGCGCACGGCACGTATCAGACACTCTGAGGCACTTGGTATGAGAATTCAGTGACTTTCTTCCTTTGTCTTTTGGCCGCTGGGAACGGGTTTGTTGATCCAACCCTCCGAGGGTAGCGGCAGCAGTTTGGGCGATTGCCTGACGAAGAAGTTTGGGGCGGTCTCGATAAGCGGCATCTAACACCACTTGGCAAGGAGCCGGGACGGCCCGGGACTCGCCGAAAATGAACCATGTCCGGGGCGAGTAAGGCGATGCCGCCGGTGGCGGTGCTCTTCGTTGAACCACTGGAAAAACTGCTGACAGAAGGTGCCGCTGTCTTGAATGCAGCCGAAGCGGTCCGGAAACTCGTTCTGAATCGGCTTTCCGAATACGGGTTGTCGTCGGACACATAAGGTCGGCTTGGCTTTTGGTGACGCCCAGGTCGGCCATCAGGAAGGCGACCGTCTTGGACTTCATGGCCCGACCCGCGGCCAACGTGGATGGTCAGTTAGCCGGTTGGGTCTGATGCTTGCTGATCGCTTCCTCAATGAATTCTATCGCTGTTCGGCAAAGTACTTTAGATTTTCTAAAGAAGATACTTAACCACACAAAGAACAGGATTTCCGTGGGCTCTTAGTGTCCTGAGTTAGAAATGCGTCGAATAATATGAGAAACGGGCGCATACTGGGGTATGGCTGGCGGATGAAGTGAACCCTTGGAGTGAGACACGAAGTTAAGGGGGTTATCGCCATTGGCTGCCAAAACCTTGCCGGCGAGGTTGCGGTTGATCCACTCTGGGAGTACCTGAGCGGAGGATAGGGCCACGCAGGGATGCGACCCGAGCGTCGACTCAGCGGCCGGAACGGCCGGGGCGGCTTCGGCCGCCCCGTACAGCCATTCTGGCGCAACTGCCTTAAATCCCGGGGTCGCAGGGGCAGATCCCCCGCGTAGCACTGTATTCACAGATCTCCTAGCGCACTGCCGTTTTCGAACTCGGCTGGCGAAAGATACCCCAGAGCTGGTGGAAAGAGTCTTCGCCGAAGTGACGGAACGATGCGTGCGTGCGGATGCCGATCTCATCCTCGGGAAGGTAGTCGGCCTATTCATTATGCTGTAATGTACTCGCTGTTGCAAAGCACCGCTAAGAACCGGCTTTTCAGCAGCCTGCTAAGCCGCTGGCGCGGTGGACTGGTTTTCCCCAACGCCGCCAGCGATTCTGAAGCTCCGCATGGTCGTATCGGTCCCATCTCAGAATCGTAGTGTGGGCATCGTAACGCCGCGCTCGTTGAGCACGGCGGTTAGATCTCGAGAGCTCAACTAATAGCTCGCGTACCGACGGACGCACAAGACCACGGTCTCCCGGCCGACATGTCGCCCGCGGAATAATCTCTGCGCCGATCGAAACTGCGCCATCCGTCCATCATCCTGGATTCAGCACGGTTTGCACCGCAGCCGACACATTTGTCCGGGGCGCCGGAGAGCATGCGGGCTTGCAGTTCGATTCGCGGATCGGCAAGTGCGCCGGCGCGTGAAGTACGACTTCTTTGTTTACCGCACGCCTTTGGACTGCAGAAATGGCGCGTACCTCTTGTCCGTACCCAATATATGGTTCTGCAGCCAGCCACGCAAAAACTGCAGCACTTCAACACTAAGTGCAACGTTGCTGCGTTCGAACTCCGCCTGGTACTTCAGTACCGTTGCGGTCAGCCGTTCGTGCTCCTGCTTGTGAGAGCCAAGCTCGCCATAACCATACTGCTGCATAAGTCGCTCCTCGGCTGCGAAGTGCGCCTTCGTATAGCTGACTAAGCTGCCGAGGACGGCACCCAGGGCTTCTCTCCCATGCCCCTGGCGCATGCCTTCGTGCAGGTCATTGAGGAGCGAAACCAGCCGCTTGTGTTGAGCGTCCACCTCGCGAATGCCTACCAGCCAAGTGTCTTTCCAAACCATAAACGGTGTAACAACTGTAGTCATAGCGTTTAGCCTTTTTTAGGTAACATTAATCAGATCCGCAAGAGCCTTGGTCGCTGTTGAGGCGGGACCAGGCCCGTTCTTCTTACTGCTCGCCTATGCTTGGAGTTGCCAGCGAAAGAGGAGCCTTTCCCTGCTCATCTTCGCCTTTGCAATCCCAAGATGAGATATCGACCGAACGCATCCAAACTAATAGTCGGCACGGCTCTTTGGTCCGAAATCATCCTTTGCCGAGGAGGAATATCAAAAAATGCCTCAGCAACGGTTATTAAGCAAGAGGTCATTCAGCAATTGGACTCCGTCACCGGAGGCATGGCTCCTAATTCAGGCCCGCGTCTTCAACTGGTAAAACACCGACCTCAGATGCCGCTTAGATTCAAACTGCGGGCAGATTCCGTTCAGCGATTCCATAGCGCCGATCACCAGGCAACCGTCCCGGTCGAGCGCTCGTTCTAAACGGCCGAACAAGGAGATCCGATCCTGCTCGGCGAAGTAGATTGCCACGTTGCGGCAAAAGATAACGTCGAACCGCCCCAGCGTCGAGAAATCCGCCATCAGGTTCAACTTCTTGAACGAGGCCATGGCGCGGATCTCGTCCCGGATCTGCCACCCGCCGGCCGCCTGCACGAAATACCTGGTCCGCTGCGCCTCGGTCAACCCGCGCGAAATCTCGACGGGACTGAAATGCCCGCGGCTTGCCCGTGCCACGGCTTGATCCGAAATGTCCGTGCCCAGCAGCCGTACGCCGTAGCGGTCCGGATCTCCCAACAGTTCCTTTAGCAGGATCGCGATACTGTAGAGTTCCTGGCCGGTGGAACAAGCCGCGCTCCATATACGAATACACGCCGCACCGGTCCGCTGGCGGCGGTCGACCAGCTCAGGAATGATTTTGTGCCGGAGTAGATCGAACGGTGCGGTGTCCCGAAAGAACAACGTCTCATTGGTGGTAATGGCATCCACAATGCGACGCTCAAGCGCACGGCTGGCATCGGACTTTGCTCGTAAGACCAGACCGCTGTAGGTACCACACCCCGTCTCTTCGACCAAGCTGGCCAAGCGGTTTTCGATCAGATATCCCTTGGACGCGTCCAGAGTGATGGAGCAGAGCGAATAGACATATTGCGCCAGACTCTTTTGTTCTTCGGGCTGGAGCCTGATCACGATCTGGCCTCGCGCACGGAGCGGACAATGGCTCCGCCGATAGCATCGAGCGACGCCACGGTATCGACCAAGCCTGCTTGGATCGCCTCCTTTGGCATGCCGAAGACCACACAACTCGCTTCGTCCTGTGCGATGGAAAAGCAGCCGCCGCGCTTCAGCATACGCAGGCCGGAGGTCCCGTCGTTGCCCATACCGGTGAGAATGGCAGCCACTGACCGGCCGGGAAAATGCAGGGCGGCGGAGCGAAACAGGTAATCCACGGCGGGCTGGCAACCGTTCTCCGGAGGATCGTCGGTAATGCGCACGATGATTTCTCCCTTAGAGCCGGCGGACAACTTCATTTGCCTGCCGCCGGGCGCCAAATACGCGCAGTTCATTTGCGCCGTCTCGCCATCCTGGGCCTCTTTTACATGGATGGCACTTTTCTTGTCCAGGCTGGCCGCCAGAGGCTGGGTGAACATGCGCGGCATGTGCTGGACGATGAATACCGGTGCCCCCAGATTTCCAGGAAGAGCCGGTAGCAGCTTGGCCAACGCGCCGGGACCACCCGTGGATACGCCGATCAACACGAGTGGCGAACCCGTACGGCGCACACATCGCGCGGACCCTGGAATACCCGGCAGCCCCCCAGCAGGCTCGACGTGGGCGGCACCGGAAGCATCCCCGCGGAGGATCGAACGGATTTCGCGGCGCCTCTCGAAAGCCCGAATCATAGGCGCCAGGCAAGCGCGCAGGTGATCCAGGTTTTGCTCGGCCTTGCCACTGTCGGGCTTGGTCAGGAAATCGAAGGCTCCCAACTCCAGCGCGCGTACGGTCATCTCTCCACCACGCACGGTTAGGGCGCTGAGCATGATGACGCCAGCCTTAATACCAGCGGCGTTCATAGCCTCCAGCACTTCAATCCCGCTCATTTCCGGCATCTCAATATCGAGTGTCACCAGGTCGGGTTGCAGGGCCGTTATGCGCGCCATCGCCAGTCGTCCGTTCGAGGCCGCGCCTACCACCTCTACACCGGGAATCCCGGCCAACGCATCGGAAATAATGCGCCGGAACACGATGGCATCGTCCACCACCAGAACTCGCAGGCTCATCGCGTTATCCGCACTTGCGAGGGCATCACTGCCCCCCTTCCGCCAGGATCTGGCCGGCATCGAGCAACGTGATCACCCGGTCGCGGGCGCGACATACTCCCTTGAAGAAACGGCCTTGCCCCCACTTCACATTGGCTGGCGGCGCCTGCCAGTGATCGCTTTCCACTTCCACCACCTCGTCCACGCGATCTACCAAAAGCCCGATGAATTCATGACGATCTTCAATGATGAAGATCCGGCTGTCAGAGCTGGCCACCATCTTGGGGAGGCCAAGCCGCAGGCCAAGGTCGATGATGGTGACAATTTTGCCGCGTAAGTTGACAATGCCGATGACCTCTTCCGGGGCATAGCAGACCGAAGTCACTGGGCCGACCCGGATGACCTCCTGGACGCCTGCGGCATCCAGCGCACAAAGCGCGTCGCGCACAAAAAAGGTTGCCAGCAGCACGGTCTGCCCGGCCGGTGTTTGCAGTGTGTCGGACATGATTACCTCGTCTGTCATATGGGTACCGGGCCGCCGGAAGTCAGATGTGATCGGCTGGCCCGGAAATGAATCTACCTGCATGCCCCGCTATCTGGCGGAGCCGCTGGACAATTTCGTGAGGGCGCTCATCAAGCTTGAAGAAACCCTGTGGAAATCCCCCGAAACGGCTATGGCATTCTCGGCCGCCTGCTTCTGGCCGGACGTGGCAAGCTGCGCCACCTTGGCTGCCTCCTCGTGAAACTGTGCGTGGAGCTGCTTCACTGTGCGGTATTTCTCCGTCTGTTTTTCAGTTGGCGAAAGTTCCGAACCGTACAGCCATTTCCCGAACGCACACTGATTGTCCACCCGGATCGTGCTAACCGGAATATCCAGCTTTCCAGTGACGATCGCGCCTCTTAGTCGCGTTTTCCAGGACGAGTGGGCGGTGAGCGCCTTTTGGATCACATCCAGATCCACTTTGAATGACTCGGCCGTGCTTCCGGCATCGTCGTTCGAGGTCCGGAATCGCGACAAGCTGGATTGCAGTTGCTGGGCCACGCGGGATAACTCCGTGGCGCTGGCCTGCACCTGTTCACTGCCATCCGCCATCTGTCCGGCCGCCTGATCGACGCCGACGATCTCCTTGGCAATTTCGGCAGTGGCCTGGGAGGTTTCGGACACCCGCTTGTTAGCGTCCCCCACGCCGGTGGATGCCTCTGCGATATTGCGGGCGATGTCCTTGGTCACCGTGGACTGTTCCTCGATGGCCGCGGCGATGGAGGATACGATATCGCTGACCTCGTGGATCACTTGAGAGACCTTCTCGATCTCGGTAATCCCGCCAGCGGTGGACGATTGCACGCCCGCGATCCTGCCCTTGATGTCTTCAGTAGCGGCCGCAGTCTGCTGGGCCAGTTCCTTGATCTCGTTTGCCACGACGGCGAATCCCTTGCCGGCCGAACCGGCGCGGGCGGCTTCAATGGTGGCGTTGAGGGCCAGCAGGTTGGTCTGCGATGAGATCTCGGTAATGGTTTCAGTGACCTTGCCGATTTGCTGTGCCGCCGCGCCCAACTGGTTCATCTGTTCGGTGATGCGGGCAGCCTGGCGGGTAGCCTCCTCGGTGATGCGGCGGGCCTTCTCCGAGTTGCCGGCGATCTCGCCGATGGTGGCGGTCATCTGCTCAGTGGCAGCGGCCACGCTAGTCAGGTTGCTGGTAGTCTGCTCCATGCCCGCTGCTACGGACGCCACGTTGGCGGTCATTTGCTCCGCAGCGGCAGCCACGGAATGGGCCTTACCGGACGCGTCGCGCGAGCCGTCCGACATCTGACCGGAATTCGCAGATAACTCCGACGAAGAAGCAGAAAGAACACCAATCTCCGTGGAAATTTCCCCAATCAAACCGCGCAAGCTGCCGGACATTGCCTGCATCGCTTTGGAGAGCATACCGATCTCATCGCCCCTGCCCAGGTACTCGGCTGAGACTTCGGACGAGACATCCCCACCCGCGATGCGATCCAGGTGACTCACGGCAAACCCGAGCGGTTTGGCGATGCTGCGCGTGAGCACGATACCCATGACTATAGATGCCAGCACCGAGACCAGACCGAAGCAAATCAGGAAGAATGTGACCCGCGAGATCAGGGTCCCGGTTTGTTGATTGAGTTGGGCCAACTGCTGCTCGCCGTACGCGTTGTATCTCACAATAGCGGAGGCAACCTCGTTGAACCGGGGCGCAACCTGCTGCCGGTGGAGACTAGCTGCCTCGGCGGCCTTGTGGTTCTGCAGGAGCGCAAGGAGCTGGTTGTCCGCCTCGCGCCACTGAGAGGCGGCCTGTTCCGCCTGGCTCAATATGCCCTTACCTTCTTCGGTCGGCGTGCTGGACTTGAGTTCGCTGAATGTGGTCATGTAATCGGCACGTATCGCCTTAAGCTGCTCCATCGTCTCCGGGTCAACCTGTTTGGCCAAAGTCATAATAGCCACACGCTGGCCAATCCCGCCGAGATCGGCCGAGATCTTCTCAGCTTGCATGATGATCCGGCTTTGCGCGGCGGAAGTTTTCATAGCCGTATGCATCGCTTGCAACGCCCAAAGCGCCAAGCCGGCCAGGCACACGACCAGGAGGACGGTACCACCAAAAACCAGGCTGACCTTTTTCCCTATTTTCACGTTTTCAAGTTTCATCATCGTAATTCCTTTTTTCTTCCCGAAGGAGATTTCTGAGCGCTCGTATCGCCGCCATTCCTGCGGCCAGCTTTGCGAATGCTTTCCAGTAACTCTTCTTTGTTAAGCTTGATTTGGTACTCATCCACGCCGGCAGCCATGCCGCGCGCAATTTCTTCTTCCCCAGCCAGCGAAGACAGCGCAATAACCGTCAACCCGGCAAAGCGCTGATCGGCACGAATCTGTCGCGTCAAAGCCAATCCGTCGAGGCGTGGCATCTCCACGTCGGTAGCTACCAGGTCCACCTCACCGGCGTGATGGTCCAGGATCTCCCAGGCCGCCTGGCCATCTTCCGCCGTCAGCACCTGGCAGCCGACGCTTTCTACCAAACGTTGGATCTGCCCCCGGAAAAATTCCGAATCGTCGGCCACGAGCACCGTGGGGGCCTCGCCCGACGCATCCTGGAATGTCTGCGCTCGCGCCGTGTTCTCCGCCTGCGGCTGCACGGCGTCGGCTAGCTCAAATATGTCCACCAGCAGGATGGTGCGATCCTTGAGCACCGCCGATCCGGCGATACCCCGCTGGCGTAAGGTGGCCGTGTCGATGCTGAGCGCCGCTTCCACCATATCCAGCGGCTCGGCGGCCAACAGTCCCAGAGGACGGCCCAGCCTTTCGAAGACGATCACCACCCACTGCTGTTGGTCCGTAAGATCCCCGACGGCGGCGGTGTCATGCAAGCTCACCAGCGGTAAGCTGGCGCCCCGATATTGCATGGTTCGGCGCCCGCCCAGGTGCTCGATTTGCGATGGGCGTACGCGCTCGATGCGCGATACCTGCTCAATCGGCACGGCGCAGTTCTCGCCGGGAGCGTTGTGGAATAGCAACAATGCGTGCAACTCGCCGCCCGCGCCCCTCTCCACAGACCCATGCTGAGAAACGGCTTCCGCGGTACCCGCGGTCAGCTTTGCCCGCGCGGCCAATCCCGCCACATCCAAAATCACCGCCACGCGGCCGTCGCCCAGGATAGTGGCGCCGGCATAGTCATGCAGTCCTTTCAGATGGCGGCCCAGCGGTTTCACCACAATTTCTACCGTGTCGTGCAGTTGCTCCACCACCAACCCATATTCCAAGCCGCCAGTGTCCACCAAGACTACATTCAGCGCTTGCGAGGAGTTCTCCGCGCGCGGCAGTCCCAGTGCATCCGCGAGATAGAGCAGCGGCACCAGCCGATCGCGCACGTTAAGTACTTCAGCATCGCCCACATGGTCGATGCGCACCGTGCGTTGCGCGGCCGGAATGCGGATCAACTCGCCCACGTTCACTTGCGGAATGGCAAAGCGTTCCCCACCGTCCGACACTAACAGCGATGGAATGATGGCCAGAGTCAGCGGCAGCTTGATGCGGAAGCTGGAGCCGCGGCCGGGCGCGGAATCGATCTCGATCTTGCCGCCCAACCGATCCAGGTTAGTCTTTACTACATCCATGCCGACGCCGCGCCCAGACACGTCGCTCACCTTCTCGGCCGTGGAGACGCCCGGCAGGAAAATCAGCGCCATCTTCTCGCGCTCCGACATGCCCTGCACTTGTTCACGGGTGACCAGGCCCTTGGCTATTGAAGACGCCGCGATCTTCTCGGCCGCCAGGCCTTTGCCATCGTCCGAGATCTCAATTACCACCTGGCCGGCCTGGTGCGAGGCTCCCAAGGTTACCGTCCCCATGGCGGGTTTACCGGCTGCGGCCCGTTGGGCGGCCGGCTCGATGCCGTGATCCACCGCGTTGCGCACCATATGGGTGAGCGGGTCGCTCAGCCCTTCCAGAATCGTCTTGTCAATCTCGACCTCGGTGCCGTCGAGCTTGAGTTGCACATCCTTGCCCAGGTCGCGCGCCAGATCCCGCACCAGCCGTGGAAACTTGCTGAACAGATTGCCGACCGACTGCATGCGGGTTAGGGTTACGACCTCTTGCAACTCCGAGGTAACCAAACTCACGCGCTGCGCGCCGGAACGGATACCCCGATCGTCCTGTCTGGCCAAGGACTCATTCAATTGATTGCGACTGAGCACCAATTCGCCTGCCAGCGTCATCAGGGAATCGAGCAGAGTGACGTTCAGACGGATGGTGGTCTCGTTCGCCGGCAGAGGCGTCGCCCGTGCCGCTTTGGCAGCTTCCTCAACCGGAACCGCGGCCGCAGCGGGGAGCGTTGGGACAGGCGGTGCTAGCGCAACTGGTGGCGCAGCCGGCGCGGGCGCCGTGGCGGGATGCGGCGCCGCCAGGGGTCTGATGACGCCGTTCTTCTCGATCAGCCGCACGCGCTGCGGCGGCACATCCACCACGCCCTTCAGATATTCCGGCTCCAGCACGGTGGCATATAGGACCTCGATCATCAACTGGTTCGAAGGCTCATCGTCGAGCGTACCGGCCGAGTCCAGATCGAAGACCGTCTCCAGGATGGTGCCGCACTTGATCAGGGTCTTGAAGACCTGCCAAGGCTTCTTGCCCTGCCGCTCGATATCGTGGATCAGATCGTACTCGATCAGATACACGCATTTGCCGCCCTTGCGCGCCTGGTTCAAATCGAACGCCGACACTTGGATGTGCTTGTTAGAGTCAGGCACCTCGACAGCGACGCTCTCGGTAAGCGAAGCTCTCTCATTTGCGGGCAAACCCCCGGCCGCGAGAGAGGTCAGGGCCGAGACAAATTCGCTGATGTCGGCCGCGTTACTCTCCCGATAAATGCCAATCAGTTCGCGCAGCTTGTCGAAGGCCAGCAAAAGAATGCTGACGGCTTCCGGGGTAGGAACCAGATGCCCGGAGCGGACCAAATCGAGCGCGTTTTCGGTCTTGTGTGCCAGTTCCCGGATCTTGGCCAGATCGAAGAAGCCGGCGCCCCCTTTTATGGAATGGGCGGCGCGGAAGACACGGTTCACCAGTTGCTCGTCGATCTCTGCGCCGCCTTGCTCCATCGCTAACAGGTCCGTTTCGATGGTGGCCAGATGCTCCCGGCATTCAGCCAGATAATCCTGTATCAGTTCATCGTCCACGCTAAAGTCGCTCATGCTTACACCTCATTCCCGGAGACGCTAAAATGTTGGTGCATTCGCATGGTCTGGAAAAGCTCCAGAATATCGGCGGAAGCGTGGATCACGGCCAGGTGGCCGCCGACCTTTCGCAGGGAGTTGTGGGCCGAGATCAGCAGGCCGATTCCGCACGAATCGACCATCTGGACACCGGTCAAGTCCACCACCAGTTCACGGACACCTTGCTCGAGGATCCCGCGCATTTGGGTTCGGATTTCCGGGACGGAGGCGGCGACAATGTTATCCCCCGCGGGCCGCACCACGGCTTTGTTCTCTTCGCGTGTCACTACGATCATTTCTGTTTCCTCAAAGACGTTTTAATATCGTCAGCGCATTGCCCCGGTCGTTATAACGGATGTGGTCGGCATAACGGTGAAGAATCGCAATGCCTCGTCCGGAACAATCCGAAAGCGCAGCCGGATTGCTCCGCGCCGCGCGCCAGTCGAAACCGACGCCCTCATCCTCCACGGCAATGAGCAGGCGGCCTTTCTTCAGGCGCATAGCGCAGCGCACTTGCTTGCTCGGGTCACCGTGACTGCCGTGCACTACGGCATTGGTCAACGCCTCTCGCACCAGTAATTCGGCGGCAAAACAGTTAGCGCGATTCGCCATTTCCTCGCTCCGCCGGCGGAATTCAACGAAGAACTTCTCGACGGCTTCTAGCGTGGCCGGCAGGGCCACCCGCATCTCACAGTCAACTGCGTGGGAGTGAGTCACTGGCTCACTTCCGCGACCAGCAGCAGTAGATCGTCTTGCACGGTGCGCTCCTCCAGCCCAAGGTCTTTTACAATCATGGCGGCCGATTGGCTAAGCGGCGACGCGCGATGCCGGACACACGCATCCGCCAGCCGAGCCAGCCCCTCTGGACGGCCGGTGCCAGGGGACGATTCGATCAGGCCATCGGTGTACATGAAGAAGCGGTCTCCCTTCGCTACCCGCAAGTCCTGCCGCTGCAGGACGGCCGCGCCAAACATGCCCAACGGATCGCTTTCCAATTCCACAATTTGCGGGGCCCCGGAACGGCCTACCAGGATCAGCGGAGGATGTCCCGCTCCGATCACTGTGAGCCGGTGGGTCTGGCGGTTCAGACGCGCGTAGCAGGCAGTCAAATAGCGCTCCTCGCCCAGTATCTGGCCCATCACGGAATCGACACCGTGCATGGTGTCTTCCGGCGAGAACATGGGACCGGTGTACTGCCGCAGCAGCGCCTTTGCCGCCGAGGTCAAGAATGCCGCGCTGACCCCGTGTCCGCTGATATCCCCAACAAAATAGCCGAACGTTTCGGTTCCCAACTGAATGACGTCATAGAAATCGCCGCCGGCCTCTTCCAAAGGTTTGTAATAAACCGCGAAGCTAGCCGCCGGGCATTCGTCCGGTTTCACGAGGATCGCATTTTGGGCATCGCGCAACTCTTCCAAACGCGCCCGATGCTGCTGGACCATCGCGCGATTAGTATCTCGAATCCGCAGGTGCACCCGGACACGCGCCAGGACTTCTTCCCCATGCACGGGTTTCGCGATATAGTCCACGCCACCGATTTTCAAGCCGGCGACCTTGCTCTTCACGTCGTCCAGGGAGGAGAGAAAGATGATGGGAATGTCTGAAGTAACCGGATCGGACTTCAACTTCGCACAGGTTTCGAAACCTGTTTCGCCGGGCATCACTACATCCAACAAGATGAGGTCAGGCTGGCAGGTGCGGCTCAGATCGCGCGCGCTCGGGCCATCGCTGGCCGTCACCGTGCGGAAGTCCTCCGCTTCGAGGACACTCTGAACCAGGTCCCGGTTCATCGGCGTATCGTCCACGATCAGAATGATTGGCCTATCCATTGCGTTCGTAGCGGGCTGGTCCGTCTTGGTTCCACAGAATGTTTATCGGAGAGATCGGGATTTTCATTAGGCCGTCAACGCGATACGCGTCTTCTTAAAGCGTCTGTGGAACTGGGGCCGCCCCCTTGCGCTCCTCAGGAAAATCCTGAAGGACGTCGATAACAGAACAGAGGTCTGGACCTCATCGAGGTGCACTGTGTTTCGGGAAGATGAAACCATTGAGCGGGCCGGTCTGATTGCGGCCGTCGAGCAGGCCGGGGATAGCATCGTCATCACCGGCGCCGACGGGAGGATCCAGTACGTCAATCCCGCATTCACGGCGATGACGGGATATAGCAGTGAAGAAGCCGTGGGACAATACCCACGCATCCTCAAATCGGGCCGCCATCCCCGGGCGTTTTATGAAGAGCTGTGGAACACCATCCGTTCCGGGCGGACCTGGAGAGGGGAGGTGACTAACCGGCGCAAGGATGGAACCTTCTATAACGAGGAGATGCGGGTCACACCCTTGCGGAACGCGCATGGCGAGATTGTCAACTATATGGCAATCAAGCGGGATGTAACCGAGCGGCGGGCGGCGGAGGAAGCCAGGGGGTTTCTGGCCGCGATCGTAGAGAGCTCGGAGGATGCGATTGTCGCCTATACACCAGCGGGCATCATTTTGACCTGGAATCACGGTGCAGAAGTGACTCTCGGCTACTCCGCGGCAGAAGCTATTGGGAAGCCCGCGTCCCTGATCGTTCCGCCCGAACGGCACCAAAAATTGGCTCGCCTTACCGAACAAGCATTACTAGGTAAAGCCATCCCGCAGTACGAGGGAATGTGCCTGCGTAAGGACGGGCGCAGGATTCATGTATCCGTTACGACGTGCCCAATCCGGAGCGAGAGCGGCGAAGTAATGGCCGTTTCTGCGGTTCTCCGCGACATCTCGGACCGCCTGAAGGCTGCGGAAGACCGGGCCCTGCTAGCCTCCATCGTGGAGTCTGCGACCGAGGCAATCCACGCCATACGCCTCGACGGCACTATTGTTAGTTGGAATCGGGGCTCGGAAGAGTTGCTCGGGTACTCAAGTGAGGAGGCGATCGGAAAGAACGTTGCCATGCTCGTGCCAACCGAACGCCACGATGAAGTGCGTGAGATCCTCCAGGCCGTGCGGCAGGGATCCGTCATCAGCGTTTTGGAGAGGGTTCTCCTGAAGAAGGGCGGAAGCCGAATCGATGTCTCTATCTCGATTTCCCCGATTCGGAATTCTGGCGGGGCGGTGGCCGGCGTGGCGGCCATCGTCCGCGACATCGGCGCACGTTTGCGGGCCGAGCGCAAACTCAAGCAAAGCGATGACCGATTCCGCGAAGTCTTTGAATACGCACCGTTCGGCATGTGCGTGACCCGCCTGGACGGGCGCTTCGTTCAAGTGAACACGGCGTTTAGCCGGATGGTCGGATATTCCAAACAGGAGCTGCTGGCCATCTCCTGGGCAGCCTTGACCCACCCCGCGGATCTGGACCAAAGCCTACATATACAGCAACGGTTGCGTGAGCATCCGGGCGAATGCGTGGAATTTGACAAGCGTTATATTCACCGGGATAAGACAACGGTATCGGCGCGCATCAAGATCTCAACCCTCCGGGACTCTGGCGGTAGCCCAACGTACTACGTGGCCCACATCGAAGACATCACCGCCCGCAAACGGGCCGAAGATGCGCTGCGTGAGAGCGAGGAGCGCTTTCGCACTATGGCAGACAGTTGTCCGATCGGAATGTGGGTCACTAACGAACAAGGTGGGACCCGGTTCATCAACCAGGCTTACCGCGAATTCTGCGGCCGGGGTTACGAGGAAAAGTCTGCAGACGGATGGCCGTTACTAGTGCACCCGGATGATGCGCTAAAGTATTCCGAGTCATTCCAGAATGCGGTGCGGGAGCACCAGACCTGGACGGCTGAAGCCCGTGTCCGCCGTGCCGATGGAGAGTGGCGGTGGGTGGAATCGTACGCGGTGCCGCGCTTTTCATCGGGCGGCGAGTTTCTTGGACATGCCGGCCTTTCTAAGGACATCACCGAAAGAATAGAAGGGGAGCAGGCGCGCCAATTCCAGGTTTCATTAATCCGGGCCATACATAATGTGTCGCTCGACGGGATTCTCGTGGTGGACGACCAGGATCTTATCGTGTCGCATAACCAGCGTTTCCTGGATGTTTGGCGGATTCCGCCGGCTGATATTTCAGAAGGCGATGCGGCCGGTGGGCCGGATCAAGTGCTTCTGTCGAAGGTGATCGAGCGCGTAAAAGATCCCGAGGGCTTCGTGAGCCGTGTGCGAGAGCTTTATGCCGATCCGAAGGTCAACGACTATTGCGAAATTGAGATGAAGGACGGCAGGACGCTCGAGCGTTATTCGAGCGGCCTCCTCAGTGAGCAAGGCCAATACCTGGGTCGCGTCTGGTTTATTCGAGATATCACTGAGCGCAAGCAAGCCGAGCAAGCCTTGCAGAGTAGCGAAGAGAAGTTTCGGCAACTGGCGGAAAACATCGACGAAGTGTTTTGGATGATGTCACCGGGATCCGACAAGTTCCTGTATGTCAGTCCGGCGTATGCGCAGGTGTGGGGCAGGACCGTCGAAAGCGTTTACCAAAACCCAGCTTCCCGGCTGGAGGCGATCCACCCCGAAGACCTGGCCCAGTCCCGCCTCTTGTTCGCACGCCAAATGCGCGGCGAACCCGTCGAGACCGAATACCGCATCCGCACGCCGGAGGGAAAGGAGAAATGGATTCGGGGCCGGGCGTTCCCCATTCGCGACCACGCCGGGCAATTGATTCGCATAGTCGGGATTGCGGCGGACATCACGGAGCGGAAACGCTACGAGGCGGATTTGATTCGCGCCCGAGAGGAGGCGGACGGCGCCAACCTGGCCAAAAGCGCATTTCTCGCCAACATGAGCCATGAGATCCGGACGCCCATGAACGGAATTCTGGGGATGGCCGGATTGCTGTTGGATGGCGACCTGGGTCCCCGCCAGCGCAAGCGTGCCGAGACGGTTTGCGACAGTGCCAAGGCACTGCTGGCAATTCTCAACGACGTTCTAGATCTTTCCCGCATGGAAGCCGGCAAACTGAAGCTGGAGCAGGCGCCTTTCGATTTGCGGGCGATCGTCGAAGGCGTAGCTGACCTGATGGCGCTGAAGAGCCAAGAAAAGGGGGTAGAACTGCTTTGCTTCATCGAGCCGGATGTCCCCACCTATTTAGTCGGCGACGCCGACCGGCTGCGCCAGGTGCTCAACAATCTCGCGGGAAACGCGGTGAAGTTCACCGCCGCCGGCCACGTCTCGATTCGCGTGCGGCTGGAAAACCCGGGCGATCCGCAAGAAATCCGTTTTGCAGTCAGTGACACCGGCATCGGTATCCCGGAGGACAAGCATGACCTGCTGTTTCAGCCCTTTTCGCAGGTGGATATTTCAACCAGCCGGCGCTACGGCGGAACCGGCTTGGGCCTATCGATCGTGCGGAAACTCGTGGACATGATGGGCGGGAAGGCGGGCTTCGAGAGCCACGCGGGCCAGGGGTCCTGCTTCTGGTTCACCGCCGCTTTACAGCGGCAACCCGCAGTGGAGCGCCCGCGGCGGCTTTCTCTGGCTGGACGGCGGGTCCTTGTTGTAGATGACAACGCCGCCAGCCGCAGCCTGATCATGGAATTGCTCGCATTCTGGGAAGCCAGCGCCGTCGCGGTACGAAGTGCGGAGGAGGCGCTCGATCTCATGAAAGGTCCCGCGGGCACACCCTTCGATGGGGTCGTGGTGGATCTTGAGATGCCGGATACGAGCGGCGAACAATTCGCAGCTCTGATGGCGGACCGGCCCGAGCTGAATGGTGTCCCTTTGGTGTTGTTGACGCCGCTGCGGCTGGCTTCCGATTCGGAGCGTTGGAGCCGGTTGGGATTTGCCGGACACGTCGGCAAACCCGTGAAGCAGGGTGAACTGGGAACGTGCCTGGCCTCCGTTCTGGGTTATGGGCCGGCTCCCGCGCGCCCGCCCGTCCTGCCGAAGCAATCCCGAACCAGCCGGGGACAGCGTGCCCAGATTCACCTGCTCGTGGTCGAAGACAACGAGATCAACCAGCAAGTGGCGTTGGGAATTCTGGAGAACCTGGGATATCGGGTCGAGTTGGTCGCCGATGGCCACAGCGCCCTGCGCGCGCTGGCAGAGAAGGACTACGACCTGGTGCTGATGGATTGCCAGATGCCGGGAATGGATGGTTACGAAACCTCTCAACGAATTCGCCGGCCCGACACTCCCGTGCGCAATCATGAGATTCCAATTATTGCAGCCACAGCCCATGCCATGGCGGGCGATCGGGAGAAGTGCCTGGCCGCAGGGATGAATGGTTACGTCCCCAAGCCGTTGCAACCCCACTTGTTGGAGCAGGCCATTGAGGAATGGACGGGCGGCTCGCCCGCGCGGCCGGATGCCGAGCAGCTTCCACCTCCGAAACCGCCGCTGAAAGAGTCCCCGGCGCCATTCGACCGTGAGGACTTTGTCGAGCGGCTGATGGGGAACGAAGATCTGGCGCGGCGCATCCTTCGCGGATTTGTGGAGGACATGCCGAGGCAGATCGCGTTGTTGGCAGAGGCGGTCAATAACGAAGACAGCCAGGCGGCGCGATTGACGGCCCATTCCGTCAAAGGCGCAGCCGGCAATGTCGGGGGAACGGAAATGCGCGAGATTGCGTGGAAACTGGAGCAGGCCAGCCGTGCTGGCGACTTGACCGCGGTTTCCGCGGCTTTGCCCGAACTGGCGGCGAGTTTCGAGCGCGTGAGACCGGCCATGGAGCGGTTCTGCGACTAAGGGCAATGGGAGCGTCAATCCGTATGCACCCCCGGAAATAGCATCTTCGAGCGGATGTCGAAAAGCCGCCGCCGGCTCCGACCCATAAGTGAACGCGCCAGCGGGCGCGACAATGGAAAGGAGCGAGCGAGATGAAATATCTATTGATGATGACGGGCACCCAGGCCGGTGTGGACGCCTATCGGGCCTGGCCGGCGAAGGACATCCAGGCGCACTTCGCGTTTTTGACGGGCCTGAACAAGGAACTGACCGCATCCGGCGAGTTTGTGGCTACGGCGCCGCTGGGCCCCCCCGAGCAAGCCAAACTGGTGCGCGCCGGACAGGATGGCGCGCCGGTAACCGATGGAGTGTTTCCCGAATCCAAGGAGTTCCTGCTGGGTTACTGGATCGTGGACGTGGAGAGCCCCGAGCGCGCGTATGAGATCGCCGCGAAACTTTCGGGCGGGCCGGGACTGGGCGGTGTGCGCCTGAGCATGCCCATCGAAGTCCGGCCGATGATGACTCCTCACATCGCGGAACTTCCGTGACCGCACCATCGTCCAAAGCGGGCTACGAGCACCTGTTGCGCGAACTGGCGCCGCAGGTGCTCGGCGCCGTAATCCGGCGTTTCGGCGATTTCAGCGCGGCCGAGGACGCCGTGCAGGAGGCCTTGCTGGCCGCCGCGGTCCAATGGCCGCGCGAGCGCCTCCCGGAAAACCCGCGCGCGTGGCTGATCCAGGTGGCTGCGCGCCGTATGGCCGATCACATCCGGCAGGAAGTTGCGCGGCGGCGCCGCGAGGCGCATGCGGCCGAGGGGGCCGATACGGTTGCGCCCTCGATCGAGATCGGATCCGACATTTATCAGGACGACACCCTGATGCTGCTGTTCATGTGCTGCCATCCGTCGCTCACCTTGGCGTCTGCCATCGCGTTGACGCTACGGGCCGTCGGCGGCCTGACCACGGCCGAGATCGCCAAAGCGTTTCTGGTACCCGAGGCGACCATGGCGCAGCGCATCAGCCGGGCAAAGCAAAGCATCCGGTCGTCGGGCGTGCCGTTGCGCATGCCTACCAGTGAAGAGCGCGCGCAACGGCTGAGTGCCGTGATGCACGTGCTGTATTTGATTTTCAACGAAGGTTACGTGGCTAGCGCCGGCGCGCAACTACAGCGGCTCAACCTGACTCATGAAGCCATCCGGCTTACGCGGATCTTACACCACCTGCTGCCCGCGGACGCCGAAGTAGCCGGATTGCTCGCGTTGATGCTGCTGACCGACGCGCGCCGCGCTGCGCGCGCCAGTTCCCTAGGGGAGTTGATCCCGCTTTCCCGGCAGGACCGCAGCCTTTGGGACGCCGCCGAAATCTCCGAGGGAGTCGCGCTGCTCACCGCGGCACTCCCGAAAGGCGCGATCGGTCCCTACCAATTGCAGGCGGCCATCTCGGCTGTGCATTGCGAGGCGGCGCGCGCCGAAGACACCGACTGGCCGCAGATCCTGGCGTTGTACGAGTTGCTGAAACGCATGTCCGATAATCCCGTGGTGATGCTGAATCACGCCATCGCGGTGGCCATGGTGAGGGGGCCGGCCGCTGGACTGGATCTATTGGATAAGTTGGACCGGGATGCGCGCCTGGCCGGACACCACCGGCTCCACTCGGTGCGCGCCCACTTACTCGAGATGGCCGGGGATACCGATGGCGCCATGACGCATTACCGCCTGGCCGCCGGCCGCACCGCCAGCCAGCCGGAACAGGTGTATCTTCTGACTCAGGCGGCCCGGTTGAGCAAGCCGGACGCCATCTCGCCTCCGGCGGCATCGCGGTAAGCGATCTTCCTCCGGGTATAGAAAAAGCTTATACCGCCCATCCAAACAACCGCGGCACGCGACCCCGCTCCGCCCGCGATAATAGTGTGCAAGTAGGCCCTCCGTTGGCGCCCGCAGCCTCGCGGCTGGCAATTGCACTCCGACTCCGATGCCCAAACGCCGCAATTCCGTCGAAGGCCTGAAGTCTTCCAAGTGGTGGAACCCGCTGCGCGTCCGCGACGATTTGCCGGAGATGATCGCCAAAGGCGCCGGCGAACTCACACCCGCGGAAAAGGATCTGCTGAAATGGGTGGGCATCTTCTTCCGCAAGCCTACGCCCGGGCAGTTCATGATGCGGATCCGGATGCCCAACGGCTTCGCTACCAGCGCTCAACTGCGAGCCATCGCGGATCTCTCCCAGCGCATCGGCAATGGCGTCCTCGATATCACCACACGCCAGCAGATGGAATTGCGCGGCTTCACGCTCGATAGCGTTCCCCAAATCTGGGAGAAGTTGCGCGGCGTGGATCTCACCAGCCTGCAAACCGGCATGGACAACGTACGCAACGTCAATGGCTGCCCGCTGGCTGGCCTCACGCCGGACGAATTTCTGGACGGCTCGCCGGTGGTGCTCGAATTGAACCGCATCATGATTGGCCCCAAAGGTAATCCGGAATTCGCCAATCTCCCGAGAAAGTTCAATCTTACGGTTACGGGTTGCGCGGCCAATTGTACCCACAATGAATCCCAGGACGTCGCGCTGGTGCCCGCGCGCCGTGATGGCCGCCCCGGCTATAACATTCTGGCCGGCGGAAAGATGGGATCTGGCGGGTACACCATCGCCCAGCCGCTCAACGTCTTCGTGGAACCGCAGGAAGCGGCCGAAGTGACGGCCGAACTGGTGCGCATATTCCGCGATCATGGGCCGCGCGAGGCCCGTTCCAAATGCCGTTTCGCACATCTGATCGCGGACTGGGGCATCGAAGAATTGCGCTACGTGCTTGGCGAGCGCCTGATGCGTGAGCTGCCCTTTGCCGGCGAGGATATGCGCCGGCCCGGCCGGCAGGCCGATCATTTGGGCATCCTGCCGCAGAAGCAGCCCAGCCTTTATTCCGTGGGACTGGCCGTGATCACGGGCCGCATCGCCCCCGTGCAACTTCGCGAGTTGGCACGGCTGGCCGATTTCTACGGCAGTGGATCGGTGCGGCTGACCACCGGGCAGAATGCCATCGTTCCGAACGTGCCCGAAGCGCAACTTGCGGCCCTGGAACGCGAGCCGCTGTTAAAGGAATTGCCGCCCGCGCCGTCGCCATTCGTGCGCGGCCTGGTCGCCTGCACCGGCACGGACTTCTGCAACCTGGCGCAAATTGAAACCAAGTCGCGGGCCATGGAGTTGTCGCGCATACTCGAACAACGCCTTGGCGCCGGTCATGCGCCTCTTACCATTCACTGGTCTGGTTGTCCCGCCGGCTGTGGCAACCATCAAGCGGCGGACCTCGGCTTTCGCGGCCTCCGCGTGAACATCGGCGGGCAGCTGGTGGACGCCGTGGCCATCTACACGGGCGGATCGAGCGGCCCGGGCGCCACGATTGGACGCCAGATCCTGGATGTTGTGCCGTGCGACGACCGGCTTGCGGATGTAGTCGCCGGTATCGTGGTGCGGCGCGATTGATCCGGCGGCGGTCCAAAATCCCCCTTGACATTCCTGTTCGATAGTACTAATTATTTAGTATGCGGCAACCGAGCAAGACCCTCACCGAGCAGGAGCTGGAGATCATGAAAATCGTCTGGGAGCGTGAAAGCGCCACCGTGCGGGACGTCTACGAAGCCCTGCGGGAACGGCGCAAGGTGGCCTACACCACCGTCATGACCATGATGCAGATCCTCGAGCACAAGGGTTACCTCAATCGCAAACAGGTCGAACGCGCCTACGTCTACCGTCCGGCGCAGCCCAAGAAGCGCGTCATCCGGGCCATGGTCCGCGATTTCGTCGATCGCGTGTTCAACGGTTCGGCCGAGCCGCTGGTGGTGCATCTGATTGAGGACCGCCACCTCACGCCGGATGAAATGGAGGAGATTCGCAGGCTGATCGGAGGCCGGTCATGACACCGGCGTATTGGCTCGGCAATCTGGCGGCCTGGAGCGCGCAGGCCGCGGCCCTGATTGCCGCGTCGGGCCTGGCGGCCTGGTTCGCGCGCCTGCGCTCGCCGCGCGTCCGGCTGGCTTATTGGCAGATCCTGCTGCTCCTCTGTCTGCTGCTTCCCGTTGCGGAACCGTGGCAGCGGGCAACCGGCGCGAAGGTCGACGTGACCATGACGGCTACGCGTCCGGCCTCTCATCAGGATGCGCCGCAATATCCGCTGCCATGGCGTAGCGCGTTGCTTGCCGCGCTGGCCGCGGGTTTCGCCGTGCGAGCAGTGTGGCTGGCCACCGGATTCGCCAAATTGCGCGGCTGGCGGCGCACCGCCCGGCCATTCGATCCACTGCCCGTGCATCTCGATCGCCTCCGCACGGAGATCGCGCCAGGGGCAGAGTTCCGGATGTCCGCGGCCGTCTCGGGTCCTGTCACGTTCGGGCTGCGGCGGCCGCTGATCGTCCTGCCGGAACACTTTGCCGCTTTGCCCGAGGACACTCAGGAAGCCGTCGCCTGTCACGAATTGCTGCATGTCCGCCGCGGCGATTGGATCGTCACCATAGCGGAGGAATCCATCCGCGCCCTGCTGTGGTTCCATCCGGCGGTGTGGTGGCTCGTCAGCCAGATGCAACTGGCGCGTGAGCAGGCCGTCGACCAGGAAGTGGTCCGGCTCACCCGCAAGCGGTCGGAATATCTGCAAGCGCTGCTGGCGCTGGCGGGCGACCAGCCGGTCCTGGACCTGGCGCCTGCGACTTTGTTTTTGCGAAAGCGCCACCTCAAGTATCGGGTGGCTCTGCTGTTGAAGGAGGGTAGCATGTCGAAACGCAATTTGTTATCGTTCTGCGCCGCCAGTTGTGGTCTGTTGGTTGCCGCGGGCTGGTTCGCGCTGCACACTTTTCCACTTCAGGCGGCGCCCGCTCCGCAGGATTCGAGCGGGCCGGTTCTGCTGCACAGCGTGGCGCCGCAGTATCCGCAAGCCGCCAAGGACAAGCACATCGAGGGTAGCGTGGTTCTTGAGCTGCAGATCGATGAAAAGGGACACGTCTCCGATGCGCATGTGCTCAGCGGACCCGAAGAGCTGCGCAGCGCCGCGCTCGAGGCCGTGCTGCAGTGGCACTACTCGCCGGAAGCCATGTCGCTGCCTGCCACTACGCAAGTGACGCTGGATTTCAAATTACCGCAAGAAAGCGGTCCCGCGTCTCCACAGGTTACGCCTTCCGTGCTGCGCCCGTTCACGCTCAAGAGTATCGTGATCAATAGCCTCACTCCATCCGCACGCGGCGAGTTGCTGGACCGGTTGCCGGTGCACGTGGGTGACACAGTGGATTCGAGCGTGTTCGCTTCTGTTGTGAAAGCGGCACGTGCGTTCGATGATGACCTGCGTGTGGTTGCCGGGGCGGATGGCGCGTTGTACATCATGCTTGCCGGCGCTTCTTCCTCGCCCAAAATCCGCGTGGGCGGCAATGTGCAGCAGGCTAAGCTGGTCTCCAAAGTAACGCCCGTTTATCCGGCGGAGGCGAAGGAACAGAGAATTCAGGGTGTGGTGCGGCTGGAGGCCACCATCGGCAAGGACGGAAAGGTCGAGAATCTCATAGTCGTCAGTGGCGACCCCACGCTGGCGGCCGCGGCTCTCGAAGCGGTCCGGGAGTGGCAATATCAAACCACGCTGCTCAACGGCGATCCGGTCGAAGTGGTCACGGAAGTTAACGTCAACTTCACCCTCTTGCAGTGACCGTTACCGCTTGTAGACGGTGCCGTTCTTCATCACGAACGCGACCTGCTGGAGCGCTGCCACGTCCGCCAGCGGATCGCCCGGCACTGCCACCAGATCGGCGAAGTAGCCCGGCTTGATCGCGCCGATCTGATCCTGCCAGCCGAGCAACTTGGCGGCGTTCATGGTACCCGCCTGAATGGCCGCCAGCGGACTCATCCCGTATTTCACCATCAGCACGAATTCCCGCGCCTGCGTGCCGTGCGGAAATGGGCCAACATCGGACCCCATGGCCATCGGCACGCCCGCCGCAAGTTGTTTGCGAAACTCGCGCGCGTGGAATTCGAGCACCTCGCGCTCGCGCTGCCCGGCTTCGGGTGACGCGGCATGATCGGCGAAATACTCGATGATGGTGAAGGTCGGCACGGCGAAGATGCCCTTCTCGCGCATCAACCTCATAGTCTCGTCGCTGAGATCGAACGCGTGATCCACCGAGGCGACGCCCGCGCGCGCGGCGTAGAGCGTCCCAGGTTCCCCGGTCGCATGCGCCGCCACGCGCTTGCCCACGCGCGCCGCTTCCTCGACTGCGGCGCGCAGCTCGGCCTCAGTGAATTGATATGGTGTCGAGAACTTGCCGTCGCGCAGCACGTCGTGGCCGGTTTCGTAGATCTTGACGAAATCGGAGCCTTCCTTGAATTGCTCGCGAATCACCGTCACCAGTTCGGCGGCGTTATTGGCCCACGTCGCGTTGGGCAGCACGTGCTGCGCGGGATTGAAATGGATGGCGTCCTCGTGGCCGCCCAGGATATCCACCGCGTTGCCGCTGATGCGCAGGCGCGGGCCCGGTATCAACCCCTTATTGATCGCATTCCGTACGGCGGTATCGGCCGAGCCGGCGCCTTCGGTGCCCATGTCGCGCTCGGCGGTGAAGCCGGCCATCAGGTCGGCTTTGGCCGCCAGCGTAGCCAGGATGGTCCGCTGCGGCACCGATTCTTCGACGGTCTGCAGATCCTCTGCGCCGGGATGCAGGAACAGGTGCACGTGCGCATCGATCAGGCCGGGCAGCAGCGTGCGGTCGCCCAGGTCGATCACCTCGGCGCCCTGCGGGCGGCTGACTGAAGCGCCCACTTCGGCGATCCGTTCGCCCCGCACGAGCACTTCGCCCGGCTGCAGCATCTTGCCGGATTCCACATCCAGCAGACGCGCGGCGTGCAGCACGATCGGTGTTTGGCAACCAGCGGCGGAGGCGGTCAGCAGCAGAGCGGCGCAAAATCGGCCTGTGATCATGATCAGATGTTACCGCCAGCCGCCGCTATCATCAAACGCGATCGCGCGCCGGATCACGCGCGGGCGGTCTCCGCTTGTGTCCCGGTGCCCAGGCTGAACTGCGGTCCGCGCGCGCACTTCGCCTGGCTGCAGGCCGCCAAGTTCGCGAACACATTCAGCACCGTCACAAACCGGTCGACCAGCGGATCGATCGCGATGATCGCCCATGCCAAGCCGGCCGGAGAGCTGCTCGCCAGCAGCACCATCCGCAAACCGAACACCGCCGCGAAGGGCAGCCCGGCGGTCGCCACCGAGGCCAGTCCGGACATCAGCAGAATCACCAGTGCGAACATGTTGAAGCCGCCGCCCAGGTGGTCGAACAGCACGTACGACGCCAGCGTCGCGATATAAATGGTGGTGCCGTTCTTGTTGATGGTCGTGCAGAAATCGAAAACGCCGCGCCGCGAACTGTTGCCGCCCAGCAGCGGAACGGCGGCGATACCGGGTAGCGCCGCATATGAAGACGACGTCGCCAGCGCGGTCACCAGCCCGGGCGTGCCCGGAAACAGGCCGCTGCGAAACCAATCGCGCCAGTCGCGCCACCGCACAATCCACACCGTCAGCAGAATCGCATGCAAGGCGAGTGCCCCCAGAATCGACAGGATTACCGTGCCCATCTCCCGCAGGAACTCGTAGCTGACCGTGGCGCAGAAGCTGAGGCTGATGAAGAAAACGCCGAAGGGCGTCAGAAGGTCCGCCCAGTCGGACAGCGCCAGCCATTTCAGATCCGTGTCCCTCACGATCAGCGCCAGCGCCTGCTTGATCAGTTGCGAAGCGCGTTCGCGATACGCCGGCCCGATCACCGCCAGCAGGATGCCGATCACCACGGCGATGAAGGCCACCTGCAAGCCTTTGTTGCCGTCCGGATTGGTGAGCGCGCCGAAGGGATTGGTCGGCACGATGCCGATCAGTTGCGTCAGGATCGGATGCGCATCGTATTCCTGCGGCGCCGTGCTGGCGCCAACCGAGATCGTGGCGATGTTCTGCAGCGTGCCGCTATGCGGCTGGACGGCATAACAAACGTAACCGGCCAGGATGCCGATGGCCCCGGCAATCAGGGTGGTGACTCCGAAGTAGCGGAACGCATATTGGAACAGACCTTCCGCGCCGGAGTTGGACTGCGCGGAATCGACAATGGCCTTGATGATCGAAAGTGTCAGGGTCGGGATGAAGATCATCAGCAGGAACGTGATGTACAGGTCGGCTACGGCTCCGGGGTAAGCCGCCCAGCCGGTGCTCACGCGCACCGGGATGGCCTCTTTCCCAACCTGCTCCAGGGGCAGGGTGACCTTGACGCCGGAGGCCGCTAGCGTGGTTTTCCCATCCACGCAGTGATAGATGGAGCCATCGAAGGAGATCATTCCGCGCACCCTCGCGGGATCGGTCTCGATCACCGGCCCAGCCGCGGAAACCGTTCCCTGGTACCACACTTTTCCACGGGCCGCGATGAGCCTGGCGAATTCGGGCTGCAGGGTGTCGCACCGCATGGCCGCCAGCGAGTATTTGTCCGGGATGAACACTTCCGCGTGCTGGTGGGCATCGAGTACAATGCCGCCGTCCCGCGTGGCCGGCGCTGCGGCGAATTGCGTGAGCGCCTGGGAAGCCGCAATCACCGGCATCTTGGTGCCGGTTTCAATCTCGCGCAGCAGATCTTCACGGGAGAGCGAGCCCGACGAATGGCTCACGCGATCCCGCAGTAACGATGAACCCAACGCGCCGACTAAAGCGGCCAACAGCGTCAGAAAAGCCAGATTTCCTCGAATCGCTTTATACATGGGAGACCCTCCTGGAACTGAAAGCGGAAAAGGCTCCCGAAAGAGGACAGCGTTAGCGGAGCAGGACTTTGATGACGCCTTTTTGTGCGGCGCGCTCGAACGCCTGGGGCGCTTTGGCCAGCGCGAACTGCTCGGAGATCATCTGGTCGACTGGGATCAGGCCGCGCTGAAGCAAATCGAGCGCCGGCTCGAAGCGGCCGCAGCGCGAGCCGACTAGCGTGATTTCGTTCACGATCACCGGCGCGGTATCCACGCCGACCAGACCGTGGATCGTGGACTTCAGAATCACCGTGCCGCGCGGCTGCGTCATGCGCACGGCTTGCCTGAACCCCTCGGGCGACCCTGTGGCATCCACCACCCACTGATATTCGGCCTCGGGCAGATTGTCGCCGGCGACCTCCGTGGTCACCCCTTCGTGTTGCGTAATGCGCAGTTTCTCGGCATGCCTGCCGAACTGGTGGACACGGTAGCCGTACGCGTTCAGCACCATGGCGATGAGCAGCCCAAGTTTGCCATCGCCCAGCACGGCGACCTGCGCGCTACACGGCAGCGCGACCTGGTCCAAAATCTCGCAAGCCGCCGCCAGTGGCTCTACGAAGACGGCGCGCTCATCCGGCAGCGCATCCGGCAGCGCGTGCAGGTTGCGCTCGGGCAGTGTGAGGAACTCGCGGAACGCGCCCGGATGTTTGACGATCCCCAAAACCGAGCGATTCGGACAATGCCGGCCGAGCCCGCGCCGGCACCAGTCGCAGCAGGCGCAAGCCAGGTTGATCTCGCCCACCACGCGGCGGCCGATCCACGCGCGCGAATCGGCCTCCACCACTTCGCCGACGAACTCGTGGCCGGGCGTGCCGGCGAAGCCGTAGTAGCCGCGCTGCAGCTCCAGGTCGGTGTTGCAGATACCGCCGCACAACAGGCGGATCAGCGCGAATCCTGCGGGCCGTTCCGGACGCGGCTCGTCGCGAACTTCAATGCGTCCGTTTTCCAGGTGTGCGGCCAGCATCGTGGCTAGTATAACCCGCCAGGCCGCTCTGATCCCGCCCGTTATAATTAAAGTTCCATGCCCGCTGAGCTGATCTGCTTCGAAGAGGCCTGCCGCGCCCGCTTCCCCATCACCGAAGCCATCTACACTTGCCCGCGCTGCGGCGGACTTCTCGAAGTCACCTACCCGTCTCCGGCCGCTTCTCCGGCCGAGCTGAAGCGCCTGTGGCGCGAACGCCGCACATCGAACGCGCCGCTCGACCAAAGCGGCGTCTGGCGCTATCGCGAGATGATCCCGTTTCTCGATTCATTCGATGCGGTGGTCACGCTGCGCGAGGGAAACACGCCGCTACTCGATGCGCCGCGCGCCGCCGCGTACGCCGGTCTCGACGCGCTCACCTTCAAGCATCAGGGCTTCAACCCCACCGGATCGTTCAAAGACAACGGCATGACCTGCGGCGCGACACAGGCGCGGCGGCTCGGCATGCGGCGCGTGGCCTGCGTCTCCACCGGCAACACTTCCGCGTCGATGGCGGCCTACGCCAGCGCGGGCGGGCTCGACCCCATCGTCTTCATCCCGCACGGCAATATCTCGTACGGCAAGCTGGCCCAGGCGCTCGAATACGGCGCCGTGACGCTGCAGGTGGAGGCCAACTTCGACCAGATCCTGGCGCTGGTGCGCGTGGTCGCCGAACGGCTCGGCATTTACCTGCTGAACTCCATCAACCCGCTTCGCATCGAGGGCCAGAAATCCATCATCGTCGAGATGCTCGACCAGCGCGATTGGCACCCGCCCGATTGGATCGTGCTGCCGGGCGGCAATCTGGGTAACACCTCGGCATTCGGCAAAGCGCTGCGCGAGCTGCGCGCCTGGGGATTCATCGATAAAATGCCGCGGCTGGCCGTGATCCAGGCCGAGGGCGCCGCGCCGTTCTACGGTCTGACGCACAACCCGGCGCGCGGCTTCCAGCCCGTCAGCCACCCCGAGACGCTGGCCACGGCTATCAAAATCGGTGATCCGGTTTCGTGGCCCAAGGCGCTGCGTGAAGTCGGTTGCTCGAGCGGTGTGGTGGAGAAGGTGAGCGAGCAGGAAATCGCGGACGCCAAGGCCATCATCGGGCGCTGCGGGATCGGCTGCGAACCGGCCTCCGCCGCTACATTGGCTGGGCTGTGCAAACTGGTTTCGGCGGGCATCGTGCCCGCGCATGCGGACGTCGTGGCGGTACTTACCGGCAACCTGCTCAAAGATCCGGATTATATCTACCGCTATCACGCGGGGAAACTGGAAGCTCCCGGCGCAGGTGCGATTGTGTCCCATTTCGGCAATGCACCCATGGTGGTGCCGAACCATGCGGAGCGCATCGGTGAGGTTCTCGCGGGTCTCGATACCCGCAAATAGGGGTATTCTCAGAATAACCTATAACCGGGTATTGTTCCACCCGCACTTGTCTGATAGTACTAAGGGCATGGGTGCTGCTGCTGGGAATCTCGCGAATCGCGATACCAAGACGATTCACAAGCAATTGGCCGAACTCTACTCACGCCGGGACGCCGTTGAAAGCCTTATCCGCTGCTTGGAAAGCTACGCGGAATTCATAGGGAAGGGTGAGCAGGCACGCCAGAAAGGCGCTTGATTTGCGCGGCTAGGTCGTCGTAAGGCATCGCCCCCGGATGGTACATCCGGACCACGCCGTTCCTATCCAGCAGCACCAAGGTGGGCGTTGTGCTGCATCCGTATCGTTGAAAATTCTTGCTGCTCAAGGGGACCCGCATATTCCCCAATGCTCCGTAGTATTCAAGGCGTATCTTCTCGATGTAGCGCCGTTCCACTTCCGGTCCGGCCTCGCCCTCGGCTGTATATCCGTAGAGCTGAGTTGGCCCAATCAATACCAGTCCCTTCGGCCCATAGGCCTGCATCAGGCGCGCCAGAATCGGCACTTCACCTTTACAGTCGCTGCACCAGTGGGCCCAGAAAAACAGCAAAACCGGATGCCCCCTCAGGGACGCCAGCGAAACCGGCCGTGCGCCGATCCACTGGGACTCGTCCAGCGCCGGCGCAGGTTTGCCTTCCATGGTCAGCAGGTTGATATTCTTCTGGATGCGGGCCGCAAAGGGCGCCCTGCCCCAAGCCGCCAATTCGGACCGCAAATAGGCGATCGCGTCCGCCCTCTGTCCGCGCGCCGCCAACACATTCGCGTGCACCTCGATGGCGGCGCCTAACGCGGTTTCGAGCGCCGGGATGCCCGCGCCCTGGCGTTTTAGCAGATCGACCGCCAACCGGCGCGTCTCGCTGGCATAGCCATCCGCGCGATCGTATTGCTTATTGTCCAGCGTGCCCCGGGCCAGCCACGAAAGCGCCTCGGCCAAATCCGGCGTCACACCCACCGCTGCTCGATAAGCCTGAATCTCCCGATCGGCCAGCGCGAAATTCCGCGCGTCGCACGCGATCCGCACTGCGCTGACAATGTCTCCCCCAGCCGCCCCCACCGTCAAGGCGGCTGCTCCCGCCAGGATTACGATTGCCGCCTTCTTCGTCCACTGGGTCATGCGTGTGCCGCCGGTTGTTCGCGCAGCAGGTTCAGGAAAGCCTGCGCCGCCAGGTTGAACTTCTTCCGTTTACGATGCACGATGCCCACTGGCCGCATCAACTCCGGCGCATGCAGAGGCACGGAGACGAGCCGCCCCTGGTCGATCTCGCTCTGCAAGGTGCGCTCGGGCAGGATGCTGATTCCCGATCCCAGCGCCACGGCTTCCTTGATGGTCTGGATATTATCGAACTGCATGATTTGCCGCACCTCCACGCCGTGCTCCCGAAAGAACCGGTCGAGCTCTCGCCGGATGAGCAGGTCTTCGTCGAAGCCCACGAAATCCTGGCCGTTAAGATCCGCCGGCAGCAGCATCGGTTTCGCCGCCAGAGGGTGTGTAGGAGCCATCGCCACAGCCATGCGCTCTTTGCGCCACGGGATCACCGCCAATTCCCGCTTCGCTACCGGATAGCTCACCAGACCCAAATCCGCCTCGTCAGCCAGCACCGCGTCGTAGATTTTGTCGGGCCGCAAATAATCGACGTGCAACTGGGCCTGCGGGTGACGCTGCTCAAACAACTCGCGCAGCCGTGTCATCTCCGAAAGGCCGATCGAGTAAATGGAAGCCACCCGCACGCTGCCCTCCGCGGAACCTTTCAGCCGCGCCAGTGAGGCCAGAAACTGTTCGTTGCGCCGCAGGACGTCGCGGCAGTAATCCGCATAGAGCGTTCCCGCTTCGGTGAGCGTTAACGGCCGCGTGCTGCGGTCCACTAGTGCGAAACCCAGCCGCCGCTCCACTTCCTGGACGTGCTGCGTGGCCGCCGACTGGCTGATTCCACAGTGGTTCGCCGCCCTGCTGATGCTTCTGGTCTGGGAGATTTCCTTAAAAAGCTTGGCCTCTGAAAGATGCAACAATCGAATTGTAACATAAGCTCAACTTATGCTTTTGGATGAAACGCGGCCCGTCTGTTTGTCACTATGGGGTATGCTGTAAAACGCAAGGGGGCATGAATATGCGAAACGTGATCACAATCCGAGGCGGCGGGATCCGGGGAATCATCCCTTGTTGCTGCCTGATGAAACTGGAAGCGCAACTGGGCGGCGTGACGCGGGATCACATCGACTTCTGCGGGGGCACCTCGACTGGTGCTCTCCTCACGGCCGCGGTGGCCGCCGGCATTCCCGCGCGCGAGTTACTGACGGTCTACACTGATCGCTCGCAGGAGATCTTTACGCCCACCGGTATCGAAGCCACCGGCAAGCGGGCGCTGCTCGGGTACGTCTACGATCCCAGGAATCTATATAACGTCTTGTCCAGCGTTCTGGGAACAGCGGCTACCTGGACGGTCAACCAGAGCCCCCTGCGCATCATGATCTCGGCCACGGCCATGGACGGTCACAACTGGTTCTTCGTCAAAGACAATCCTAAGAACAGCCAGGTGGCGGGAAGCGTGAAGATCATCGACGCGGCCACCGCTTCCGCCTGCGCTCCCACCTATTTCAATCACTGGCAGATCGACAATTTGGCCGGCAATACGGTCTATTTCTTTGATGGCGGAACAGGCGGCACCGCCAACCCGGCCTATCAGGCCTGCGTGGAAGCCTTCGAATACGATGACTTCCAGCCGAACCAAACGCGAGTGATCGACTTGGGCACCGGTTACTATCCGGCGTCTCCGAATCCGCCGAAGGGTCTCGTCCAAACGATTGCATGGGCCACCGGCACGCTGGTCGACACCGGCGAGGACTGGGTCGATCAGGCGGTGGAGCGGCAGTGGCCGGGAGTCCTGCAGACGTTCAATCCGCTGCTGCCGAGTGACATCGACGAAGCGGACTTGTCCGCCATCCCGGCATTAGTTGAAATTGGCCAGCAGGTCGCCGCCGGGATGGATTGGCTGCAGATCCTCGGCTTACCGCAACTTGCGCTTGGACAGAGTGCGCCGTAGTTCGTCGCGCGCGCGGCTCGCGGGGAACGACCCGATATTGCGCGCGAGCCATTGTTGCTCGATGGATTCCGGCCCGGACGCGATCCTCAACAAGTTCTGAAGGTCATACCTGAGGAACTCCGTGGCCAAATCCTCCCGCGGTCCGGGCCGGAAAATTCTGTCGATCTCTGCCCCGCGAAGAACAAATCGGCTCTCATCGCCTTGACGCCGATATTCCGCGGTTTTCTCGATGGAACCGAAGAAGCCTCGGTCAACTCCATCCTTGTCGACGAGTGTGAAGGCGAGCCGTAAGAGGATTCGCAACAGATCGCCATGGCGGGTGCGCTGATAGTCCGTCACGATGGCGCTCGGTCGAAGCACGAACTCGCCCGGATACCCGAGGATATAGGCGTCATCCAGGGCCGAGAAGACCTCGCGCAAATGCCCGTCTTTCATTTCGAACCACCGCTGGATCGATTCCTGAAAGCCCGTGCCCGACCCGGACTGTTCCCGCATGATCAGCCACCATCGCCCGCCGAGCTGCTTGGGGTAAAGGACAGGATCGAGATACTTGGCAAAATTCGAATCGATATATCCCGCCAGCTTCCATGCGGTGTCTTCTTGTCGAAATATTAGATAGCGATCTAACTCAGTCTGGGACTTCGTGAATCGCAGCGCGATGCCGCGCGATCCGTCTGGGGGAAGTGGCATCGGCTCACTCCAGACCTCACAAGGTGGATCGGCCTGGCAGTCAAATCCCCTGGCCAGATCCTGGTACGGATCCGAAAGCGACTCCGGAATGCCAAGCGCTTTCCAAAGGTCGGCCGCCAGAAAGGTCTGGTGTGTTTGTATCCAAGCACGAATGCTGAAAGGCGATTGTGCGATCGTCCGGAGGTCCTGTCCATAGGCAGCCACGCTGACCAGAATTCCGATCCACAGCACGCGCAGCCTCACGCTCACCGTCTCCTTTAACAAGGCAAGCATAGCAACCAACAGGTTGTTCTATACTGCGGAAGTGACTCCCCATCTGGTGCCGCTCGACGACAACGAGATCAAGATGCTGCTGGTCGCCATCCGCCAGGTGCAGCACACATTCGCCATCGCGGATGCACAAGGCCCGGCCGGCGGCGAACCCGTTACCGGCGGCTACGACAGCGTGCGCGAGGCCTACGCGGAACTGCACAGCAAACTTTCGGCGCTGGCAGGGCTGCCGCCCGCGGGCCCTCGCCTGGTGAAGTAAACCCATGCGCCTCGCGCGTCCGGCGGCGCTGGTGCTGTTACTGGCGGGCACTCTGCGCGCCGGATTCTGCCCCGCGGCCGGCGATGCCGGACCGCATCACGATTTCCAATTCTTCGCGGGATACTCGCCCGCCTCCGCCACTCTGATCGGCACCACCACGGACCGCCGCATGCTGCTGGCCGGATTCGCCTACGGTTATCGCTGCTGGAGTTGGAACTCCGTCTCGATCAGCTATACGGCCGCCGCCATGCCGCTGGCCACTTTGATCGAGCCCGGCCGTTCGGTCTACGGCTTCGCGGTCGCGCCTGTCGGCTTCACGTTCCAATTCGCGCGCGAGCGCCGCGTGCATCCCTTCGTCGAAACCCTAGGCGGGATCATCGCCTCCAGCCAGCCGATCCCGCAAAATCAACCGGACGCCAGCGGTCTGAATTTCTTCTTCGATTTCGGCGGCGGCATTCGCTGGCGTGCGGGCCAGCGCGGCGCGGTAAGCATGGGCTATCGCTTCCTGCACATCTCGAACGCCGGCACCACCCGCTTCAATCCAGGCGTCGACAACAACGTCTTCTACGCCGCATATTCGTTCCTGCGTTGAAATGCGATATAACGGAAGCCTGTGATCAGCCGACTTAGCATATCCATCGCCGCCCTTCTGGCTGGCGCCGCAATCCTATGCGCGCAGCGGCCCACTCCGCAGCCCTATCAGGCGCCCAACCCGCACGAAGTCCTGGGCGCCGCGCCCGCGGATCTCGGCCCGCTGATCGAGCGCTACACCGCCGATCTCGACAGTCTGCGCCGCTTCTACGACATGCCGGCGTCGCCCACCACCGAGCGCGTCATGCGGCAGTTCTATGAAGCCTGGCGGGCGGCGCTCACGCATGTCGATTTCGAAAGCCTCCCGGAAGAAGGCCGCATCGACTACATCCTGTTCCGAAACAGGCTCGACCACGACCTCCGGCGGCTCGATTTGAACCACAAGCGGTACGCCGAAATCGCCGAATTGCTGCCATTCGAACCTACCATAGTAGAGTTGCGAGAAGCGCGGCAGCGTGTGGACCCGCTCGATTCCAGCTCCGCGGCGGCTACCATGGACCGCATCTCCAGGCAGATCGACGATCTATCGAAGCGCATCGATCAAGCCGGCAAACCCGGCGGCCTCGAGATGAAAAAGACCGACGCCTTCCGTGCCGCGCGCACCGTCGACAGTCTCCGCGAGACCCTGAAAGGCTGGTTCGAGTTCTACAATGGCTACGATCCGATGTTCACCTGGTGGGTCACTGAGCCGTATCAGAAGGCCACCACGGCCATGGAAAAATACGCGCTCCAGATTCGCGAGAAGCTGGCCGGCATCAAGCCCGGCGATCACGACACCATCGTGGGCGATGCCGTGGGCCGCGATACTTTGCTCAGCGAGTTGCAATACGAGATGATCCCGTACACGCCCGAGCAGATCATCGAGATCGCCAACCGCGAATTCGCCTGGTGCGATGCCGAGATGCTGCGCGCCTCGCACGACCTCGGTTACGGCGACGATTGGAAGAAGGCGCTTGAACACGTCAAAACCGACTACGTGCCGCCCGGCCAGCAGCCCGATTTCATCCGCGGCCTGGTGCTCGAAGCGATCGATTTTGTGAGGTCGCACAATCTGGTGACCGTGCCGCCGCTGGCCGCCGATACCTGGCGCATGGATATGATGTCGCCCGAGCGCCAGCGCATCAATCCGTTCTTCACCGGCGGCGATATCCTGAGCGTCTCTTATCCGGTCGAGAGCATGACGGAGGAGCAGAAGCTCATGACCATGCGCGGGAACAACAAGCATTTCGCGCGTGCGACGGCCTTCCACGAGGTGATTCCCGGCCACTTTCTGCAGGGGTTCATGGGCGATCGCTACAGGCCGTATCGTGAGGCCTTCAACACTCCATTCTCGGTGGAAGGCTGGGCGCTGCACTGGGAGATGCTGCTCTGGGACCAGGGCTTCGACAAGACCCCGGAGGACCGCATCGGGGCGCTATTCTGGCGTATGCACCGCTGCGCGCGCATCATCTTCTCACTGAGCTTTCATCTGGGCAAGATGAGCGCCCAGGAGTGCGTCGATTTCCTGGTGAATCGCGTTGGGTTCGAACGGGAAAATGCCGCGGGCGAGGTGCGCCGCTCCGTCGAGTCGGGTTACTACGGTCCGCTGTACCAGGTAGCTTACATGCTGGGCGCGCTGCAATTCCGCGCCCTGCATCATGACCTTGTGGACTCGGGGAAAATGTCCAACCGCGAGTTCCACGATGCCATCCTCAAGATGAACGCGATTCCGGTGGAGATGGTCCGCGCCAGTTTGACGAAACAGCATCTGGACGCTGGATTTGTCTCCAACTGGAGGTTCTACGGCGATGTCACGGCACATTGAAACGCGTGCGCACCACGTCGGCCAGCTCCTGTGGTACGAAGGGCTTGTGTAAGTAGTCCACGCGCGGAAGGTCCGGATCTCGCGGCATCTTCAGGTCGGCTGGATATCCGCTCATGAGCACCACGCGCACGGCCGGGTTGGCGTCCAGTATCCGGCGGCCCAGTTCCTCGCCGCACATGCCCGGCATGTTCAGATCGACGACCACCACCGCGTGGGCCGAAGGGTCCGCTTCCACTAAGGCCCAGGCTTCCGCGGAGCCCTGACAGGTGTCCACCGGATAGCCCAGCCGTGAGAGATACACACGCATCAGCCGGAGTAGCGCGGCGTCGTCGTCGACAATCAAGATGCGGCCAAGCTCCATGAAAAGCATGCTACCAGAGTTAACATCCCAATATGCAATTTCACACCGAGTATTTGACGTTCCGCACGGCCAAGCACCGCGAGTACATCAACATTACGCCGCGGGTGGAAGAAGCGTTGCGCAAGAGCGGCATTCAGGAAGGTATGATCCTGGTGTCGGCCATGCACATTACGGCGGGTGTCTGGGTGAACGATGCCGAAGACGGCCTATTGGCCGATATCGATGAATGGCTGGAGACGCTGGCGCCCTTCCGCCAGGACTACCGGCATCATGCCACCGGCGAAACCAACGGTGACTCGCACTTGAAAAGCCTGCTGGTGCACCACCAGTTGATCGTGCCGGTGACCAAAGGCAAGCTGGATTTCGGTCCCTGGCAGCAGGTCTACTATGCCGAATTCGACGGGCGCCGGGCGAAGCGCGTGATCATTAAGGTGATGGGCGAGTAGGCCGGCGCAGGCGCCATAGTTTCCAACCCAACCAGAGAGCGGCAATCAGCGCCACGATCGCCCACGTGAAATTGCTGAGCAGATCGTTGAGCGCCAGCACGCGATCGCTGAATGTCTGGCCGAGCAGGATGTAGATCAGGGCGCCGAGCACCTCGCCCAGCACGTCCCACATGGCGAAGCGGATCCAGGGATACTCGGCGATGCCGCTGCCGAAATTGATCACCGAACCGAGCGGCGTCACCAGCCAGCGCGTGAAGAAGACGCCCGGTCCGCCCCAGCGCCGCGCGTGGGCTTCGGCCGCGGCCAGTTTCTCTGCGCCGCCCAGAGCGGAACTGAAGCGCGAGAGCAGCGCAGCGCCGCCCCAGCGGCCGATAACGTAGCCGATTTGATCGCCGCTGATGGCGCCCGCGCTGGCTGCGGCGATCGCCACCCATAACGGCATGATTCCTTGCGATACCAGTGAGCCGGTGACTACCAGCAGCAGAGTTACCGGTAAGGGCAGCCCGATGGAGGCCACGGCGGTGACGGCGAAAAGCACGGGCGAACCGTATTGCGAGAGCGCGGCCAGAAGCTGTTCGCGCATCAGGGCGACCGGCCTCCCGAGGCTTCCGGTGCGGGATGCACATGGCCGGCGCCGGCCAGCGCGTGCTCCAGGTTACGAATCAAGTCATCTACGGTGCGGTCCTGTTCGCGGGCGATGGCCCGCAGCGGGCGACGGTCGTGCGGACGCGGCTCGAGGCCAATCGCCGCATAGAGCACGTGCGCCGGCACGTGATGGGTGTGCGCAATGAAGGGCACGCTCATCCACGGCCGGATTGGCTCGTTCTCCCAACGCAGCAGGTGCGCATGCCGCCCGGCCCGGTAGCCGAAAATGAACGTGCCGGCGATGGCCAGGCACAAAGCCACCGTCAGAAGCACCACTGTGGACGCCCGCCGCACCTCTTCCATGATAGACGTGGCGCGCACATCTGTAATGTTCGCGAATGTCCCTGCCGATTCATAAAGGGGAGCGATCTGGGAATGACAATCGCCAAGAAAATCTGTGTCTTTTACACCTTGCCCGCGGTGTTGACGTTAGTCGTCGGCGGCGTCTCGGTGGCCGATCTGCGGATGATGCACGGCGCCATTGCGAAGCTGGAGAACGATTCGTTGCCCGGCACCTACAGCATCGGCCAGTTGAGCGGCATTGCCAAAGATATCCGCGGCGGCATTCGCGGTCACATTACCGCGCAAAATCAAGCGGACAAGCTGAAGGCGGATGCGTCGCTCGCCAAGCTGCAGAGCGACGTGCAGAAGCAGCTTCAAGCGTACGAGAAGAGCATTTCCGGTCCGGAAGATCGCGCCCTATTCACCGGCATCGCCGCCAAGTTCGATGCGTTGCTGAATACCGCGGCTGCCATTCGGCCCATGAGCATGGCGGGCAAGATGGACGAAGCGCTGAAGTTATTCGGTTCCCAGACCATGCCGGCATACCAACAGGTGCAAGCCGCCATCGAAGAAGTCTATGCATTCAAGCGCCGCGATGGCCATGCGAACGCCGCCGCAGCCGTTTCCGCGGCGCAAAATGGGGAAACCACGATGTGGGTGCTCTTTGGGTTGTCCGTGGCGTGCTGCGGATGGCTGGCGATTTATATCGTCCGCGATCTGCGCGCGACCCTTTACCCCATGATCGGCAGCTTGACCGCTGTATCGTCCGAAATCGGCAACGCCACGCACCATATCGCCTCCTCGGGCGATGCGCTGGCCCAAGGCGCCAGTGAACAGGCCGCGTCACTTGAAGAGACTTCCGCCGCAACCGAAGAGATCAACTCTATGACCCAACAGAATCTGAAGAGAACTCAGGACGCCGCCCGCCTCATGGCGGAGACGGCCGGCTCGGCTTCCGAAGCCGGGCAGGAACTCGACAAAATGACCGTGCTGATGAAAGAACTGGACGGCTCTAGCGGCAAAGTAGCGAAGATCATCCAGGTGATTGACCAGATCGCCTTTCAAACCAATATCCTCGCGCTGAACGCCGCGGTGGAAGCGGCGCGTGCCGGAGAAGCCGGCCAGGGTTTCTCCGTAGTGGCCGACGAAGTGCGGAATCTGGCCCATCGCTCCGCGCAGGCCGCCAAGGACACCGCTACCCTGATCCAGGATTCGCTGGGCAAGTCGAAAGACTGCGCCGGCGAAATCGAACGGGTAGCCACCACGGTGCGTACCATGATCGGTGGCGCCCAACAGGCCAAAGCTTTGGTCGATGAAGTGAAAGACGCCAGCGCTGAGCAGGCCCGCGGGATCAGCCAGATCGCCACATCCATTGCGCAAATCGACCAGGTTACGCAGCGCACGGCTGCCAGTGCGGAAGAGACCTCGTCGGCGGGCCACCAGTTGAATTCCCACGCCGAATCGCTGCGCTCGGCGGTAGAAGCGCTTCGGCGTCTGGCGGGCTCCGGCGAATCGCACGTTCTGGCTCCGCGCTAGAATGTGCTTTCGCTATGTATAAACGATTTCTCCCACTGATTTGTTTATCCTTCTGCTACCTTCCACTCCAGGCCGCCTCGCCGGAATGGAAACAGCTTTTTGACGGGCGCGATCTCGCCGGTTGGCAGCACGTCGGCCCCGGTCACATGACCGTCGAGAACGGCTTGATCCAGACGCACGGCGGCATGGGCCTGCTGTGGTGGACGGGCGGCAAACTGAGCAACTGCGTCATCCGCGTGGTATATCGGATGCGCGACGAGAATGACAACTCGGGCGTCTTTATCCGCATTCCGATTGAGCCGCGCGAAGAGTGGATGCCGGTGCACTACGGCTATGAAGTGCAGATCGACAATCATCCCGAAAAATCCAATGAGGACGAGTATCACGTTACCGGAACGCTTTACTCCTTGACCAAGCCGCTGGCCTTCCCCGGCAAACCCGGTCCGCAATGGAACACCATGGAGATCACCCTCGATGGGCCGCACACCATCGTGACCCTGAACGGCGTGAAGGTCACCGACTACACCGAAGGGCAGCCGGTTCCGGCACGCAAGTTCGATTTCGAGCCGCAGCGCGGCCGCCGCCCGCTCGAAGGCTACATCGGCTTGCAGAACCACAGCGACAACGACATCGTTTTCTTCAAGGAAGTCGCCGTCCGTCCCTTGAAGTAAACCGGACGGTTCTCCAGTTTCGGGGGTGATCCCGGTCCGCGTCAGTCGCTGTACAATGGTGCCAATCTCTCAGAGGAGCTAGCTATGTCCATTGAAGTTGGCCATGTGATTAATTGGCGTTGGCAAGGCGTCAAATCATGTTGTTGGCTCACGGCTATCGAGATGCTGATGGGCTTCAAATACAACAACATCTACGGACGAAACCAAACCAAGCACAGCGACGGCGCTATGGAAGACTACCGGAAAAACAAGGGTGCTTTCATCACCTGGCATGCCGAGCACTATGGTCTTGCAGAGAACCGCGCCCTGGAGGATGGTGATCTGGGTGTCTGGAAGAGGGCACTTGATCTGGGGCCCGTACTTGCGGAAGGGAACTACGGATGGAGCCGCTTCGGCGCGGGGAAACACGTGATTCTGATCGCGGGGATCAGCAAGAGCGGTAATGTCGCCTTTTACAATCCCAATGTCTTCGCTGTTTTACCCCACCCTATGTCGAAAATATCTTACATGTCCCTCGGCAAGTGCAAGGAGCTCTCGAGTGGCATCAACGGCGGACCGTTCTGGCAGACCACTGACGATGTGCGGGATTTCAAGGCGGGTCTGACCAGTGCGACGCGCGCCGCTGCCGTTTGATTTCTTAGCCTCGGCCGCCGGATGCAAACCGCCGGGCGCCGGCATCGGTCTCACCGCTCTCGATCACTTCCAGACCGCGCCGGAATTCGTTGCGTAGCGCGTCAGCCGCCGCGAGCGACCATTGCTCGTAGCACGACATCCGGTCCGAGCGCAGGCAGGCCTGCGGAAATGCGGTCAATGTCCGCGCCAATTCGAGCGCGCCTGCGAGCGCCTGCCCAGGCTCCGCCAACCGGTTCGCCAGTCCCATGCGCAAGGCTTCCTCGCCCGAAACCGCGCGCCCGGTCAGGATCAGGTCGAGCGCATGGCTGTGTCCGATCAGGCGCGGCAGCCGGATCGTTCCTCCGTCGATCAACGGAACTCCGAAGCGCCTGCAGAAGACCCCCAACGTCGCGTCGCGCGCCACCACTCGCAGGTCGCACCACAGCGCCAACTCCAGTCCGCCCGCGACCGCGTAGCCTTCCACTGCCGCGAGCACCGGCTTCGAGAGGAGCATGCGAGTCGGACCCATCGGGCCGTCGCCATCTTCGTGCAGTGCGTTCCCCTGTCCTGCCGCGATGGCCTTCAGGTCCGCGCCCGCGCAGAAGTTCCCGCCGGAGCCGGTCAGGATCGCCACGCTCAGTTCCGCATCGCCGTCGAATGCCCGGAAGGCATCGGCGAGCGCTGCCGCCGTTGCCGCATCCACGGCGTTGCGGACCTCCGGCCGGCTGATGGTTACTACCAAAATCGCATCCTGCCGCGCAACCTCGACCGCTGCCATCTCAACTCACCTGTCGCGCGCGAAACCAGGCGATCTCGTCTCGCACGGTGCCGTCGAATGGCCGGAAAGTCGCGCCCAGTTCGCGTATAGCTTTGGCCGAGCTGATATCGTAGTCCTCCCGCAGCGTCTTCACGGCTTCCGGAGTAACCAGCACCGGCTTGCCGGTCACGCGCCCGTAGAACTTCGAAGCGTGCGCGAACGCCAGCATCGCTGCATAGGGAAGCTGCAAGCGCGGCGCCGGCACGCCTGAGACACTTTCGAGCGTCGCGAGAATCTCGCGCAGCGCCAGCGGTTTGCCCGCGACGATATAACGTTCGCCGGCGCGGCCATGATCGGCTGCCTGGACCACCGCTGCGGCCACGTCGCGCGCGTCCACCACCGTGACGCGTCCCGGCGGACATCCCGGCAGCTTCCGCGCCAGAAAATCGAGCACCATGCGGCCGCTGCCCGTCGGACCCGTATCACCCGGACCGAACATCCATCCTGGCAGAATATGCACCACCGGCGTGGGATGCTCGCGGCACCATTCGAAGATCGCTTCCTCGGCCAGCAGCTTGCTGCGGAAGTAAAGATTCTGGTGCGTGCGCTTGCCGGGCGGTGTAGACTCGTCGCTCACGGTGCCCGTGCGCGGCGGACCGATCAGGCCCGACGTGCTGATGTAGACCACCTTGGCCACGCCCGCCTGCGTGGCTGCGTGCAATATGTCGCGCGTGCCGTCCACGTTGGTGCGGTAGAGCGCGTCCCAATGCTCCCCCGGCGCGTAGTATTCGCGAAAATAGGCGGCGGCATGCACCAACAGATCACAGCCGCGAAGCTGCGCCGCGAAGCTTTCCACGGCTTTCAGATCGCCTTGCACCACGGTGATATCGCCTGCTACGTAGAGACCTTCCGCCTTGGCCGGTGTGCGCGCCAGTGCGGCCACCGCATGCCCCGCGCCCGCGAACGCGTTCACAATGTTGCCGCCCAACAGTCCCGTGGCGCCGGTGACAAAGACTCGCATGGACCTATGTTAATTCCCGCAGCCCGTCTGTCGCACGTTTATATATTGCGACACGCTGGCATTGCTGCGATTCCACTGCGGCGGTTCCGGGTTATCCGCCAGCATCAGCGCGCCCAGCGCGATCATGCGGTCCACTTTGGCCATGTTGCCGTAATCGATCTTGTGCCAGGTGTCGCCGGGCGCATGATAGTCGGGATACACAAAGGCCACCGCGATCGTGTGCGCCGGGATGCCGTGCTCGGCGAAGGTCTGGTTGTCGCTGCGGTCGAAGTACGATTCATCGTCGGCCGATTCGTACACCTTCACGCCGGCCAGCTTCCCGGCTTCCCGGAGAATGGCCGAAATGTTCGAATAGCGAAAACCGGTCAGGGTCGCATTTGAGATTTCCGGGCCGGCCGCTGAATCCGTGCGGCCTACCTGTTCCAGGTTCAAATCCGCCACCGTGGCAGAGAGCGGAAATCGCGGATGGCATGCGTAGTAGCGTGATCCAAGTTCGCCTTCTTCTTCGCCGAAGAACGTCATGAAGACCAGGCTGCGCTTGGGGTGCACCGGCAGCGCCGCCAGCGCGCGCGCCATTTCGATGACCGAAACCGTGCCGCTGCCATCGTCATTTGCGCCCGGGTAGATCGTTCCGGAGTTGTCGCGGCCCAGGTGGTCGTAGTGCGCGGTGAGCAGGATATATTGATCGCGCAGCGCCGGATCGGAACCGCGCAAAAGGCCAACCACATTGCGCACCGTCGCCGGGACTGCGGTGGCTCCCGGTAACTCGATTGACATCGTCATGCCTGTATCGCCGCTCTGGGCTTCTTCGAGCGCGCTACGCGTCTCTGGATCGCTGACGATAAAGCGCGGCACCCCGCCATAGCGAGCCTGCTCTTCGTCCGGGTCGACCAGAAAGGGCAATCCCTGGGACGGCTCGTTCGCCGATAGCTCCAGAAACGCGGCTGGGTGCAACGCCGCCGTCATCTTCGCCGCACAAAGTTCATCGCCGCGCCTGCCGCTCAGGAGCACCACTTTACCTTTGACGTCCTCAGGGCGGGGGAGTGCCACCGTGTCCATCTTGTAAACTGGGGCCGCCGAAAGATGCACCGGCTGCTGGCTCACGGCAGTGGCTCTGTTTGGCTCACTGACGGTCCGGGCGCCTTTCCGCACGCGGATCTCAAATCCCGGACCAGGCCGCGCGATGCGCCACATCTGCGCGGTTTGAAAATAGCCATCGTTCCCCGCTGGTTCCAGCCCCGCGCCGCGGAACTGGGCCGCGATGAATTCGGCGGCGATATCCAACCCGCGCGACGGCGTGCCGCGGCCCTCCAGCAGGGGCGAGGCGATGAACGACAAATCTCCGCGCAGGGCATCACCCGATATGGATGCCAATATCCGCTCGCCCTCGGGCGGAAGCGTGGAACCTTGCGGCGCGGCCGGGGCCACCAGCGCCAGAAAAACCACCAAAAACTTGTTACAGGTTGTTTTCACTTCTCTTTGAATTATAAGCCCGCTAAGCGGTCCGGCTGACAACCTGTAAAATTCACACGCGCAAGGCCATTTTCGTTGACTCGACTTAGTACGCCCCTTATACTTCTGAACTAGGTACTGGAGGCTAAATGAAGATTGCTTACAAGGCACTTATAGTGTCTCTGATGTGTGCCGCCGCACAGGCGCAAGATACGGCTACAAACAGCTATACACTGACCAGCCTGGTTTCCGACATTCCGGGACATGCCGTGTACACGGACTCGCATCTGGTAAACCCCTGGGGATTATCGCGCACCGCATCGAGTTATTGGTGGGCCGCCGATACCGGCACCGGATTTTCCACGCTATACAACGGCGCGGGTACGCCGCAGACTCTCGTTGTCAGCATTCCGCCGGCCAGCGGTACTGGCGCAGGCACGCCTACCGGTACCGTGGCCATAGGATCGGCTTTCATATTTGTAACGTTGGACGGCACCATCTCGCAATGGACATCGGGATCGAACGCGGTGATCAAAGTTAACAATTCATCGAAGGGCGCCGTTTACACCGGGTGCACCACCGCGAAGAATGGCTCGACGCAGCTCATCTATGCGGCGAACAGCGCCGGCGGCATCGAGGCTTACACCACTGCATTCAAGCCCGTCACTCTGCCCGCGGGTGCCTTTACCGATCCCAACGTCCCCGCTGGGTACACGCCGTACGGGATTCAAGCCGTGGGGTCGAAGATCTACGTGACCTTCTCAGCCGCTCCCGGAGCGGGGGGCTACGTGGACGCCTTCAGCACCAATGGAACGCTGTTGTTGAGCCTGGCGCAGGGGCAATTCAACGAACCCTGGGGAATCGCGATGGCGCCGCTGGGCTTCGGCAAATTCGCGCAGGCGCTATTGGTGGGCAATGTCGGCAGCGGACGCATCGGAGCCTACAATCCGAGTAGCGGCAAGTTCCTCGGTTACATGGAGAACTCTTCGGCCCAGCCGATCACGATCTCGGGCCTGTGGGCTCTATACTTCGGCGCCGGCAACAGCAATTCGGGCCCCACGACCACGCTGTACTTCGCGGCGGGGATCGATAATTACTTGCACGGACTATTCGGCACCCTGACAGCCAACTGAGTGGGGTGTGTGACCGCCGCCGGGTGCCACTTACTGGCAACGCTTGGCCGTGAGCAGTTCCTTCTGCTCATCCAACAGCCAGCACCCGGCGGCTGTCGCCTTGGCCAGTTCCGTCCCGTTCCAGTTGATTTTCACCGGAAGCCAGGACGCCGGCAGAGTCACTTTCATCTGCGTGACGGCGCGGCTCACTATTTCCACCTCCTGTAGGTCAGGCAGATACTGGCCCCGTACGCGGGCGGTGACGGTCTCGGTAAGCGGCGCCATCACTATCTTCGTCTCTATGCGGATGTGTTCCTTGCCGCGTTCGACCATCACCACGACCGGTTTCTCCTCGAACGTGTGATACAAGGTCTGCGCGAATTCAGCGCCATTGGCCACCTCCTTGCCGCCGAGTTCCACGATGCGATCGTTGACCTTCAACGGCCCGTCGTACTTCGGGGGCAGCGACGCGACTTGAACGCCGGGGCCGGGAGCCGCCGGATCGTATCCAAACGGGCCGATCGCCAGCGTGGCGCTCGATCCGAGCGGTTTCACGCGCGTGGAATCCAGCACGTCGTTGCTCTCGGCGGGATCGAATCGGGTGACGTCGATCCAATAGCAATGCGTAAACTGGGGGTTGCCTGTTTCGCAATCGGCCTTCAGCGGCGACGGATCGCGCTGGTGTGCGGCCAGCCAATCGAAAATCGTGGCCGGTTTGACCTCCGCGAGCTCGCGCCATTCCAGGTTGAGCCCGTAGTCCTGCAGCGTCTTTCCCAGCGCTGCATCCTCCTTATTCGCGAATAACCAGAGCACCGGCAGATTAGCCGTGTTGGCTGCATAGATCCGGTTCGAGTCCATCGCTGCCCGCGGGCTGCCGCCGGCCGCGATCGCGGCGGCCCACAAATCTGGAATGCGAGACACTACGTAAAAGAGAACGGGTGTGGCGTTGCCTTGCGCCGCCAGATACACGCGATTCGGATCGGCGGGCAACCGCGCCTCGGCGTCTCTAACTTTGCCCGCCAGCGCCTCGACACGCTGATCGATGCCTTTCCCGGCGAGTTCGCTCCACGGATCCAGAAATTGCCAGCCGCGTTCCTGGCAGGCGGCCTGCCAGATCTTAGCGTCGCCCCCGAGAAGCACGAGCAGCGGCGATTTCGCTGTTTGGGCCGCCACCGGCCGCAACAGAAACAGAGCCGCCCCCAGAAGCCACGCCGCGCGCAGCATGTCAGCGCACCAGCCGCGCATGGATTCGCTTTGCCAGTCTTTCAATTTCCTCCGTCTTCTTGACGCTCGCGATGGAAAGCACACGCCGGTCGTTCTTCTCGAGCTCCTGCTTCAATTGCTCGGCCAGCTCGATCAACTGCGCGGCGTCCTTCAGGTCCCGTTGATGATCGGCCTTCAGGATTTCGTCCTGCTGCGATTTCCCGTTCGGCAGCTTCACATCGGTCTGTTGCTCCGGTGGCTCGATCTCCGGCGGATTCACCGGCCGCTGCGGCGCGCCATAAAGGCTCAAGGCCAGAACCGCGCCCGCGAGTAGATATTTCATGACTGCCCTCACAGCGGCAAGTCCTTATACGAGTAACTCGTCGCCAAGGCCGTGTATTTGCCGCCATCCAGTTCGACGTACGGATACACAAAATAGTTCAGCGGGGCGGTGTGCTGTTTCGGCACGAGTTCCACGTCGCGGCCCTTGCTGAACTCGACACGGTTCTCGTCGTGGTGCCCGAAGAAATATTCCCGCTCGGCGGGGTTCTTGGCCGCTTCCGAAGCATCCACCGGTACCCAGCCGATTCCCTTGGCGTAGAACTCCGCCCAGCAATGGTAGCCGCTGATCTTGCCCGCGCCGCGGCCGGCGGGCAGCGGAAAGCCGATGGCGAAGCGCGCCGGAATGCCCATAGCGCGCGCGTAGCCGATAAAGATGGCATGGAAGTCGGTGCAATTGCCGCGCCGCGCCTCGCATGCGTAGTAGATGTCGCCGTTGCCCCAACCCTTGCCGCTCTTATCGTATTTCACGGTGGCCACCACGTGGTTGTAAATCGCGCGTGCCATTTCCAGATCGGTCTTCGCGCCCGCCGCATCCACCACTTCGCGCGCCCACTTCCGGATGGTATCGTCAAGCGGCACCAGCCGGTCAGGACGCAGGTAACGCGCCAGTTCCGGAGGCAGGGCGCCGCCCCCCGCTCCGGGCACATCGACGGGTTGGAAATGCTCCCGCCGCACCGCATCGAATCTCATCGTGACGGTGAAGGACGGCTGCGCCGGACGCGCCATGCGAATATGCACGATGCGGTTGCCTTCGCTTCCGGTTGCGGTCTCGTACCGGTAAGGCGAGTCGATGTGCAAGCCGGTGATGCTCTGATAGGCATCGTCGTGCGGCTCCGGCAGCCAGACATCCACCGTACGTGCGCCGCTGGGGATATCTTTCACGGTAACCGCATATTCAAAGCTGAAGGAGCGCTCGCGCGGGCGAGGCAGGCTGGCGGCAATGCCCAACACCCCGGCCAGCAAAAGTGCGAAGAGAGTGCGCATGGATTTATTGTATGGGTTATGACTCGCCGAACGATTCTCGAAGCCGTAGGCATTGGCGCCCTGGCGTCCGCCGCGCAATCGCAGGCGGCCGGGGCCGCGCCGCCCTCTGGCGTACCCAAACTCGCACTGGAAGCCTCGGGCGTGCTCCAGGCCGCGGGCGCCGACGATGCCGGCATGCGCCGCATCAAACAGCTTGGCGTGGATGACGTGATCATGGGCGGCCCGCCCATTCCATGGGAGGAGTCCGCGATTCGTGCACGCATGGAGCGGCTGGCGTCGGGCGGGTTGCGGCTGGGCAACATGATGATCGGCGGCTTTTCCAAAACCATCTACGGCCGGCCCGGCCGCGATGAGGAGATTGACAAGATCCGCCAGTCGATCCGCGCGGCGGGCCGCGCCGGCCTGCCGGTGATCGAGTACAACTTCTATGCGCACCGTTTGGTGGAAGGCTACTACGAAGAAACCGGCCGCGCCGGTGCGGGTCTGACTGCATTCGATTACCAGCGCGTGAAAGACCTGCCGCCGCTTCCGCAGGAGGGCGCCCACTCGCTCGACGAGATGTGGCGCAATGTGACGTACTTTCTGAAGGCCGTAGTGCCGGTGGCCGAGGAATCCGGCGTGCGGCTGGCCCTGCATCCCAACGATCCGCCGGCGCCGCTGAGCCGCGGCTCGGGCCAGATCATGGGCACCGTGGAAGGGTGGAAGCGGCTGGTGGCGATCGTGCCCAGCCCGTCGAACGGAATCACCTTCGATTGCGGAGTGACGCGCGAGATGGGCCAGGATCCCGTGGAAGTGTGCCGCTACTTCGGATCGCACGATGCGATCAACCACGTGCATTTCCGCAACGTGCGCGTGCGCGTGCCGTATGAGGAGTACGCGGAAGTCTTCATCGACGAGGGCCAGGTGAATATGTTCGCCGTGATGAAGGAATTGGTACGCCAGAAATATCCGCGCCTGATTTATCCGGAGCATCCGCGCGCGCTCGATGCGGATCGCGAACGCCCGGGCTTTCATTCGTATTATCCGGGCGGCGGCGGCTACACAGGCTACGCCTACAACGTGGGCTACGCGCGCGCCATGCTGCAAGCTGCGCTTAGCGAATCCTAGCCCGTAACACTTGATATGGTCGGTGGAGCAGGGCCGCACCCTGCGCGGGGCTCACAGTCCGGCTCACAGACCCGCAATTCTGGCGGGCCGAGGGCCCGCAGCAGACCAATCCGTCCCCAGGGCCGCCCCCGGGGCCACCCCCCGCGCGCCTCTGAATCGATGGACCTCATAGCTCGCCTATTCTTATCTGCTGCATCATGTTATGCAATGTCATCTCCTGCCGACGTGCTTTTGGCTACGAACATCTGCATCAAGATTGCGTATGAGATCACTTGTTGCCACGAAAAGGTTTGCAAAATTCGCGACATTAGTATGTAACGATCTGCATCTTTGAATCACTATTGGGTCAAAAGGAGTTTCTTGGCTCGTCCACGCCGGCTTGTGTGGTCGGACCATTCAGAAGACGTTGGACTTTGTCCACGCCCGGATCTATTATAGCGGCTGGGTACTCCCAGTACGCAGTCGGTTCCTTTTCTAGCACACAGGATGTGCGATTAGGGTGTCTCGGTGAAGTACGCAGTTGCTTCTCCATCCTTTCGGTACAGGTTATGGCTGGCAGTCCAACGACCAGAACAAGACGAAAGCTGTGTAGTGCGCTGACGGTGGCCCTGCCTGCCGTGTATCTTGCCGGATTGATGCCGGCGTTCGGACAGGACCACGGTACTCGCAGGATTGGCCCTGCCAAAGCCGTGGGCCTACGCCGCTTCGCTTTGGTAATAGGGAATAACGCATACTCGCAGGCCAACCAATTAAGAAACGCGGTGCCAGACGCACACGCGATCTCTGCCGAACTCCGAAAGGCCGGGTTCGAGGTCGACGAGGTGACGAATGCAAGTCACGAACAAATGGATCATGCCGTGATCAAATTCGTCGGGCAGTTAGGGCCGGATGCAGTAGGCCTGTTCTATTACTCCGGTCACGGCATGGAGGTTGATGGAGTTAATTACTTGATTCCGGTCGACTTCAATATGGATGACGTCGCTCAGACGAAGTTCAACGCCATGGCTGCAAACCAGATCCAGGAAAGCATGGAAAGCCGCGGATCCAACCTGAACATTCTCATCCTGGACGCGTGCCGATCTACGCCCGGCGCCCGCGGACAAGAGGGCGGTTTAGCCCAGATGAGCAGTTCGGTTCCAGGCACGGTCATTGTTTTCGCAACTGGCGCCCACAAGACAGCCAGCGACAATCCTGGGGGAGCAAACGGGCTCTTTACGACTTACCTGCTCAAGGCGATGGATCAGCCCGGTTTGGATTTGTATTCCCTTTTTAATGCGGTCGGCCGGTCGGTCTACGAAGCATCTAATCATAAGCAGATGCCGTTCTTTTACTCCAGTGCTTTGACCAAGCCGTTCTACTTTCTCGAATCAGTGACTGCGCCTGGCGAACGCCCCGTTGACCCTGCTGTCAACTTTGGCGCTGATCGTTTGCATGTTCAGCCTGGTGAGTCCGTGAGCCTTCATTGGGACGTTTTCGGCGCCACGAAAGTGATTTTGGCGCCGGACATCGGCGACAAAGGCGCGGCCGGCGACACAACTGTAACGCTGCGGCGGTCGACCGAGTATACCTTGACGGCTACTATCGGCAATCGGACTGTTGAGAGGCATTTGAAGATACTGGTCGCTCCGGACATCATGGTGCTTGAGGCGCGTCCCGAATCGGTTAAAGAGTGTGCAGAGGCGATGCTGCGATGGACTGTAACGGACGCTTATCGCGTCGAGATCGACCCGCCTCCGTTAGGCAAGGGTCCGTTGCAGCCCAAGAGCGGATACGCCCTGATCCGCCCGGCGAAATCGACCACGTATACATTCACGGCGACAGGCGATGGAGGCACTTCTCACAAAGAATTAACGGTCGCGGTTATACCGGACAGATACGCTAAGTGCCGCACCCCCTAAGTAAAAGGCCGAGTTATGCTCTGAAACCGATGTTATGATACCTACGATTTCTCACCCACTGATTTGCAGCCGATGGCCGATCCGCCGGTTGTTGCTGCTGACCGCCGTTCCGTTAATTGTGGTGTCGCAGGCCCCTCCCCCGAAGCCTCCACCGCCGGCTAAAGCTACCCCTCCACCCGCCCCGAAGGCCGTCCCTCCGCCACGGCCCGCCCTCCACCCGCAGACGCCTGGCGCGCGTCCCGCAGCACGGCCTCAACCTCCCCGGACCCCGGTTGCGAGACAGCCGCCGCCTAAGCCTCAACCGCCCCGGCGGCCCCCGCCAGCCAAACCGGCAGGTGGACGTCCGCCTGGAGGCGGGCCTAACAGGCACAAACCTGAGCAGCCACGGAGCAAGCCACTGAACCCGGTCGCATCGCAAAATACGGTAGACAGATTCAATCGGAGCCGGACGCAAATGACTGGCGTGAACCGGCACCCATTACCTCACGGAAATGTCTCGAGTTTCGCGGATGGCCGCACGGAGATCCATGCCGCTGGTGGCCGCACTTATCAGGTTGATACCCATGGCCGGTTGCTGCGCTACTCTTCTCAGGACACGCAGGCTGTCTTCCGCACCAATGGCGAGTGGAGTTCCATCCAGAAACACAATATGGTCATCAAGCGCGGATCAAATGGCGGCCGGCGAATCGAGTCCAACCAGTCAGACGGCAGTCTGCTGGTGAGTCAGGGTTCTAACAGCGGCTACCTGGAGCGACGCGCGACAGTGGCAGGCCGGCCTGGGGTGGAGCGAACTTACTATCGGAACGGGTCCAGCTACCGGCGGACCTACCAGACGTACGATCGAAGTGGCGTATCTATGCAGGCCTATGTTCCGCCAGTAAGGTTCAGCCCTAATTATCTGAATTGGATGTCCACCGGTTGGAGTTCCGCGGTCTCCTATGATTGGGGCATGTCCGGTGAACCCTGGTACAACGCATACGGTCGCTATTGGGCGCCGGCTCCGTCCTATACAGACCCGGCTATGTGGGTGGTCGACTGGGAATTGGGCCAGATTCTGGAGCAGGCGTACAAAGAGGACGGAACTCCCGGAAAGGCCGCGAGTCAGCCGATTTCCGAGCAGGACAAGGAACAATTGGCCAAACAGGTGGCGGATCGGGAGCGATTCCTTGCCAGTCCGTCGGGTCAGAGCGATCCGGGCAGTGCGAGCCACGTGATGCTCGCACCTGGGGAAGTTTTTGTGGTCTCGGACAGCCTCAGCGTCCAGGTGCGGGGTCAGGATTGCGAACTCACGGCCGGCGACTTCTTGCGCCTGACTGCAGCCGTTCCCGGTAACAGCGCGTCGGCGGCCGTGATCGTCGCGGATAGTAAGCCGTCGGATTGTGCTCGCGATTCGCAAGTGGAGATTTCCGTCCAAGACCTTCAAAACATGCACAATGTTTTCTTGGACCGTCAAGATGGCGCGCTGCGCATGTTTTCCTTGAAACAAGGGAGAGATGGCTTGCCAACCGCCCCCAATGCTTCGATTACGGTCACCGACCGGGCGCCCAAAGACGAAGGCGTCGGCCAACAACTTGAGAACCAGCAGCGTGAGGCGGGCCAAACGGAACAAGAACTCCTGAACTCATTGTATCCCGACGAGCACGCTTGACCCGCTCGTCAGGCTTGGTTGCGACGCGAGGTGGTAAATGAGAAGTATCAATATTGCCGTGAGGGTCATTCTGTGTATCGTGTGCGGCGGCTCGGTTGCGATACTGCATTCACAACGGAGTACGCCAAATCGATGGCATGCCGAAATCGGGCCGTCCGCTTCACTGCGGTCGCCGGTATTCACACTGCAGGCGGATCAAGCCATCAGAGTATGGACCGACGCTGCGTCCGACGTGATTCTTGACGCCTTCGTTTATGAAGCGGACACCAAGGAACTGGCCGGTAAGTCGGATGACGAGAAAGTTGAGGAATATTTTCAATGGAATGCATTCGCGGCCGGCCGTTACTATGTGGTAATACGGAATCTGTCAGCGCAACGCGGTGCTTTCACGATTGCCCTGGTACAGCAGGATGGCGGCAGGGCTGCGACGGGGCGTCCAACGTCGGTGGAAGTGCAGGTGTTCTACGCCACGGACCGGCGCCCAAACCCGGAGCCAAACGAAAAAGGCGTAACGTACGGAGCCGAACCTATAAGTGACGAAGCTCTCCGACACGGCATCGCTACAGTGAGTATCCCGCATGAGCACAACATGGGTGAGTTGGAAGGGCCGTCCATACTTAGATTCGAGTTCCACGAGAACTCGGAGAAGCACGTTGTGCTGAGGTCTGTTGTTGCGCAGGATATCAATACGTTTTACAAAAAGATTTCCGAGCGGGCAGCGGGCTCGCCCGAACATGAGGCTTTTGTGTTTGTGCACGGGTTCGACGTGACGTTTGAAGACGCTGCGCGCAGAACGGGACAGATAGCCTACGATCTCGGATTCAAGGGCGCTCCCATTCTGTACAGTTGGCCCTCACAGGGAACGCTGGGAAAGCTGGAGGCCATGGCCCTGTTCAACTATGAGAAGGATCTTCGAAATGCCAAGCTTAGCGCAGCACGTTTTCGCGTATTTCTTTCGGATCTTTGCGCCCGGGCGGGTGTGAGCACCGTGAACGTCATCGCACACAGCATGGGAAATCTGGTGGTCGCGCAGGCCTTAGCGGAGATTCCCGACGGGCAGCGAATCCGGCCGGTGCGCGTCCGCCATGTGGCAATGATGGCGCCTGATCTGGATGCGGAAGAATTTCGCCGGTTGGCTGTAGCAATGAAGAGATCAGCGGTTGAGATCACTCTTTACGCGTCTTCAAACGACGATGCCTTGAAGGTCTCATCACTCCTGCACGGATATCCACGAGCCGGAATGGGCGGAAAGAATCTCGTGGTCATTCCCGACGTGGTCGAAACCATTGACTGTTCTCAAGTCAATACCAGCTTGTTTGGATTGGGACATTCTTACTACGCCGATAGCTCGACAATATTGTCAGATCTCTTCTACCTTTTTCAAGGGATCAGCATAGCAAAACGAGTTGCGTTGAGACCGGCCCACAATGACAACGGCGACTATTGGATCCTTCCGAAGGCTGCTCATTGAACTCGCTCTGCGGAGGTGTTCATGTCTGAGCCTCCGGTCCTCCGAACTGCATGAAAGTGGGCAGTGGCACCGGTCGATCGATGGCCTCTGCAACACTGCAATTCGAATCCGGGCAAGTGTTTGCCTCGGTGATCACCTCAAAACCGGCCACATATGAGAGCGCCCACGCCGTCAAGGGTCTTTGAGATTCTTCCTTCGGGCACTATGTTCGTGATCTGCCACACCCGCTTATAGTCAAAATACAGGTCGAACCGGGAGGGACTTTCCGACCGGGGGTATCATAAGCGTTTTGCATGAGTAACCGATTGCGCTGGGCGCGCCTGCTCGCGGAACTGTTGCGGCGGAATGAATACCTGCTGGCAGAGATCCCCAAACGTGTTGAACGCAAGACCATGCAGGACATCGCCCAAGTGGCCAAGCCGGACACCATCCTGGGCTGGATTCAACGACTCGTAGCCACCAAGTTCGATGGCCCATCCCGCCGGACATATCGCGGCCGTCCGCGAGTCCCGGCGCAGGTGGAAGCGCTGGTAGTGCATTTCGCACGGGGAACCGCGGCCGGCGTACGATCGCATCGCGGGCGCGTGGGCCAATCTGGGCCATCAAGTGTCCGATCAAACGCTAGGCAACATCTTGCGCCGGCAGATCCTGTCGTCGGCGGCGGAGCGAACACAGCAGGACAATGGGCTTGCCCCACAGACTAGCCCACGGCAGATGCCGCGAGTTTCTGCAGATCCGCGGGCTCCCCGAAGCGCGCACCACGCAGGCTTGCATCAATCGAGCGCAACAAGCCGGTGAGCACGCCCCCCGCACCTACTTCAATGCATCGTTCGACGCCCTGCGCCGCCAGGTAGCGAATCGAGTCCGTCCAGCGCACCGGATTCGGCACCTGTTCGTAGAGCCCGTGCCGCGCCTCGGCGCCCGTGCGCACCTCGCGCGCCTGCCAATTATTGACCAGCGGGCAAATCAGATCCGCGAACGGCGCCGCTTCCAGATCGTCCGCCAGCCGCAATTGCGCGGGCTTCATCAGCGCGCAATGAAACGGCGCACTGACCGGCAACAGAATCGCGCGCCGCGCACCAGCCGCTTTCGCCAACTCGATCGCGCGGCTCACCGCGCCTGTGTGCCCGGCGATCACCACCTGGTCCGGCGCATTCAGATTTGCCGCGCTCACGATTTCGTCCTGCGCCGCCTCAGCCAGAACGCCATCCAGCGCGCCTTCCGGCAATCGCAGCAGCGCGGCCATCGCACCCACGCCGGCCGGGACGGCCTCCTGCATGTATTGTCCGCGCCGCCGCACCAACCGCACGGCATCGGCGAACGGCAAGCTACCCGCCGCCACCAGCGCGGAATATTCGCCCAAGCTGTGACCAGCCACGAAGTCGGGCGCCCATCCCTCCGCGGCGAGCACGCGCCACGCCGCCGTCGAAACCGTAAGCAGCGCCGGTTGCGTGTTCTCAGTCAGTTTCAGCACCTCGTCCGGACCCTCGAAACATAGGGTGGAGAGGGGAAATCCCAGGGCGTCATCGGCCTCGGCAAAAACCTCTCGCGCTACGGAGTACTGCGCCGCAAGTCGCTTGCCCATGCCGGCGGATTGCGATCCCTGTCCGGGAAAAAGGAAGGCAGTTTTAGTTGTCAAACCGCGATTATAACCGGGGTATCGGGCAGCCGCACGCGGCTGGTGGTGGTTCCCGAAACTTGTAAATTGTTCACCACACGCACGACATTCGGCACCGCCCTGGCTACGGTTTCGGCCTTCGTCTTGGTAGCGTCGGTATCCACCTGGCCCGAGAGCGTGACCACGCCGTTGGTCGAGTTTACCGAGATGTTCGTCACCGTGGAGACCCCCACATCGGCGGCCAGCTTGGACTTCACCTGTGTCGCGATCTTCAGATCGTTTACCTGGCCCTCCGGCGATTCATTGGTTCTGCAACCAATCACTAGCGCAGCGAGTGAAAGCAGTAATATCAGTCTCATAGAGCACCCTCGGTAATGCTGATGAGCAGTTACTGCGCCAGTGCGAAAATCAATCCGCCCGCCGCTCAAAACGTAAAGCGCAACTGTAAGTCGATCTTCCGGTTGTAAGTGCTCGGCGACCCGAACGGGCCGAATCCCGCCAGGCTGCGATACTCGCCGAAGTAGGGCGAGCTCAGGTCACCTTCCGGCGTGCCGTAGTTCGGATGGTTCAGCGCATTGCGCGCATTCACGCTCAGCGTCAGGTTGTATTTGCGTCCCGACGCGGCGCCAAAAGCTCCCGGCGGAGGACCGCCTCCCGGTGGTGGGCCGCCGCCCCCCGGGCCACCCGGCCCTCCACCTCCGCGCGCTCCGCCGCCGCCCGGAGGGGGACCCATCTGCCCCTGCGGCAGGCCGGATTCGCCGGAACTGCCAAATGACCACGAGCGCGCCAGCCGCAATCCCAGGTTCACCATCGCCGGACCGCGCGCGAAATTTCGCTCGATCGCCGAGCCGGCCGCCGGATTGAGGTTAAAGCAGCCGAGGCTCGCCGCCCAAATCAGGTTGCCGCCCGTGCAGGCCGATGCGCTCAAGCCGCTCTCGAGCGATGGCCGTTCGGTGGCGAACCCATCGCCGTTCGAGTCGATGCCGGTCGTAATGTTGTACGGCGTGCCACTCTGCACCATAAAGAACGGGTTCAGCGTCAGCTTGAAAGGCAGCGGCAGACTGCTGCCGATGAGCAGGCGATGCCGGATATCGGCGAACGAAGACGGTCCCCACTCGGCTTTCAGGTTATACGGATCGGCCGGCTCGCCCTCGTTGTCGTCCATGCCGTGCGAATAACCATAAAAGCCAAACAGGAAAATCTTTTTGAAGTTCACGTTCGGGCTGACGAACAGCATGTTCGAGCGGCTGAAGCCGACTGACTCGGTGAGCAACTGCACCGACGAATCGCCGTACGGATAGACACCATCAACCGGTGCATTAATGTCTACCGAACGCAACAGATGCACGCCGCGGGCGACCACATAAGTCGCGTTGATGCGGAAATGCTGATTCACCTGCCGGTCGACGCCCACGCTAGTCTGATAAGTCCGCGGCGCTTTGATACCCGCGTAGAGAATCTGTAACTGCTGCGGCTGTTCACTTCCCGCCAGCGTGGTGAGCGATGGCACCGTGGGAAAGAAATCCGGATTCAGGATCAGATAGCTTTGCTGGGTCACGCCGTTATAGCGCAGCGCGCTCAAGGTATCGCCGATAGGGACCCGGTCGTAAAAGACGCCCGCACCCGCGCGCAGCACGGTCTTCGCGGGCCGGGAAGCGCGGCCGTCGATGCCCCAGGCCACCGCCAGCCGCGGCGCGACATCGCCATGATCGCCGATGTTGGTCTGTGCCTCGTAGCGTAGGCCATAGCTGAATGTCAGATTCGGACGCAAGCGCCAGTCGTCATTGACGAACAAGCCCACATCCAGTTGCCGCAGATCGGTGGCCGCGATCCCCGCGTTCAGGCTGAATTGCGTGGCCCCGCCCCCCAGTGTGCGGATCTCCGCGGCGCTCAATCCTTCCTGTTCGAACAGCAGCGTCCGCTGATAAACTTCGAGCGCTGTCAGTTGTTCCGTCGTGCCCGCGATCGGCTGGTTATCGGCGTCCAGGATCGGTCCTGTTCCGCCGAAAAAAGTGAAAGTCCCGCCGAAGTTGCTCAACGACGTATCGTCCAGGAAGGATTGGCGTACGCGGCCTCCCCACTTCACTGTGTGCGTGCCTCGGGTGTAAGTGGAAATGTTATTCAGTTCCCATCCATCGGTGAGGGTGGAAGAATTCCCTATCTGCGGCCCGCCCGACGTGAAAGCGTCCTGCACCACCAGCGCCGGCGTCGAGTTGTTCGCTACGTTGTCGAGCGAGGTCCGCATGAATTGAAAACGTGTCTCATTAATGGCGCGCGCGCTCAACACGGCGGTCTCGGTCACTTGCAGCGTGTTCTCCATGCTCGTTTCGTTGTAAGCCTGGTCGGGCAGGCTGAAGCCGCCCACGCCTTCTTTATCGAGGTCCACGCGCGTGTTCTGATAGCGCACCGACAGCGTGTTGTTCGCGTTGATCGAATAATCCACGCGCGGGCTGAGCGTGGTGCGGTATTGCGGCGTCAGGATCGCTTCGTTGATGTTCAGCGGATTGAAACTGGAATCGAGCGTGGTGGCCAGGATGAAGGCGTTTTCGTCGATGGTGCGGTGCTCCGCATCGAAGCTGAACGAGGCCTTCGATTTCTTCAGCGGTCCGGTCAGGTTCACGCCGAAGAAGCGCTGCTGGTAAGGCGGACGCTTGGATTGATCGAGCAGCGGGCTGCGCGAGTTCAGCGCTTCCTTGTTGTATTGCATGAATGCCTGGCCGTGGAACGCGTCCGTACCCGGCTTGGTGAAGATCTGGATGCGCCCGAATCCCGGCCGGTCGTATTCCGGCGAGAACGGATTCGAGTTGATACGCACTTCGCGGATCGAGGACTTCGGCGGCAGGTTGCCGCCCGTGAATCCGTCGATGTAGATCTGCGCGCCATCGGGTCCGCCGCCCGGCCCGGCCAGCGCCTGTAATTGCTGCGATAACTCGTCCGGATCGTCGGATAACGCCGCCAGTTCTTTCTCTTTGAGCACCAGCGCATCGCCATTTTCGGCCGTATCCGCGCTGACTGTGTTGGCCTCCGCCTCGACGTTCACCACCTGGCTTTCAGCCGCGATGGTCAATTGCTCGTCGAGCACGGTGGCTTTGGTGATGGCGAAATTCTTGTGCTCGGACAGAGTGAAACCCTTGGCGATGAAGCGCACCGTGTAAGTGCCCGTCTTGACCTCGGTAAAGGCATACTTACCAGCCGCGTCGGTCTTGGCCCGCTGATCGATGCCCGTCCCGCGCAGTTGCACCAGTGCTCCAGGCACCGACGCGCCGGATGGATCCGTCACCGTGCCATGCAATTCGACAGTTTGCCCCCAAACGTGGATGGACAGAGACACGAGTAGCGCACTAAGCGCATAAAGCCGTTTCATTGAATTTCCTGCAAGCCTGGTTTTGGAGGTGGTGGCCTCAATTCCAGTAGACTACACACGCGCACGCATGAACCTTAAGTTTTGTAAAAGGCGGAGCCGGGCGGGCCCATTGACCCGCGGCCCTGCCCGACGGAGGCGTTAGCTTCGCGCCAGCCCGGCCAGATCCGCGGCCACTCGCCGTAGAATATCCTCCCACGGCTGATCCCACATCCGCGTATACCGCCGCGTGGACGGAAACCACGGAACGAAGCTTTGCCCCATCGTGTACCAGTTGCCCTGGCTCGCGAGTGAAGGCATCCAGACCGGTTTGCCGAGCGCGCCTGCCATGTCGGCCACAGACGTGGCAACGCTGATTACCAGATCGAGCGCTGCGGTCAGCGCGGCCGCATCGTCCAAGTCCTGTTTCAGGTCGATGCCCGGCATCGCGTGAATCTCGACGCCGAAGCGCGCCATCGCATCCTCCAGTTCCGCGGCGCAGTCGTCATATTGCAAGTTCACGAATCGCACACCCGGCACGGCCAGCACTTCGCCCCATTGCTTCAGTTCCGTGGCATGCGACCTGCGCAGGCCGCCGATCATCCCGCTGCGCCAGCAGATCCCGGCCTTTACACCGTCCCCCAGCGCCGCGACTTCACGCCGCCAATACGCCACACGCTCCGGGTCCGGACGCAGGTAGCCGCGGTGCCGCGGGAACCGGTCGAGCGAGGCGCGTAGCCATCGTCCAGCGCTGCCCGCGGGAATCTGCAGGTCCGCCTGCGCCGTCGCCGGGTGCGGCGGATCCGTGCGCGGCACCACCTCGACCTCGGGAAAGGATCGCGCAAACAGCGGTACCAGCCGCGGCTCGCATTCCACGATATGGCCCGCGCCCAAATCCGGGATCATATTCGCCAGAATGATTTGGTCGCCGATGCCCTGCTCGCCCCAAAACAGCAGCTTCCGGCCAGCGAGCGGAGAGCCATCCCATTGCGGCTGTGCGAACGGACGCTGCGGCTTGCGCTGTCCATCCGCCCATCCGATGTCGTACTCCTCCCACCCGCGCGCGATCTCGCCCGTCACAAACAGGATCAGCGACCGATTCCATCGTGCGCGTGTCGACTCCGGATCAAGCTCCGCGGCCTTGTCATAACAGGCCTTGGCCTCCGCAAAGCGGCACTCTTCTTTCCGGTAATTTCCCAGATTGCTCCACGACGCCGAGTCGCGCGGCTGTATCTCGAGCGCCCGCTCCAACGCCGCGATCGCCTCCGTCAGCTTGCCCTGCTCGTGCAGCATCACGCTCAGGTTGCTGTACGCCGCGCCGAATCCCGGCCGCAATGCGATGGCCTTCTGCACGCACTCGATGGCCTCCGCCGTGCGATCCTGGGCGCGCCGGATATTGCCCAGATTATTCCAGGCGTCGGCGTGCGAGGGGTCCAGCTCCACCGCTTTTTCGAAGTACGCCTCAGCCTCCTGCTCATGATTGGGATCGGTTTTCAGCATCACGCCCAGATTGTTCCACGCCGCGGCGTAACGCGGGTTCATGTCGACGGCCAGACGGAAATAGGCGGTCGCCTCGGCGCGCATTTTCCGTTCCGTATACACGGTGCCCAACGTGCAGCAACACTTGCACAGGTTCTGGCGCGCCTCGGTATAGTCCGGCCGCAGCGCGATGGCCTCCTCGAAGCACCGGATGGCCTCCGCAGTCCGGCCGCGCGCGCCCAGGATCGCGCCCAGGGTATTCGAAAGCTCGGCTACCGGATGGCCGGAAGCTGCGATGGCCCGCCGGATCCAGTCTTCGGCTTCCTCCTGCGCGCCGCGCTGGTGGGCAGCCAGGCCTAATAGAAACAGCACCCGTGGATCGTTCGGCCGGCCCGCGACAATCGTGCGGTACAAGGCTTCCGCCTGGTCCAGACGGCCGGCCTGATGATGCGCCTGCGCCGCCGCGAGGGTTTTCTGCAGTTTTTTCATGCGAGAGACTAATCAGCAACGTGGCGGCTGGGCCCGAACTCTCTCACTGAAGAGAATAGTCATGGCCACGCCCACTATATTGCTCAGCGCACCCGCCATTCCGTGCGCCGCCGCTTTCATGGCTAAGACGCAAGAGGAAACGCTGGAGGCCTGGCCTGGCCCACCCGCCTGAATTGACGATTGCCGGGCGCCGCATCGGTGCGCGGCACGCGCCGCTGGTGATCGCGGAGATCGGCATCAACCACGAGGGCAGCCTCGCAAAAGCGATCCGCATGATCGACGATGCGGCCGCCGCCGGATGCGAATGCATCAAGTTCCAGACCCACGTGATCGACGACGAGATGATCCCCAACGGCGTCGTCCCGGGGAATGCACGCGAATCCATCTGGGAGATCATGAGCCGCTGCGCGCTGGGCGAAGCGGACGAGCGCCGGCTGAAGTCGCACGCCGAGGCCCGCGGCCTGATCTTTTTGAGTACGCCGTTCTCGCGCGCCGCGGCCTATCGCCTGGAGCGCATTGGCGTGGCGGCCTATAAGATCGGCTCCGGCGAATGCAACAACTATCCGCTCATCGAGCACATCGCCGATTTCGGCAAGCCGGTGATCCTCAGCACCGGCATGAACAATCTGGATAGCGTTGCGTCGGCGGTCGAGATTCTGCGCCGCCGCGCCGTTCCGTTTGCCCTGCTGCACTGCACCAGCATGTATCCGACGCCGTATAGCGCCGTGCGCTTGGGCGCGCTGCGGCAGCTTGCGGATACGTTCCCCGACGCCGTCATCGGCCTGTCCGACCACTCGCCCACGATTTATGCGTGTCTTGGTGCCGTGGCTCTAGGCGCCTCCATCCTGGAGCGTCATTTTACATCCAGCAAAGAGTGGCCGGGGCCGGACATTTCGATTTCGATGAGCCCGGCCGAACTGCGCGAGCTGATGGAAGGCAGCCGCGCGATCCACGAAGCGTTGGGAGGCGCGAAAGACATCCTGCCCGGCGAAGCACCTACGATCCAGTTCGCATACGCGTCGGTTGTCGCGCTGCGCGATATCGCGGCGGGTGAGCCGCTCAGCCTGGAAAACGTCTGGGTGAAGCGGCCGGGCACCGGCGAAATCCGGGCCGCCGATCTGCCGCGCGTGCTCTCGCGCCGCGCGCTGCGCGATTTCAAAAAGGACGAACAGCTCGTATGGTCGTCGCTCCAATGACCCGTCGCGTGGTGTTTCTTACCGGCACGCGCGCCGATTTCGGCAAGCTGAAGCCGCTCATGCGCGCCGTGGATTCGAGCCGCCTGTTCGAAGGCGCTGTCTTCGCCACCGGCATGCACATGCTCTCGCGCTACGGCCTGACCGTCGAGGAAGTCACTAAGGCCGGCTTCTCGCGCATCCACGGTTACATCAACCAGTTTCACGGCGAGCAGCCGGAGTTGATCCTGGCCAACACCATCAACGGCCTCTCGCGCTACGTGCAGGAATACCAGCCGGACATGCTGGTAGTCCACGGCGATCGCGTCGAGGCGCTGGCGGGCGCTATCGTGGGTGCGCTGCGCAACGTGCTGGTGGCGCACATCGAGGGCGGGGAACTCTCCGGCACCATTGATGGCACCATCCGGCACGCGGTCAGCAAGCTGGCACACCTGCATTTCGTAGCGAACCACGACGCCGCCGAGCGCTTGCGGCAACTGGGCGAAAGGGCTGAATCGATCTACGTCATCGGCTCACCGGATATCGACGTGATGCTGTCGAACGAATTGCCGGATCTCGATACGGTGCGCGCGCGCTACGGCGTCCCCCGAGGGGCGTACGGCATCGTGATGTTCCACCCCGTCACCGCGGAGGCGGCCGTGCAGGCGCGGACGGCGCGCGAGCTGACTTCGGCGCTGGTGCGCTCGCCGCTCGATTACGTCGTGATCTATCCCAACAACGATCCCGGATCGGAGCACATTCTCGAAAGCTACGAAAGCCTGCGCCGCGATGCACGCTTCAAGCTGCTGCCTTCCATGCGCTTCGAATTCTTTCTCACCCTGCTCAAATACGCCAAGGTGCTGGTGGGAAATTCGAGCGCCGGCATCCACGAGGCGCCCGTGTATGGCGTCCCCAGCGTAAATATTGGCAGCCGCCAGCAGAACCGCTTCCAGCATGAGTCGATTCTGGAAGTTCCGGACGATAGCGAAGCGATCCGCGAGGCCATCCGCAAAGCTTGTGGCATGCTCACTCCGCGGCCCTCGCGCTTCTTTGGCGACGGCCATAGCGCCCCGCGTTTTCTGGGCGCGCTATGCGATCCGGCCTTGTGGGAAACGCCGCGCCAAAAGCAATTTTGCGATCTCGCCATGCTGCCGGGATTGCCGGATCCCGAAGCCGCGCTTGTGGACGTGCAATGAAGCGCGCGCCCATTCCCCAGGTCTGCGCTATCATTCCCGCGCGCGGCGGATCGAAGGGCCTGCCGCGCAAGAACCTCGCTCCGTTGGCCGGCCTGCCGCTGATTGCCCATACGATCCGCGCGGCGCGGGATTGCCCGCACATCGGCGCTTGCGTCGTTTCGACCGAAGACGCTGAAATCGCTTCCGTCGCCTCGGAACACGGAGCTGCCCTGATCGAACGGCCCGCCGAATTAGCCGGCGACTTGGCCGCAAGCAGTGAGGTCGTGCGCCACGCGCTCGAAAACCTGCGCCAAGCCGGGCACTCGCCGGAGTTCTTCGTGCTGCTGCAGCCGACCTCGCCGCTCCGCACTAGCCGGCATCTGGCGCGTTGCATCGAGCAATTCTTCGAGTCCGATGTGCGCTCGGCGGTCAGCGTCACTGAAGCGCGCGAGAGCCCTTACAAAATGCTGGTCGAGCGCGATGGCGTATTGGTTCCGCTCTTTGGCGCAGAGACGCTGCACGCCCCGCGCCAGACCTTGCCGCGCGTCTACGCGCAAAACGGCGCGATCTATCTGGCCGCGTCCCACGATTTCCTCGCCTCCGGCCGCTTCCTCGTCGATCCGGTAATGCCGTTCGTCATGGATGCCGAATCGAGCGTCGATATCGACACGCGCGGCGATCTGGTCGTGGCCGAAGCACTCACGCGGCTGGTCGCCGCGCGAAAACGGGGTGGAAGTGCCTAACATCCGAATCATCGCGCGGCTCGACATCAAAGGTCCCAACCTGATCAAAGGCGTCCACCTCGATGGTGTACGGGTAATCGGCAATCCCGGCGAGCATGCGCGTACCTATTACCAGCAGGGCATTGACGAATTGCTCTACGTCGATGCCGTTGCCAGTCTCTATCAGCGCGACAACCTGGCCGAAATCGTGCGCAGTGTCTCGCGCGATGTGTTCGTTCCCATGACGGTTGCGGGCGGCGTGCGCGGCGTTCGTGACGTCGAGGAAATGCTGCGTTCCGGTGCGGACAAGGTGGCGATCAACAGCGCCGCCGTGCGCCGTGCCGGTCTGATCGGCGAAGTCGCCCGCCGCTTCGGATCGCAGTGCATGGTGCTCTCGATCGAGGCACAATCGGCCGGTCCCGGACGTTGGAACGCCTGTATCGACAACGGCCGCGAGGCCACCGGCCTGGATGCCGTCGAGTGGGCCGTGCGCGGCGCGGAACTCGGCGCCGGCGAAATCCTGCTCACCTCCGTCGATCGCGAAGGCACCTACACGGGCTTCGACTGCGAACTGGTCAACCGCGTCGCGCGCGCCGTACCCGTCCCCGTCATCGCCAGCGGCGGCATGGGCACGCTTGAGCATCTCCGCCAGGTGGTGGTCGAAGGCGCGGCCGACGCGGTCGCTATGGCCGGTGTCCTGCACTACGGCCGGCTACCGCTCGCCGGCATTCGCGCATTCGCCGAAACTGCCGGCTTCTGCGTGCGGAGGCAAGCATGCTGCCTCGCGTGACGGTGGTCGATTACGGCATGGGCAACCTGCGCAGCGTGCTGCGGGCGCTCGAGGTTTGCGGCGCGGACGCCGTGCTGAGCCGCGATCCGCAGGGCCTCGCCGTCGCGGACCGGCTCGTTCTTCCGGGCGCCGGCGCGTTCGCGCAAGGCATGCATGAACTCCGCCGCCGCGATCTCATCGCTCCGATTGAATGCTTTGCGCGAACCGGCCGCCCATTTTTGGGCATCTGCCTCGGCATGCAGATGATGCTCGATACCGGCCACGAAGGCGGCAGTCACGCCGGCTTGGGGCTGATGGCCGGAACCGTCGAAGCGCTGCCCGCTTGTGGCGCGGGCGGCCGGCCGCACAAGATTCCGCACATTGGCTGGAACCGCATCATCGCTTCCGGGGACTGGGCGGGTACCATCCTAGCCGGCCTCGAGGAACCGGCCGTCTACTTCGTCCACTCCTACGCGGCTGTACCTGAACTCGCAGCCGTAAGCCTCGCCGAGTGCGATTACGATGGCTGCCGCTTCGTCGCCGCCGTCCGCTCCGAGAACCTCTATGGCTGCCAGTTCCAGCCGGAGAAAAGCGGTCCCACGGGCCTGCGGATTCTCGCCAACTTCCTGGCGCTCGCCTGAAGCTACGCCGTTTGAATATTGGCCACCTGGCCGAGGCCGCGCTCGCGAATCTCCTGCTCGCGGATCAGGAACTTCTGCACCTTCCGGCTCACGGTCATCGGAAATGAATCCACGAACCTGACGTACTGCGGAACCTTGAAATACGCGATCTTGCCGCGGCAGTAATCGCGAATCTCTTCCACGGTGGCGTTTTCACCCGGCTTCAGTTGGACCCACGCCAGCACCGTTTCGCCGAGCAGCGCGTCCGGCAGCCCCACCACGTGCACATCCGCGATCTTCGGATGCGTGTGCAGATACTCCTCCACCTCGCGCGGATAGATATTCTCGCCGCCGCGGATGATCGTATCTTTGGCGCGCCCGCGGAAACTGAAATAGCCGTTCTCGTGCATCAGGGCTAAGTCGCCGGTGTGCAGCCAGCCGTCAGGGTCGACCGCCGCCGCCGTGGCTTCCGGATCGTCGTCGTAGCCCTTCATCACCAGGTAGCCGCGAGTGCACAGCTCGCCGGTCTCGCCGAGCGGCAGCGTCTCGCGGGTCTCGGTGGATACGATCTTGACCTCGGTGTTCGGCAGCGTGCAACCGACCGTGGTCACGCGCAGTTCCAGCGGATCGTCCACCTTCGACATAGTGATCGCGGGCGAGCTCTCCGTCTGCCCGTAGATGATGGTGATGTCCCGGCAGTGCATCTCGTTCACCACCCGCCGCATCACTTCGATCGGGCAGGGCGAGCCGGCCATCACGCCCTTCGACAGCGACGTCAAATCGAATGAGCGGAAGTCCGGATGCTCCAGCTCGGCGATGAACATCGTCGGCACGCCGTAAATGGACGTTGCGCGCTCGGCGTGGACCGCTTCGAGCGTGGCGCGCGCATCGAATTGCGGCGCGGGCAGGATCAGCGCGGCGCCCGAAACCAGCGCCACCATGGTCCCGATTACGGAGCCGAAGCAATGATAGAGCGGCACGGGAGCGCAGATGCGATCCGCGCTGGTCATGTGCAGGCAGGCAGCCATCACGCTGCCGTTGTTCACCAGGTTGCGATGCGTCAGCATCACGCCTTTCGGCAAACCGGTCGTGCCGGAGGTGTACTGAATGTTGACCACATCTGCGGGAGAGCTCGCGTGCGCGGGCACGTCCACGCCGTGCGCCAGCATGTCGTCCCACGAGCGGTGGCCGATCCAAACCACGTGCTCCAAAGCCAGCGGATCGCCGTTGCGCGACTCTTCCAGGATCGCCGCGTAATCCGTGCGCGCATCTTTCTCCCGCAGGAAGATCGCCCGGATGCGCGACTTCTTCAGCACGAACCGCAGCTCGTGAGAGCGGTATGCCGGGTTCACGTTCACCAGAATGATGCCGGCCCGTGCGCAAGCCAGGTGCAGCAGGATCCACTCTACGCAGTTGCTGGCCCACACGCCCACGCGATCGCCGGGTTCCAAGCCGAGCCCCGCCAAGCCGCGCGCCGTGCGTTCGACTTCGGCTTCGAGCGCCGCCCACGTCAGCCGCGCGCCCTGCTGGCGGACGATCAGCGCGTCGCATCCGGGAAAGCGCCGCGCCGTCTCGCGCAGAACTTCGCTGGTGGTCTTTTCGATTAGGGGCACGGCCGGCCCCCGCGTCTGGCTGAGCCGCGCCGGCTCAGTGCCAGGCACTGCGATGGAGGACACTGGCCTTCAGTTTATATCGTTTCGCCGCCCGGCGTTTCGCATCACGCCGCATTACAATGTTGGGCATGCCGTTCGTAAAACTACCCTTAGGTCTGGTTCTCGCCGCCGCTGTGGCTTGGCCGCAAGCGCGGGTGGCCTCGCCCGATGGCCAACTGGTCTTCGAGCTACTGCCCGGTACCGCGCAGTTGCAATTCCGTGTCACGTTTCGCGGTAAGCCGGTGGTGAACCCTTCGGCGCTGGGCTTCGATCTGCAGAACCAGCCGCCGTTAGGAGCGAACCTCAAGCTGGCCGATACCGTGCCCAGCACGGCCGACGAGACCTACACGCTGCTACATGGCAAGTCGAACCCGGTGCGCAATCACTACAACTACATGCTGGCCGACTTCGATGAGACCAGCCGTCCGGGCCGCCGCCTGTCGATCGAAGCGCGCGCGTATGACGATGGCATTGCTTTCCGCTACATCATCCCCGAGCAGGCCACCATGCGGGAAGTGCGCATCGTCCGCGAGAAGACGCAATTCGACATAGCCAAAGATGGCGACACGTGGCCGTTGGTGTTGGCCAGTTACCGCACGCCGTACGAAGCGAACTACGAACACGTGCCGTTGGGCGGCATCGTGCCGAACTGGCTGGTGGGCCTGCCGCTGCTAATGAATCTGCCGGGCACTGCGTACGTGGCGATCACCGAAGCGGACATCGAAAACTATCCAGGCATGTACCTGGCGCATCCCGCCGCCGGCTCGGGCCGTTTGCTTGAAGCGCGCCTGGCTCCCCGGGCAGACGAGCCGGATCTCGCCGCCGCCGGCACGACTCCTATGCGCACGCCTTGGCGCGTGCTCATGATCGCCGACGAGCCCGGCCGCTTGATCGAATCGAACATCATTCCGAATCTGAATCCGCCGTCTGAGCTCAAAGACACCTCCTGGATCAAGCCCGGCAAAGCGGCTTGGGATTGGTGGTCAGGCACCTACGCCAAAGACGTCAGCTTCAAGCCCGGCATGAATACCGACACCATGAAGCACTACATCGATTTCGCGGCGGACGCGCACTTGCAATACATGCTGATCGATGCCGGCTGGGCGCCGGCCGCCAAAGAGGAGGCGCACGACATCACCCGCACCATCCCCGAAATCGACATGCCGGAGATCCTGCGCTACGCGGCTTCGAAGGGCGTGAAAGTCTGGCTGTGGGCGCACTGGACTTCCGTCGACCGCCAGATGGACGAAGCTTTCCCCATATTCGAGAAGTGGGGCGTAGCCGGCGTCAAGATCGACTTCATGGATCGCGACGACCAGTGGATGGTCGACTGGTATCACCGGGTGCTGAAGAACGCCGCCGCGCATCACCTCATGATTGACTTCCATGGCGCTTACAAGCCCGACGGAACGCGCCGCACCTGGCCGAACCTGATGACCCGCGAAGGCGTCATGGGTCTGGAATACTCGAAGTGGAGCGGGCGCATCACGCCGGCCCACAACGTGATCCTGGCCTACACCCGTATGCTGGCCGGTCCCATGGATTACACGCCGGGCGGTTTCCGCAACGTTACCCGCGCCGAGTTTGAGCCGCGCAATCGCGAGCCCGAGGTGATGGGCACCCGCGCGCACGAATTGTCGCTCTTCGTGGTGTTCGAGAGCCCTTTCGAAATGGTCGCCGATTATCCGGGAGCCTACAAAGGCCAGCCCGAATTGCCGTTCCTCAAAGCCGTTCCCACGGTGTGGGATGAGACGCGCGTGCTCAACGGCCAGGTCGGCGAGTGGATCACCATCGCCCGCCGCCACGGCCAGGATTGGTTCCTCGGCAGCATTACGGACTGGACGCCGCGCGAGCTCGACGTGCCGCTCGATTTCCTGGGCAACGGCAACTATACTGCGGAAATCTACGCCGACGCGCCCGATGCAGACACCCAGCCGACCCACACCGCCATCTCGCAGCAACGGGTGACGCGCGCGGCCACCCTGCATCTGAAGCTGGCTTCCGGGGGCGGATGCGCCATCCACATCCGGCTGGATTCGGAATAGAAAGTCTGATATTCCGGGCGGCCCGCGTCCACTATTGGGTTGTCGTGAAATCTCTAACCGTGTGGGCCGCCGCCCTGGCGCTCGCCGGATGCCTGTGCGCGCAGTCGCCCAATGCGCCCAACTATACGGCTGCCGGCTTAGTCAACGGAGCGAGCTTCGCGCCTGGCCTTGCGCCCGGCACCATCGTCTCGCTTTTCGGAACCAACCTTTCGTGGGACACCTGCATACTCACGTCCAGCGACTTGACCGGCGGCGTGATGCCAACTACCCTTTGCAACGTCGAAGTCTATTTTCAAAGCTGGCCGGCATTCTTGTATTACGTCTCGCCCACGCAGATCAACTTGATGATCCCTAACTCGCTGGTGCCCGGCCGGTTCAATTTTTGGGTGGCGCGGCAGGGCACGGCCGGTCCCGTGATTCAAGTCACTCTGCAGAGCGCCGCGCCGGCCATGTTCCAGATGTCGGCTACCGAAGTGGTCGCCACGCACGTCGACGGATCGGTGGTCACCAACACCGCTCCGGCCACTGCCGGAGAAGTTATCACGCTCTGGGCGACCGGCTTGGGCAATACCAATCCGGCGATCGAAGACGGCATCCTGCCCGCCGCCGCGGCCTGGATCAGCCAACTCGACCAGTTCGGCATTCAGCTCAATGGCACGGCGCTCGACCCCAGCGCGATTCTCTACGCCGGCGTGGCGCCTGGATACGCGGGACTGTATCAGGTCAACGTCCGTCTGCCCGACACACTGCCGCCCAATCCGCAGATCCGCATGACGCTGGCTGGAACCATGAGCCCCGCGGGCGCGGTTCTGCCGGCCGAATAGCCGCAGTCGTTCCGTGATACGTTCGTCGTAGTCCCGAATGCGTTTCTCCCGGCCCGTCTTACTCTCCCTTATCTTCGCGGTGCTGGCCGCCGCGCAGGCGCTGCCGCCCATCTCATATGTAGTCCGCATCCCCGAGCCGTTGACGCACTACGCCGAAGTCGAGGCCCGCGTCCCCACCGGCGGCCAGCCGCACGTCGAGCTGATGATGGCCGTCTGGACACCGTACGTCATTCGGGAGTACGCCAAGAATCTCGAAGCGGTTACGGCGCACACCGCTGACGGCCGGCCGCTACAGATAGAGAAGGTGCGCAAGAACCGCTGGCTCGTCGAAACCGGCGGCGCGGATCCGGCGGTGGTTTCGTATCGCGTCTATTGCCACGTGATGAACGTCCAGGATAACTGGATAGACGGCGAATTCGCGCTACTCAATGGCGCGCCCACCTTCCTCACGCTCGTGGAGCATGCCGAGCGCCCGCACGACGTGCAACTCATCCTGCCGTCCGCCTGGAAAATGAGTCTGACCGGCATGCCATCCGTGCCCGGCAGCCCGCATCACTACCGCGCCCCGGATTACGAAGCTCTGGTCGATTCGCCGATCGTCGCCGGCAATCCGTCCGTGCATGAATTCACCGTCGAGGGCAAGCAGCATGACTTGGTGGACGTCGGCGAAGACGGCGTCTTCGATGGCGACCGCGCCGCGCGCGATCTGGCGCGCGTCGTGCGCGAGGACGCCAAGATGTGGGGCGGCCTGCCCTACGATCGCTATCTTTTCCTGAATATTTTGGCCGGCCCGGGCGGCGGCATGGAACACAGCAACTCCACCGCGATCATGTCCAGCCGCTGGAGCACCCGCACGCGCGCGAGCTATCTCCGCTGGATGGGCGTCGCCAGCCACGAGTTCTTCCACGCCTGGAACGTAAAGCGCCTCCGCCCCGCGGCCTTCAAGCCGGGCGAATATGAGACCGAGCCCTACACTAAAAGCCTCGGCATTGCGGAAGGCTTCACCAGTTACTATGGGCCGCTGCTCGTCCACCGCGCGGGCCTGAGTTCCGAGGAAGAGTTGCTCGAAGATCTCTCGCGCCGGATCCATGAACTGCAGTCGACTCCCGGCCGCTTGGTGCAATCGCTCTCCATGTCCTCATTCGATACGTGGATCAAGTTCTATCGGCCTGACGAGAACTCCGTAAACACCGCCATCAGCTATTACACGAAAGGCGCCGTGGCCGGGTTCCTGCTCGACGCGCATGTGCGCGCACTCACGCACGGACGTAAGACGCTCGATGACGTGATGCGCCTCGCGTTGGCCCGCTATCCTCTGCCGGGCGGATACACGCCCGCGGATTTCCGGGCGGCGGCTTCGGCAGTGGCGGGCACGAATCTGGGTTCCTGGTTCGCGCAAGTCTTCGATTCGACCGCTGAACTCGACTATCGCGAAGCGCTCGCATGGTTCGGCTTACACTTCGGTGAAGAGTTGTCTACTGGACGCGCGTGGCTGGGGGCGGACACCGAGGAGCAGGATGGCCGCCTGGTGGTGACGCGCATCCGCCGCGGCACGCCGGCTTACCTGTCTGGTCTCGACACGGGCGACGAAATCGTCAGCTTCAACGGTTTCCGGGTAGTGCCCGCCGAATGGGAGCGGCAGATATCCAACTTCAAGCCGGGTGACCGGTTGACGCTGCGGGTGGACCGGCGTGGACGCCTTATCCAGATCGATCTGACGCTCGGCGAAGAGCCGGCGGACGCCTGGACGCTGGAGCCTGTGGGCGCCCGCTCCTCTCACAGGGAGCATTGGTAGACGAGTAGCGCGTGGCCGTATAATGAATTGCAGAGGGATTTGACACGCGGCCCATGCCAGAGAATCTACCGTCCGGTTCGCCCGCGGCGCCGCCCGAAAAATCACCTCCGCCACGCAAAGCCGGTTTTCATCCGATTTCCTGGATACGAGATTTAGCCTTATCGCTGCTGATTGCGGTGGTATTAGTTGTATTCATCTACCAGCCGGTCAGGGTAGAAGGTACGAGTATGATGCCGGCCCTGCAGGACCAGGAACGTATCTTCATTAATAAATTCACTTACCGTTTCGGCAACCACAGCATCCAACGCGGCGACATGGTGGTTTTCTGGTTTCCGCTCGATCCCAGCAAGTCATACATCAAGCGGGTCATTGCGTTGCCGGGCGATACCGTCGAAATTCAGAACGGAGTGGTGATCGTCAACGGGAAACCGCTGGTTGAAGATTACGTGCCGGAGGAATATCGTGATTATCAGTCCCGTCCGCCGATACGTATTCCAGAAGGCCAGTATTATGTTCTGGGCGATCACCGCAGTTCATCGAATGACAGCCGCTCCTGGGGTACAGTACCACGGCAGAACATTTACGGGAAAGCCGTCTTCGTTTACTGGCCTTTGGATAAGATGGGGCGGGTGCACTGATAAGAATTAGGCGTATTTACCAAAGAAAACAGGAAAAATCCCCTGTGTAGAATATCTAAAGTAAAAACTTCCCACTGACCCGTCAAAGCCGTTATGCCCGCGTAGGAGAAACCGTACTCAAGCGGCCGAAGCCGCCGTCAGAACTCTGGGCGTCTCTTGCTCTTGGCTGGCCTTGCGTTCTGCCCAGTATTTCCGCATCCTCTCTGAAACCTGCTGCCGCTCCTGTGGGCTCATAAATTTACGGCCCCTCCGTTGAGACACAACGGTCAACGGAGTAAAACCACCCTCGAGCTGTTCCAGTGAGGCAATCACTTTATCGAGCCGATTTTTTTCCTCGTAAAGTTGTGCGATTGTCTTTCTCAAATCCATGACGTACAGCGTAGCAATCAATTTGCCGCAATTGCTTCGGTTTTAGCGCCGGAATAACCAAAAAAGGAAGGAAAGTACCAGGCTGACTAGTAAGCATGTAACAATAGGAAAATAGAAGGTCGTATGTCTGCCGCGCACGTAGATGTCGCCGGGCAATTTTCCGATGCGCAACGGCAGTTTCTCGCCGAGCGTTATGATTAGTCCCATCACGATCAGGAATGCCCCAAACGTGATCAACATGCGTCCCAGGCTCATGTGCTGTTTAATTAATGCCTGACTTGGCTCGTGCTGTGTGCAACTGACTTACGAATGAAGTCCACAATTGCCTCCAGCGAAGCGCCGGGCTGAAACACCGCTGCCACACCCTGCTGCCTGAGCACTTCGGCATCCTCACTGGGAACAGTGCCGCCCACGATCACTTTGACGTCGGTCATGTCCTTTGCGCGCAACAGATCCATGACGCGGGGAACGATGGCGTTGTGCGCGCCGGACAGTATGGAAAGACCGATCACCTGCACATCTTCCTGCAGGGCGGCGTTGACAATCATCTCGGGAGTTTGGCGGAGGCCGGTATAGATCACCTCCATCCCCGCGTCGCGCAGTGCGCGCGCAATCACCTTGGCTCCGCGGTCGTGCCCATCCAGCCCGGGCTTAGCTACTAGTACTCGAATGGGAGGTTGCATTTAGATATGGGCCGTTTCCTGGTAAGAACCGAACACTTCCCGGAACGCGTCGCAGATCTCGCCGAGCGTGGCATAAGCACGCACGGCGTCGAGGATAAATGGCATGGTATTCTCAGTACCTTCCGCTGCCCGCCGCAGCGCGTCCAGTGATTTCCGTACCTGGCTATTATCGCGCCGCTTGCGCAGCGCCGCGAGTGTCTGAGTCTGGTGTTCCTGCGCGGCCTGGTCGATTTGCAACAACTCGATGGGCTGGCCCTCGGATTGGAATGCGTTCACACCCACCACCAGCTTCTCTTTGGCCTCTACGGCGCGTTGATACTCGTAGCTGGCGTTGGCGATCTCGCGCTGCGGGAAGCCCTTCTCGATAGCTGCGATCATGCCGCCCATTTCATCGATGCGGCGGAAGTAAGCTATTGCGCCCTGCTCGGTATCGAGCGTCAGCCGCTCCACGAAGTAGCTGCCGCCCAGCGGATCGGGCGTGTTCACGACGCCGCTCTCGTGCGCCAGAATCTGCTGCGTCCGCAGGGCGATGGTCACCGCCTGTTCGCTGGGGAGCGCATAAGCCTCATCGAGCGAATTGGTGTGCAGCGACTGGGTGCCGCCCAGTACCGCGGCCAGCGCCTGGACTGCGGTGCGTACGACGTTGTTGTAGGGCTGTTGCCAGGTCAACGAGCAGCCCGCCGTTTGTGAATGAAAGCGCAGCTTCAGGCTGCGCTCGTCGCGTGCGCCGAACCGCTCGCGCATGGTGTGCGCCCAGAGTTTGCGCGCCGCGCGATACTTGGCGATCTCCTCGAAGAAGTCGTTATGGGCGTTGAAGAAGAAGCTCAGCCGCGGTGCGAATTCGTCCACCGCCAGTCCGCGCGCCAGTGCCCACTCCACGTATTCGATGCCGTCGCGCAGCGTAAACGCCAGTTCCTGCACCGCTGTCGAGCCGGCTTCGCGGATGTGATAACCGCTGATTGAAATCGGATTGAATCGCGGAGTATGGCGCGCCCCGAATTCAATGGTATCGGTGACCAGCCGCATGGAAGGCCGCGGCGGAAATATGTATTCCTTTTGCGCGATGTATTCCTTCAGAATGTCGTTCTGAATGGTGCCGGAGACGGACTTCCAATCGACGCCCTGCTGTTCCGCAACGGCCAGATACATGGCCCACAACACCGCCGCCGGGGAGTTGATGGTCATGGAAACCGTAACGCCGCCCAGCGGAATGCCGCGGAACAGAATCTCCATATCCTCGAGCGATGAAATCGCGGCGCCGCACTTGCCCACTTCGCCTTCTGACAGCGCGTGGTCGGCATCGTAACCCATGAGCGTCGGCAGGTCGAAGGCCACCGAAAGCCCGGTCTGCCCCTGCTCGAGCAGGTAGTGATACCGGCGGTTGGTCTCCTCGGGCGTTGCGAAGCCCGAGAACTGCCGCATGGTCCACAGGCGCCCGCGGTACATGGATGGATGAATGCCGCGGGTGTACGGGAACTCGCCGGGTGCGGCCAGGTCCCTCGGTGGGTCGAAACCGCTCAATTGTGCGGGAGTGTAAAGCGGTTCGATGGGCACCCCACTGATAGTGGTGTGCGGTTTCTCAGCGACAGCCATGTCTCACATTTTAGCGGGAAGTTACGGCATCAAGGCGCGAGGCAGCGCGTCAGTTCGTACCGAAGCCGCCGCGCGGCCGGTAGCCGGGCCGCGAGCGCACGCGGTATTTCTTCCCTACGTCCGAAACAATCTCGACGCTGATTTTGCGGAATCCGTCATTCGGATTCGGCTGCGGGTAGTAAGTCACCGTGTACGAGTTACCTAAGTCCTCACGGATCGACTCGAACGCCTCCACCTGTTTCTGCCAGGTCTTGGCCCAATAGGCTTTGCCGCCCGTGCGCGCGGCAATACGCCGGAACACGCCGCTTGAAATGGGATCTTTGTTGACCTCGTTGGTCGAGATCACGTAGATGGGAATGCCTTCGTCTTCGGCCACCGCGCGGACGTCGTCGGGCGCCACCATGCTGGCGTTGTCCGGCCCGTTCGAGAAAACGATCACCACCTTGCGGCCGGGCACGCGCGCCGCGTCGCGCAGCGTCAGCAGCAGGCAGTTATACAGCGCCGTGTCGTCGCCGGCGACAGATTTCCGGAGCCCGCCGATGGCGTCGGTGCGATCGCGTGTCAGCACCGCGGCGCGCGACAGGTTGCGGCTGAAGGTGTAGACCGCTACGGAGTCGGCGCGGTCCAGGCCGCGCACGAAGTCGGCGATGGCATCCTCGGCGTACACAAAGCCGCGATACATGAAGTTGCTGGTATCGAACAGCACGAAAACGTTGGTGCCCACGAACGCGTCGCTGTGCAGGTCAACGCCCGGCTTGGCGGGCGTGTCGGGAGCTTCGCCCACCGCCAGCGGCTGGGTCTTGCCGTCCGCCAGAACCTGCACCGGAGGCTTGGTGCCCTCCGCGAAGGTGGCCATCTTCTGCAAGATGCCGTCTTCGTAGATCCGGAAATCCGTGTTCTTCAGCCCGTTGATGTAGCGGTTGTGGCTATCGGTGACGGTGAAGCTCAACACCACCATATCCACTTTCACGCGGAAGACCGGACGCTGCGCATCTTGCGCCCTGAGGATACCGGCGCCGGCCGTGGCTGCCAGAAAGCTTCGTCGGGAAATGCGGCTCATGGGACCTCCCAGCTATAATCCTGCGCGGGTGGCGGCCCGCCCTTCATCTGCCAGCGCCTTGGCGCGCACATCCGCCCCCACGGTGCGCAACGAGCGCAGCAGTGCCGGCCAATCCTCCAGGTGCGAAGCGAAGATATGCTCCACCAGTTGTTCGGTCCACTCCGGAATGCGCACATTAAGCTGCGAAGGCCGCACATATGTCTGGTCAGCCAGTTCGGCCCAATACAGGGAATTGGATTCCCAGCTTTCGGCCAGGATGCGGCTCGAATAGCCCATCAGCGTGGGGAAGGTGCGCAAGTTGAGTAACTCGGGCCGGTAAGTGTTGGCGAGTGTCGGCTTGGGCGTGCCGAAGTCGGCGGAAACCATCCGATAATTGATCTGTTGCGGCGATTCCTCGGCCAACCGGTGAATCTCGGCGCGCAACAGCGAAGATTCGGCCTGAGGATCGGCCTCCATGCGGGAGGCGAGTACGAACAACTCCGACGGCGTGACCCTGTTGATCGCAGTTTGCACGCTGCCGCTTTCCAGCAATCCCTGTACCTGGCTGACGCGCGCGGGTGAAGCCTGCTCGCTCAAGAGGCGCATAGCCTGCGTGCGCAGCGACGGATCCAGCGCCGAACCCGCCAGCAGCGCTTCTCCGTAGCGCATGTGTAGCGCTACCCAATGCATCTGGCCGGGTGTCACGTTCCACCATCGCGGGGTGACCGCGCTGAGCATGATCTGCGGCACCAGGTCGCCCCAGATGAGCGCCTGCGTCTGGTTCGGCACCAGGAAGTTCTGTTCCGCCTCAGCCAGCGCATAGGGCAGTCCCGAGAGCGACCCGACCAGCCGTCCGCCGCCGTTGGAGGGCCAGCCGGAGCCGAACACTTCCGTGGAGCGCCACATGTTCTTGACGCCCTGCACGCCCAGAAAATCATGGCTGCGCACGAACACCGGGTTGGTATAGAGCACCTGCGCTCCGGGCGGCGCGTAGTGGACGTAATTGTAAGCCACCAGCGTGTCGCGCAGGAAGGGCGCCAGCAAGCCGCGCGCGTCGCGCAGTTTCTCTCCGGAAGCCCTCTCGAACGCTGCGCGCAGGTTGAGCTTGCGCTCCAAATCGAGGTGCCGCTCAGTCCAGTAGCCGAACGCCAGCGCGTTTTTCTCGATTGCACTTAACGACGCGCGCGGTTGCGGCGCCTCGTTGATACGGGTGGCCAGGCGGTTGATCAACGCGGTATTCAGCTTGCCGCCGGCCGGCAGCGTTTCTATATGATCCGCCAATCCCAGAATGTCGTCGAGCGGGACAATGTGCTGCGCCTCCAGAATGCGCATCATTTCCTCGACGATCTGGGTGTGCGACTCGACGTCGCTGGGGTTCGCGGCGCCCGCCAGCAGGTCGAGGAAGCGGGCCTGCGGCGGCGTGCCGGCCTGGGCGCCGGTGGACGCCAGCAGGAGCCTTACGCCATCGCGTCCCGCATCGAACAGGGCGCGGTCGTCGCGCACGTTCTCGAAAGGCGTGAGCAGGCTCTTGAAGGTCGCGTCGGCGTTGGCCGCCGGCAGGCTACCAAGCCGGGAAAAGATCTGCCACAGCCCCACCAGCGCCTGCATGGTACCCAGCGTATCGGCGCGGAGCAGCGCGTCCTTGATGTGGCTTACGGATTCCGCCGTGCCGATGAACTGCGTGATGGATTGATCGCTCAGCGAATCGGCGTCATTAAAGATGGCATACTGGCTGCCGTAGACGGGATAATTGCGCGCCAGCAGCGCGACGGTTTCGGCCGAAAGTGGTTTGGACCGGTAGCGATCGAGATCGCTGAGCGCCATGAAGATCTTCAGCGGCTCATTATCGCTCGCCTTGCGTGTGAGGCCGAAAAGCGCCTCCAGAACATCGTCCGGATCTTTCCAGGAGGGGGCGGCGTGCGTCAGCTTGGCGTCGTACTTGCCTTGCGGATGGTTGATGAACAGATCCTTCCACACTTGCAGGCTGCCGGGGACGTGCGCGCGGCCATCGGGATCGAGCCACAGCCGCGTGGTCAGCAACATCATGTCGGCGTTGGCACGGAACACGGGACGGGCCGGTCCCGGACTGGTGACCCGGCCGCGGATGGCGAGATAGAAGCGCTGCATCCGTCCCGGTTCGGTGAGATACTCCTGCACCGGACCATTGACGCGCGCCAAAGCGTCGAAATAGCTGGCCATCCAGCCATCGTCTTTGGCGAGGAGCTTGTCGAAGAAGGCCGCGCCCTGATCCGGCGACCCGCCCACCAGCGAAGCCCACGCTCCGGCGGACCGCGCGCCGCCCGGCACGATGGCCTTTCCGTTGCGGATTTCGAACATGCCGCCGAAGAAGTCGAGCACGTGCGCGAAAGCCTTCAGCCGCGCCAGTTGGGTGTTCTGGCGAATATCGGCAGCCGTTTCGTCGTCCAACTTCGACATGCCCAGATACAGCCGGCAGAGCGCGGGATCGGAAAGCAGCACATCGATGAAGTCGCTGCTCCCTTTCTCTTTGGCGGAGAGCCAATAGTCCGCGCTGAACAGCACCGGCAGCCGCGTGGGATGGCAGTCGTAACTAAACGGACGGTTAGTGCGCAAAGCCTCTTCGAGAGCGGGCAGCGGGAATCCGGAATCGGTGGTGATGAAGGCGCGCGTGGCATTCACAGTTTCGAGGACCAGTTCGCTGCCGCACCCGCCACGCATACGGAATCCGAGCACGCGCAGCAGATCGCCCGTGGTGGCCGAGTCGCAGGTCTCTATGTGAATCACCTTGTCTTTGCCGGCCAGCGTTTCCAGTTCACGCGCCTGGGCGAGATAGCGATGCACCAACTTCAGATATTCGGTCTGCTCCAAAGCTTCGTTGCTGCGCGATGCCTGAAAGCCGTTGGTGACCACGTTGCGCGCCAGCGCGGGCAACAGTTCGGCCAGCTGCGCGCCGCTGCTGATGGCGGCCATCCTGGCAAAGGAGTGCAGCGGTCCGGGAATCTCGATGTACTGCGTCCCCGCCGCGCTCCGGGCCGGCGGCTTCGGCAATTCGGCGTGGCCCCCCGCTTTGCTGCAGATCTCAATGTAACGTTGCGCGGCCGCCTGGTCGCCGGCCAGGTAAGCGAGTTCAGCCAAGCGGCGGGCGATGTTAGCCCGGCGGGCGCGCTGCGCCGCCCCGTCGAGAGCGGGCAGCAGCTTCTCGTAAGCTTCCAGCGCGGCCGGATCGCCGTGGAAATCCAGAAACTCCGCGTATTCCGTCAAGGCGGTGACATCATTCGGAGCGCTTTGCGCGGCTTGCGCCAGCAGCGCGCGCGCACCCATCCCGTCACCGGATTCTTCCATCTGCCGGGCGCGTTCCAGATTCTGACTTCCCTGGAGGGCCGTTGCCAAAGCACATGCTAGGAGGACTGCCGAGGAGAGCTTCATGGTGAAACCCGTATCTGTGGTGTTCCACTTTACCATGTCCGTCAAGGGCTTGCCATACCCCAAAGGACGCTACCGCGTGAAAGTCATGTAAATTAGTGCCAGTACTGTTACCGGTCCTACACTGGCACGCCGCATGACCAGAGCAAATAACCCACGGCTTGCCTCACGTAGTTCCAGCGCTCACGCAAATGGTCGCGCGATTGTTCCGGGCGCGGCGAACCGTAGGCCCGCAGGCCGCGCCTTTCGAGCATCTTCTTGACGCGATAGATGTGGTAGCCGTCGCTCACCACGATGGCCGATTGGAGCCCCATGCGGCGCATGATCTCACTGGCCAAGGCGGTGGAAGCGACGGTCGTATCTCCCTCCTTCTCTACCACGATGTCCTCCGGCGGCACGCCTTGCCGGGTAAGATAATCGCGGCCCACGCCGCCCTCGGTGAATACCGGGTCGCCGCCGGCGCCGCCCGTGGTCATAATCAACGGCGCCAGGTGTTTGTGGTACAAGTCGAGCGCGTGATCGAGACGCGCTTTCAGCACCGGCGAAGGCCGCCCGCGATACTCGGCTGCTCCTAAAACCAGGATCACGTCGGCCGGGCGCGCCTCGTCGCGATTGGCCTGCTGCTCGATCTTCATCGAAAACCAGGCCGTGACAAGTAGCGCTATCACAAGAGCCGCCATAACCGCATACCATACGGGTCGTTTCATCTGCGGTATTCTGATCCCAGACACATTGTAAGATGCCCAAGCCCGAGACGATTTCGAGCGCGTCGAATCCGCTCCTGAAGGACGTGCGACGCGCCATTGCGCGCGGCGGCCTGACGGAGGAAGGTTACCTGGTGGCCGAGACCTTTCATCTGCTCGAAGAGGCGCTGCGCAGCGCGTGTACCGTGAAGGTGGTGCTCTGTTCGGAGTCTGTCCAGTCGGCCGTGGAGAGACATGTGAAGCGGCTCACCGGAATTCGCTTGGCAGTAGTCGCCGATCAGCTCTTCCCTTCCATTTCCGGCACTGAGGCGAGCCAGGGCGTGATCGCGCTGGTGCAGCCGCCCATCTGGAATTTGCCGCAGTTGTTTCGTGGCCGCAGCCTGGTGGTGGTGCTGGACGGCTTGCAGGATCCCGGCAACGCCGGCGCCATCGTGCGCGCGGCGGAAGCGTTTGGCGCGAGCGGCATCATGTTTTTGAAAGGCACGGTCAGCCCGTTCAATCCGAAAGCGCTGCGCGCCGCGGCCGGATCGCTTTTCCGCGTACCGTTTGCCTATGGCCTCGATCCGGCGCTGGCGCGCGCCGCGCTGCAACAGAACAAGCTGGACGTTTACGCGGGCGTGGCGGCGAATTCGCACCAGGCCGCGAAGACGCTGGCCGATGTGGATTTCTCGCGGCGCTGTGCGCTGGTGATCGGCAACGAAGCGCGCGGGGTCGGCCCGCAATTACGCGCGGCGGCGCTGGATGTATCGATTCCGACCACGGGTGTGGAATCGCTGAACGCGGCGGTCGCGGCCGGCATCCTGCTTTATGAAGCGCGGCGCCAGAGGTCGCTCAAAGATTGAGCCTGTTCGAAGCAGCCCCCCTCCCCGAACCGGATAGGTTCGACAAGAAGCGCCCGCTGGCCGATCGCATGCGGCCCGTGACGCTGGACGAATTCGCGGGGCAGGATCACGTGCTCGGCCTGGGCAAGCCGCTGCGGCAGCAGATCGAGCGCGACGAGATGAGTTCGGTGATCCTGTGGGGACCGCCGGGTGTGGGCAAGACCAGCCTGGCGCGCGTCATCGCGCGGTTGACGCGCTGCGAATTCATCCCGTTCAGTGCGGTGCTGAGCGGCATCAAGGAGATCAAAGCCGTGATGGCGGATGCGGAACGATTGCGCCGCATGGGCCGCCGCACGATTCTGTTCATCGACGAGATCCACCGCTTCAACAAGGCGCAGCAGGATGCGTTCCTACCCTACGTGGAGCGCGGCGACATTGTCCTGATCGGCGCGACCACCGAGAATCCATCGTTTGAAGTGATCGCGGCGCTGCTCTCGCGGTCGCGTGTGTATGCGCTGCGCGCGCTGACGACCGAAGAGATCGTGGGTCTGTTGCAGCGCGCGCTGGCGGATCGGCCGCGCGGATTGGGCGATCTGGAAATCGACGCGCCGGCCGCCCTGCTGGAACAGATCGCCATCTATGCGAACGGCGATGCGCGTTCTGCCTACAATACGCTGGAGGCCGCGGTGGCTGCGTCGCCTCCGCACGCGCTGGCCGAGCAGGCTGTGCAGGATGCCATCCAGCGCAAAGTGCTGCTCTACGACAAGGCCGGTGAAGAGCACTTCAACCTGATTTCGGCGCTGCACAAATCCGTGCGGTCAAGCGATGTGGATGCTGCGCTATATTGGCTCGCGCGCATGCTGGAAGCCGGCGAGGACCGCTTGTACATTGCGCGCCGGCTGATGCGCATGTCCATCGAAGATATCGGGCTGGCGGATCCGCGGGCGCTGGAGCAGGCGGTGGCGGCCATGCAGGCGGTCCATTTTTTGGGGATTCCGGAGGGCGACCTGGCACTGGCCCAGGCGGCCATCTACCTCTCGGTGGCGCCCAAGTCGGACGCGTCCTATCGCGCCATGGGCGTGGTGCAGGCGGACGTGCAGTTGACCATGGCGGAACCGGTCCCGCTGAACCTGCGCAATGCCGTGACGGCGTCGATGAAGCAATGGGGCTACGGCAAGGGCTACGAGCACGCGCATCAATTCCAGGACGCCATCACCGGGATGGATTGCCTGCCGCCGTCGCTGGTGGGCAGACGCTATTACTTCCCGACCGACCGCGGCGTGGAGAAACGCATCGGCGAGCGGTTGGAGGAAGTGCGGAAGGCGCGGGACGCCGCGCGGGAGACATAGCCACCCAGCGAGGCTGCCCCGCTTGCGTTATTCATACCGCAAAGCAGTCACCGGATCGATCGAGGCGGCACGATACGCCGGCACGCAGGAGGCAATCGAGCCTACCAGCAGCAGCACGGCCGCGGCCGCGCCAAAGACGACGGGGTCGGACGGCGAGACGCTGTAGAGCAGCGATGCGAGACCGCGCATGACAGCCCACGAGGCGGCCGCTCCGATTGCCAGCCCGCCCAGCACAAGGTACAGTCCTTCGCGCAACACTGCCTCGAGCACCTGGCCGGGACGCGCGCCGAGCGCCATGCGGACGCCGATTTCGCGTCGCCGCTGCGCCACCGCATAAGCCAGCAGGCCATACAGGCCGAGCGCCGCCAGCAGCAGTGACAGCGCGGCGAACGCGCCGATCAGCTTTACTGCGGTATCGCGCGAGACCAGCTTGTCCGCGATCAACTGCTGCATCGGCATGACATCAGCGACCGGCTGATTACGGTCCACTTCCCAGATCGCGCGCTCGACCGCTGTGGCATAGGACAACGGATCGCCGTTGACCCGGACGGCGAGATCGCGCGGTGTGAAGTAGCCGTACGTGCCCGCGGCTTGCCTGCACGGAAAATACATCTCCGCGCGGCCGTTCAGGTCGAGGCCCATCTGGCGCACATCGTCGACCACGCCCACGATGGTGAACCAGGGGCTTTTGTCCCGCTCGAACCGGAAGCGGCGGCCCATTGGATTCTGCGCGGGCCAATATTGGCGCGCCATAGTTTGGTTGACGATGGCGACGAGCGGCGCGTCGGGCCCATCGGCATCGCGAAAGAAGCGGCCGGCGCGCAGACGCACACCGATGGTTTCGAGGTAAGCGGCGCTGATGGCGCGATGGTTGGCGTCGTTGATTTGCCCGGGCGGCGGTGGCGGCGCGCCCTCCACGATGAAGGCGCTTGTCCCGCCATCGTTGGTGAGCGGCAGGAAGGTCGTGTATCCGGCGGAGACGACGCCGGGAAGGGCGGTGACCTTTTCGAGCACCCGGCGGTAGAATTCCGAGCGCGCGGTAAAGTCGCGGTACGGTGTATCGGATGAAATCGGGAGCGCGGTGCGCATCGTCAACACGCCGCCGGGGCGGAAGCCGAGCGGCACGTGGGACAACTTCCAGAGCGTCTTAGTGAGCAATCCGGCGCCCACCAAAAGAACAACCGCGAGGCCGACCTCGCCGATGATGAGCACCCGCCGCAGACGCGAACTGCCGCCAGTGGATGTGCGTCCGCCTTGGCGCAGGCTGGCAGCCAATCCAGCGCGCGACAGCACCATCGCGGGGAGTGTGCCGGACAGGACGGCTGCCAGAATCGAGACGCACGCGAGGAAAGCGAGCAAGGGCCAGTCGATGCGCGGTTGCGACCAGGCGGCCAGCGTAGTGGGCACTAGATGCCGCAGGAACGGAATCGCCCAGACCGCCAGCATGACGCCTAACGCGCCGCCGAGGGCCGCCAGCAGCAGGCTCTCGACGAGGGCTTGTGTCACCAGCCGCGCACGTCCGGCTCCCAACGCCGCGCGCACGGCGAACTCTCGTTGGCGTCCGGCGGCGCGCGCCAGCAGCAGTCCGGCGAGGTTTGCACAGGCGATCAGCAGCACGCAGCCGACACCGGCCGTGACGGCCCACAGCGCGGCTTTTAGATTGCCGACGAGTTGGTCGCGCAGGCTCACCACGGTGGCTCCAAGCTGGGTATTCGAGGCCGGATATTCGACGGCGAGTTGGCGCGCGATGCCGGTCATCTCGCGTTGTGCCTGGGCCAGTGTGACACCCGGCTTGAGACGTGCAAACACACGCAGGTAGTGACTATCGCGCTGGGCCCACTCGCGTGCGCCAAGCGCCAGGGGCAGCCAGATTTGGGACTGCTCCGGAAAGGTGACGCCGCGCGGCATCACGCCCAATACCTGGTATTTCTGGTTATCGAGCCAGATGTCGTGGCCTACGATGGCGCGATCGCCAGCGAAACGGCGCTGCCACAGGCCGTAGCTGATGAGCACTACGCGCGGGCCGCCCGGCTGATCTTCAGCGGCGGAGAAACCACGCCCCAGGATGGGGGAGACTCCTAACAGCGGAAACAGGTTCGCGGTGACGGGACTGCCTTCGACCTGCTCGGGCGGGCCGTCGCCGGTGAGCGCGTACAGGTCGCCTTTGAGCGCGGCCATGTCGGCGAACACGTGATTCCGGTGCTTCCAATCCGCGAAGTTGGCCGGCGCCGGAGTGTCCAGTGGGAACCCCATGCGCGAGTCGTCTTCCCAAACTTCGACGAGCCGGCCGGCGTCGCGGAAGGGCAGCGGCCGGAGCAGGACGGCGTCGACCACGCTAAAGATCGCGGCGTTCGCGCCCAGGCCCAGCGCCAGAGCGAGCACGGCAAATAGCGCGAAGCCAGGGCTTTTGCGCAACGTCCGCACGGCGTACCGTAGATCCTGGGCGACCTGTTCTATGGGGCGCCAACGTGACATCTCGCGTACGTCTTCCGTTACCCGCGTGATGTTGCCGAAAGCGCGGCGGGCGGCGTGGTGCGCTTCCGCATCGGAACGGCCGGCCGCGAGCTGCTCGGCGGCTTCGAGTTCCAGATCCGCGCGCAACTCGCGTTCGAGATCGTCTTCGCGCATGTCAGCTCTCCTGGGCCGGCCACATGATGCGCGCGACGGCGCCAGTCAACTTCTTCCATTTGGACTCCTCGGCAACCAGTTGCTTCTTGCCGGCCGGCGTGAGCCGGTAGTATTTGAACTCGCGCCGGGCGTCCTTTTCGGCCGACTCCCATTTGGCAGCGATCCAGCCTTTGCGTTCGAGGCGGTGCAGTGCGGGGTACAGCGAGCCATGTTCGACTTGCAGCAGGTCTTCCGTGGTGCGCTGGATGTGCTTGGCAATCTGGTGCCCGTGGGCGGGGCCGAACAGCAGAGTGCGCAGAATCAGCATGTCCAGGGTGCCTTGCAGCAGTTGGATCCGGTCAGGGGTGTCGTTGGGCATATCGATAGTAGATATTCTACCCTCAGTGGCCGACGCTGCGCAAGCGCCCTGCGGAGACGGAAGACCGGCAGAGAGTTATGCTTGACTTATGCTAACGCGCGTGGCGCTGTTATGTGCCCTAATGATCCCCGCGTCTGCGGCGAACGGTCCACTCATCGACTATGTTACTTACTTAGGCGGATCATATACTGATACGCCCGTGGGGCTCGCGATCGATTCTACCGGCGCGGCGTATATCGCGGGGAATACGAACTCGCCGGACTTCCCTGTGACCTCGACGAAGCTCGGGGCGCCGGAAGCAATTAGCGGCTGTGCATTCGTAACCAAGTTGAACCCGACGGGCAACGCGATCGATTTCTCGATCTGCCTGGCCGGTTGGACGGCGTCCGCATTTGCCATGGACCCGTCGGGGAACCTGTATTTGGCCGGCCTGAATACGACTACCTCCACTTATGGCCTGGCAAAGCTCGACCCAACGGGGCAAACTCTGCTGTATACGTTCACAACGGACTTCGCTCCGGAGTCCCTGGTGGTCGACAGCACGGGCAACGTGTATCTTGCGGGCGCCGCGGGGCCTGCTTTGAAGACGACTGCCGGCGCTTACCAGGCCAGTTACACCGGATGCAAAGGCAGTGGCCTGCCGGACTCACAGGAGTGCGCCAATGCTTTCGTCTTGAAGCTCTCCGCCGCCGGCAACGTGGCATGGGCGACTTACCTGGGCGGATCTGTTTGGGACGATGCGCATGCCCTGGCTGTAGATCTGTTGGGTAACGTCTGGGTTGTGGGAGAGACCGCCTCGCCGGATTTTCCGGTCACGGCGGGCGCGGTGTCGCAGGCGTTTCATGGCGAAATCGACCTGGGACCGCTGCGTTTTGGGGATGCTTTCGTAGCCAAGTTGGATGCGACGGGCGGCCACTTACTATATTCGACCTACCTGGGCGGCTCGGGGGCGGATGGCGCGCTCAGTGTTGCAGTGGATCCCACCGGTAACGCGTACGTTGCCGGCGGAACGCAGTCTCTCGATTTTCCGACGACGGTGGGCGCGTTACGGCCTACCTACAGCGGTACAGTTACCGGGTCGCCGAGCTTGATCGGAAACGGCTTTCTGGCCAAGTTTGATTTTTCAGGCGGTCTGATCTATTCGACATTCACCGGAGCGGGGCAGGCTAACCCGGTGCTGGCCGACACGACGGACCAGGCCTATGTCGGGCAGGTGCAGGTGGCGGAAGGCGGCGCTACGTTACCTGGATGTAACTGGACTCCGGCCGCATCCATTATCAACGCGTCCGGCTCGGCGGTGGTGGCTTCTTCGCCGATCCCGGGCAGGTATCTCGCGTGGGACGGGAAGGGTGGCCTTTATTCGGCGGGCCTGGCATACGCGCTCGTTTTCTTCACAACGCCGCGGGCATTTCAGACCGAGTACGGCGGCGGCGACTCGGACGCGTTCGCGGCGAAGGTGGACTTCACGCAGCCGGCGGCGCCTATGATTGCTTCGGTCGTGAATTCGGCGAACTTCTCGCCCGGTTATGCCTCTCCGTTTCCGAACGGGTCAGTGGCTCCCGGGGAGTTAGTAACTCTGTTCGGATCTGGATTTGGCGATGATCCAGTGGTGCTTTTCAGTCAGTTTCGGGCGCCGGTCACTTACGCGTCGAGCTGCCAGATCAACGCGGTGGTTCCGTTTGAAGTTCAGGCGGGGTTGAATACCTTTGTCACGGTGGGATCATCGGATCTAACTATGGGTCCGGTGAAGTTACCAGTAACAGCGGCGGCGCCGGGTATCTTTACCCTGACGGGCACGGGCGCGGGGCAAGCCGCGGTGCTGAACCAGGATTACACCGTGAACTCCGCGAAGAATCCCGCAGCGCGCGGCTCTGTGATATCGGTGTTTCTGACCGGCACGGGCGAGCTATCGCCGGCGATTTCGGATGGTTCGCTGGGACCTACGACGCCGCCGTTTCCCGAACCGCTCGCCGCCATCTCGGCGACGATTGGTGGAGTGGCTGCCACCGTGAAGTTTACCGGGCAGGCGCCCGGGCTGATCGCCGGGGTGACCCAGGTCAATCTGGAAGTTCCGGAAGGCTCGCCGACGGGCGTGGTCGCCATCACGATCTATGCCGCGGGATACGCCAGCCAGTTGCAGCAAGCGGTGACGATAGCGGTCAAATAAGCGGAATCCTCTTGACAGGTGACCAAATGGTCACATATCATGAAAGGCATGGACGACGTGTTCCGGGCTCTTGCGGATCCGACACGCCGCAGCCTGCTGGATGAATTGTTCCGGCAGGACGGGCAGACGCTGAGCGCGCTCGAGGCGCGGCTGCCCATGACGCGCTTCGGGGTGATGAAGCACCTGCGGATCCTGGAGGAGGCCGGGCTGGTTGTGACCCGGCGCCGCGGCCGCGAGAAGCTGCACTTTCTGAACCCGGTGCCGATCCGTCTGATCCACGACCGGTGGGTGAGTAAGTATGCCGAACCGTGGGCCACTGCCTTGAGCGAACTCAAAGACAAACTGGAGAGGAAAACCATGACTAAGATATTCGAAATCTATATCAAGACTTCCGCCGAACGTTTGTGGAAGGCGATCACCGACCCGGAAATGCGGAAGAGTTACAACTTCGGAGTTATCGTCAAATCCGACTGGACTGCGGGTTCGCGGTATGTAGGGTTCGGCGGCGGCCATCCGATTCTGGAAGGCGAGAATCTGGAAGTCGATCCGCCGCGCCGGCTGGTGCAATCGTTCCGGGCGCTGTGGGGTGAGGACGTGAAGACAGAGGGCACCTCGCGCGTGACGTGGGAGATCGAACCAATCGAAGATTCCTGCCGGCTGACAGTGACGCACGATCAACTCCGTGAAGACGCTAACGACCAACTCTATGGCGGCTGGCCCATGATTCTTTCGGGCCTCAAAACGCTGCTCGAGACTGGTGAAACGCTGACGACGCCGGGATCGCTGAGATATGCGAAGATCCCGCAAACGGTGGAGTGAATTACTGGTCTTTCTGATCTTTCTGGTCCTTCTGGCCGTCGATGGTTTCGCCGGGCCGCAGCAGGGTAGGCGCCTTCTTCTTTTCGCGGGCGGCTTTATCCGCGGCGGCCTGTTTCTCTTCCCGCTCCGCGGGAGTCAACTCGGCGTTGCGCTCCTTCTGCTCCTTTTTCTGACGGGCGGCGACTTCGGCCGCGCGCACCTTAGGGTCTTCGCGCGCGAGATCGAGGCTATCGTTGGTGCCGTCGATTGATTGACGCAAGACGAAATCGTAGCGGAACATGTCTTTGGGCTGGCTGTCCTGAATCTTCTGCAGGCGCAGCAGCATTTCGGATTCGGTGCTGGCGACTTTCTTCAGGCCCTCGGTGACATCGAGATGACGCTGGAGGGCGTCGTCGGCCACTTCGTCGAGCGCATCAATGATATGGGCGTAGTCATCGAGGGCATCGTGAACGAAAACTGAGCGGCCCTCTTTATCCTTGGCCAGCCAGTGATCGACCTGGCTCAGGCGTTGCCTGGCGAACAGGAGGTAAAGCGAGAGGCGGTCATTAGGTTCCTGCGCCTCGCGAATCTGGTCCGCTTCGGCGACGGTGAGGAAATCGCGCGGCTGGGCGGCCAGAGGCGCGGCCAGCATCAGACACACGAGCAAAGTCTTCATTTCTCTTCGCCCTCCAAAACTCCGAGCAGCAAATCGTCATGCACCTTCTGGACCTTGGCCTTGACGGCGTCGAGCAGGGGACGGTCGGAGGCGTCCATATCCTGCTGGAAGGCGTCGAGGCGGCGCAACAGCTCGCGCGTGGAACTCTCGGCGCGCTTGAACCATTTGGGGCTGCGGCGGGGATTCTTGCCGGTTTCGCGCAGAGAGGTCTCCGCGAGCATTACGGACTCTGCGATCTCGCGGGCCAGGGCCTCGACTTGCTTGGTATCGCCCTTGGCATAAGCGTCGTGCGCCTTCGAAAGCGCCTCGCCGGCGTTGTCGAGCGCCAGCATGGCGCGCTTGAAGAGATTCGGCTCGGACCTGGCCTGCTGCAAATCAGCTTGCAGGGTGCAGGTCGCCAGCAGGATCGGCAATAGCAAGCGCGCGGTCACCTGCGGTTCACCTCGCGTTCGAGTAGCTTGGCGCGCTGGCGCGCCTTCCACTCTTCATCCGGAAACTGGCCGCTGCTGAGCGCGAGAAACTTCTTGTAATACTCGAGCGCCGGTTTAATGTCGTGTAACTTATCGTAAGTGATGGCGTGGAAATAGTAATTAGCCGGAGAATCATCGCCTAACTGATGGGCGCGATCGAGCGCGCCAATGGACTCCGGATACTTTTCGAGCATATAAAGCATGCCGGCTAGTTCGCTCCAAGCTTCGCGCGAATCAGGTTTCAACTTAGTGGCCTGAAAGAACTGTACCGCGGCAGGCTCGTATTTCTTGTAGTCACGCAGACCGCGGCCGTACATCATACGCAGCGTGTAATTAGAAGGGTCAGCGGCGACGGACTGATCGAACAGCGGCATGGCTTTGTCGAATTGTTTATTGAATAAGTAAGCCGTGGCCAGAGCGAGGCGGTTCGCCGGCGTGGGGTCCTTTTGCCAGGCGGCTTCGAGCGGCGCGACAGCCTCCGCCGATTTCTTGGTTTCGAGCAACAATTGGCCGATGTGCTCCTGGGCGCCGGGGTTTTCGGGGAACTGCTGATAGAGGGCGATGGCTTCGTCGTTCTGGTGGTTCTTTTCGTAGAGGCCGGCCAATTCGAGCAGAGCATCGCGATAGTTGGGATCGAGCTGTGCGGCGGCGCGGAAATGCGGGGCGGCGTCGGCGAGATGATCCTGCGCGACGAGTGCGCGGCCGAGGCCGAGTTCGGCGGCGGCGGACTTAGGATCGATCTCCAGCGCGGCATGATATTGCTGCTCGCCCTGGGCCGCGTCGCCCGATTCGACGAGCGCCTGCGCCGAATAAAGATGTGGGCGGAATTCCTTGGGCTTTTGCGCGGCGGCCTGTTGGAGATAGGGGAGCGCTTCGGCAGCTTGCTTATCGCGGAGCAGAAGAATGCCGAGATTCAGTTGGGCTTCGTACAAGCCCGGTTTCAGTTCGAGGACTTTCTTGTATTCGGTGACGCCTTCGGCATCGCGCTTCAGCATGCTGTAAGACAGCGCGAGATGGAAGTGGGCAGCGTAATCCTTGGGATCGGCGGCGATGGCCTTGGTGAACAGCTCGGCGGCCTGCTCGTACTTGGCGGCGTCGAGGGCTTTCAGGCCTTGAGCTTCGAAGTCGGGCGATTGCAGGAAAAACAAAACTGCGACGAGCGCCCACATAGTTATATTTTACGCACGCGCCACTTCGGTGAGCATTTGGCGGAGGAAATGGCCGGTGTAAGAGCCGGGCGTTTCGGCGATTTGTTCGGGCGTGCCGGTGGCGATGATGTAACCGCCGCGCTCGCCGCCCTCGGGTCCCAGATCGATAACCCAGTCGGCGGCCTTGATGACTTCCAGGTTGTGTTCGATGACCAGCAGGCTGGCGCCGTTTTCGATGAGGCGGGCGAAGGCCGCGAGCAACTTGGCGATGTCATCGAAGTGCAGGCCGGTGGTGGGCTCGTCGAAGATGTAGAGCGTGCCTTCGCAGGAGGCCTGCGCCAGATGCGCGGCCAGCTTGACGCGCTGGGCTTCGCCGCCGGAGAGCGTGGTGGCGGATTGGCCGAGCCGCAGATAGCCGAGGCCCACATCTTCGAGCACTTGCAGCTTCTGGGTGATGCGCTTCTGGCCGTGGAAGAAGGCGATGGCCTCGTGGACGGTGAGTTGCAGGACTTCGTGCACGTTGAGGCCGTTGTAACGGATATCGAGGATGCCGGTCTTGAAGCGCGTGCCTTTGCACTCGTCGCAGATGAGCTCGACATCGGCCAGGAACTGCATTTCTACTGTGACGGTGCCATCGCCCTGGCAGGTTTCGCAGCGGCCGCCGGGAATATTGAACGAGAAGTGGCCGGCGGTGTAGCCGCGCTTTTCGGCCTCGCGCGTGGAGGCAAACAGCGCACGGATGAGATCGAAGGCCTTGATGTAAGTGACCGGGTTGGAGCGCGGCGTACGTCCGATGGGGGACTGGTCGATCATGACCGTTTCGCGGATGGGCTCGGCGCCTTCGAGTTTGCGGCAGGTGAGTTTCAGCGGGGCTTCGAGTGACTCTTCACCGTTGGCGGCGGACTGACTTTCGGCCGCGGGGGCCTTATGCAGGGCTTGCATGGAGCGATAGATGACGTCGTGCACGAGCGTGGACTTACCCGATCCGGAGACGCCGGTGACGACCACCATGGCGCGGAGCGGAATCTCGACATCGATGTTCTTGAGGTTGTGCATACGCGCGCCGGAGAATCGTAAGCGTTTGGCGCGGGTGACGGAGCGGCGGGCGCGCGGCGGAGTGACATGCAGCTCGCCGCGCAGGTAGCGGGCGGTGAGCGAGTGGGTACCGTCGCTCAGCAGTTCGGGATAGGAGCCTTCGAAGATGATTTCGCCGCCCAACTCGCCGGCGCCGGGACCCAGATCGACGATGTGGCCGGCGGCGCGCATGACATCGGGATCATGCTCGACGACCAGGATGGTATTGCCAAGGTCGCGCAGCTCATGCAGGATGCGGATGAGCCGTTCGGTATCGCGCGTGTGCAGCCCGATGGACGGCTCATCGAGGACGTAACAGGCGCCCACGAGGCGCGATCCGAGGCAAGTGGCGAGCTGGATGCGCTGGGCCTCGCCGCCGGAGAGCGTGGCGGAAAGGCGATCGAGGGTCAGGTAATCGAGGCCGACATCGTTCAAGAATTTGAGACGCTGGCGAATTTCGACCAGGATCTTTTCGGCGATGGCGGTCTCTTCGGGCGTGAGCTCGAGTGACTCGAAGAAGGCCAGGGCCGCGGCGATATTCATGCGGACGACGTCGTGGATATTGTGATCGGCGACGCGGATGTAGAGCGCTTCCTTGCGCAGGCGCGCGCCACGGCACTCGGGGCAGAGAGCGTAACCGCGATAGCGGCTGAGGAAGACGCGCACGTGCAGCTTGTACTTCTTGCTTTCGAGGAAATCGAAGAAGGCGCGGATGGCGGCGAAGACGGTGTCCTGTTCCTTGGCGGTGAGATCGCAGAAGGGCACATTGAGGCGCACGGATTTGCTGCGCGCGGTTTTGCGGAAGTTGCCGAGCCAGGAGCGGTATTTGGGCTTGGTCCAGGGATCGACGGCGCCTTCTTCGAGGGACTTGTTGCGGTCGGGGACGACCAGGTCCATGTCGAAGTCGATGGTGTTGCCGAAGCCCTGGCAGCGCGGGCATGCGCCGAAGGGGTTATTAAAGCTGAACAGTTGCGGTTCAGGTTCGGTGAAGGTGAGGCCGCACTGCTTGCAGGCGAACTGCTCGCTGAAGCGGAGGCGCTCGGCGGAAGCCGCATTTTCGAGGACGATTTCGCCGGCTTCGCGGTAGGCGATCTCGACCGTATCGACCAGGCGCTGGCGCAGATCGGGGCCGGGTTCGGCGGGGATGGCGAGGCGATCGACGAGGATGAAGACGGGCTTTGAGAAATCGATATCGAGCAGCGATTCGGGCGTGGAGAATTCGAAAGTGCGGCCGGCCTGGAAGAGGCGGTTGAAGCCTTTCTTGCGCAGATCGAACAGGTGGTCGCGGAGGGCTTGCGTGTTGGGGTGGGCTTCGGCGCTGACGGGAAACAGGGCGTACCAGCGGGAGCCGGCGGGCAGGGACATGAGGCGGCGGGCGACCAGATCGACCGTGTCACGCTCGACGCGCGTGCCGCAGTTGGGGCAGTAAGTGCGGCCGATGCGGGCGAACAGGAGACGGAGGAAGTCGTAACATTCTGTCGAGGTGGCGACCGTGGAGCGCGGATTGCGCGTGGTGTTCTTCTGGCGGATCGCGATAGCGGGGGCGATGCCATCGATATCTTCGACGGCGGGCTTCTCCATGCGCTCGAGGAACTGGCGGGCGTAGGCGGAGAGCGACTCGACGTAGCGGCGCTGGCCTTCGGCGTAGATGGTGTCGAAGGCGAGGGAGGACTTGCCGGAGCCGGAGACACCGGTGATGACGGTCAGTTGGTTATGCGGCAGAGAGAGCGAAATGTTCTTGAGGTTGTGAACCCGCGCGCCACGGATCCGGATGTATTCTTGCAAGGTCATATTCAGTATAGAGCATGGGGCGGGGGGAGGGGAGGTGTTGGCCGGACGAAGCCAAATTGCCGTTTGTTTTCTATCAGTTGAGAGATTGGAGAAGCCAATTGGGAGATGGTGGCAGAAGGGCGAATTGTGCAGTTTTGGGCGGCGAACGATCGGCGAAGCTGAGGTGGCGATTCGGGTGGGCGTGGATAAGGCGCGCAGGTTGGCGGAGTCATTCGGCTTCAGGGTAGCATGCGCGGCGGACGGGGCGTGCCGATGGGCGTGACTGGGTGGCTGGCGGAGCGAGGCACCTTGGTGATTTGGTTGGGGAAAGCTGCGGGGGAGATTTTTTCGGGCGGCGTGTGACTGACGCGGCTGTACTCAGGTGCATATTTCCGGGGCCCGTCGGCGGGGGTTTCAAAAACGGGTCGCCATCTTTTCCGTTGCGCTGGGTTTACGCGGGGCGAGAGCCCGAATGACCTCTGCGGCTACACACTGGGCGACTTTGTAGGCTGCCCATAACTCGGAGCCGGGATACTTCTTCCCCGCGTAGCGGTCGTCTACCGCCGGCAGGAGTTGGAGCCTTGCTTGAGCTTCCTTAAAGATTGGGTTGGGTGCGATCGCGAGAATTCGGTCCAGCAGCTTTGAAAGATTGTGGGAATATTTCTTCCGGTCACGGGCCTGCTCTTCCGTGAGGCCGTCAAAGCGGGCCAGGAAAGCTTTGAGAAACATTTCGCATGCCCTCCTAGAGGATTGCGGAGCGTTATCGCCCAGTGTTTGCCCACAGAGGTCCCCGACGGGGCAAAAGCCTACTTCGCAAATCACATTTGGGTAAACTAGTCCTGGCGTGGCGGGCGGTCAGCGCGGCTTTTTCATCCCGAGCCGTCTGCCCGTATCGGTTGAGCCTGTTGTATTGGTGCGCCTTCCAAGTCGCGGAGAACGTTCCTTGGGTTCTTTTAGGATCTCTTCTTTCGGCACGGTTAGCACTTTACGGAAGGGCATGTCCAGGCGTTCGGTGGGCGTGCCGCTTTCTGGTAGATTAGCGGGAGGTGGTGTTCGCATGCCGTTCATCATACACTGCCACAAACTTGGATTTGACAGAGCAATCCTAAATAATGGGAATTGCTCGTGTTTCGGGCGGAGCCAGGCCCAAAAGAATGGGAAGTTGTACCATATCGAGCGCCTTAATTCAATAACCAACGACTTTATCTACCTTGCCGATCTGCTCCACCCGAACTGGCGCGGTGATAATATGGCAACCCTTCACGCTTACTTTGACGACAGCGCGGATTCAAAGCACGCGGAGTACCAAGCGGTTGGCGGCTTGGTAGGTTCTGGGACACAATTCGATTTCCTGGATATTCTTTGGGCGGATGCCACAAAAGATCTCAAGGAACCATTCCACGCTACGGACTGCGAGACTCAACACGGGCAATTTGAGGGTTGGGAAAAACAAGATTGCGACGAACTTATGAAGCAATTGGTCACGGTCATCCGACGTACCGATCTACATGGCGTTGGATTCGTCGTGCCCGTGGGAGCATTTCGAGCTATTTTCCCAGAGGCGGAGGACTTCGATCCGTATTTTCTGGCCTTAAGACAGACGTTGATTAACATGGCGTACATTTCTTGTCCAACGAAGAGCGATTCATGCAACAGAATCGACGTTCAAGTCATGTGCGAAGATGGTCCGACATACAACGTTGCCGAGAGGATCTATGACGAGTTGAAGAACTTTAACGGTTGGACATGGGGTAAGTCGCTATCTGGGTTTAAGGCGGGCAGCAAACGAAGAATGTCCCTACAGGCTTCTGATCTGGTAGCCCGAGAGGCATACAAGCACGCTGCCAATCTCGGAATCAGAAAGACACGCAAACCGGTCAAGGCTTTGCATGATGTGCTTAGTTTTCATCTATGGACTCCACAATGCCTCGAATATCTTAGAGACAACGGAGGGCCAAAGGATCTCGCGTTGTTAGCTGGTTGGGGACAGGGTCACGTAAAGCCTCCGCAGATGCTCAGGTTTTATGGCTCTACGTTTGACTTAACTTGAACTGTTTTGCCACGCCGTTGTCGTTTAAATTGTTTAGCTTTTACACCCGTCCTCGACCTTCCCGGTAAGCTGACTCCATGTGAGGCGCTTGCCGACGATGCGCTGCACGGCGCTGTCAAAGCGTTCGCCGTCGTTCAAACCCCTGCGGTGGTTATACCGAAAAGCCTGCTCATCAAGAAACTGGAAAAAGTGGAATGGTTCGACCGAAGCATACGTGCCACCGATGGATCGCTTCAGCAGTGCCCCAAAGTTTTCTAGGCCATTCGTATGCACTTCGCCGCGTGGGTATTCAATCGCGTGGTCGATTACCTCGTGCTGAGGGTTATCTGGCCCTGCATACGACTTCAGCGGATCGGTGAAGATCGCGGAGCCGGCTAACACATGGCCGCGTATCTCGGATTGCAATGTCTTCTCCTTTGTGTCATCCACAACTTTGACGCGAACCTTGATGGCAATGGGCTTCGGGCCGCGCTCCAAAATGCCTATAACGGCGGTCTTGTCATTACCACCCGGGCCGGTGGCTTTCCCCGCACGCTTCGAGCGGTGCATGGTGGCGCAGTAATTTGATCGAGTGGTGAATGGGCGAGGCGTCCGGCGTGCGCCCTCAGAGGACATCTTCGTAGATTTCCCGGCGATGCAGCGATCCCATCGGGCCTAGATGCAAGCTCGGCAATTCGCTTTGGGCAACGCCAGGGGCTGCTTCGCCTTCGAGCAGACGCAATACCGCATTGGTCACCAGGCGTTCGGGAATAGTACCGTTCCGGACGGCAATCTCGGTCAACCGGGCTTCCTGCTCTGGAGTCAGGTGCAGTTCCATGCCTCCAGCTTACTGGAGACTATGGGCGGGGGCAAGGTGAGAGCCGCCGTGAGCGTATTGCGCCGTGTTGAGGAGGCGGCTGACGCGTTCGGGGTCGCGGGCGATTGCGGTGAGGCAGGCGGGCGTGGGCTGGCCCGGCTTTCCCCCGAATTGAATCGTAGCTGGCTGAAGCGCTTGGCGGGGCGGGGAGACTGCGTTAACGGGGATGTCATAGACTCAGGCCGCCCGCTCTTTGTTGAGCTGCTGAATGAATCTCCACAACGGCAAGGATGTGCCCTCGTAACGCTGAAGTTGGCGCGACGCGTCTACACTGGCATGGCATCACGATCGGAAGATCTCCCGGACGGATTTACCTGGTGGGAGTAACCGTGACCAATTCGTTTGCAGCTAACCTTCACCCCATGTTGGCAGCATGTGCCGTACTTGAAGGAATGATCAGAATGCTGGATGGCGTCGCTCGACCTGCCCTTGCGCAGAGCAGACTTCTTTGCTGTTGACCGTGGCTGGCTCCCGGCCGTAGTGTTCGCGCATAACCAAGGTTTGATTCAAGTAGAACGTGCGCGAACCGGTTGCGCCGAACGATTCGTGTAACGCCGATATGGTGTAGCCCGCGGGCGTGCCCGTCACCGTAAACAAGTAGCCCTGCTTGTCGCCGGAGGCCGGATCGTGAGGGTCTGAATCGCCTTGAGCGCAGCGGTCTCCAGTGCGTACATGCGGCTGCGCGCCTGCTGTCTGACGCTGATCGGGTGGGCCAGCAGGAGCAGGAAAGCGGCGGCAGCTACGACGTGACCACCAGATGGCGTAGAAATGTTGGCACTCGGCGCACTGGGCACCTTTCTCTGGGTGAGACGAACCAGGCGACGAAAACGTGGAATAGCTTGGCGTTGTACGAAAGGTATGTAGGCTAGAGTTGTGGGTTTGGGGTGGGCGAAGGGGGCAAGGCCGGAATCAACTTTCGCAGACACGGTGGAAAGCGGGGTAGGGGTAGAGTGCTTACACCGGAACCCGGGGTACCATCAGCGGCGTCGACGCCATTTTGCGCATTCGCTGATGACTTCCCACAATCCAGCTTGCCATCTTGAATCCCGCGCCCCCCTCCTCCATGTATAATTGAAAATCCCCGGAGCCCCGTGCTGCCGTTCTGCCGATACCTCGCCGCCACACCCTGGAGCATTGCCCTGCACGAATCCATCTGGGTCTACCCCATCGTCGAATCCGTCCACGTCCTCACCCTCTGTCTCTTCCTCGGCCTCGCCATCCTCATGGACCTGCGCCTCCTCGGCATCAGCCTCCTCAAAGCGCCCGCCTCCGAAGTCATCGCGCGCCTGCTCCCCTGGACCTTCGCCGGCTTCATCGTCATGGTCATCACCGGATCGCTGCTCTTCTACGCCATCCCCGTCAAGGCCTACCTCAACATCTTCTTCCGCATCAAAGTCGCGTTCCTGCTGCTCGCCGGACTCAACGTCGCCGTCTTCCACTTCACCGTCTTCCGCCGCATCCACGCCTGGGACCTCGACCGGCTCCCGCCCCGTGCGGCCCGCCTCGCCGGCGGCGTGTCACTGGTCCTGTGGGCCGGAATCGTCATCGCCGGCCGCATGATCGCCTACAATTGGTTTGACAAGCAGCCCTGACGCTGGAGCTATCCATTGTCCGTCCTCTCTGTCTTCTACTGGTGCGAAAACACGGCGCTCGGCGAGGCCATCCGCGACTCGCGCTGGCTCTTCCCCGCCATCGAGTCACTGCACCTGCTGGGCCTCGCCGTCATCGGGGGCGCCGTGCTGGTCGTCAACCTTCGCCTGCTCGGCTTCGGCCTGCGCCGCCAGCCGTCCGCGCAGCTCTGGCGCGATGCGCACCCCTGGCTGCTCGGCAGCCTCGCCATCATGATCGCGACCGGCCTGCTGCTGTTCACCTCCGAGGCGACCAAGCTCTACTATCACGAAGCTTTCTGGGTGAAAATGATTTCCCTCGCCCTGTCCATCGTCTTCACCTTCACCGCTGTCCGCCGCGCCGCGCTCGCCGATCCCGCCCGCGCACGACCCTTCTGGAATCGCATCGTGGCCCTCGTCTCGCTCGTCCTTTGGAGCGGCGTGGGCATCGGAGGCCGTTGGATCGGCTTCTCCTGATCCCTCAAAATCATGCTGCCTGAATCTTTCTTCGAATGGCTCGTCACAAGCCCCTGGGCCAACGCCATGAACGGCCCTGAATGGGCCTTCCCCGTGGTCCAGAGCATCCACTTCATGGGCTTTGCGCTCTCCATCGGCACCGTCGCTATCGTCGATCTGCGCCTGCTGGGCCTCGGCCTGCGCAAGCAGACCGCCGCGCAACTCGCGGCCGGCCTCGCCCCCTGGACCATCGCCGGATTCGCCGTCATGCTCCTCACCGGCTTCCTCATGTTCTCAGCCGACGCCGTGCGCTACCACGTCAACCCATCGTTCCAGTTCAAGATGGCCTGCCTCGCGCTCGCCCTCATCTTCTACTTCACCGGCCACCGCCGCGCCGTGCGTCCCGCCGCATCGCCCTTCGTGGCCCGCGCCGCGGCCCTGCTCTCACTGGCCCTCTGGACCGGCGTGGTCGCCGGCGGCCGCATGATCGCCTTCGTCTAAAGGACCCGCCCATGTCGATCCACGCTATCCTCCAATCCATCGAAGACACCGGGCTCAGCACCGCCATCCGCGAAGGCGCGCTTCCGTACCCCATCATTGGCGGCGTCCACCTGCTTGGCATTGCGCTGTTCGGCGGCATGGTGCTGATCACCGATTTGCGCCTGCTCGGATGCGCCATGCGCCAGAGCCCGGTCTCAGATCTGATCCGGCAGTTCCGCCCCTGGAAACAACTCGGATTCGTGATCGTGGTCGCGAGCGGACTGCTGCTCGCCTGGGCCGAGCCGCTGAAGCTCTACCGCAGTCCGTCGTTCTGGGTGAAGATGGTGTTTCTGCTGTTGGTAGGTGTGCACGCAGCGGTCTTCCACGCAGGCGTCTACGGAAACCCCGCGCCGCTCGACGAGGCCGTCACGCCGCGCGCCAAACTCGCCGCCGCGCTATCGCTGCTGCTGTGGGCCGGCCTGATCGTCTCCGGCCGCCTGATCGCCTTCGACGCGTGACGTCACTCATACCGGAGCGAACCATCGGATCCGCCCGCGCCGCGCACCGCGCCGGTAGATAGCTCGCCAGCAACCCCACGATCGACAACACCGCCGACACGATCGCGACCGTCGCCACATCGAACGGCTTTACCTCATAAAGCAGGCTCGCGCCCACCGCCATGCGAATGCCGCCAGCAACGCCGCCCGGAGCGCGATTCGCCCACCGAGCCGTACACGATCTGCTGCATCGTCGCGATTTGGTCCATGGGCACGTCCGGCGCGGTCTTGGCCACCGCGCGGCGCATAGCGTTCACCACACCGGCCGGCTGCACCGCCGTGCGCAGCACGATCGTTCCGGCTTCGCGCCCAGCGCTGCATGACGTACATCGCCCACCACGGCCGCAATCGTGCGCCACTCGCCGCCGATAAACCGCAGCCGCTGTCCGACCAGCGCCAGCGTCCCGATCGCCACCGCCGTGAAGCCGCGATTTCGCTGGAGCGTCCGCACCGCGTACCGCAGATCCTGCATGACGGTTTCGAGCGAAGCACCCGCCCGCACATCGCGCACGCTCTCCTTTACCTGCTCGATGCCGCCGCGCGTGCCCATCATCTCCATGTACCCGCGGATCTCTGCATCGAGTTCGCGCTCCACCTGTGCCCGGCGGAACGAGTTCCGCCACAGCGCCTTGCAATACCGCAGCATGTTTAAGCCCGTAAGGCGCTTGCCATCGCCAGCGAGATCCGCGCCCAGCGCGCCGACTCTTGCCGCAATTGCTTCCGCCCCGCCGCCGTCAGCTTATAAAACCTGGCCCGCCGGTTGGTCTCCGCTTCGCCCGACGCGGACGCCAGCCATCCGGCTTCTTCCATGCGATGCAAGGCCGGAAACAACGACCCCGCCTTCACCTCGAACGTCCCGTTGGTGGCCTGTGCGATGCGCCGCGCAATCCCCATCCCGTGCAACGGCTCGGGCGTCAGCGATTTCAAAATCGCACCTCTTATAGACTGTCAATAAGAGAGATCGAGAAGCGTCCGCGTCAGAGCAGTTCTACTGAAGCAAATTGATGTCTGCGGCCACCCCCACATTGTCGTTGGAGTCGTCGTCTGTGTAAGCAACCTCGAAGTCGATGGTCGTTCCCGCCGCCAACGAGGTCTTCAACGCGAAGTTTTTAGTCTGGCCGTAGTAAGTGAAGGTATCCGTGAACAAGGAGGTAGCGCCGTTTTCCAGTATGGCCACGCTGAGCGGAGCAAGCCGGGTGTCGATTCCCTGGAAATAGCCGGTGATCAGGTAGTCCCCGGCGGAGGGCGCGGTCCAGCGGGCGATGACGGCGTTGCCTTGGGCCCCGAAGTAGAGGACGTTGCCCGGCACAATGACTGTCGTATAAATCGTGCTGAACGGACTAAGGCTCTTTGCCAGAAATGCCTGGTCGGGAAACTTAAGCCGTTTTGCCAGCAGGCGGTCGAGGCGTCGGGGCAGTCCTGGTTGGTACTCAGAAGCGAGAAGGTTCCATCCAGTGCGGGTGCCCATCCATAACTCCAGGCCCCGGCAGGATTACTAGCGGTGGAAAAGTTCTGTACCGCGTCCCACGTCTTGGCAATCACTGCGAACGGCTGGCTGCTGGCCGCCGTGCCTGATGGAGTCGTCACTTCTACCATGCCCGTCGTAGCGGCAAGTGGAACAATCGCCGTAATCTGGGTGGCGGAATCGACCTGAAATACCGCTGGCTGTCCGCCAAAACTGACCTGGGTTGCGCCGGTAAACGAGCTGCCGGTGATGAGCGTGGACGATCCTGGCGCCGCAAGCGCCGGAGATAGGCTGCTGATGGCGACCGCGGGCGCGTGGGTATTCGTGGCCATTTGTGCAATAGCCACGGCGCCCAACAACAGCATAGCCGCGAAGACGTGTAGTATCGTTCTGAGCCGCGTTTCAATACCGTACATCATCCCTCTTGCTCCTTTCCAACTGGCTAAGTTCCCGCCCCGACCAGCGGGATCACGCTCGGACTGCCGCTGTACCCTATATCCACCGCCGCCGTGCGCATGCCCTTCGCTGTCGGCGTGAAGAACCCCAACACCGTGCAACTGGCGCCAGCGACTAGATCCTGCCCGCAGCTATGCAGCACAATGAAGTCGCCCGGATCGGCGCCCGTCATCGTGATGGTGCTGAAGTTCACCGTCGTCGCGCCCGTATTCGTCACAATCACGACCTTCGCCGCACTCACCGATCCCACCTGTACCTGGCCAAAATTCATACCCGCCGGCGAGAACTTGAGCACCGTGCCGTAACCCGTCAACGCCACCTGCTGCGGGCTCGCTGGAGCATTGTCGAAAACACTGAGCGTAGCCGTCCGCGACCCCTGCCCGCCAGGGGTAAACGTGATTTCCATGGTGCAGGTGCCGCCCGCCGGTAGGCTTGCCCCGCCGCATCCGTCGCTCGCGATCAGAAAATCGCTCGCATTGGTGCCCGTGATCGACAGCCCCGCGACCGTCAGCGTCGCCGCCCCCTCGTTGGTCAACGTTACGCTCAGCGCCGCGCCGGTCGTACCCAGCAGCCCGGTCGGAAACATCAGATTGCCTGGTGAGAGCGCGGCCGTGGTCTGCAGCAGAACGTACAGAACGGCCGTATTGGCGATGTCGCTGACTGTCGCCAGATCGGCCTTCCCGTCGCCGTTGAAGTCCCCCACGCTCAGGTACTCCGGCGCCGGATCGGCCGTGCTGACGAGCGGCGCCTGAAACGTGCCGTCCCCGTTGCCGTACAGGATCGCCAGCATTCCGTGAGGGTACGTGCCTCCGCTCGACGCCACGTCGATCTTGCCGTCGCCGTTGAAGTCGCCCGTCGCGAACCAGTATGCATATTGTCCAATCGGCCACAACGTGGCCGGCTGAAACGTCCCGTCTCCATTGCCCAGCGCGACCTCCATCCCGGTGCCCGGATTATTCGAGCCGGCGATATCCAGAATCCCATCGCCATTGAAATCCGCGACCACCGCCAGATCCAGCGAGGCCGGCAGCGCAACAGGCACCTGAAAAGATCCATCGCCGTTACCGAACAGCATGAACACCTGCGACTCGCCGCCGATGACCAGATCGAGCTTACCATCCCGGTTGAAGTCTCCGGCAAAAAGCGTTCCCTCCAGGCTTGTACCGGCCGGGTAACTCTTGCTCGCTTGAAACGTGCCATCGCCGTTTCCGAGCAGAATACTCACCGTGCCCTCGAACGACACGGCCGCGATATCCAGCGCACCGTCCCCGTTAAAGTCGCCGATCGCCAGCCCGTACGACTGATAACCTGTGCCGTACGTCTGAAAGGGTTGAAAGGTGCCGTCACCATTGCCGAGCAGAACGTAAACATATTCCTGCGTGCTGGCGGCCACGATATCCAATTTGCCGTCGCCGTTAAAGTCGCCCACCGCCACCGTGTCAGCCTCATTCCCCAGTGCCACTGTGCGCGCCGGTTGAAACGTCCCGTCCCCGTTCCCCAGCATGATTAGCACCGCGGGCTCGTTCGAACCGGCAAGCACGATATCAAGCTTGCCGTCGCCATTGAAATCGCCGATTGCGGAACCTTCGAAGCTGCTTGTCTTGCCAGCGTATTGCAGTGGCGTAAACGCCGTCGCCGCCACGGGCGTCGTCACCTGAAAGAACGCCACATTCGACCTGCCGCCGCCCGGTCCCGGATTCACCACTGTCACCGAAGCCGTCGCCGGCGCGGCTAGGTCCGCGGCCGTGATCGTCGCGACCAACTGCGAGCTGCTCACGAAAACCGTGGCCCGCGGCCCCCCGTTCCACTCCACCACGGCCCCCGCCGCAAACCCCGTCCCATTCACCGTCAATTGCAATCCCGCACCGCCCGGCGCCGCGCTCGCCGGTGCGAGCGGCTGGTTAATCAGCGGCACCGGGTTCGCCGCGCAAATCGATCCCACCGTCACCATCGTCAGAGCAACCGCAAACGCAATTCGTCGCATCAACTGATCCCCTCCGTCTTCACGATCCCCGCCCCCTCCCGCACCACCACCAGCCGATCCGCCGCTACGTTCGCCACCCGCTCCCGATCTCCGTTCGGCCACCAGATCTCCAGGTCCGCCTTCGCCGCCGCCCCCAATCCGAAATGCAGCCGCCGGTCGCTCGCCGAATAAAAGCTCGACTGGCTCATCACTTCCTGCGCCTGCACCTTGCCGCCGTAGCGCGCGATCACCCGCGCCCCAATCGCCCCGCGATTCGACTTCACCCCCACCAGCTTCACCTTCAGCCAGTGCCCGCCGCCGCTCACGTCATTCCGCAACAGCGACGGCGGCTCATTCAAATTCACAATCGCCATATCGATGTCGCCGTCGTTATCGAAATCCCCGAACGCGCACCCGCGGCTGGCATGTGGCGCCGCCACGCCCGGGCCGCCCTCGTCCAGCAGTTCCTCGAACTTTCCGCCGCCCAGGTTGCGGAAGATCACGCGCGGCGTCTTGAACGGATACCCCGGCAGCTTCGTCTCGACTTCCGGGTACACGCTGCCCGTCACAAAAAACAAATCCGGATTCCCGTCGTTATCCAGATCCACGATCCCCGCGCCCCACCCGATGAAGCGCGTCTCCACGCCCAGCCCCGCGCTGATCGTGGTGTCTTCGAAGTTCGCCTTTCCATCGTTCCGGTAAAGGATGTTCGTATCGTCGGCGAAGTGCGTTTTGAAGATGTCCAGGTTGCCGTCGAGATTGTAATCGCCCACCCCGATACCCATGCCCGCCTGCTCCATCCCGTCTTCGTTCAGCGCCACGCCGCTCTCGAGCCCGATGTCCGTGAACGTGCCGTCGCGATTGTTCCGCAGCAGAAAGCTGGGCGTCGAATCGCACGCCACGTAGATGTCCGGCCAGCCATCGTTATCGAAATCCGCGGTCGCGGCCGTCATCGGGTAGCCCTTCAGCTTCGCCAACCCCGCGCGCTCGGTGACCTCTGTGAACGTGCCATCGCCGTTGTTGTGATAGAGCGACACCTTCCCCGGCGGCAGCCCCCGCGGACCGCAGTTCACCGGAATGCCCTTCCAATTGCAATTCGAATTCTCGCCCGGCTTGGGCACCGCCGCGAAATCGAACTGCAGATAATGCGCCACAAACAGATCCAGGTGCCCGTCGCGATCGTAATCCACGAACGTGCACCCCGATCCCCACCGCGTCCCCCGCTGCTCCAGCCCGGCCTTCGACGTCACGTCCGAAAACGTGCCGTCGCCGTTATTGTGGTACAGCACGTTCTGTCCCCAGTAAGTGAGAAATAAGTCGTCGCAGCCGTCGTTATCATAATCTGCCACGCACACGGCCGAGGCCCACCCCGTCCGCTTCAGACCCGACCGCTCCGTGACATCGGTAAACGTGCCGTCCCGATTATTCTTGTACAGGCGGTTATAAGCGCCCTCCGGCGCGCCATCGATGCGCGTTCCGCACAGCACGAACAGGTCGAGCCATCCGTCGTTGTCGTAATCGATGAAGGCGATCCCGCACCCGACCGTTTCCAGGATGTAGTCCTTGTGCAGGGCGCCGCCATAGATCACCGGCGCATGCAACCCGGCCTGCGCAGCCACGTCGACGAACCGCGCATGCCAAGGCAGCCCCGACGGCTTCCCGCGCGGCAGCGGCTTCACCCCGCGGCTCGAAATCCCTTGTCCCAACGCCCTTGCCGCCGGAAGCGTCATCAGCCACTCCCGCCGTGTCCACCCTCTCTTCATTCTTTCAAGTATAGAGTGGGTAACGTAGCTGCGCGGCCCATGCTAACGTTTCGCAACCGATCGCACAGCACCTAATGCGTGTTGCTGCAAGAGGCCATCCAGGAGCGGTCTCAAGCGCGGTTCGTCCTGAAGTTCGGGAGATCCCATGGGCATGCTTTGGGCACGGATGACGCCACGCCGATCGACGACAACGACCTGCGGAACCACGAAGCGCTCCATTACGGAGAAGCCGAGATAGCCTAAGACGGTATCGCGCGACGCGGCGCCCACGGGGAAGGCAATATGGTTCGATCGGATGAAATCCTGAATGGCGGCCGGCCCCTGCTGCACGTCCGGGTTGAACGCAATGCCGAGTACCTGCAGACCACGGGGGCCAAGTTCCTGTTCGAGAGAACTCAACATGCGGGCGGTGGCCTGACAGTGCGTGCAGGTAGTATACAGGAACTGCACCACCACGACTTTGCCGCGATAATCGCTAAGCTTCACAGTTTTTCCAGATGGGGTCAGCAACTGGAAATCCATAGCCGGTCTGGACGCGGGCGGTTGAGCAAGACCGGGCCACAGGCACACTTCGAGCGCAAGACAGACGATCCACTTCATACGATTTGTCCTTTCAGTTTGACTAGATTGCCTGCGTTAGCAGGTTGAATCGATCGCGCAGGCTAGCGCGGCCGATAACTTTCGAACATAGCTGAGACGATGGGACGAGTTGGCCGCGGGCGCGGCCACCTTCGCCATGGTGCACCCCGAAGCGGGAACGGTTGCCAGGCGCCAGGCTCCGGCGATCATCAAGACGGCCACACCGCAAGCGACGGGCACCGGCACGCGAATATATCCGTGCACCAGCACGCGCCACCAGCGGCGATTTCTTCGCAGCACACGCGATTCAAGCGACGGCCCGGCGGCCGGCGCTTTCCACTCCTGGAGCAGGCCGTGGAGTTCAGAATCATTTTGATGTTCCATACAAATTCCCTTTCGTTTCGAGCAGCGGCGCGAGCACGCGGCGAAGGTTCTGCCGGGCCCGATGAAGCCGCGACTTTACCGCGGCCAGATCCGCGCCAGTAGCGCGGACGATTTCATCCAGAGATAATTCCTCGTATTCGGCCAACACCAGTGCCTCGCGTTGTAGGGGCGGAAGCGCCTGAACCGCGGCGGCAATCGCTTCCGACCGTTCCATACGCAGGACATCGAATGGCGGGCAAAGCAGTTCCTCCGGCTCCTCCGAGCCATATCGAGACTCGCGGCTCCAGCGCTTGAGGACGAGGTTGCGCGCCATTCCCAATAAGTAGGCCTGCAGCGAGCCGCGCCCGGGATCGTAACCGCGAGGCTTCTCCCAAAGGGAGGTGAAGCACTCCTGCACCAGGTCTTCGGCGGCCTGCACGGAGCCGGTCATGCGGTACACGAATCGATACAGCAAATCCTTGTAACGATGGAATGAATCTCGAAACTCCGAGTCGGTCATTCTAAACTGTATTTTCCGCTAAGAGGCGGGAAGGATTCTGAAGGAATGCAGTTTATTTTCGCGGCGGGCGCCCGATATGGCGCGTCCCACGGCCGGCGCCGGCCGGTCCGGAAATCATGGCCGCCAGCGTCGCCGGACCGCGTTTGCGGTAGACTACCGAGGTGGAACGATTTCGAACTCGCCGCGATTTTCTGTTCGCCGGCGGTGCTGTCGCCGGTACCCTGCCTCTGAATGCCGCGCCCGCGCCGGCTCGCGTGGCCGAGGAGGGCGAAGACTACTACGATAAGCTCGGCGTCACTAAGATCATCAACGCCGCGGGCACTTACACCACCCTTACCGCATCCACTATGCCGCCAGCGGTGCAGGCCGCCGTGGCGCGCGCGGCCAAGCATCCCGTCCGGTTAATCGAACTGCAAGCCAAAGCCGGCGAGTACCTAGCCAAGCGGCTGCGCTGCGAAGCCGCCATGGTCACCGCCGGCGCCGCGTCGGCGCTCACGCTGGGCACCTCCGCATGCATGGTAGCCGCCAACAAATCCACGCCGCATGACGTGCCGCCCGATGCGCCCGGCGCGCGGAACGAGGTGATCGTGCAGAAGGCCCACCGCTACGGTTACGATCATGCGCTGCGCAACTGCGGCATCCGTTTCGTCGAGGTGGAATCGCTGGCCGAGTACGAAGCCGCTTTCAGCGCGCGCACGGTGATGGCGCACTTCTTCAACGCCGCCGAGCAGGGCCGGATCGGCCGCGAAGACTGGATCCGCGTGGCGCACACACACGGCATTCCTTGTTTCAACGATGCAGCCGCGGATGTGCCGCCCATCTCGAATCTTTGGAACTACACGCAGATGGGTTTCGACCTGGTGACTTTCTCCGGCGGTAAGGGCATTCGCGGGCCGCAGAACGCCGGGCTGCTGCTGGGCCGTAAGGACCTCATCGCGGCCGCCGTGGCCTCGAACAACCCTTATGACGATTGCGTGGGTCGCGGCATGAAGGTCGCCAAGGAGCAAATTGTCGGCATGGTCGCGGCGGTGGATTGGTTCTTGAGCCAGACGGACGACGCCATGCAGGCCGAATTCCGCCGCCGGGCGGACCGCATTGTCGCGCATCTGAAGGGCGTCCCCACGCTCGAAGCGCGCATCTTCGTGCCGCCGGTCGCCAACCAGGTGCCGCACCTGTTGCTGCGCTACGATCAGCAGCGCGTGAAGATTTCGCCCCTGGATGTCGCCGAGCAACTTCGCCGCGGCACTCCGAGCATCGAACTGAATCCCGCCACCGGCAGAAACGAAGGCAGCGCGGGCTTGCCGACGGACGAGCACACCATCGTGGTCGGGGTCTGGATGCTCAATCCGGGCGAAGACATGATCGTCGCTGAGCGCCTGCGCGACGTGTTGACAAATTTCGCATGATCCGGCGTGATTTCTTTGGCGGCGCCCTGGGGCTTCTGGGCGCGGCACAGTTGGGCGCGCAGCCGCCCGTGAACGATGCGGTCTTCATCGAGCGTGCGGCGGAAGGCCAGCCATACAAGGGCAAGGTGCTGGCACTGATCACGCCGCACCTGGACGACGGACCCTTCTTCGGCTGCGGCACGGTCACCAAACTCCTGAAAGAAGGCTACGCCGGTTACTTCATCCGCACCAGCAACGACGAGAAAGATTCCTTCGGCCTCACGCTGGGCGAGACCGTGGCGGCCAACGAACGGGATACCGCGGCGCTGGTGAAAGCGGCGGGGTTCGAGCGCGCCTTCAATCTCAGCTATCGCAACCATCGCATGGATGACGTGGCGCGCACGGAGATCCGCGCGCGGCTGATCTTCCTTTTCCGCCTGCTCAAGGTGGATACCGTCTTCAGTTACGATCCGTGGGGCCACTACGAAGAGAATCCCGATCATTACGTCACCGCGCAGGCGGTAGAGGCGGCGTGTTGGATGTCGGGCGGCAGCCTCGATATGCCGGAACACTTTGCGGCAGGCCTGAAGCCGCACTCCGTCTCGGAGAAATACTATTTTGCGCGCGGGCCGCAACTGGTGAATCGGGCGGTGGATATCGCCGGGACGCTGGACCACAAGCTGGCCTGTCTGCGCGCGTGCCGCACCATGGTCCTGCACATGATCATGGGCCTGAACGCCTCGATGGCGGAGCGAAACATGCGCCTGCCCGCACTGGCCGGTGACGAGACAGCCGCGATCGAGGAATACACCAAGCTCGCAATCGAGAAGCGCGACGCGGCGATTGGCGCGAAACATGGCCTGCGCTACGCCGAGGAGTTTCATTACATCGGGCCGGACCACTCGCTCGACGATTATGTGGCCGCCCACGCCGTGCCGGCGTAGCTTACGGCGCGGTCCGATTCGAGATTACCGGAAGTGGCAATTGACGTCCGGAAACGGGCGCCTCCCATGGGCGGCCTGGGAGGCCGCCGCAGGCTGCGGGCCTGCCCCACCCGGCCCCAAACGGCCGTCCCTTGTGCTACGTTCAGATTCGGACAGTGATGTCTTGAAAGCGAGGGCACACGGTATATGTACCGGAGCACATACTCTTTTTGCTTTCTTGTATTGACCATGGTGGGATTGGGCGGCTGCTCGAGCGGCCCATCGCCCAACGCATCCAAAAGCGCAAAACCGCCCGACAGGATCCAGGGGAAGGTTCAGGAAGTCATGACGGAAACAACCGCGACAGATGTTGCTCTGAACGCGGGCGGGCCTTCCGTTTACCTTCTGGGTGGCCTGCGCCGTTACCGCCTGTTCTTCCGGACGGGCTTTGAGATAGATGCCGCTAAGGAATATGTGGCAGAGGGCGTCGATGCGCAAAAAACGATTGACGCGATCGGCGATCCCGACCAGGGCAAGAACGGATATCCGCTGGCATCCAGTTGTTTGAGTGTGGTCCGGAAGGCATGGCCGGGACTGGCGATGGATGTGACGGATTTACATGCCCAGGTCCTGTGCGCCAGGATCAAACGATATCCCGCCAGGCACGTTTTCCTGGTGACGCACATGCGCGAGGCCACCGCGGAGGAGAAGGCTGCGAAAGCCGCGCCGGCCGCCGCTGAGGGCGAAGACATCGCGGAAGTGACGGTGCCGGCCGATAAGCAGCGTGCGCTTCTGATTGCGGGCCCGACCGTCGAGACGGCGCCCCTGTGGGACCCCGAGGGCGGCACGGCGCATTGCAAGCTGGTCATCGACAAGGACGGGAAGGTCTCGGACCTGGAGACCGGCGCGCAGCTTTGTGAGTATGTGCCGTGGTCCGAATTTAGTTATAAACCTACGGCGAAGCGCGGCAAACCCGTGAGTGTCGAGACGGAAGTGGACGTGCGCTTCGAAGCGCGGAAGTAGAGCCGAACTGCGTGGGGAGCTCCCGCCGCGACATCAAGCCGGCCAACATCTTCGAACTGGCCGAGGAAGGCGGCTGTGTGGCCACCTGCCCGGCACTGCCTGGATCAAGCCCAAAGAAGTTATCCGCCCTCTGGGGAGGAGTTCATCAAGCTGCTGTAGTGCAGGGTTGCGCCTCACGGGCGTCATCGGGAAAGGACGCCGGCCGGACGATTTCCAAGTGAGAAACGTGATCCGCGGCGGGCACTGCTGCTAGTGATCCCCAATCCAACCGAAGCGCAGAGTGCGATTGAGCGGTTTCTAGCGTCATCGCGGCGGCCGGCGTTGCTGGAACCGGGGGAGGCGCTGCTGCCGCTCGCGGACGACAATTATGCGGTCGAGGTGCGGAGCTCGCGGCTGATGATTCAGGCTTGGGACCAGTCGCGCAACCTGGTGCGGCGGGTCACAGGTGTGGCGGCGGAGGGGCGCGGGCGGCTGGAGTTGGTGGTGGAGCGGTTCGCGAAGAAAGAGGGGCGGCTATTTCTGGTGGACCTGGCGCGGCCGTCGAGCCAGGATTTTGAGCGGCGCAGCCAGCGGCTGGTGTTTCGGGAACGCTTTCGCGGGTTTCTGACGCGGCAGTTCGCGGATTGGACTTTAGCGGAGATCAGCGCGGAGGCCAACCTGGAGGCGAGTTTGTCGCCGAGTTATGCGCGCGCGTTTCTGCGGCGCGGGCAGACGGGATGGGCGGCGATCGGGGCGTCTGTAGAAAGCGACGTGGGCGGGGCGCTCACGTTCGGGCTGATCTGGCTCGATCATCTGCGGCGGCGCGAAAAACGGGTGACCATCGAGGGGCTCGCTATCTACGTGCCGCGCGGCGAGGAGCGGCAGACGAGCCTGCGGATGCCGTGGCTGAACGAAGAAGTCGCGCGGTATGCGTTGTTCGCTTACGACGAACATGACTATGCCGTACACGTGGACCCGGCGGACTTCGGCAATGTGGATACGCGCGTGGAGGTGTGCCGGCGGGCGGCGTCGTTGGGCGCGTTCGCGCGCGTGGCGGAGATGCCGGAGGTGGAGCGCGTGGCGCGGCACGATGGCGGCGTGAGTCTGCGCGTGCGCGGCGTGGAGTTTGCACAAGTCGGGGAAGGTGGCGCGCGGTTCGGGCTGGCGCAGCGGACGGCGGCGCAGGCGCATCATTTGCCGGAGATCGAGCGGCTGGCGGGGGACCTGGCGGCGCGGCGGTCGGCGGCGGCAGAGGATCGGGAGCATCCGCTTTACAGGCAGAATCCGGAAGCGTGGCTGGAATCGCAGGTGCGGGCGCAGATCGGGCAGGTGTACGCGCCGCTGCTGGCGGAGCCGGTGTACGACCAGGTGCCGGCGTTTGCGGGCGGGGAGCGCGGGGTGCTGGATCTGCTGGCAGTGGAGCGCTCGGGCCGGCTGGCGGTGCTGGAGCTGAAGGCGACGGCCGATATACAGTTGCCGATGCAGGCGCTGGATTACTGGCTGCGGGTGAAGTGGCACCTGGATCGCGACGAATTCACGCCGAACGGGTATTTTCCAGGCATGCGGCTGCGGGCGGAGGCGCCGCGGTTGTTTCTGGTTTCGCCGGCGCTGGAGTTTCATCCGGCGACGGAGACGATACTCGGATACTTCCATACGGAGATCAGTGTGGAGCGTGTAGGCGTCGGAGTAGAATGGCGTAAGGGGTTGGACGTGATGTTTCGCTTGCGCGGAGCGGAACGGCCGTGCCCCGGGCCAAGCTACGATGCTCCAATACATCAAGCAAGCTAAGTCCGCGATTGCGCTGCTCAATCCGGAAGAAGTGAAGAAGCGCGCCGAGCGGCCACTGATAGTGGGACTGGTGGCCGAGGGCAGTCAGGCATATGCGGATATTGAAGATTTTCTAGTGCCTGCAGGCGTGACGCACCAGAAACGGATGCAGGTGATGCGTTCGGTTTATCGTGCGTCGGACGCGGGGATTCCCGAGAAATACGATTTGGTTTTGTACGAGCAGGGCCTGCCCTGCCCGACGACGGCGTTCACGTTTTTCCGTGACGATCCCACGCGTACGATGGATGAGATTCTGGACGCGCGCGAGGATTTATGGCTGGTGCTGGCGCGCAGCTTCGAGCCGTTTCGCAAGGCGGTGGTGGATCGCGTGATCGGCGCGGTGGCGCGGGAGAACGGGCTGTTCGCGGTGGCCAGCGCGCTGCCGAATGTGATGCCGAATCTGCTGGAACTGCCGTGGGCGGTGGGCGAGTTCGCGTCGGACACGGCGTTCATCACCATGAACCAAGTGCGCATGGCGTTTCTGGTGGCGGCGGCGAGCGACCGCAGAGTGGGATACAAAGAGCAAATGGCCGAGCTGCTTTCGATCGCGGCGGGCGCGTTCGGATGGCGGGCGCTGGCGCGGGAGCTGGTGGGATTCATCCCGCTGGGCGGCGGTCTGCTGCCGAAGGGCGCGATCGCGTTCGCGGCGACCTATGTGCTGGGCAAGGGGCTGGAACACTTCTACGGCGTGGGCTACGGGTTCACGCGCGCGCAGAGGCGGGATGCCTATCAAGTGGCGTACGACCGCGGCAAGGAAGTAGTGGGGGCGGTGCTGCGGAAAGGTGAAGCGTAGATCGCGTATGCGCGTTTTCATAGCGGACAAATTCGAACAGTCCGGGCAGGACGGACTGAAAGCAGCCGGTTGCGAGGTTTTCTACCAGCCCGGCTTGAAAGATGATGCTCTGGCACAGGAGGTGGGCAAGCTGCGGCCGGAAGTGCTGGTGGTGCGGTCGACGAAGGTGACCGATGCCATCCTGGGCGCGGGCGCGCTGAAGCTGGTGGTGCGGGCGGGCGCGGGGTATAACACGATCGACGTGGCGGCGGCGTCACGGCGGGGCATTTATGTTTCGAACTGCCCGGGCAAAAATTCGATCGCGGTGGCGGAGCTGGCGTTCGGGTTGATACTGGCGCTGGACCGGCGGATTGCGGACAACGTGGCGGCGCTGCGGCAGGGTCAGTGGAACAAGTCGGAATTCTCAAAGGCGCGCGGGTTGTTCGGGCGGACGCTGGGGCTGATCGGCCTCGGGCGGATCGGGCGGGAGATGATCCCGCGGGCGAAGGGGTTCGGCATGCCGGTGGTGGCGTGGAGCCGGAGCCTGACACCGGAAGGAGCGCGGGAGCTGGGCGTGACGTATGCGGCAACGCCGATTGAAGTGGCGAAGGCGGCGGACATCGTGAGCGTGCACGTGGCGGCGACGGGACAGACGCGCGGGATGATCGACTCGGACTTCTTTGATGCGATGCGGCCGGGGGCGTACTTCATCAACACGTCGCGCGGCGAGGTGGTGGACCAGGTGGCGCTGGGATGGGCGGTGCGCAGCAATGGCGTGCGCGCGGGGCTGGACGTGTTTGCGAATGAGCCGGCGGGCGGCAAGGGCGAGTTTGCGGACGAGATTGTGAAGCTCGGCGGGGTTTACGGGACGCACCATATCGGGGCGTCGACGGACCAGGCGCAGGAGGCCATCGCGGCGGAGACGGTGCGGATCGTGCGGGCGTTCCAGGAAACGGGGAAGGTGCCGAACGTGGTGAATCTGGCGAAAGCCACGCCGGCGACGTGCGCGCTGGTGGTGCGGCATCTGGACCGGCCGGGCGTGCTGGCGAGCGTGCTGGACTTGATCAGCGGGGCACATATTAATGTGCAGGAGATGGAGAATATCGTATTCGAGGGGGCGGAGGCGGCGGTGGCGCGGATCAATCTGGAAACGGCGCCGGGGGCGGATTTGCTGGCGCGGATTCAGGGGGCCAATCCGAATGTGATGGAGTTGAGCGTGATCCGGTTGGATGGGGTTTGAGTGGGCGGATGGGCGGAAATGCGCTCGCGGGGCAGTCGCGGTCTGAACGCTATGCTCAAGAAGGCGGGGCTGAAATGAGCAGGAAGCGATGTCCGGTTGTCATCGAGAAGACGGCGACGGGTTTCCCCGCTTACTCGCCGGACGTGTTGGGGTGCGTGGCAGCCGGCAATACCGAGGAGGAGACGCGGCGGAGGTTTCAGGACGCCCCTCGGTGCGCATTTCGAGGCAACGCGTGAGGCGGGGGAGGCGGTCCCGGAACCGCGCACGTCGGTGGATTACCTGGAAGTGGCCGCTTAGTTTGCGACTCTGCAGCCATCGTATCGCGAAAATGTAAACGTCGAAATATGATTTAGATCCCAGGTCGATGGCATGCCTGAATTTGGACCAAAGGCTTGGGGAATTGTTGGCCAACAATAGACCATGACCGCGCGTTCCGCCTGACAGGCTGGCGCGCGGGTAAAGGTAGCGAGCAGGCCTAACGCATCGTTACCAGTTGGTGATGGAGCCATCGGGCCGGTAGTAGAGCTGCGCCCGATTGGTGTCGTATTCGGTGATCTCGGCGACCTGTTTGAGCGGCTTGAAATCCAGCTCCACGCCGAGGCCGGGCCGGTCGTTCGGATACAGCTTGCCATTCTTGAAATCGAGGCACACCGGCAGATGCGGCAACGTCCGCCCCTGATAGTTGTACTCCATCAACACAGGACCCGAGTAAGTGCTAAGCGCGTTGACCAGCGCCGCGGTAGCGATGGGTCCGGTGAAATGTGGCACGATTCCCACAAAATGGGTCTCGCAGATGGCGGCAACTTTCATCATCTCGGTAATGCCGCCGATGTTGGGTAGCGTGGCGCGCACGAAGTCGATGTCATGATCTTCAACGAGCTTGTTGAAGTCCCACCGGTTGCCCCACTCTTCGCCCGCCGCGATCGGCACTTTCACCATGCGCCGGAGGATGGGCAGATCCTGCTGGAAAGCCTCGGCCCGTACGGGATCCTCGACAAAGAAGGGCGCAAGCGATTCGATGAGGCTGCATCCGCGCACGGCTTCATCCAGGTCGAAGCGCTGATGAAAATCGACGCACCAGTCGCCGTTGGGACCGACGCCTTCGCGCGCCTCGACGCAATCGCGGTAAAGCTGATTCAGACGCTCGCGTGTGTTGTAGACGCCGTTGGCGGGCGCTTCGGCCGCGCCCATGCGAAAGGCGCGGTAGCCCGCCGCGATGCTGAGCTGCGCGCGCTCCCGAATGCCCATGCCCGGCTTAACGCCCGGCACGATTCCCGCCGTGTTGTAGCACTCGCAGTAATCACGTACCGTGCCGCCCAGCAGCGCGTGCACCGGCACACCCAGAGCCTTGCCGCGGATGTCCCACAGTGCCAGATCGAGCGCGCCCAAGGCATCTTCCTTTTCGCGCCCAGGCGGATAGAAGAACGAGCGCGACATATCCTGCCACAAGTGTTCGCTATGCCGCGGATCCTGGCCGATCAGCCGGCCCGCACACTGTTCCAGCGTGTCTTTGGAACCGCCCTCGCCGATGCCTGTGATGCCGGCGTCCGTCTCGACCGTCACCACCATGTCGCTTTGGTTGAACAGCGGATTGGGATGCGGCGGCAGGTAGGCCCGCACGCGGGTGATCTTCATTTTGGGAACGGCCGCAACAGCGCGTTGCGGCCGCGCCGCAACGGCCGCCGAGGCCGCTGCGAGCGATTTGAAAAAATTCCTGCGTTGCACGAAAGCTAATCTAACACCAACGCACGCAGTATGCAGACAAGCGCGCATAGGCTGGCGGCACTGCCGGACAGCCGCGCCGCCAAAACCAGATTAAACGATGTAGCGGTCGGCGTCGAGCAGCCGGCGTGCGATCTTGCGGCGCAGCGTAATGGCGTCGACCGGTTCGTACTTGGTGAAGCGGCGCAACACCACCAGGTTGGTGCGTAGCGTGTCACCTTCCGAGCAGGCTGCCAGCACGATGCGCGCGGTCACGTCGATGTGCGCGAACGCGTCCCGCACAAGCACGGCGGTCATGTCGGCGGCGTTGGCGCCCTTGCCGGATGCGGCCAGCTTCTCAGTGCGCAGTAGAGCGGATTCCATGGCGAAGATATCCATGATTACGTCTGTGATATTCGCCAGGATCTCCTGCTGCTTTTCCAGCTCGAACATGTACTTCTGATAGGCCACGCCCATGAGCATCAGGGCGATTTTCTTGGCGTTGATCAGGATCTTGGTCTCGGCGGCGAACGGTCCGGTGGGTTCGTCCTCGCCGCCGCGTGGTCCGCCCAGAACTTCCTGCAGCACTTCGGTGGCGGCCTGCACCAGGCCGAGCTGCCCGCGCGCGGCGCGCTTCAGCAGCATGCCGGTGGTGAGCAGCCGGTTGATTTCGTTGGTGCCTTCGAAGATGCGGTTGATGCGCGAATCGCGATAGGCGCGCTCCACCGGGTAGTCCATGTGGTAGCCGTAGCCGCCGTGGATCTGCACACCTTCATCCACGACGTAATCCAGCACCTCGGATGCGTAGACTTTGATGATGGAGCATTCGGCGGCGTACTCTTCGACGGCCTTCAGCATGGTTTGCGCCGCGTTCGGCTGAGACCAGGAGAAATTCTCCAGTTGCGACTCGATCAGGCCGACTACGCGGTAAGTCATCGACTCAGCCGCGTAAGTGCGGATGGCCATCTCGGCGAGCTTGTGCTGGATCATGCCGAATTCGGCGATCGACTGGCCGAACGCTTTGCGCTCTTTGGCGTACTTGAGCGAAACGGCGAGCACGTTCTTCGATCCGCCCACGGTGCCGGGGCCTAGCTTCAGGCGGCCTACGTTGAGGATATTGAACGCGATGATATGGCCGCGGCCGATTTCGCCGAGCACGTTTTCGACGGGCACCGGCACATTATCGAAGTAAACCGCGACCGTGGAACTGCCCTTGATCCCCATCTTCTTTTCTTCGGCGCCAGTAGACACGCCGGGGAATTTGCGCTCCACCAGGAAGGCTGTGAACTTCTCGCCGCCGACCTTGGCGAATACGGTGAACAGATCGGCCGCGCCGCCGTTGGTGATCCACATCTTCTGGCCGTTCAGGATGTAGTGCTTGCCATCGGGGCTGAGATCGGCGCGGGTGCGAGCGGCCAGGGCATCGGAGCCGGCATGCGGCTCGGTCAGGCAATAGGCGCCGAGCATTTCCATCTTGGCCAGTTTCGGCAGGTAATGCTTTTTCTGTTCTTCGGTGCCGAAGTACAGGATGGGCAGCGAGCCGATGCCGACATGTGCGCCGTACCAGCCGGCGAAGGAGCCATCACCGGCCATGTGTTCCACGGCGACCATCGCCGAAGCCATGTCGAGTTCCATGCCGCCGTACTGCTCCGGGATGGTGATGCCGGTCAAACCGAGCTCAGCGGCTTTTTCCATGCATGCGCGGGCCACGCCGGGTTCGTGATGCTGGATGGCGTCCACGTTGGGGCCGACTTCTTTGGCCCAGAATTCGTCCACCGTGCGCGCGATGGCCAGGTGTTCCGGGGAGAGGTCCTCGGGCGTGAAGATTTCGTTGGGCTGGCGCTCCTCGATGAGGAATGCGCCGCCTTGGGTCTTAGGTAATGAGATCGACGTTGTGGCTGTGGCCATATGATGCTCCTGTTGCGTTAAGTTGGCAGAGAGTTCAGCAGAGTTTCGAGGCTGGTGGCATCCAGGATGCGCGTCGCGAGATCCTCGAGCTGATCGGTGGAGGCGCCGGCCAGGCGCTGCTCGGCCCATACGGGCAACTCACCGAAGCGCTTCTCGACGAGCCGCCGAAGGATGGCCTGCTCGCCTTCCTGCCGGCCTTTCTTAAATTCCCGCCCCAGAACTTTGTTTTCCAGAATATCGATATGAATCGGCATTTTCCGCGCCTCCTCTTCCACCGTTTCTTCCAGGCGTCGCAGCCCCGCCAGAATGAATAATTGCTCCAACCGGGCGGCCCTATCGACCGGCGCCAGAGCGGCCAGCCTTGTGACGATCTTCCGTACGGCCTCTTTATGGTCCCGCAGGTGCGCCAGGATTGCAATTACATTATCGCCGACCTGATCGCTCTCGATCAGCCGGTCGCCATCCAGAGTGCGCACGTCAACGGCCCGGTATTCAAACGAGAAACCACCGCCGCGGAGTTTCGTAGCCATGCGCAGGGGCGGCTCGCCGACATACAACAGCACCTGCCGCGGAAACCGGTCGAAAAGCCGGAACACCGCCAAACAATATTCCGCCATGCGCAGCGCCATGGAGGAGTCATTAGTCGACTGCAACTCCAGGTGGAGCAGCCCGCCATCCAGCGTCTCGCCAAGCAGATCCAGCCGCGGATTCTGCACCTTCGGTAATTCCACATCCAGCCACTTGGCGATCGATGTGCCGGTCAACTCGTCGATCGTGCGGCTGGCTTGCCCCTGCAGCAAGACCTTCAACGCTACGTCGTATTCCTGCATCGGGGCGCCAGTTCACTAAGTGAGCAGCTCGAAAATCCCCGCGGCTCCCTGGCCGCCGCCCACGCACATCGTCACCATGCCGTATTTCACATTGCGGCGAGCCATCTCGCGCAAAATCGTCGCGGTCAGCTTCGCGCCCGTGCAACCCAGCGGATGACCCAGCGCGATCGCGCCGCCATTCACGTTTACTTTCTGCAGGTCGAGCCCCGCTTCTTTGATGACCGCCAGGGCTTGTACGCCGAAAGCTTCATTCAGTTCGAGGACGCCGATATCGTCGAGCGTCAGCCCGGCCAGCTTGAGCGCCTTCGGAATGGCGACCACTGGGCCGATGCCCATGATCTCGGGCGGCACGCCGCCGGCCGAGAAACTCACGAAACGCGCCATCGGCTTCAGACCGAGCTCGCGCGCCTTACGATCCGACATGACGATCGCCGCCGCCGCGCCATCGCTGGTTTGCGACGAGTTGCCCGCGGTTACCGTACCGTTGGCGTGGAAGACCGGCTTCAGCTTGGCCAGTGCCTCGACCGTCGTGTCGGCGCGCGGCCCTTCGTCCTTGGCGAATACCTGTTTGGTAACCTTAGGCTTCTTTCCGTTGGGCGTCACCCATTCAATTTCGAAGGGCACAATCTCGTCGTCGAACTTGCCTTCGGCCTGCGCGCGCAGCGCGTTCTGATGGCTGCGGTAGGAGAAGGCGTCAGCGTCTTCCCGCGACACGTTATATTTGCGCTGCACGCACTCCGCGGTCAGGCCCATGTTCATATAGATCTCGGGCCGATGGTCGACAAACCACGGGCTGGGCGCGGCTTTGTGCCCGCCGCGCGGCATCAGGCTCATGGTCTCCGCGCCGCCCGCAATGATGATATCGGCGCCGCCCGAGCGAATGCGATCCGCCGCCATGGCGATGGCCTGCAGACCGGAGCTACAGAAACGGTTGATGGTCACGCCCGTGACGGAATCCGGAAGACCGGCACGCAACGCCACGCAGCGCGCCATGTTGTTGCCCGATTCGGCTTCCGGCATGGCGCAGCCGAGGACAATGTCTTCCACTTCTTCCTTGGCAATCTGCGGATGCTTCTCCAAAAGACGGCTGACGACCGCGCCCGCGAGATCGTCCGGACGCGAAGTACGCAAAGCCCCGCGCGGCGCTTTGCCGACAGCGGTGCGAAGACAATCGATGATAACGGCTTCTTGCATTTCAACCTCGGGTTGTGGGTTATAGGTGGTGGGTGATGGGAAACCCAAAACCCATCACCTATCACTCATCACCTAATTTCTCAGCGGCTTTCCCGTTTTTAGCATGTGCTGCATGCGCTCCTGCGTCTTACGCTGGCCGCACAGGCTGAGGAAAGCTTCTCTCTCCAGATCGAGCAGGTATTGCTCGGTAACGGTCTGACGTCCGGTCAGCGGCCCGCCGCTCAATACGTTCGCCAGTTTCTCCCCGACCACGGCGTCGTAGTCCGAAATGTAGTTGCCCTGACGCGCGAGGTAAATGCCGGTCTTGAGCAGCGCCAGATCTTCGGCCCCGCCCACTTCCACATCGGTACGCGGCACGCCCGCCACGTAATTCGGCGCGATCGCGAGCGCCAATGCCTTGGCATCGTCGATGAGGCGCTCGGGATTCATCGAGGTCTGGTCCTGTGGGCGCAGCAAGCCGATGCTGCGCGCCTCAGCCGCACTGGTGGCGACCTTGGCGAAGGCGATCAGTTCGAAAGCTTTTTGCGCATTGCCGAAGCGCAGCAGCATTTCTTTGGTGCCGCCCGCGCCCGGAATCACACCCACGCCGACCTCTACCAGCCCGATATAAGTCTCCGCGGAAGCCTGCACGCGCGCCGAGTGGATGGCGATCTCGCAGCCGCCGCCCAGCGTCAAACCGAACGGCGCAGACACCACCGGCTTGGGCGCGTATTTGATCATCATGGTGCCCTGCTGGAAGCGATTGATGGCGGCCTCTAACTCCTCCCACTCTTCTTCCTGGGCGGCCAGCAGCACCAGCATCAGGTTCGCGCCCACGCTGAAGTTCTCGCCCTGATTGGCGATGATCATCGCCTGGAAATTCTTGCTGGTCTCTTCGATGCCCGCGCGGATGAGTGAGATCTGATCGTCGCCCAGCGAATTCATCTTGCTGTGGAACTCAAGGCAGAGGACGCCGTCGCCAATATCGATCAACGACGCGCCGGCATTCTTCTTGATGACACCGTGCGCCTGCTTGACGTCCTTCAGAACTGTAATGCCCGGACGATCTTCCAGCCACTTGTAAGAGTTGGCCTGCAGATCGAAATACTCGTGGTGCGGCCGGCGGTCGTGATCGGGCGCCTGGTAGAACGATTTGGCGCCGGCCGACAGCATCCTCTCGACGTTCTCCGGAATCTGCCGCCCTTCCTGCCGCACACGCGCGGCGGTCGCCTCCACCCCCAGCGCATCCCACAGTTCGAATGGCCCCAGTGAATTGGCGTAGCCCCAGCGCATGGCGCGGTCGATCTCTACGATACGGTCGGAGATCTCCGGCACCATGGCGGCGGAGTAAATGACCAGGTCGCTGAACAGGCGCCAGAGGAATGTACCGGCGCGATCAGTGAGCCCCATCAGCGCGCGCAAGCGCTGCGGCAGGTCTTCGATATTGCGTACGCCTTCAATCGAGGCGAAGCGCGCCTTCTTCGAAGCACGGTATTCGAGCGTCTTCAGATCGAGGGACAGGATTTCCTTAGTGTCGCCTTTGCCGGTCTTCTTATAGAAGCCCTGACCGCGCTTGTCGCCCAGCCAGCCGCGCTCGATCATCTGCCCGAAAAACGGCGGCAGCACGAAACGCTCGCGCCACGGGTCGCCTGGCACCAGATCGTAGAGGTTCTTGGTCACGTGCGCCCATACGTCGAGACCCACGATATCGAGCAGCCGGTAACTGGCGCTCTTCGGCAACCCGATCAGCGGACCGGTGAGCGCGTCGACTTCCTCGATGGTGAAGTCCATCTCCACGGTCAGGTTTTGGACAGTCGAACCCAAAAAACTGCCGATGCGGTTGGCGATAAAGTTCGGCGTGTCTTTGCACGGCACCACGCCCTTGCCCAGGTGCCTGTCGGAGAAATCGGCGATGTATTCCAGGATCGCGGGCGAAGTCTCGGGCCCGGGAATCATCTCGAGCAGGTGCAGGTAACGCGGCGGGTTGAAGAAGTGAGTTCCCAGAAAGTGCTGGCGGAACTCGGTGGGAAAACCTGCGGCGATGCTCTCGAGCGGGATGCCGCTGGTGTTGGTGGAGAAGACGGCTCCGGGCTTGCGGTGCTTCAGCACTTTCTCGACGAGCGCGCGCTTGATCTCGAGATTCTCAGTTACAGCTTCGACGATCCAATCGCAGGTCTTGATCTTAGCGAGATCGTCTTCAAAGTTGCCTGGGGTGACAAGTGACTTGGTTTCCGGAGTGAAGAAAGCGGCGGGCTTCTGTTTGAGCGCGGCATCCAATCCGGCGAGCGCCGCGGCATTACGATTAGGCTGATTCGGTAAGACAATATCGAGCAATAATGCCGGGATGCCCGCATTGGCAAAATGGGCCGCGATGCGTGCGCCCATGGTGCCTGCTCCCAGCACGGCTACATGGCGAAGTGGAGTCATCAGTCGGAGTTTAGCGCGAAATAAGTCAGTTTGGATGATCTGTAGTTCTATGTGTTACAGTGCTGTAATTCTCGTCAATCTGTGGGGACTTCGAGTTGCTCGGCGGGAACTTCGATCACCTTGCCGTCCTTCCAAAACGGCATGGGCACGCCATAGGCATCAGGTCTCGCTTGAGCTGGATCTCTCGAGCGTTGGTACCGTTGGCGGTCACGCCCACTCCCGCTTCACATTCTCCCACAGTTCCGTGTCTGACACCACCAGATTCCCGCCGAAGCCGGCCTCGGCTACCGGTCGTGGTTCGCCTCCCAGGATAAATAAGATTGGGCCGGACCAGAGCACCATCAAAGCGCGCCGCAGCATTTTCCAATCCAGAAATGAGCCTGAAAACGGAAATTGATTCCAGCGCGAGATGAGCCTGAAACTACAGGTCCATTCCAATGCGGGATGAGCCTGAAACTCGGAGGCGAGTTCCGTCCTGG